>Ga0208863_1000010_pt1 | contig 341615 bp, 325 predicted proteins | sample RifOxyD3_FD_184040 | JGI IMG/M metagenome (GOLD analysis project Ga0208863, IMG submission 184040) | Soil microbial communities from Rifle, Colorado - Rifle Oxygen_injection D3 (SPAdes) | ecosystem: Environmental > Terrestrial > Deep subsurface > Rock core/Sediment | place: Rifle, Colorado...
AAGAGTTTGTCGGTAAAGATAAGATAAACAGCCAAACTCTACATGTAAAAAAAATGACTCATCAGAGTGTTCATGCGGCTAAACCTACTATACATGTAAAACAACAGCCTGCCGTAAAATTAGCATCTGTTCCTGCTACTAAAAGAAATCCCTCTTCCCTTGCAAAGCCTTCTAAACATGAAGGTGATGTTTGGGAAAGTTTTTAAAAAAGGTAAAAGTTATGAAAATGTTAGACAATTTACAGCTTAAATCAAAGTTACTTCTTATGGCGATACCACCTTTTTTTATTGTTTTTATATATTCTTCCATTATATTATCAACTTTATATAATGAAAAATCAAATCTTATATCAACCCAAGATTGTGTTTTAGAAGCAGAATCATTGGCAAACTTAATTCATCTGTTACAAATAGAAAGAGGGCTCAGTGTGGGTTTTGTAGCAGGTAATGGGCAATCAGATAAAAATTCTCTTTTACAGGGAGTAAGATTAGATGTCGATAAGGCAATAAGTGAATCAACTAAAGTTTTAAAATACATCAATGGAGATATTTCAATATTAAGCAGTCTAGATAATATTAATGAGAAGAGAAAAAACATTGATTCTTTATATATGCCGATAGAAGATGTTAGATTATATTATACTAAAATAATTGCTTCTTTTTTAAATATTTCCATTACTACCATTCCATCATTAATGAATGATATGGAAAATAGAAATGCCATTCAAGCATATACGCACTTAGCATCGGTTAAAGAAGCTCTTGGGCAGATAAGGGCAAGCCTTAATGCTGCTTTTACGAATAATAAATTTGTCGAAAATAGTTATGGGACATTTTCAGCCAGCATAGGTGCTTATAAAATAAATCTTGATAAGTTTTTAATTTTAACTCCAAGTAATATAGCAACTGATTACGGAAAAACATTTCAAGGTGATGTTGTAGATAAAACTTTTGAAATGATTGATATTGCTATAAAAAAAGGATTAGACGGTAATTTTAATATAGATTCGCATTTTTGGTTTGAGACTTCGACTAAATCAATTGATTTATTAAGAAAAGTTGAAATAAATCTTTATGCAGATGTGAAAAATTCAATAAAAAATAAGATTGATACTATATCGTATCAAATAATTATGATAATTAGCATAATTTTATCTTTAATAATTATCGGAATAATTATAACCATACTCTTAACAAAAAATATAATTAACTCTTTATTATTATTCCAAAACGGTCTTAAATCATTCTTTTTATATTTAAACAGAGAGAAAAATGATATTGAGCCAATAAAATTAGATTCCAAAGATGAATTTGGCGATATGGCTAAAGTTATAAATAAAAATATAGAAAAAATAAAAAAAGGAATAGAAGAAGATAGAAGACTTATAGACGAAACTATAATTGTTTTAGGTGAATTTGAACAAGGTGATTTATGCCAAAGACTAGAATTGGATGTGTCAAATCCTGCTTTGATGCAGTTAAAAAGTGTCTTAAATAATATGGCATCAAATCTTGAAAACAACATAGATAATGTACTAAAAGTTTTAGAAGAATACACGCATCACAATTATTTGAATAAAGTAGATAAAAAAGGACTAAAAGAACATATATTAAAATTAGCAAATGGTGTTAATGTTCTTGGAAATTCTATTTCAAGTATGTTAGTTGACTCCCTTAAAGATGGTATAGAACTTGAAAATGAAGCGAAAAATCTCAAACACGTAGTTGAAATGCTCTCCACATCCACTCATGAGCAGGCGGCCTCTTTAGAAGAGACTGCAGCGGCGATGGAAGAAATGACATCAAATATCCAATACAACGCTTCTAAGGCAGACGAAATGTCATCTATGGCGACGCAAACAGGTTGTAATACTAAAGAGCAATCAGAATTAGCAAATAAAACAAAACTTGCTATGGTTGATATTCAAAATACAACAAATTCGATAAATGAAATGGTTGAAATTATTGAAAATATTGCATTCCAAACAAATATACTTTCACTTAATGCTGCAGTTGAAGCCGCAACGGCCGGAGATGCAGGAAAAGGATTTGCTGTTGTTGCACAAGAGGTAAGAAGCCTTGCAAACAGAAGTGCGGATGCGGCTAAGGAAATAAGATTAATATCCGAACAAGCTATTGTAAAATCAAATGAAGGCGTTAATATAGCCAATGAATTAACAAAAGGTTTTGAAGCTATATCTCAAAGAATAGAACAAACAACCATGCTTGTACAAGATGTAAGTAATGCAAGCCGTGAACAAATGCAGGGTATTAGTCAGATTAATATTGCAGTAACACAGCTAGACCAGATGACACAAGAGAACTCAAGAATTGCCAGTGAAGCCGATACTATTGCCAATTCTACAAGTTATAAAGCAGAAAGCATGGTAAACAATGCTTTATCAAAAGAGTTTATTGGTAAAAATAAGGTAATAAGGTAGGTTTATGAAAACAATAGAACATTTAAGCATAAAAGCGAAAATTTGGGCAATGGTATTAATCGGACTAGCCGCGTTGAGTGTTGTAAGTATAATTAGTATTGCAGGTTTTAGCACATCAAAAAACAGTTTTAATGATTTTAAAGCAAAACAGCTTCACCTAATTTCACTATCTAATGAAATCTCCGAATCAATTGCTACGCTTCAAAGCGTATTTTTGACTTCAGCATCGTCTCAATTGAAACTTGAGAGTGATTATAAAGTTAAAAATGAGGCGATACAAAATGATTTAAAGAAGTATATATCAGAACTAGAGAAACTTTCATCTTATGAAGAGTTTACAAAACTTAAAGAGATAGTTAAAAACATCTCTTTAAGAGTAAAAGCACTAAGCAGTATCGGTCTTGGGATGATAGAAGAATTTACCGACAAAGAAGCAGAAACAGAAGATAAAATAGGAGCGATATCCTCTTATAATTCTGTTGCCGTAAAGACAAAAGAGGAATTAAATATACTGACTGATTTTTCAAAGAAATCTTTAAATAGTAATATAGAATCCTTCGCAGACAAACTTTCAAAATATGAGTATCAGATAATATTTACTACGGGAATTACTTTTGTATTGTTAATAATAGTAAGTATGTTTTTAGTTGCAAATATTCACAACTCTATAAAAAAACTGCAACAGAGTTTAGAAAATATTGATAAAAATAGAGATTTTACTTTTAAGCAACAATCTTTGGGTAAAGATGAAATTTCAAATATTTTTTATAGTTTAAACAATCTTATATCATCTACAAGAGAAGCCATTGATGATTCAAAAAGTAGTGCGGAAGAGAATAAAAATATAGTACAGAAAATTGATAAATATTTTTTAGATATGTTACAAAATTTAGATGAAACATCAAATATAGTTATAGACACAACTAGTTTTGGTGAAAAAACTATGGATATGATTAGAGATACAATGAGTAGAACAGATACTTTAAAAAGTTCTATGTCTAAAGTAGAAGATGTATTGGATACGGCAACAAAAAATATAATAAGTATGATTGATGATGTACAAAAAAGTGCTGAAGTTGAGATGGAGATTGTCGAAGACTTGTCAAGACTAAGTAAAGAAGCCGTTCAAATAAAAGAAGTCTTAAATGTTATAAGCGAGATAGCGGAACAGACAAACCTTTTAGCTTTAAATGCAGCTATAGAAGCCGCACGTGCAGGAGAACACGGACGAGGTTTTGCAGTAGTTGCAGATGAAGTACGTAAACTTGCCGAGAGAACCCAAAATAGTCTTAGTGAGATTAATGCAACGATTAGTATTATTGTTCAATCTATTAATGATGTTAGTCAAAAAATGAATAATAATGCTGATAATATTCAAAACTTGACAAATGTTTCTTCAAATGCAAAAGAACAAATAGAGTTAACTGTTGAGACAATGAGTGAAACAACAAAAGCTATGAATACATCTCTTGGGGCACTCTATAAAACAGGAGAAGATACTAGCTATATTATAAGCAAGATTAATCAAATTAATCAAGAAGTAAAAAAGAATGTAGATAACAGTAATGCTATATCTTACGAAATGAAAGTATTAGAGAGTAATGCATCAGGTTTAAGTGAAAAACTTTCACGATTTAGAACGTAAAAATGATTAGTTAGTTAAGCTTATACCTGTAACCATTTTTTCCCTACTGCTTTTAATGCTTCTGGATTCTCCGAAGCAAAAAATTCAAGTTTTGTCTTATTGTATTTTATACTAAAATCAAAGCTTTTTTGCAAATGTTCTACTATCGCATCACCGGAGTGGATAAGAATTGTATCACTTGAGAAGTAGTTTTGGATTGCATCAGATATTAAAGGAAAGTGTGTACAGCCCAAAATAATTGCATTTGGATTTTTTATCTCTTTAAAGTAGTGTTTGAGCGTTGCTTCTAAAATTTCACCGTTGTAAATCTCCTCTTCGACCAGAGGAACAAATAGACCGGTTGCTTTTGCTTGCAAATTATGAAAACCTTCTTCATTTAAGCCAATTTCATAAGCTTTTGAGCTAATAGTAGCTTTTGTTCCTAGAATCAGTATATTTAAAGTTTTGTCTTTTAATGCATTTGCAGTTGCCAAAATTCCTGCCTCAACAACACCTATAACAGGGCATGTTGAAGCTTCTCTCATTTCAGTTAGTGCATGAGCGCTTACGGTATTACATGCAACTATAATGAGGTCTAGTTCAAAGTTTTTGAAAAATTCAACTGCTTCGATTGCATAGCGTATAATTGTTGTTTTATCTTTGATACCGTATGGAACGCGCGCAGTATCTCCAAAGTAGATAATCTCTTCAAATAGTTTATGTTCTAAAAGTGATTTAACAACAGTTAAACCGCCGATTCCGCTGTCAAATACTCCTACTTTCATAGTTTACTGATTTGTATTCATGCTTTCTAAAAATTCTGCATTTGTCGGTTTTTTACCCATTGTCGTATAGACAAATTTAAGAGCTTCAACTTCATCATCTTGCTTATGAATCATTTGACGCAGAATAAATACTTTTTGCAGTACTTCAGGCGGGATAAGAAGTTCATCTTTTCTGGTTCCTGATTTTAGAATGTCAATTGCCGGGAAAATCCTTCTATCGGCTATTTTTCTATCAAGTACGACTTCAGAGTTGCCTGTACCTTTAAATTCTTCAAAGATAACTTCATCCATTCTGCTACCTGTATCTATAAGTGCAGTAGCAATAATAGTTAAACTTCCGCCGTTTTCGATATTACGAGCCGCTCCGAAAAATCTTTTTGGTTTGTGAAGTGCATTTGCATCGACACCGCCTGAGAGAACTTTACCGCTTGAAGGAGTTACCGTATTGTATGCACGCGCAAGACGTGTGATAGAGTCAAGAAGGATAACTACGTCACGACCAAGTTCAACACGTCTTTTAGCTTTTTCAATTACCATCTCGGCAACTTTAACATGGTTTTTAGCAGGCATATCAAAAGTTGAACTGTAAACTTCACCTTTAACACTTCTCTCCATGTCGGTTACTTCTTCAGGTCTCTCATCAACAAGCAAAACCATCAAATCGATTTCAGCATGATTGTGTGTGATACCGTGAGCAATCTCTTTTAAAAGTTCAGTTTTACCACTTCTAGGAGGTGCAACGATAAGACCGCGTTGACCTTTTCCAATTGGTGCAAAAAGATCCATCATACGGCCGGTAAGCCCTCTTTCTCTGTACTCAAGTTTAATCTGGTCTGTTGCATAAAGAGGCGTGAGATTTTCAAATAGAGGTCTTTTTTTGCTCTCTTCAGGCGGAAGGGAGTTTACCGCTTCTATCTTTATAAGAGCATAATATCTCTCTTGCTCTTTTGGAGGTCTAACTTGTCCCGTTACCACGTCTCCGTTACGAAGAGCAAAACGTTTTATCTGAGTATTTGATACGTATGCATCGTTAATGCTCTCGTCAAAACTTTTATCGATTGAGCGAATAAAGCCGTAACCATCTTGCATAATCTCTAAAATACCGCTAAATAGGATAAAACCGCCTTGTTCAGTCTGAGCCTTTAAAATCTCAAATATAAGGTCTTGACGTTTAAGCTCGTTTGGATGCTCTATACAAAGCTCGGCGGCCATTGCCGTTAACTCTTCTATACTTTTAATACGTAAATCTTCTACGCTTGCACCTTTTACGGGTTTGTGTGTTCTTGTTTTTGTATTTGTGTTTGTTCTGTTAGTGCTTTTGCGAGGTGGTTGTTGTGGAGTGTTTTCGCTCATAAAGTAGCTGCCTTAATGTTTTTAGATTTTGTACCGCGGATATTCTAGTTTATGGTACATTGGGAAAGTGTAAGATTATCTCATACATTTTAATACCGCAATTTTACACTATTAGAACTTCTAATGTCAATACATAGCTTAACTTTTTAATGTTGAGATAGTATCAACAAGTGTAGAGATGTTTATTTTTGCGTCGTTTAATGTTTTTTGCGTATTTTCTGCAAGTTTACGTACTTCATCGGCGACAACTGCAAACCCTCGTCCGTGTTCTCCTGCACGTGCAGCCTCAATGGCAGCGTTTAGTGCTAAAAGGTTTGTTTGATCCGCAATATCCGAAATTGTATCAAGAACACTAAGAATCTCTTTGGATTGGCTTTGAAGCGAACTTAATTCATTATTAAATTTTAAATCATCCCTATTTTCTGCTTTACTCTCTTTTATTTGAAGTTTTTGTGCAGTTTTTTCTCTATCAAATATTTTTATTTTTTCATCTAACTCTTTGAGAGAGTCTTGGTGTAATCTTTTTAGGTGGGCTATCTCGTCATTTAGTTTTTGATTTTTATTTAAAAGAGTGTCATTTTCACTCTTTACATGTAGCAAATCAAGAGAGTTGTTTTTAGTTTCTACATGTAAGGATTCATTTTGCATATTTAGAGAGTTTAACTCATCGCTTAAATTCCATTTTTCATCCTGTAGTTTTTTTATAATTTGCTTATATTCCGCTATTTCACTCTCTTTTGCATGTGAAGACCTAAAGATAAAATAACCTATAAGCAAACCGATTATTAAAGAAAAAATTGCACTTAAAATATAGTACATGTAGGATGTTTTTTCAACTACATTATCTTTATAGACTACTTTGTCTTGATATATTATCTTATCTTTGTATATAACGTTATCTTTATATACAACCTTTTGAGTGTTTGGTTTTGTTTGTGCTTTTATAAGATAGAGTCCTTTTTTGCTCATATCTATATATAGATCTTCTAATTTATCAATATCATTGGATTTTAATTTTTTATTGCTTACATGTAACTCCTTAAAAGCTTTTAACGCTTCATCATTGAGTTTTTGTAAAGAGTCTGTTTTTGTATCATTTAATGAAATAGCTGTCGCTATTTTGTCATGAGTAGAGAGTATAATGAAGTAGAGTTTTATTTTATCTTCAGGAGTTAAATTTTGAGATATTTTTTCTATATGAGTGTTTAATTGTGAATAACTCATCTGAATTTCTAAGATTGATGATGCAAAAACGCCAACGGTGAGTAGAAGGGTTGTAATAAATATTTTCATTCAAAATAAAAGCATTTTTTATACCAAGTTTTTTACTTTTTTTGATAAATATTATTTTTTAAATATTATTTATGCATAATGCGAATATAATGGAACAGAATTCTTACGGAGAAGCATCATGAAATTTTTTATAGCGTTGTTGTATATTTTTTTGGCAAGCAGTTTACTGCATGGGTATTCAAAAAAAATTGTATTGGGTACGTTCTCAGATAAAGCAAATGCGGATAGACAGTATGAAAAACTAAGTATTGCCATTCCACAATATAAGTTACTTCAAGAGTTGTCGGAAGTTAACAATTTTGACATACATGTACGCCCGTTTGGCAAATATCATATTGTTGTAGTTGAGCCTATAAAAAACGCATCAGTACTTAATGAATCATTGCAAATAGTAAAAGGCGGCTTTAAACAAGCACTTGTAAGTGATGTAGAGAGCGCAAGCGAGAGTGTTGATAAAGTAAAAAAAGAGATAAAAATTGAACTTCCAAAAGCGGTTTTAGAACAAAAGAAAGAGCTTCCTAAAAAAGAACCTTCAAAGCCCGTTGCAGAGTTAAAGCAAGAATTTCCTATGCCGGTTCCGACACCGCAGATAAATGAGCAAGAAGTTGTTGTAGAAGTAAACAAAAATTTACCTGTTCAAACTGCTGATAAGAGTATAGAACAGCCGGAACAAAACCAACTGGCACAGAATAACTTAAAAGATGATATCAAAGAGTTGACAAAACAAAATGAAGCTTTAAGCACAGAGCAAAATACCTCACAATTAGCAGATGATAAAGTATGTCCGCCGCCGAGCGTATCTGATGTTTTCTCAGAGTATTTCAGCTGGACTTATCTACTAATCCTTCTTATTATAGGGATTCTTGCATATCTGTTTATGAAGTTTAAACATATATATGACCAATATTAAAACTGCTTAAACTCTCTGGTTTAAGCATATAAAATCTTATTGAATTCATCAAATGCTTTTAACGTTTTCTCCAAAAGATTTTCAACGTCTTTAAAAATTTTATCAATGTTGTTTTTATCTTTTAGTTTTGAAACAGAGTTGTCAAACATATCTACTATATTTGTTTTAACCTGATTTTTCTCATTATCGTCTCTTTGTCTATTTGGTTCAAAAATAGATGCTATTTTATTTGCTAGTTTTGAAACCGGAGACTTTTGCTCGTTGTCTTTTAGCTCTTTTAAAAAGTTGTCTATAAAAGGCTGCGCTATTTTCATAAAAGCGTCAATCTCTTTTTTGTCCTGTTCATCAATCCCGTTCGTATCAATAGAAAACTGAAACGACTGCATTGAAGCAAAACTCATCGTATCTTTACTGCCGTTAGAATTTTGGCTATGACTCATCGAGAATGAACTCTCATTTGCAAAATCCATTTTTATAATATCACCGCTAGATGTTCGCATGGCTATATTTAAATCGTGCGACTTGTAAGCGCTATAAGCGTATGAAGTGTCCATAACAACCTCCTTATTTTGCTCATAAATCGGTAAATATGGAGATTTTTTTAATTTAAGCTGCTTTTTTATTACTCTCTTTTAAAACTAAATATACCGACGCTATAAAGACAAATGAGCCTACGTAACTATTTAGCATAATAAGTGCTCCCATGCTAAGAAAAAGAGCTATATGTGAGACTAGTTGTCTGTTTAAAATGAGTGCCGTAATCGTGCTAAGCAATGCCGCAATACCAAAAAAGTTAAAATGTATCATCGCTCCAAGTTGTTCTCTTATAGTGCATAAAAGCATCTTTGAATCACTGCCGCATTCGCTTATTAGGTTGGCATTTCTCAAAATTGCGTATTTGATAAGAGAAAATATAACAATTGATAAAAGAGTGTAGAAAATAAAGTTCTTTAGCTCTAAAAAGCTTACTTGCTTACTCTCTTTATAGAGGATAAAAGCAAATCCAAGAGAGATTAAAATCCATATATTTGAAAAAATATTAAGATATGTTTCATTTATAAATATAGCGATAGAAGATAGAATTATAATCAAGAAAGATGCTTTTTCAAATTTTTCTGAGTTTACATGTAGCGCTTTTGCACTGTAAAAATATAAAAACGAGATAGCTGAAATTGCAAATATATAGACTTCAAAATTTCTATATCTTCCATCAAATGCAAGTGCCGTATTTGCTATTAGTAGTGATAAAAATGAGAGATAAAATAGAGTCCTAAGCCCATTTTTACCTAAAAGCTCACTCTGTTTTTCTTTGGCAATAAAATAGAGCATGTAGTAGTATATGAGCAGATGCACAACTAGGACAAAAATAGCCCAAATAAGTTCTTTATATGAGATGGTTGTAACACTGTACTGCTCGATTTGAAGCGTAAATAAAACTGCATATATAAGATTTAGCGCACTAAAAACAGATAGCTTTTTAGTTTCAATTTTTACACCTTTTAAGATAAAGGAAAAGGCAAAAATCAGCAAAATTGAACTAAGCGCCAAAAGATTGTAGTTTGGAAAGTTTGAAACATCTTTGTTAAATACGTTTTTATCGACTCTGTTTTTATCAAAAATTCCCCAAAAGCCGCCTACAGCTCCTTCGTTTATCCTTTTCCACGGTTGGTCAAAAGCTTCTATAATGTTGTAGTTCCACTTTTTTTCTTGTGCCAGTTTTACAAATTCTCTGAGATATATCGCCTGATTTATTTTGCTAGGATGTGCATCTTCTCTTGCTCTTCCCTCGGATGGCCAACCTGTTTCGCCAATTAGAATATTTTTGTCCCCTAAGATACGCTCAACTTCTACTCTTATATTCGCCAAATGCTTGATGGCTCTTTGAATATTCATCGGCTCATCTTCCCAGTATGGCAATATATGGATTGTTACAAAGTCGGTAGTTTCTCTTATTTTTGGATGTTTGAGCCAAAACTCCCAAACGTCGGCATAAGTTACTTGTGTATTTGGCAGAGCGGCTTTGACATACTTTATATATTCAAGAAGTTTTGCTTCAGTTGTATCGCCTCTTAATAATACCTCGTTTCCTACAATCACGGCTTTTACGATATCTTGATTTTCGCGTGCAAGTTTTATAAGTGTATTTAGCTCTTTTTGAGTTAAGACTCTATCACTGCTAACCCATGCTCCCATAAGCATCTTCATGTTAAACTCTCTTGCTATGTTAGGCAATTCTTCAAGTCCAATAGTAGAATATGTTCTAATGCAGTTTGTGTATTTTGAGAGCAGTGCTAAATCTTCTCTAACTCTCTCTTTTGAGGCTACAAAATTTTGAGATGAAAGCGGTGACTCATCTTTTGAAAAGGGTGCGTATGAGACGCATTGAAGTTTCGAGATATCATCGTTGCTGCCTTTTAAAACAAAAACAGCACCCGCTAAATACCAAAATAGTACGGCAATTGCAACGGAAGCTAAAACTGCCGAGATTTTTTTCATCATTTGATGTTTTCCTTATGTAAAAAACAGTAATTTTTTTAAGAACTATATAAAGCGGAATTATATCTCATAAGAGCTACTCTTTTTTTGTAAAACATTGGCTTTAAATGTTAAAATGTCAAATATAAAATAAATACGCTTAGAGCGTAAGCGAGGAAATAGTTTTGGCGTATAATATATTGGTTACAAACGATGACGGTTATGAGGCGAACGGTCTTCTTAGTCTTGTAGAAGCATTAAAAGAGCTTGAAGGAGTAAAAGTTACCGTTGTAGCACCTGCAAATGAGAAGTCTGCATGCGGCCACTCTCTTACTTTGGTGCGTCCTCTTCGTTTTATCGGAGTGGAGGATGATTTTTTTAAGCTTGATGACGGAACTCCTAGCGACTGTGTCTATCTTGCGCTCAGTACTATTTTTGTAGATAAAAAGCCGGACTTGCTTATAAGCGGAATAAACCGCGGTTCTAATATGGGAGAGGATATTACCTACTCGGGAACGGCGGCGGGAGCTATGGAGGGAGTTTTACATAACATTCCTTCTATAGCTATTTCGCAGGTAATGGACTTTACCGACCCGCAAGGTGATTTTACTTTGGCAAAAAAAACAATCAAAGAGCTTGTGCTAAAGATAAAAGAGGGCTCGTTTCCTCTGCCCCAGAGAGAGTTTTTAAACGTTAATATTCCTCCTGATATTGATTCTAGCGATAACAAAGATGCAAAAATGGTAATAACTTATGCAGGATATAGAATGTACGCAAACGATTCGCATGTGCATAGAAATCCAAGGGGAGAGGAGTTTTATTGGCTGGGGCTTCATCCGTTAAACTTTTCTGCTCGCAACGGAGTAGAGGGCATAAGTGATTATGAAGCGATAGCAGCTGGAAATATATCCATAACACCGATACATCTTGATATGAGCGCATACAAAAGCATAGATAGACTAAAAGAGTGGATAGAGTGAGATATGAGCGTATAAAATCTCTTTTAGGGGATGATTTTTCTAAACTTCATAATGCGAAAGTTCTGCTTTTGGGAGTAGGCGGTGTAGGCGGACACTGTCTTGATTGTCTAATGCGCAGCGGTTTAGTACATGTAACTATCGTTGATTTTGACACTTATGATGAAAGTAACCAAAATCGTCAACTCTGGTCTGAACTTCATGAGGGCGAGGCTAAAGTAGAAGCGCTTAAAAAACATTATTCACATGTAGAAATTATAAATGTTCGTGTTGATGAGCAGTGGGTTTGGGATTTTGATTTTGATAAGTATGATTTGATTCTTGATGCGATTGATGATACAAAAGCAAAACTCGCACTTGCCCAAAAGTGTTACAAAAAACTCATCTCCTCTTTTGGCTCGGCAAAGCGTCTTGACCCTACAAAAGTGCAAGTCGGCGATATCTGGAAGAGTTACGGAGACAAATTCGGCTCAAAAATCCGATATGAACTTAAAAAACGCGGATTTAAAAAAAAGTATAAAGTCATATTTAGCGCAGAAGAGGCTAAAGTAAAAGAAAAAGGTAGTTTTGTCGGCGTAACTGCAACTTTCGGGCTTGTTATGTGCAGTGAAGCAATTAAGACGATAATATCAAAATAGGAGAAATTTTTGTTTGATTTAGATAATCCGCTCGTGTGTGAAGGTATAATAGGTGATGGCTGCGGCGGTGGAAGATTGTTCTTTATAGAAGACGAAACGCTAAAAGCTTACGACCCTCAAAGCAAAGAGGTTATAAATCTTTTAAGCGATATTAAAGATGCAAAAAAAATAAGTAAAAAAGGGTGCATTATTACTATCGAATGCCAAAAAGAGAGTATAAAACTAGATTTGTCACAGATAAAAAGCTAGTAAATATTATTGATAGCGAATCTCTCTTAATTTAGACATAGACTCTTCGCTCCATTTAACTATGGCTTCTCTTTCGCTTTTTGTCAATCTAGCATCCCAATGAGCAATAATATAACGAAGCGGCGGCATATCATTTTCTATTACAACATCTCTTAAACTCTCTAAATCTTTTAGCGGAGTATTGTGAGATATAAAAGGAAAATCTTTGCTCATGTCTATATGTTTTTTAGCTTTTTTAATATCGTAATCAATCATCTGTTTAAATCCGGGTATTTTATAATACCAAGGGAATTTTGTCGCATCGCTATGACAATCGAAACATTTTTTTTCTAAAATAGGTTTGATCTTTGCAATATATGAGCTGTTTATTACTTCATATAAAGGCAAATTTTTATCAACATTTATATCTTTTTTTACAACATTTGCATTGTTCTCTTCATGTGCTAACAATATAATCGGCAACGAAAGCAAAATAGAGAACAAAGAAACGGTTGAGAGTTTAAAAGTTAAAGAGTTTATGACTTGCATGATATCCTCCAAAAAAAGAATTTAGTTTCAATAATTGCACATATTTCATTAAACTGAGCATAATCGATTTCTTATTCAAATATTTTTAAACTACTTTGTACTCAGACAATTTAATTTGATATAATGACAAAAAGATTAACAATAAAGAGAATATTTTATGGAAAAAATTGAGCCTATGACTCTGTTTGGATACAACAAACTCCAAGCAGAAGTGAAAAATTTAAAAGAAGTTAAAAGACCTCGAACGATAAAAGATATTGAAGAGGCACTAGAGCATGGAGATTTAAAAGAAAATGCTGAATATCATGCGGCAAAAGAACAACAAAAACTTATAGACTTAAGACTTGCAGAACTTGCAGAACTTATAGGCTCGGCAAAGATAGTAAATCCTAGTGACCTTGAGCATACTAAAGTCAGCTTTGGCTCAACTGTTGTTGTTTGTGATGTAAATAGCGAAGAGGAGTTTACATATACTATTGTAGGCGGATGCGAATCAAATCCTGATATGGGGCTTATCTCATTTAACTCTCCTTTGGCGAAGCAACTTTTAGGAAGAGAAGAGGGAGACGATGTAAAAGTACAGCTTCCTAACGGACAAAAAGAGTTTGAGGTAGTCGAGATAAGATATCAGGAGATAGTTTTTGAGTGCAATTAATGTCGGAGTAATAGGTGCAAGCGGATATACCGGGCTTGAACTTGTAAAAATTCTTATCAAACACCCTAAATTTAACCTCTCTTATGTAGCAAATTCAGAGGGCGGAACTACTCTAAGTGAGTTGCATCCATCGCTAAATGGGGTTTTTGAGTGCAATGTTTTAAAGGTAGATATAGATGAGTTGGCACAGGAGTGTGAGCTTGTTTTTCTAGCAGTGCCTCATCAAACGGCTATGGCGTATGTTAAACCTCTCATAGAAAAGGGTATCAAAGTAGTTGATTTGTCGGCTGATTATAGACTTCCTAAAGATGTTTATGAGGAGTTTTACTGCCCTCATACGGATATAGATAACCTATCACATGCGGTTTACGGTTTGCCAGAACTGTTTGCTAAAGAGCTCAGAGACGCAAAACTTGTAGCAAATCCGGGTTGTTTTCCTACTTCTGCAATACTAGGTGTCTTGCCTTTTATGGATAAAAGAGTAAAAAATACTCCCATTATCATAGATGCAAAAACAGGCGTTAGCGGAGCTGGAAAAAAATTAAGCGACAACACTCATTTTGTAAACGTAAACGACAATCTTTTTGCTTATAATCCTCTCCTTCACAGACATGCACCTGAAATTGCCCAAAAACTCGGTGTTGACTTTGATGAAGTTCATTTTGTACCGCATTTAGTTCCTGTTACCCGCGGAATGATAAGCTCAATATATATACATGTAAGCGGAGATTTTGACGCATATAAAGTACTAGAAGAGTTTTACAAAGAGTCTATACATGTAAGAATTAGCAAAAACCCGGTCGATATGAAGAATGTTGCCGGAACAAATTTTTGCGATATTTTTGTAAAACAAAAAGGAGATATTCTTTTTATCTCTAGCGCAATAGACAATCTTCTAAGAGGTGCATCGTCTGCCGCTGTTGTCAATGCAAACTTGATGATGGGTCTTGATGAAGATTTAGGAATACCAAACATAGCTTATGTTCCATAATTTAGAGATAAAAGAGGGTGCTTTTTTTGTGGCTGATGCACACTACTCGCATAAGCGCCCCGAGTTTTTAGAGTTTATAAGAGATATAGACTCTAAAATTCTTAAACCTACGCAACTAATCCTTTTTGGAGATATATTTGATGCTCTTTTTGGAGAGGTTTCATATACACACAAAGCAAATCAAGAGGCAATTGAACTAATAAATACAATATCTTTGCATATAGAAGTTGTATATTTAGAGGGAAATCATGATTTTAATTTAAAAAAAATATTCCCAAAAGTAAAAGTATTCCCTATCTCCTCTCAGCCTCTTACATGTAGATTCGAGAATAAAACAGTTTTGCTCTCTCACGGTGATATAAAGAGTGATTTAAACTATAAAATTTATACAAAAATAATAAGAAACAGATACTTATTATATTTTTTGTCAACGATAGATTACATGTTAAATCACTATATTTTAAAAAAACTGGATGATTATCTAGGTAAAAAAGATGATTGTAAAGATATTGTGGGGTTTGAAAAGTTTATATCAAGCAGATTGGATGAGCAATATGAGTGCGATTATTTTATAGAGGGGCATTTTCATCAGAACAAGACGATAAAATTAAAAAATTTTATTTATGTTAATTTAGGCGCTTTTGCTTGCAATCAAAGATATTTTACTGTAAAATCAACACAAGACATAACATTTTTGCAAGAAAATATTTTCTCAAAAGGGATTTAAAATATGACTATAGATAGTTCATTAAAGGTTGGCTCGAATGAGATGGAGCTAGTTGATTTTCGTATATTTAAGCAGGAAAACGATGAAGTTTACGAGGGTATTTACGGTGTAAACGTATCTAAAGTTCGTGAAATTATTAAATTGCCTAAATTGACGGAACTCCCTGGGACGCCTAAATTTATAGAGGGTATATTTGATTTAAGAAACATTGTAATACCCGTGGTTAATTTGGCAAAGTGGATGGGAATAGAAGAACCAGTCGGTATTGCAAAAAACTCAAGAGTAGTAATTACTGAGTTTAACAACGTACTTATAGGTTTTATAGTTCATGAAGCAAAAAGAATAAGAAGAATAAACTGGTCGGATATTGAACCTGCATCTTTTATGAGAGACAGCGCATCTGTTGAAGGAAGTAAAATAACGGGTGTAACAAAAATCGAAGGCGATAATGTACTTCTGATTTTAGATTTAGAGAGTGTTGTACAAGATTTGGGTCTTTATGAGCCTGATACCCAAAATGTTCCTAATCAGATTGAAAGTTTTTCAGGGATGGCACTTGTTCTTGATGATAGCTCAACAGCTAGAAAAATTGTAAAAGAAGCGTTGATAAAGATGGGATTTAATGTATTGGAAGCTATAGACGGAGAAGAGGGCTTAACTAAGCTTGATGAGCTATATGAACTCTACGGCAAAGATTTGGCAAAAAATCTTAAGATAATTATTTCCGATGTTGAAATGCCTAGAATGGACGGTTTCCATTTTGCAGCTAATGTTAAAGAAGACGGAAGATTCAGTAATATACCGATTGTATTTAACTCTTCAATTAGTGACCATTTTAGCGAGTTAAGAGGTGTTGAAGCAGGCGGAGAGGCTTATTTGGTTAAATTTCAAGCAAGCTTATTTTACAATGAAGTAGCGCGAGTAGTTCGTGCACATATGAAATAGGAGTATAAATATGGATGAATTTCAAGAGATATTGCAAGATTTTTTGGTTGAATCTTTTGAGCTTATTGAACAGCTCGACCAAGATTTAGTAGAGTTAGAAAATAGACCTGAAGATTTAGAGCTATTAAACAGAATATTTCGTGTTGCACATACCGTTAAAGGTGCTTCTTCCTTTTTGAACTTTGATGTACTAACACATTTGACACATCATATGGAAGATGTATTAAATAGAGCTAGACATGGAGAGTTAATAATATCTGCGGATATTATGGATGTTATTTTAGAATCTATTGATTTAATGAAAGCTCTTTTAAATACTATCCGCGATACTAGCTCTGATAGCGGTATTGATGTAGCAGCTTGTGTTTCAAGACTTGACAAATGTGTAGGCGGCAGCGGAAAAGTAGAAACTCCTGTTGCTCAGCCTGCTGTTGTAATTGAAGATAAGCCGCTTGAAGAAGTTTCAAAAGATGAGCCTGATTATGACAACATGAATCCTGACGAATTGGAAGCCGAGATTGAGAGATTATTAAAAGTAAGACAATCAGAAGATCAGGCGAAAAGAGAAGCTAAATCAAAATCAGCTGATGATGAAGATGATTTTGAAGATGAGGAGATAAAGCCTGTATCAAAAGCTCCTGTCATGGTCGCTCCTAAAAGAGCAACAGCATCGGCTAATCATGACTCGGATTCATCAGATGATGCACGTGCAGCGGCACCTGCAAAAAAGCAGACTACGGTTGAGCAAACTATTAGAGTAGATGTAAAACGACTTGATCACTTAATGAATTTAATAGGAGAACTAGTTCTTGCTAAAAACAGATTGATTAAAATTAATGATGATGTTGAAGAGCGTTATGAAGGGGAGAGTTTTCTTGAAGAGTTAAATCAGGTTGTATCAATCGTCTCTTTAGTTACTACGGATTTGCAAATTGCAGTTATGAAAACAAGAATGCTACCGATTGGCAAAGTGTTTAATAAATTTCCTAGAATGATTCGTGATTTAAGCCGTGAGTTAAATAAAAAAATAGAGCTTGAGATATACGGAGAAGAGACTGAACTTGACAAATCTATTGTCGAAGAAGTAGGTGATCCTTTAGTACATATTATCAGAAATTCATGTGATCATGGAATCGAGATACCTCAAATACGCCTTGAACAAGGAAAAAGTGAGACAGGAACAATAAAATTAAAAGCTTACAATGAGGGCAATCAAATTGTAATTCAGATTGATGATGACGGAAAGGGACTTGATGTAGATATGTTAAAAAACAAGTCTCTTGAAAAAGGCATTATTACTGAAAAAGAAGCGGATAATATGAGCGACAAAGAGGCGTTCAATCTGATATTTAAACCAGGTTTCTCAACGGCTACTAGTGTAACAAACGTATCAGGACGCGGTGTCGGTATGGATGTTGTTAAGACAAATATTGAGAAATTAAACGGAATTATCGACATTGACAGTGAAATTGGTGTCGGTACATCAATGAAGCTAAAGATACCTCTAACGTTAGCTATTATTCAAGCACTTTTAGTAGGGGTTCAAGAAGAGCATTATGCAATTCCTCTTGCGTCTGTTTTAGAAACCGTTAGAATATCAAAAGATGAGGTTTATACAGTCGAAGGTCGTTCGGTTATGAGACTGCGTGAAGATGTTCTTTCTCTTGTACATATCGGAGATATTTTTGAAGTGGAGCGTATTTTAGACTCAAGTGAGTATGCTTATGTTGTTGTTCTTGGTTTGGGAACAAGTAAACTTGGACTTATCGTTGATACGTTAGTAGGACAGGAGGAGATTGTTATCAAATCTCTAGGAGAGTTCCTCAAAGGTATTAATGGAATTGCAGGAGCTACTATTCGCGGTGATGGCGGTGTAACATTAATTGTAGATGTTATAGCTATTATGGATATGGCAAAACATGTTAAAGCTACTAAGTTGGCAGATAGCAGCTCAGATGCTGCAATGCTTACAAATGAGAAGAAAAAAGCAAGTGATTATACTGTTATGATAGTCGATGATTCAAAAACTGATAGAACAATTATGAGAAAAGCACTTGAGCCGTTAGGAGTGACGCTGGTTGAAGCAGGTGATGGTCAAGAAGCACTTAGTATTTTAAAACAGGGCGATCATAATTTTGATGCGATGTTAGTAGATATTGAGATGCCTAGAATGGATGGCTACTCATTAGCAACCGAGATAAAAAAATATAATCGTTACAAAAATCTACCTTTAATTGCGGTAACTTCTCGTACCGGTAAGTCTGATCGTATGAGAGGAGTTGAGTCTGGAATGGTAGAATATATTACTAAACCATATTCTGCGGATTACTTGTCAAGTGTAGTTCAAAGAAACGTTAACTTTAAATCGGAGTTTTTAAAATGAGTGATAAATTAAAAGAGATAATGAGTAAACAAAATAAAAAACATGATGAAAAAGTAGGTCACTCCGATGACGTAGTCCAGTTAGTAGGATTTATAATAGGGGATGAAGAATATGCTGTTCCGATTTTGGCTATTCAGGAGATTATTAAACCGTTTCCATGGACAAGAGTTCCTCAGGTACCAAAATATGTTGTGGGTGTTTTTAATATGCGTGGAGCCGTTATACCTCTTATTGACCTTCGCTTAAAATTTGGATTAAGTCCTAAAAAGCATGGCGAAGAGACAAGATTTATTGTTATGAGACATGGTGATGATGTTGCGGGATTTGTAATCGACAGATTGACAATGGCGCTTAGGATTAAAAAAAGTGATATCGGACCGGCTCCTGATACTACAAACGGCGATGAAACTGCGATTGACGGTGTTGGTAAACAAGCGGACAGAATTATAACTATCTTAAAGGTAAACAGACTTTTACAGAGAGATTTTTAATATTTCCTTTACATGTCTAATTCATCATTTGATATTATTTTTGCTAATAACAAGCTCTCTTTAAAATTTAAAGGAGAGCTTTCCCTCTACAATCTTACAAAATATAAAAAAAAAATAGACCTATTAGATTTAAACGAAGTTGATAATGTTGTTTTAGATTTCTCAGAACTAAACTTTTTAGATAGTGCCGGATCAATTTTTATAGACAATCTACAAAGAGAGTTCTCTTTAAACAGTATTGTACATGTAGAGACTATTTGCGATAATATAGAAGTTTTAGATATGTTTAATCTTGTAAAAGAACAGAGGTTAAAGTCTAAAAAAATAGTAAAACCTAAAAAGAGAAAATTTTTAGAAAGAATAGGTGAAAAAACATATGAAAATTATCTTGTTTTTTTATCGTTTCTGGCTTTTATGGGCGAACTTTTTGCGAATAAAATATATTACTTAATATCCTATAAAAGTATCAGATTTAAAGAGATAGCATTTGAGATTAATGAGAGTGCCGTAAAAGCAATCGGAATTGTCTCCTTAACAAGTTTTTTAATAGGGCTTGTTATAGCATATCAATCTGCATTTCAGTTAAAAATATACGGTGCCAATATATTTATAGTAGATATGTTGGGTATTTCTATTTTTAGGGAGTTGTCGCCTTTAATCACTGCAATAGTTATCGCAGGAAGAAGCGGTTCTGCGTTTACCGCTCAAATAGGTGCAATGAAGATTACTCAAGAGCTTGATGCAATGCAGACAATGGGTTTTGACCCATATAGGTTTTTAGTTCTTCCAAAAATTATAGCACTTATGATTACTATGCCTATACTTATTTTTATATCTGATTTAATGGCTATTGTCGGCGGAATGGTTGTTGCAAATATTGATTTAGGTATTACTATTGAGTTGTTTATAAATAGGTTCAACGAAGTTATTGCTATTAAACATTTTATCATCGGTATTATAAAAGGGCCGTTCTTTGCTTTTTTAATTGCTACTATCGGCATATATAGAGGTTTGCAAGTTAAAGATGATACTCAAAGCATAGGATTCAATACGACAAAAAGTGTTGTAGAATCAATTTTTGCGGTTATCGTATGTGATGCTATTTTCTCAATTATTTTTACAAATTTGGGTATATGATGAGCAATATTATAGAAGTAAAGAATATAAAAACCGTTTTTGGCGATAGAATAATCCATGACGGGATTAACTTGAGTGTTCCAAAAGGTTCTATATATGGGCTGCTTGGTCCTAGCGGATGCGGGAAAACAACTCTTTTAAGAGAGATGGTTATGTTACAAAAATTTAGCGGCGGTGATATAACTATATTTTCACATAAGCTAAATAATATTAGATATAAAGAGGCAATAAGTCTTAGAATGAAATGGGGTGTACTGTTTCAGTCCGGAGCGCTATTTTCATCGCTTACTTTAAAAGAAAATATAGAACTTCCTCTTATAGAGTATAGTGATTTGTCTCAAGAGATGATTGATGATATAGTAGAGTTTAAAATAAATATTGTAGGATTACGTTCAGATGATGCAAATCTATACCCGTCACAAATTAGCGGCGGTATGAAAAAAAAAGCAGCTCTTGCGCGTTCACTTGCACTTGACCCTAAACTTCTTTTTTTGGATGAGCCTACTAGCGGATTAGACCCTATATCCGCTAGGGACTTTGATGCTTTAATATTAAAACTTCGTGACTTATTGGATTTGACTATTGTTATGGTTTCTCATGATTTACAATCCATACATGATACTCTTGATAAAGTTGCTATAATTGACAATAAAAAAATTGTATATGAGGGTAATTTAAAAAATATATTTAGTGTTGAGAACGAGTTTATAAAAACTTTTTTTCAAATGGGAAAATAGATTATGAGGGTAATATTTTATGAATAACAAAGTTAATTACAGTTTAATAGGTTTTCTTGTACTTCTTGGCTTAACAATGATGTCAGTATTTGGTTATTGGCTTTTAAAGCCTTCAGAGGAGGCTGAAGTACAGATGTATGCTATATACTTTGATGAATCGGTTTTAGGATTAAATCTTGATGCTCCGGTAAAATATAGAGGAATAAATGTAGGCAAAGTTACAACTCTAAAAATTAATTCAAATAACTCTGAGCAGGTTGAAGTTTTAGTTACGGTTTTAAAATCTACTCCTATTAACTCATCTACTCTAGCACAACTTACTTCTCAAGGAATTACCGGTCTTAGTTATATTAATTTAAGTTTTGGTAATGATAATGCTGCTCCTCTTGAAATAAAAAAGAATGAAAAATATCCGGTTATAAAAACTATCCCCTCTTTGTTGATAAAACTTGAAAACAGTTTTGGAGATATATCTTTAAACCTATCTGAAACTCTTGAGAGAACACGCCAGCTTTTAAGAGAAGAGAATCAAGAACAGTTTACTCAGCTTCTTAAAAATAGCTCGCTTTTTTTCTCAAAAATAAATGAAATACTAGATAATGAGACAATAAATAACTTTCAAGAGAGTATAAAAAACTTAAATAGTGCATCAAAAAAGCTTGACGAGATGATACCTCGTGTCGAAAAATTTATGGAGACAAGCAGTGCATGGGAAAATAATATATCCGTATCGTTTAGTTCTATTATGAATAGTTATCTGGGTATAAAGGGTTCCATGGATATGTTTAAAAAATCATTAGAAAGCGGTGATTTTAATCTTAAAGAGATAACAAGCGATTTGCTTCCTAGTATAAACAATACCTTTTTAGAGATGCAAAATTTAATCATTAAAATAGAAGAGACTCTAAATAAATATGATAGAAGTCCAAATGATATTATATTTATGAAAGAAGAGATTAAAAAAGGACCGGGGGAGAGTTGATATGAGAACTGTTTTAATTATTTTAGTAGTGTTTTTATCGGGTTGCGCAACAATAAAACCTGCTGTAGCTGAGTATAGAGTAGTTACTCAAGTTCAAAAAAAAGATATCCTTGCCAAAGGGTGTAAAAACAAATCATTAAAAATTTTAGAGGCATTTAGCACTAATTCTCTAAAGTCGCTTAGCATGGATTATACAGAGTCAGGCAATAGAGTATTTTCATATTCCGAGTCTCAATGGCAAGAGTCGCCAAATAACTTTGTTATTTCACATCTAATAAGCAATATAAGAGCGCAAGAACTTTTTAGCAGTGTAAATTTATCAAAATCAAGAAGTAAAAATAGTCTGCTTTTAGAGACGGCAATAGAGGAATTTATGCAGTTTTACAGCAGTGACTTGAAAAGCTCTTATGTAGATATTGTAATAACTTTTACTTTGGTAGATTCTAGCACAAACGCGGTAATGGCAACCAAAACGTTTTACTCAAAAGTTAATGCAAAAACTCCGGATGCACAAGGAGGCGTTGATGCCATAAATAGTGCATTGAGCGAAATAATTTCTCAAAATATCAATTGGCTTGAAGAGGTATGCAAATGATAAAAGAGAGCGAATATAAAAAAAGAAGAGACTCTTTAGTAAAAAAGATGTCTGATAATTCTATCGGTGTTATTTTTAGCGCAAAATATACTACCCGTTCGCATGATACACAGCATCCATACAGACAAGATAGCAATTTTTACTATCTGAGCGGTTTTAAAGAAGATAATGCCGTTTTAATTTTTTTAAAAGAGAAAAATAGAATAAAAACAGTTTTGTTTGTTCAAAAAAAAGATAAGTTATTGGAGCTATGGAGTGGAGAGAGGCTAGGAGAGAAAAAAGCAAAGAAGAGATTTTTGGTTGATAAAGTCTATTCTAGGGATGACTTTAAAAGAAAGTTCAAAGAGTATATAAGAGGCAAAAAAACTATCTATTGCGAGTTAAGTTCAAAAAAAAGCGATGTTAAAAAAGTTTTAGAGTTGACAAAAGATTTTAACGCTAAAGAAAATATCGCGTTAATGGTTCAAAAAATGAGACTTATTAAGTCGGTATCAGAGATTGAATTAATTAAAGAGTCAATTGCAATAACCGCAAAAGCTCATCACAGAGCTATGATTGTAAACAAAAAAGATAAATACGAGTATGATTTACAAGCGGAGATAGAGCATGAGTTTAAAACAAACGGTGCATATAGTGATGCTTATACATCAATAGTAGCATGTGGAAACAGTGCTAATACACTTCATTATATACAAAACAACAAACCACTTTTAGAGGGCGAACTTATATTGATTGATGCGGGTTGTGAACATAACTACTATGCAAGTGACATTACTAGAACAATACCTGTAAGCGGACAATACACCCAGCCTCAACGTGAGCTTTATAATCTTGTCTTAGAGACACAACTAAAAATAATAAGTATGATAAAACCAAAGGTAAAGAGAAGTGCTTTGCAAACTTCGGCAGAGGAGATGCTTACAAAGGGGATGATTGAACTTGGTATTTTAAAAGGGGAGTATAAAAAGCTTATCAGGCTTCAAATGCATAAAAAATATTATCCTCACGGAATAGGTCACTGGATGGGCATAGATGTTCATGATATGGCACCGTATAAAGATGCTAAGGACAGAGAGATACCGTTAAAAAAAGGTATGGTTTTGACTATCGAACCGGGACTTTATATCGATAAGAGTGATAAAAGTGTACCAAAAAAATATCGCGGTATCGGTATAAGAATAGAAGATAATATTTTAGTAACCAAAGACGGTTATGAAAACTTATCTTCAGCGATTGCAAAGAGTATAGATAAAATAGAGGCTATATCTTTTAAGTTTTAGTTGCTATAGCTATAACTCCAACCTGTTAAGCTTTTATCTTTTGCTTCGCTAAAATTATCGGAATCTGCTAAAAAATCAAAAACAAACATCGCAAAATTAGGTATGTCTCTCATGTCTTCTTGTTTGACTAACAGAAGAGGCATTAGCGTCTCTTGCTGACTTTGTGAAAAACCGACAGGCATAATTTGGCTCATAACTTCGATTGGATTTTTTATACTATTTTCATCTAAAAATTTCTCAAAAACTGCTTCTTGAATCTCTTTGGGTAGCTCCTCACAAGTGTTTAAAAAAATCGTAAAGTGAATCGGAGTATCTTTAAAGTACTCAGGTGATGGAGCTGCCATAATAATATATTCAACATTTTCTAAATGCTCTTTAATTTCATTTACACTTAGATAATTAAGTGTTTTTATAGCCTCAGCTTTCAAACTATTTTGTTTCCTCGCCTATAAGCGGTTCGCCAATTTCATCTTCAATCTCTTTTTGAAGTTTTGACATCTCAAATCTAACAGCATCTATTATATAAGGAGGAACATTGTCATCTTTTCCCCATCTTACTTCATCTATGTTGCCGCCATACAAAGCACCTAGTTCTTCAACTTTTTTTGAATATTCTAAGAGATCTTTGCAAGTTTCTACTCTGCCGTCCATCGTATCTTTTAATTCTATATACCAATCTTCACGACTGTCTTGTGCCATTTTAATAGTTGATTCAAATATTACTGACAAAACTTACCTCTTTGTTTCATCAAATTTTTTAGTAAATGTTGACAAATCATCTTTTTTCTTTAAGTCGCCGTTATATGTCATAGTCGTAAAATCTACACTATCGTCATTTAATATTTTTGGTACAGCATCACCGTTTGCTATAATTTCCATATGGGCATCTAGCTCATCTTCGCTGTATGCCATCTGCATATCAGCAGTAATTACATGTGGAATCGCTTCTATTACTCTTAATTTCTCAAGCTCCTCGGCAACTCCATTACCCTCTATAGTGATTATAACTCTTCCTTTTTCATCATGCATGTGATAATCACACACTTCACAATCCTTAAGACTCTGTACTACTTCAGCCAAATATTTTGGTACCGTTTGAACTACTATACTAGATATATTCATTTTATTTCCTTTTGTTATTTTATTTTACACTATATAAATTAATAATTTTACTGTCACTTGAAACTAAAAACTCATCTTCGCTTATAAAAACTATTTTTGTAAGCGTCACATTGTTACCGCCGAATTTAGCAATTTCAGATTTTGATATAGTATTTAAAAGTAGCACATTGTTGTGCTCATCGCATCCATAACCGACAATTTTACCGCTTGGAGATAAACCGACACTGTAAATTAAAAAATCTGATTTTATATGATAAGACGAGTTGAATTTCGGGACATAAATTACCATTCTTCTGTCTTGTCCTGCTGTCGCAATAACCCCTTTTTTATAATCTACCTGAAAGACATTATCCAAATTTTCTCCGGAGAGTGTTTTAAGATGTTTTCCGTCTTTGGTGTTATGTATCTTTAAATTACCGCTTTCATCGGCAACGACAACCTCACTTTTTTGTTCATTCAATGCAAAGTCTGAAAACTTTGCACCGGCAACTTGAATTATCCAGTTTTGGCGGCGATTTTTTATGTCATATGAAATTAACTCATTACTAAGCAGTGCTAATAGAATCGTATTGCTGTCTAAGAACTTTGCTTTTGCTATTGTAAGAGATTTTGAAGAATCAAGCAAAAGGTCAGTTTTTAAGTTCTGGTAAATATGAACTCTTCTAAAACCCTGTTTATCTTGTGAAAGTATTAATACTTTATCATCAATAACATCTACTGAATAAACTTTTGAATCTACTTCATCACCGATAAAATCTTTAATTTTAGGTAACTCAATTTTTTCAATAAGCTTTTTTGTTTTAAAATCAAAAATATCAACGCAACTAGCATCCGTAGCTACATAAATTTTATCATTTTTAAAAACAACGTCCACGACAAATCCGCTTGCATTGAATTGCAAAACAGGTTGTTTTAAATTTAAAGAAAACAAAGAAGAGATAAAAAACGTTAAAAATATCATTAATTTCATTGTGTTACCTTTATATTTATAGCATCAACGGGGCATCTACTGATACAAAAACCGCATGATGTACATTTGTCGTTTATGCTAGGCATAAACATAGCTTTAAAGTCTATAGCATAATCCAAGCAGGGATCCTTACACGAAAAACACATAGTATGACTCCAACTTAGGCATCTACTCTTATCTATAATTATATCCGCATTAACAAGTTTTTTATCTTCAACTTTTAAAACGCCAAATTCACATGCAATTGCGCATCTATCGCAATATGTACAACCGCTTTTTGTAAAATCTAAATACGGAGTACTATCATTTGCTATTTTTATTATATCTTCTTCACAAACAGTGGCGCATTTGGCATCACATTTACTACACTCATTATGAAAAAGAGATTCGTCTCCAAAGTAAGGGGGTCTTAACAATTTCTCTTGCTTCTTTGCTCTATTTAAAGATGAAGCAAGAGAGCTAAAAAGCTCTCTTCTTTGCATTAATGACCTGAACCGCCTAAGCTTCCAGCTGCAGAATGTTTGTTTGCAACGTCTTCAGGAGTTACATAACTCTCTTTTCCTACAGTATCTAGTGATTCAGTTAGTTTCCCACCGCTCCAGCTAGATCTGTTAGCACCGTCTTTGCTTGTATAAACAGGCTCAAATGTATTTTCAACAGCTAAGTTACCTTGAGACTGCGGAGCATGACATTGTGAACAGTTAAATCTAGCACCTTGAAGTTTATCTTCATGCACGATAGAGACTTCATTTTTATAGTTATTAACTGCACTTTGGAAAGTACCGTTTACAACTTTATTACGCTCTCTAAAGTTTGTGAAGTGAGAAACAGGAATCGGTGTAGCACCCATTGCTCCCGCGATATCCGGCATATGGCAACTTACACATCTGTTGTCTTCTACTTTAATCGGCAACATACCGATAGTATCATGTGGAATCATCGGCGGAGCATCTTGAAATGCTCTTTTAATTTTGCTACTTGTAGTAGCTTGTGCAGTTCTGTACTCAGTTTTGTCTGCTATTGTACTATCTTCCGTATATAAATCAGTCTTTCTTAAACCTAAAGACTCTTCAGTTATAGTTGTTGATACAACTTTTTTAGGCGAAGATTTAGCACCTTCACCACCACAACCAACCATTAGTAGTGCAGCAGCAACTAAACCAATCGTTATCTTACTCATTGCTTTCATTTTACTCTCCCGATTTTTTGTTTTTTGCTAGTTTTTTAATTGAAAAACTAAGAGCATCATCATCACACACTTCAATGCATCTGGCACAATTTGTGCATTCACCTGAAAGAACAGGTAAACTCTCCTTACCTATCATGTGTAAAACTTGCTGCTCAGGACAAACAACTTTACATTTCATACACCCAGTACAATTCTCTTGTGTATGTTGCACCCTTATTAGACTAAAACTACCCAAAAGTGAATAAAATCCACCAAGCGGGCATATATGTCCACACCATCCGTTTTTTAGAACAAATAGGTCAAAAAGAAAAATTACGAGCATTGCTGCCCATCCAAAACCTAAACCAAATATAATACCCCTATGTAACATAGATATAGGCGATATAAACTCAAAAGCGGTAACCCCCATCATAAATGATATGATTAAGCTTAGTACTAAAACCCAGTAACGCATATTACGCGAAGCAGGTTGTCTCTTAGAAATGCCGTCAATATTTAACTTTCTTCTTAATAGTGCCGCAGCATCTGTAATTATATTTACAGGGCAAACCCAACTACAAAAAGCGCGACCACCTATAAGTAGGTAAAATATAGTTACGATAAAAACGCCTATAAGTAAATCCGTAGCCAATACAGCACCAGCCGCTAGCATTTGTAGTGCAGCGTAAGGATCGCTTAAAGGAACAACATCTAAAAAAATTGAAGAGCTAAGGTTACCCATTAAAAGAGTCCATCCCCAAACATTTGCTCCAAAATATAGCAATAATAGACCTATCTGCGTAGTTCTTCTAAACATTAGGTATCGGTATTTATTCCAAAGAGTTCTCATTAGTATAAATCCCCCTTTCCGCTATTTAGAGAATTAACAGCACTGTCTTTACTTATATCAGTCGTTGTTTTGATTTCTTTAGCGTTCTCTAAACGCTTTTCATCATTTTTATCCCAACCTTTTATATAGTAATTACCGGCCTTGCCCATTGCAACTTCTCTAGGAAGTACAAAGATTGACGCTTTTTCCGTAACACAAGCTTTTTCGCATAATCCGCATCCAGTACATGCATCGGCATGAACTACCGGAGATAGGTATGCATGTTTTCCTGTTCTCTCATTTCTTTGATACTCAACTGTTATCGCTTCGCCTAGAATAGGACAAGCTCTATAACATGCATCGCACTGAATTCCCCAAAACGCTATACAAGTTTCTCTGTCTATAACCGCAAGACCCATATCAGCTACATTTATATCAAGTACTCCATTTGTCGTAACACTAGATTCATCAAGTGCGCCTGTAGGGCATACAGGCACACAAGGAATATCAGGACACATATAACAAGGTATTTCTCTAGGGATAAAATACGGAGTACCCAGAGGTTTATGATCACCCGGTTTAGCAAGTGATAACGTATCATACGGACAAGCTTCAACACAAAGTCCGCATTTAATACATGTTTTCAAAAATTCATTTTCTTTAATGGCTCCAGGTGGACGAAGCAGTAGTTGTGAAGCCGTAACTTCATCAACATAAGCACTCCATACAAATCCTCCAAGTGCGGCAATACCGGCACTTCTTGCCATATTTAAAATAAACTTTCTTCTATCACTCGTTGTTTTATTTTTCATTTTATTTAGGTACGTTTAGCAAATGCAAAACTTTCCTTATCCTTTTAGATATTTAAATTATGCTTTGTAAATTTTTACTGCACATTTTTTAAAGTCTGTTTGTTTTGACATTGGACATGTAGCATCCAAACATACTTTATTGATAAATACTTTTTCATCGAACCAAGGTACAAATACTAGCCCTCTAGGAGGTCTATTTCTACCACGAGTCTCAACTCTAGCTTTTACTTTACCACGACGTGATTCTACCCAGCATAAGCCGCCTTGTTTAAGGTCTTTAGCTTCTGCGTCTTTTGGATGCATATAACATAATGCTTCAGGAACCGCACGATATAGTTCAGGTACACGCATAGTCATAGTTCCTGAATGCCAGTGTTCTAGTACACGACCTGTACATAACCAAACATCGTAGTTTGCATCCGGCATTTCCGGTGGATCCATGTACGGACGAGCAAATATTTTAGCTTTGTTTGCTAAAGATTTCTTATCTTTAACTTTAACACCGCTTAAGTCACCGGAAGGAAGTGCTTTTGCAATTGACCCGTAGAACGCATGTGAATTACCTGTGTCTTTAGTAGCTTTTGCCGCATAAGGATCGTATTTAGCATTAAATCTCCATGCTGTCTCTTTTCCATCAACAACAGGCCATTTAAGACCACGTACTTTGTGATAAACATCAAACGGTGCAAGGTCATGACCATGTCCGCGAGTAAATGCAGCATACTCTTCCCAAAGGTATTTTTGAAGGAAGAAACCATACCCTTTAAATATTTTTCCGTCACTTCCGACAACATTTCTGCTATCTCCGTAACATTCAGTATTGTCGTATCCTTTTTGAATAGGATCGCTTTGGTCAAGTGCATAAGTTTTAGCAATTTTATTAGCAAAAAGTATCTCAAAAAGAGTTGTATCTTCATTGTATCCCATTGCTTTTGCTTTGTCGATAACGCTTGGAAGTGCCTCTTTTCTTGGACCTGACGGTGCATATTCGCCCCATACTTCTTTAACTGTAAATCTTTTTGAAAGCTCAACCCATTGCCATGTATCACTCATCGCATCTCCAACAGGAAGAACTTGTTGTCTCCAGTGTTGAGTTCTGCGCTCAGCATTACCGTAAGCTCCCCACTTCTCATAAATCATAGCAGATGGTAAGATAAGGTCTGATACTTTAGCTGAAATACCAGGGTATCCATCAGAAGTAACGATAAAGTTATCCATTTCACGAGCTGCTTTAATCCAGTGATGAGCAGATGCAGAGTCTTGGTAAGGATTACAAACATTTACCCATGCAAATTTGATTAAGCCATCTTCGATGTCACGGTGAATTTTCATAATGTGTTGTACACCCACACCGTTTAGTGTTCCTTCAGGAACCATCCATTTGTTCTCAGCAATTTTTCTGTGTGCAGGGTTTGCAACCATCATATCTGCAGGAAGTCTATGTGTAAATGTACCAACTTCACGAGCAGTACCACAAGCAGAAGGTTGACCAGTTAAAGAGAACGCTCCAGAACCAGGAACAGCTTGTTTGTTTAACATAAAGTGAACATTGTATGAAAGAGTATTACACCATGTACCGCGTGTATGTTGATTCATACCCATTGTCCAGAAAGATACTACTTTTCTACCTTTTTCAATATAAAGATTTGCTAATGCTTGAAGTTTAGCTTTAAAATCTTCAATATTTTCATCAGGATTACCTTTTACGATATTCGCAGTATAATCAAGTGTATAAGGCTCTAAAGATTTTTTATAATCTTCAAATGATATTTCCCAGTGAGCTAAAGTACCGGCAGTATGTTTCATAGTGTCGCCGGCTTTATATCCGTACGGCTCTAATGCAGGTCCCTCTTTATGAGATACGACTTTACTCATCTCTTTAGAAATCGTTTCCATTTCTAAAGCACTGTATTTACCTGCTTTAAGAGACTTTTCGCCCTCTCTTCTCATACCGTAACCAATATTTACAGGACCGGTTGCAAAAATCATATGTTTCTTAACGAAATCCCAGTCAATAATTTTTTCAGCATCATCTCTCATTACGATTTCTCTAGCAACATAGTTCCATAGAGCAGTATCCGTATTTGGAGAGAAGATAATTTCAATATCAGCTAAGTCAGAAGTTCTGTGTGTATATGTTTGAATTGATACGACTTTTACTCTGTCTGGATCAGAAAGTTTTCTATCTGTTACACGAGACCAAAGAATAGGGTGCATCTCTGCCATGTTTGAACCCCAAGATACGATTGTATCAGTAAGCTCGATATCATCATAACATCCTGAAGGCTCATCAACACCGAAAGTTTGGTAAAAACCAACAACAGCAGATGCCATACAGTGACGAGCATTCGGGTCGATTGCATTTGAACGTAATCCAGCTTTCATCATTTTTTGAGCTGCATAACCTTCCATAATCGTGTATTGACCAGATGCAAAAATACCAACAGCCTCAGGTCCGCCTGATTTAAGTGCTTTTTTAATGTTGACTTCCATCTCATCAAAAGCTCTTTCCCATGATACCGGAACAAATTTACCTTTTTTGTCAAATTTGCCGTTAGCATCAACTCTTAGTAACGGTTGAGTAAGTCTATCCGCACCGTACATAATCTTAGCATTAAAGTAACCTTTAATACAGTTAAGACCTCTGTTTACCGGTGCAGCAGGGTCTCCTTTAACAGCAACGATTTTACCGTTTTTTGTTGCCATCATAATACCACAACCCGTACCGCAGAAACGACAAGCTGCCTTGTCCCATCTCCAGTCGCCTTCAGCTTCGTTTGCTGCTGCACTTAGCTCTGCCGGTACACTCATACCGATTGCTGCTGCTGCAGATGCCGCCGCTGAACTTTTAAGAAATTCTCTTCTTGAAAGTGACATATTTTCTCCTGTTTAATAATTTTTTAAGACACTATAGTACGAAACCACTGCATCTCACTATTTTTTGTTAAGGTGTCCATTAACGAGGTTTATATTAGCACTTTGAAGGTTTTAAAATCTTTGACCTAAGTCAAAACAATTAGTTTTCAAGATTAAGATTATTTTTATTTATAAAAGTGTGAATATAAGTAGCATTAAAAATAAGAATAAGATTTTGAAATTATAATTACTGCTGTTAAGACTTAAGCTCTTGACAGCTTTTAATTAAATTATCCAACTCTTTTTTTAAATTTGAGAGTTTTTTTGTCGAATTTATTAGCTCTTCAGTTGACTCTATTACCATGTCTTCGCTGTTATTTAGGTGTTTTGAAGCGAGTGATTTGTCTTTTAACTCATCTAAGATAGTATCGAACTCATCCGTTAGCTCTTCTAGTTTTGATGAAGCTTTTTGAGATTGAAGAAGTGCTTCGTTTGAGTACTCCATAGCAGAGTTGATTTTTTTGATAAAACAGTTGATAGTGTCGCTTACTTCTACGATTTCACTCTCACTTTCAGCTTCAAGCTTAAGAGGAATAAGGCTTGATATATCTTCATTGTTTACCAGCATTTTTGAGTACTGCATAAATGAATCTACATGTGATTCGATAGACTTTAATTGCAAAAGCGAATAGATAAAAAGTAAAAAGAGTATAGCTCCAGAAGAGTATTGAAATGTTTTTATAAAATTTGTTTTATCTTCACTGTGATTAGTGTACATGGTAACCAATTTATCGACGTTGTTTAGAAGGATAGTATTATGTTTGTATATAGAAACGACAATTTTTTCAAGCTCTTCTTTTTTTTCAGGAGTCACATTTGTTATGAGTTTAAAATTTTGAACGTCTTCATAAAATTTTTCCCATAATTTGCCTACTTCCATAAGCTGATTTGATATTTGATATGTCGGAACAACCAATATTCCTTTGTCATGGTTGCCGTGTCTTAAAGTATTTAAACCCTCTATAAACTCATCACAAGCCAAATTTAATTCATAAAAATCATGTGTATTGTTGTAGTAAACATAAAAGATATTTTTTGCAATCTTTTGCGTTAACATTCTTTGTTTGCCGGCGATATTAATCAGTAGAGCATCTTTGATATTTTGTTGATTTAGATATATTGTAGTTCCAATTACGCTTGCCATTAAAAATATTAATATAGCACCGATAAATTTTATTTTTGTACTGATTTTATTTGTTTTAATCACGATGCTTCGCCTTTATATATATTTTGGAGTAATTGTTTGTTTAGAATTACTACATTTGAGTTTTCAATATCTATAATTGAACTTCTTTTGAGCTTTTTAAGAACTCTTGATAGAGTCTCAGGCTGAATATGAAGCATAAAAGAGACCTCATGTCTCTTTAAAGAGTTAAACATCTCTAAATCATCACACAAAGTAAAAGCAACTTTTGCAGTTGCATCAAAAACCAGCTCTCTGTTAACTACACAGTGAAGTTGTTGAGTTTTTAGCAGTATCTCATTAATGAATTCGTTGTTAAGTATGTTTTTTGATAAAAAGTGTGTTTTAAGTTCTAAAAAATCAACCTCTAACACAATACTCTCTTCCATAAATTCGGCATTAGAGAAGCAGTGTATAGTGTCATTTTCTAAAGTAGTAAGTTCAGAAATAAGCGAGTTTTTATGTATATAATATAAAAAAATTTCATTTTCAAATTTATCAATTTTATATACTTTTAAAAGTCCCGATACTAAAAAAAATATTTTGTTATTTGTGTCGTTTTCATAAAAAAGTATGGAGTTTTTGGGATAAGTAATTATTTTTGACATGTTATCGATAAGAGTTAGTTTTTTACTATCTAAAGAACTAAAAAAAGATAGCCGTTTAATATAATTTAGTTTTTCATTCATTACTGTTTTTTACTTTTTTAAAAAAATTATCGATATAAAATTTTATGCGGCATGTATTTTATCATAAAAGATATTTTTTTAAAAACAATTTCTTATATTTGGTATAGTGTTTGCTCCTAAATAAATTAAAGGTATTCTCTAGGAAGATGTCGTGAATTTTATAAAAACTTTAAAATTAAAAAGTAAGCTTGTTTTTGTTTTTATAATAATTATAATAGGGCTAATAATTATCGGTCTTATGGGTGGTCTAAATCTTAATTTGATGAAAAAAAATTTAGATTCACTTTATTTTGGCTCACTGGTTCCTGTTGTAGAACTTAACCGTATTCTTCAAACTTATCACAGTAAATTAAATATTGTTATGTACAAAGCTAAAAATTCACAGATGGATAAAGATAAGGTTAAATCACAAATAAAAAGTGCAATAGATATAATTGAAAAAGAGTGGAAAAACTATGAATCTCATTTTAAAAGAGATGATGAATTAAAGTACATACAATACACCGCAACAGAGATAAAAAATGTGAATAGATATTTTTTAGATACCGTAAATTTAGATAAAAATATAGTACAAGATATATCGTTAGAGAGTATTGAGAGACAAATTACTCATATTGACAAAGTTATAAAAAAACTTATAGATTATGAGGTAGAAGTTGCAAAGTACGATAGAAAAAATTTCTTAAAACTTTATGACTCTATTTTATTTCAAGTAGGCTCTATTTTGGTAATGGTTATTTTTGGCATCGTAGTAATTTCTTACTATGTGTTTAAAAGTATTCAAAATGACCAAACCGCTCTTGAACTAACTACAAAAAAATTAAAAAGAGCGAATAAAAGACTTGAGAATGCATCATATACCGACTCTTTGACAGGGTTATACAATAGAAGATATTTTAATATTGTTTATGACAGAGAGCTAAAACGTGCCAAAAGAACCAATAGTTATATAGCATTTATGATGCTTGATATTGACTATTTTAAACAGTATAACGATACGTACGGTCACATAGAGGGAGATTTCGCTCTTAAGAGCGTTGCAAAAGTTTTACAAGATACTCTTAAACGCCCAGGTGATTTTGTATTTAGATTAGGTGGAGAGGAGTTTGGAATATTACTTACAGATACTTCAGAATCTAATTGTAAGCTTATGGCTAACGAGGTTTGCGACTTAATTAGAGCTAGAGAAATTAGGCATGAAAGCTCTAAGGTAAATCAATTTGTTACTATATCAATAGGAGTGGCAGGTTGTGAGGCAGATGAGTCTCTAAATGAAGATGCGTTAATCACACGTGCAGATGAGATGCTTTATGAAGCAAAAGAGAGCGGAAGAGATAGGTACTGTATGAGTACTTATGTAAGTAAGGCAAGTATTAAAGAGATAAATCAAGAAGATAATATATAGGCTTTATCTATCTTTGACTCTTCAAAGATAGATAAAAAGATATGGATTAAACTAATCCTTGCTCTATCATAGCGTCTGCTACTTTTCTAAATCCTGCGATATTTGCACCTAATACTAGGTTTGTAGGCTCGCCAAATTCAGCTGCAGTTGTACTTGCACTTGTATATATATTTTTCATAATTTGAGCAAGTTTTGTATCAACTTCTTCAAAAGTCCAGTTAACCATAGAAGCATTTTGTGCCATCTCAAGCTGACTTGTAGCAACACCGCCGGCATTTGCAGCTTTACCTGGACCGTAAGAGATTTTTGACTCTACAAAAAGATCAACAGCCTCTGGAGTTGAAGGCATATTTGCACCCTCGCTTATACAAACACAACCGTTTGCTAGAAGATTTTTCGCATCATTTAGATTTAACTCATTTTGCGTAGCACTTGGAAATGCTGCATAGCAAGGAATTGTATAAACACCGTTACAATCCTCTGGATACTCTTCAATAGGAGTGTATTTTGCATTTGGTCTATGTTTTACATACTCCGTAAGTCTCTCACGTCTAACCTCTTTTAAATCTTTTAAAAGTTCTAAATCAATTCCATCTTCATCATGAATCATACCGTTAGAATCACTACATGTAATAGGGATAGCTCCTAGATGGTAAAGTTTTTCAATAGTGTAGATAGATACATTTCCGCTTCCTGAAACTACACATTTTTTACCCTCTAATGTCTCGCCTCTATCTTCAAGCATATATTTTGCAAAGTAAACAGCGCCATATCCCGTAGCTTCTGTACGTGCCAGTGAACCACCCCATTTAAGTGATTTACCTGTTAAAACACCCTCATATTTGTTGGCAAGTTTTTTATACATACCAAACATATAGCCGATTTCTCTACCTCCAACACCGATATCGCCCGCAGGAACATCCGTATTTGCACCGATATGTCTAAATAGTTCGCTCATAAAAGCTTGACAAAATCTCATAATTTCATTGTTAGATTTGCCTTTAGGATTAAAATCACTTCCGCCTTTTCCGCCTCCGATTTGAAGACCTGTTAAAGAGTTTTTAAATATCTGCTCAAAACCTAAAAATTTGATAACACCAGCATTTACGCTAGGATGGAATCTAAGACCCCCTTTATATGGTCCAAGTGCCGAGTTAAACTCTATCCTATAACCTTTGTTTACTTGAATAACACCATTGTCATCAACCCAGTTTACACGAAAGAGTATCTGTCTCTCAGGCTCTACAATTCTCTCTATAATCTTATGTTCTCTATACTTTGGGTATTTTTCCATCAATGGACGAAGAGATTCAAGTACCTCTTCGGCAGCTTGGTAAAACTCTTTTTGAGACGGGCTTGATCTCTTTAGGTATTCAAAAACTTCTTTTACATACGGCATATATTTTCCTTAATTTTAAAATAGGAAAAGATACTACTCTAAAAAAAGTTAAAAAAGTGTAAATATAGGTAAAATTTAATGAATTTTTTAAAAAATCGCTTAAAATTTAATCAATTTTCACTTGACTACTTCACTATTTTTTGATAGGCTGATATTGAAGTGATAAGGAGCAGAGTATGAAAATAGAACAAAATCTTTTTGATGAAGCAAAAAATATAGCAAAAAATTGGCAGTTATATATAGATGAGCATAGAGAAAAAAGTGAGAAGAAATTTCACGACACAATGCGAAGGATGTTAAAAGATGAGCAAAACAAGATATTTTTAATTGAGCTTTTAGACCAGAGTTTTCGCTCAAACAATCCCCATAGAGTAGCTAATCAGCTCGAATATATATTTAACAAATATAAAGATACCACTTTTTTTAGTAATTTAGAGGAGTTGCTTGTACTCTCTTTTTTAAAAGTAGGTGTACATGTACCGGATATCTCCATACCTATTTTTATAAAGTATCTTAGACGTGATGTAAAAGATATAGTTCTTTACGGCGAAGAAGAGCCTCTTATAGAGCATATAAAAAAGAGAAAAGAGGAGAAAACTCGCGTAAATATAAACATAATCGGCGAGATAGTTTTAGGCGAAAAAGAGGCTAATGAAAGAGTAGAAAAATATATAAAAACACTCCAAAATCCCAATATTGACTATATCTCTATAAAAATCTCTACACTGTTTTCGCAGATAAACCCTTTGGCTCATGAGTGGAGTGTTGAGCAAATATCAAATAAACTGCAAAAAATATATGAGATTGCATTAGAGAAAAACAAGTTTGTAAATCTTGATATGGAAGAGTATAAAGATGTCAGCCTGACAATAGATGTCTTGAAAAATACGCTCTCATTAGAGAGATTTAAAAATCTTTATGCGGGAATTGTTCTTCAAACTTATCTGCCCGATACTCTTGAACTTGCAAAAGATTTGGTCTATTGGGCAAAAAGTAGAGTAGAAAACGGCGGAGCACCCGTAAAAGTTCGTCTGGTTAAAGGTGCAAATCAGGAGATGGAGTTAACAGAGGCTAGTCTAAGAGGCTGGGAGTGTGTGACTTACACAAAAAAATCTCAAAGTGATGCTAATTACAAAGTAGTGATGGAGTATCTTTTAAGTAGCGAAGTTGCTTCTTTTGTACATGTAGGAGTCGCTTCACACAATCTTTTTGATCATGCTCTTGGAATGCTCCTCTCACGTGAGAGAAAAGTTGAGGAGTTTTATACTGCGGAAATGTTAGAAGGAATGAGTGAGACTGCTTACAGAGTTTTGAAAAAAGAGGGATTAAATGTCATACTTTATGCTCCTACCGCTACACAAAAAACTTTTACAAATGCAATAGCTTATCTTGTTAGAAGATTTGATGAAAATACCGCAAAACAAAACTTTTTAAGACACAGTTTCGGACTTAAAGTGGATTCTTCTTCATGGCAGACTCTTATAAAGAGTTATGATGACTCACTAGAGGAGATAAAAGATTTAAAGCTTACTCCGTACCGTATTCAAGATAGAAACAAAGAGATACAAAAAACTGATATTGATTTAGATAACTACATGTATAAAAGTGAGGCAGATACCGATTTTGTGCTTCCTCAAAATAGAAAATGGGCAGAGTCTATAGCTTATAAGTGGAAAAATATCTCAAAAAGTGGCGGATACCATGCAAGAGCAGTTGTCGGGTCAATTGAGATACAGAATGATGATATTGTAGAAGTAATAGATAAGTCACAATATCATCAAAATATTATCGTAGGTTCTTACGCAAGAGCAAATAAAACAGATATGCAAAAGGCAGTTGAAGTCGCTAAAGCCGACCCTGACGGATGGAGAGCGCTTAGTTCAAAAGAGCGGCAAAAGATACTTATGCATGTGGCAGATGAGTTTAGAAAAAAAAGAGGCGATTTAATAGGCATAGCCGCTGCCGAGGTAGGAAAAGTTTTTAGCGAGAGTGATGTTGAGGTTTCAGAAGCGATAGACTTTTTAAACTTTTATCCATATAGTGTTAGAGAGATTGAGAAATTGGATAACTTACATGTAACGCCAAAAGGGGTTGGACTTGTCATTAGTCCATGGAATTTTCCAATAGCGATTCCCACAGGCGGCATTGCGGCATCTCTTGCTACAGGAAATACCGTAATTCTAAAACCGGCATCTGATGCAGTTTTATGTGCAAAGATGGTTTGTGAGTGTTTTTGGAGTGCAGGGGTTAGTAAAAATACACTTCAGTTTCTTCCATCAAGCGGAGCTTTGGCGGGAGATGAACTTATCACTAACAAAGATATAGATTTTACTATATTTACGGGTGGCGAGCAGACCGCTTATAGCATGATAAAACAGCGTCCTGATATACATCTTAGTGCAGAGACGGGCGGAAAAGATGCAACTATCGTTACGGCCATGAGTGATCATGAACAGGCTGTAAAAAATGTAGTTGCTTCCGCATTTAACAACTCAGGACAGAAGTGTTCTGCTACCTCTTTGCTTGTCTTAGAAGATGAACTTTACAGTGATGAGAATTTTAAAAGAGTTTTAATAGACGCGGTATCGTCTGTTGAGGTTGGTTCAGTTTGGGATTTAAAAAATAGAATCGGAGCATTATCTTCAAAGCCATCGGGTAACCTTAAAAAAGCACTTGAATATCTTGATGATGGTGAAGAGTGGCTTATAAAGCCAAGTTATGCAGACAGTAACAACCCTTACATGTTAAAACCATCCATCAGATGGGGAACTAAAAAAGGTGATTTTTGCCACATGAACGAGCTTTTTGGACCTGTTCTTAGCGTAATGCATGCAAAAGATTTGGATGATGCCATAGAAATCGTAAACTCTACAGGTTATGGTTTGACATCAGGGTTAGAGAGTTTGGATGAGAGAGAACAAGATATTTGGAAAAACAGGCTTAAAGCAGGAAACCTATATATAAACAGAGGTACAACAGGTGCAATTGTTATCCGCCAACCTTTTGGCGGTATGGGAAAATCGGCAATCGGAAGCGGAAAAAAAGCTGGCGGATTTAACTATGTAACACAGTTTATGAATATAAAATCAACCAAAATTGATGAAGTACAAATGATAGAGGAAAATTTTGATTGTTGGTACGAGAGCGAATTTAGCAAAGAGCATGACTATGCAAATATTAGAGGCGAGAGCAATGTTATAAGATATTTAAGTGTTGAGAGTGTTTTTTTCAGATTTGAGCAGAGTGATGTTTTGAGTGAGATAGTAGCATCCATAAAAGCGGCAAATCTAGCAGGTGCAAAGATACATGTCTCACTCCCTAAAAAGATAGATAGTGAAGCGTTGGTATGGCTTATAAACAGCTCAAAAGAGATACTCAAAGATAGGGATGTGTTGAAGCTAGAAGATGAAGACGAGATGATAGAATCTATGAAAAAAGCTAAAAGAATCAGGTTTTTAAATCCTTTACATGTAAGCAAAAAAATATATTATGCTCTTAAAAATGAGGCAAAACATATATCAAGCGAGCCTTTTGTAGCTAACGGCAGGATAGAACTTCTTCACTACTTTATAGAACAGAGCGTTACAAACTCATATCATAGATACGGAAATCTAGGAGCTAGAGGTTTAAGTAAAGAGTAGTTTAGCACTAACACTTCGCTAATGCTCTTTTGCAATACTTTTACTCTTCTAATAGAAGAATAATGAGTAAAAGGAGTCAATTATGGGTAGAGGTTTTGGTCAAAGTGGATTCGGCGGTGGTTTTTCAGGCTATAGCGGTAATTCAATAAGTAGTTTTGGCGGATTTGGATATGGCGGCGGTTTTTCAGGTAACGGAGGCGGATTCGGATATGGACGTAGCCCCTATTTTAGCAATGAAGCTCTTTCTGTTTCAGAAAGCGAAGCGCAATCTCTGCTTTATGTTATTGAAAAAGAGAAGATGATGCATGAAATATATGTAGAACTTTCTGAACAAACCGAATTAGACGAGTTTGATTTTGCATCATTTTTAGAGGGAAGACAATACGATAAACTTCTTTTTACAGCTGATAGGTTAGATGTAGATACAAGCTCTTTATCAACTGAAACCGGAGTGTTTAGCAATGCAGAGATTCAGAATATTTATGATACGCTTATGTTAGAAGCATCTGTTTCTACGGAGGCAGCAGTAAATGTAGCTATTTATATGGAAGAGAGTGCTATTGCAGAATTAGAGGTTATAACAGATAACACAGAATCTATTTTATTGGAACGGGTTTATTTTGGTTTAGAAAATTCATCTCTAAACCAAATAAATATTTTTGAATCTATCGCTTAATTAAATGACAAAAGTATAATTCGTAAGGAAGAGGAATTGAAAATTTTATTTTTAGAAGATGACTCTATACTAGGCGAAACGATATATGAGATGCTTACAGAAGCCGGATATAAAACTACATGGGTTATTGACGGTGATGAGGCATCCGAAGCTGCTTATAACGAGGATTATGATTTATATATTTTTGATATAAATGTTCCTAAAATTGATGGATTTGATTTAGTCGAGTATCTGCGTGGTGCAGAGGATAAGACACCTGTTATTTTCATAAGCGCTATGAGTGATATTGCTGCTATTTCAAAGGGTTTCTCTGTCGGTGCAGAGGATTATATAAAAAAACCGTTTTATCCTCAAGAGCTTTTGCTCAGAATTGAAGCACGGTTTTTGCATCAAGATAAAGTCTTGGAGTTTAAAAACATTACCTACTCTTTTTTAGAAAACGAGGTAAAAATAGAAGGTAAAGTTTTATCACTAGGCGATGTTCAAGGGGCATTTTTAAGACTTTTTATCTCAAATATAGGCAGAACTATAAGTAAAGAGAGTCTCTTTGATTTGATGGAACATCCAAGTCATAGTGCTCTTCGAGTTGCTATAAACAAACTAAAGCAGACTACGGGATGGGAGATACAAAACATCAGAGGAGTAGGGTACCGCCTTGAGAAGAGCTGAGAAAGAGTCGTTTTTAAAAAGTTTCGGTGTTTTTTTTCTATCACTTGCTTTTTTAAGCGGTGTGCTTGCATACTTAGAGTACAAACAATTGACTCATGATTTACAAGAGAAAATATATAACGAGATGCGTATATGCGGTTATGATTTAAAATGTAATAAATATGAATTTGATTTCGTATTTATTGATTCAAAAGAGTTATATCGCCTCAATATTACTTCTAAAGAGCTTTTTGCACTATTCCCTATACCAAAAAATGATTCACATGTTTTAAAACTTGCTCTATCACAAAAAGATTATAAAAAAGAACTACAATATGAACAAAAAAAAGTTTTTATCCTCTTTATGTGGGCACTTTTTGTTATAGCTATTATTTCCGTTTTATTTTCGGTATATGCTCTTTATCCTCTTCGCAGGGCACTTCATTTAACAGAGGAGTTTAGCAGGGATATTTTACATGATTTAAACACTCCTCTGTCTGCTTTGCGCTTAAATGTAAGCCGCTTAGAGGTAATGCCAAAAGATGAGCGAAAATTGCAAAGAATCTCTCAAAGTATAGACACCATAGTTTCACTCGGAGATAACTTGCGCAGTTATCTTGAAAAACATGAGTATCATAGAGAGCTGTTTGATTTAAGGGAGCTTGTAAAAGAGAGATTATCGGTATATATGAAACTCTATCCAAATATCAATTTTGAGTTTAAAGATGAGCCACTATTTTTAAACACAAATTACAGTGCGATAAAACGAATCGTCGATAATCTTATAGATAATGCCGCAAAATATAACCGTAATAAAGGTTTTGTAAAAATTTATATAGACTCTTTAGCATCTCTTTTACATGTAGAAGATAACGGCAAAGGGATAGAGCATCCTGATAAAATATTTGAGCGTTTTTATAAAGAGAGCAAGGATGGAGCAGGTATCGGGCTAAATATAGTAAAAAAATTTTGTGATGAACTTAAAATAGATATAAAAGTTAAAAGTGAAATAAATAGTGGAACAATTTTTACTCTTGATTTAAAAGAACTTAATTCAAAGAGTGTATAAAAGGATATATTATGAGTTATAAAATATATATAATTTTGTTAATTATGGGCATGATAAATCTCGTAAATGCCGAGTCAATAAATGAGCAGATAGAAGCAGTAAAAAATGCAAACCCAAAAGAGAGAGTTGAGATGATGAACCGTCTTAAAGTTCAGATTGCCAAAATGAATGAGCAGGAACGTTTTAATACTCTTGAGATGATTCAAAAAAATATGAATTTTCAAAATAAAGGTTTTCAAAACAGTATAAGAAATAAAAATATAAATGATAGAAATAACAAATCGCATCAGTTTCGTTTTAAAAGTGGAGCTTCAATGGGAGTTAAGCAGCAAGGAAATCATTAATGTTGAGGGTGATCTTTTTATTGCTGTTTATCGTCACTTTTGCATTTGGTTATGATGATAGTGATTTGGACGGAGTTGAAGATATGCTTGACAAGTGTCCGCAAACACCTTTTAGTGAGTTGGTAGATTTGAGTGGATGTAGCGTAAAAAAGATAGATAAGAAAATCTCTTTAGATATAATTACAGGTATAAGATACTCTCAAGTTAACTATTCGTCGCAGCAACGCGGGGATACCGTTACCTTTTCATTTCAAAGTGATATTTATATAGATAGTTGGAATATAGAACTATTTACTTCAAAATACTATTCAAAGATAGGTGCAAAAAACAAAAGCGGTTTTGATGATACGGTAATTACTCTTTTTTACAAATATCCCATTAGCGAAAAACTTTCGTTAAACAGCGGTGTAGGAGTAATTTTACCAACTTATGAAAGCGGCTATGATAACGAAAAAACAGATTATTCGATTTATGGCGGATTTGAGTACTTGCTGGATATTCCGGCGTATTTGTTTGGAAATTTAGGTTACACATCGGTAAAAGATTCCGACACCTCATTGGTTAAATATCAGAATATTTCAAACTACTCTATAGGTATCGGATATATGATTAACTTTAAAAATTCACTCTCTTTGTCATACAATCAAAATAGCAGTATTTACAAAGATATCGAGGATATTAAAACCGTAAGAGCAGGGTACTCTTATAGAGTTGATTTACATTGGTTTTTTTGTGCAGATTATGATTATGGATTAAATGAACAATCTAGCAACCATTCTTTGTTATTGAGAATAGGATACGGCTTTTAATAAGGGTAAAATATATTTATGAAAACTATTTTTTTAATTTTAAAATAAGAGCAAACAGCTTTATTAATAGGAAAATGAAATGAACACAATAAAAACATTAAAAGAGATTAGTCATTCGCATAGTTTTGATACGGTTAATCCAATTGCAAAGAAAAATACACTTTATGCTACGTTTTTAACTTTTGCGACAATGATAGTAGAAATCATCGGTGGATATTACTACAACTCTATGGCGCTTTTAGCCGATGGTTGGCATATGAGTTCACATGCACTTGCTCTTGGTATGGCATATATGGCATATGTTATGGCACACAAGTACGCAAATGATACAAGATTTAATTTTGGAACTTACAAAATTGAAGTTTTAGGAGGCTATACGAGTGCAATTTTGCTTGTCGTTGTCGCTTTTTTTATGTTTTATCATTCAGTTGAGAGAATAATAAATCCAACTCAAATTGCATATAAAGAGGCGATTATTATTGCCATCGTAGGACTTATTGTAAATCTTATTTGTGCTTGGCTTTTAAAAAACGACCACCACCATCACGATCACGACCACAATCACAATCCCAATCACTCTCATGAACATCATCATGACGTCAATCTAAAAGCCGCCTATATTCATGTACTAACAGATGCACTTACTTCTATTTTGGCAATTACGGCTCTAATCGGCGGAATATTATGGGGAGCTTCTTGGCTTGATCCGGTTATGGGAATAGTAGGGTCAGTTTTAGTAACAATCTGGGCGATAGGACTTATAAAACAATCGGGAAAAATTTTACTTGATGCAACCATGGATGAGCCGATTGTTAAAGAAATTATGGACGTCATAAACTCTTTGGAAGATAAAATTATTATAGAAGATTTACATGTTTGGAGAGTCGGCAAAGGTAAATATGGGTGTATTCTTACTTTAAGTTCAAAAAATGAAATAAATATAAAAAATATAAAACAAGAACTTTCAATTCATGAAGAGTTAGTGCATATTAACGTGGAGATAATTTAAGCTGTAGCGGCCTCTTTTATTTCACTAGAGCCTCTATATCTTTTTTAACTCTCTCAAACTCTAAACCATAACTAAAACAACTCTCTAAAGTACAAGCCAAAAACATCTCCTCTTTTTCAAAATGTTTATAAACAAAAGGATACTTTATCTCTTCATTTTTAAAAGTTGCAAGAGCTGCCGTTGGGTAGTTTGACGGGTAATCCTATAATTATAGGCAAATAAAAGTGCTTCCAAAGTGTCAAAGGATTATAAATATGAAAATACTACTTTTAGAAGACGATGAATTTATCTGCAAAGAGATTAAATTACGATTAATAAAAGCCGTCTCTAAAATATATAAGAAGCGAGTATGCTTATATTGTTCATCTTTTTTTCTGTGTATTCTCTATAAATATCCGCTTCGTATTTTAGCTTCAAAAGATATGCACTGCCGTCTTGCGGGGCATACATGTTGGCTCTGTCGCTTATTACATGTATAATTTTTGCCTCTGCGCTAACTTCATCTGCACCTAAATTTTGCAAAAGCAGACAAAAAAATATAAGTAGAGTCGTTTTTTTCATAATTTTCCTTAAAATAAAGTGCAAACAATACAATAACGAGATATTTGTGTCAATTTTTATATTTAAAAAGTAAGTACCTTATCACTTGCGATAACCCAATCGGCAAGAATTTGCATAGTAGAAGATACCTTTTCATCAAAGTAGGGTTCATTTTTAAACAATCCGCAACGAGCGTTACATGTACCGCATACCTGAAGTTTTGTACCTTTTTCATAAAGTTCTTTTAGCATAGCAACCAAATCATAATCGTAGCTATCGGGCTTAGAAGTTTTATCGCGAGCCAAATCAACGGCATCATTCATTAAAAATATATTTACCTCTTCGCCGCTTTTAACAAGTGTTTTTGCCAAACGAAGTGCATTCCATGTCACATCTGTTCCGTCATACGGTTGATGATTTAAAATAATAGTCGTCATCTTTTTTCCTTTAATATTGTTATACCTAAGCCTGTTTGAATAGGATAGCCGGCTTGTGCCCAACCTTTTAAACCGCTTTGCAGAGTTGTTGCATTTTTGTATCCCATTTTTCTTAGTACTTGAGCAGCAAGTGCGCCGCGACCGCCTTTACGACAAAATGTTACGATAATCGCATCTTTGTCGGTAATCTTTTGGGCTACATCCCATTCCAAATTTCCGCGAGTGATTGCGATAAACTGGTCTTGATTTAACTCACTTGAGGGGATATTTCCTTCGGCTCTTTGTTCGCTCTCTCTTACATCAAGAACAATCACATCCTCGCCCTCATCAAGCATAGATTTTAGTTTCTGCGGGATAATTTCGCCAACCTCTTTTTTTGCATTGTTGATTAAATCCATTTTACTCATAGAGTCTGCCATCAATGCAGTTGTTGCTAATAATGCAAGTGCTAAGAGTATTTTTTTCATAAGATTCCTTTGTGTTAATATTTAGCTAATTAGGCATTTAGCTAAATAGTTAAAACATGGTATAATAATAGAAATAAAATGTCAAGGGTGACAAATGTTAGATATGCAGCAAAAAATCAAAATCTTTAAGGCGTTGGGGAATGAGACTCGTTTTTTGATTTTTAAAAATGTTTTTACGGGAGGTTATACCTGTTCAATTGACAAAAAAGACCCGAAGGTAAAAGTCAGTCCTCATGCGACATGTGTAAGCACCATCGCAGAACATTTTGATTTTGCACTTCCTACTATTTCAAAACATCTTAAAGAGCTGCGTGAGGCAAACATAATAACGATGGAAAAAAAGGGTAATAAGATATATATTGAGCCAAATATTGAAACAATCCGTGAATTAGGAGGATGTTTTGATACTCTAGTTGAAAATTTTGAATCAAATAGAGAACTGTTCTTTATCCCCTCTTAAACCTAAAACCTTCATTTATTAGAAGCTCCCGCAGCTTCTCTTGTAACTCGCCTTGAAACTCCATCCATCCATCTTTAAGAGTTCCGCCGCAGCCTAGTTTTTTCTTTAAATTTTTTAGTATAGTTTCCAATTGGCTTACATGTAGATGAAATTCGCCGACAAGAGTTACCGTTTTACCGCGTCTTTTCTCTTTTTTAAAAACCAAAAAGTGTTTGGAAGGTTCTAAAATCTCATCTGCAATAACTGTTTTTCTAGGCGATTTAATTTCAGCCCAGCCATCTTCAATCTCTGCGCCGATAAAAATATCTAGTTTTTTTCCTCTGCTCATTGAATGACTTTTTGCTCTAGTATGCTCATATTTGCCAAATCATAATTACCATTTTTTATACTCTCTAAAATGTCATGTGATGATAAAGCAGAGTGATTGTAAAGCATTACAAACAGTTCATCATCTTTTTTCAAAAAGGTACTTTCTCCATAAGGAGTGTATCTTGTCGCGCCGATACTTATTACGGCATTAGCGGGATAGTTACATGTAGATATATATTCACTCAAAGGTTCAAGCGGACCGAAGTCTTGTTGAGTGTTTATCTGATTAACCATCCAATCAAGCAGTTTTTCATAAAAGTAGCTGTAACCGCCAAGCTCAACATCTTCTCCGTAAGCATAAACTTTACCGTCTCTTTTTAAAAAAGAGCAGATTGAGTAGTTATCCATCACTCCGCCGCTCTCAAATTTGTCGATAACGATTAGATTGTCACTTATACCTTTAGAGTTCTCTCCCCAGTTTTTTTTATCGCTAATTTTACTAGCACCGGCAACTCTAATTGAACAGTCGTTGTATGCGCCAAAATGAGTAGGAGTTATTTTATATAGTTTGTTATTTTTGTATTCAAGAGCGCAAATAAGAGCGACTTCGGGTTCCGCTTGAATATTTACATGTAAGTCTGGAAGTCTGATAGTAGAACTAGATATAGGATAGGTATTTAAAATCTCTTTTGCCTCTTTTACATGTAGAGGCAGATAAAAGGGGAACATCCCTTTAGGAGCAGCTTCATCGGCCGTGATGATATTTTTAAAATCTTCAAGCTCGCCGGCTTGGGCTAAGTGCAGCGCAAAGTTGCCTGCAATTCCCAGCCCTAAAAAATCTCTATATTTGTCCATTTTGTTTCGCTTCTGCGAACTCTTCGTATGAACCTTTAAAGTCAACATAGCTTCCGTCTTCTCTAAGTTCTATAACACGGTTTGCAAAAGCGTCAAGAAGCTCACGGTCATGTGAAACACAGATAACATTTCCTTTGAAGTTGTAAAGAGCTTCACCTAGTGCAACGATAGCTTCAAGGTCAAGGTGATTCGAAGGCTCATCCAGAACTAAAAAGTTTCCGCCTTCTAGCATCATTTTACTAAGCATCATTCTGTGCTTTTCACCGCCTGAAATACTTACAACCGATTTTTCTTGTTGCTCTCCATTAAAAAGCATACGACCTAAACAGTTTCTAACCTCTGCCATATCGCCTTTTGGGTTAAAAGATTTCAACCAATCATAAAGAGTTCCATCACCTTTGATGATATCTGCCGTATCTTGAGGAAAGTAGCTGTTCTCAATAGTAGCACCCCAGTGAATCTCTCCGCTAGATGGCTTCATCTCTTCCATTATTATTTTTAAAAGAGTTGTTTTACCTGCACCGTTTGGACCGATAAGTGCAACTTTTTCGCCCGGTTCAAATTTTAAAGTTATATTTTTTAAAACTTCATTATCGCCGTAAGAGTGATTTATACCGATTATATGTAGAGCTTCGTCACCCATTGTTCTTTTTGCTTTAAATACGATGCTTGGGTCTCTTCTTGAAGATGGTTTTATATCATCGATTACTAACTTATCAAGCTGTTTTTGTCTTGATGTTGCCTGTTTTGCTTTTGAAGCATTTGCGCTGAAACGACGTACGAAAGCCTCAAGCTGCTCTTTTTCTTTCTCTTTTTTAGCATTGTTTAGCTCTTGTTGTTTAGCTATAACGTTTGCAGCTATATACCAGTCATCATAGTTACCCGTAAACTCACGGATTTTTTGATAATCAACGTCTAATATATTTGTAACGACTGCATTTAAGAAGTGTCTATCATGTGAGATTACAACCATTGTTCCTTCATGGCGTTGAAGTTCATGCTCTAGCCAACTGATTGTTTGAATATCAAGGTTATTTGTAGGCTCATCAAGAAACAGTACATCAGGTTTCGGGTATAAAACTTGAGCTAAAAGAACTTTAAATTTATCCGCGCTGTCAAGTGTACTCATAAGCTCTCCATGCTCGCTTGCAGGAATACCGACATTTTCTAAAATTTTTGCAATATTTACATCATACTCGTAAGTAGGGTCTTCTTCGACACAGATAGTCTCAAGCTCTGCAAGACGGTTATTTACTGCATCATCTTCAAAATCGCCCGTTGCATAAATAACTTCTTTTTCTTTGATTGCATCATAGAGCCTTTTGTTTCCGTATAAAACGGCATCGGCAATAGTATAGTCTTCAAACGCATACTGATTTTGTCCTAAAACACCTACTTTGTTTGTTTTTGGGATTATTATTTCGCCCTCATACTCTTTAATTTGACCGCTGAGTATTTTTAAAAATGTTGTTTTTCCTGCACCGTTAGCACCTATTAGACCATATCTTTTATGACGGTCAAGTTTAAGGTTTATATCTTGAAACAGGACTCTGTTTCCGTAACGCATAACTAAATTTTGTACTGTTACCATTGTGATTTCTCTCATTTTGGCACATCATAGTAGTGTGCCAATTATTTTTCGCGATTATATCTAAGAGTTGTTTAAAGCCTATTTAATAATTGAGTTCTGTGAATATTATAACTTAGATTTTGCTATGCGGTTTATCCCAAAAATCATCAGTTGGTTTGTTTACATGTAAATCTTGATGATATTTTTCCTCTGTTCTTTGTATCTCTGCCCTGATTAGATTTAGAATCGCTTTTTGTGATATAACAGGCTCCGGAAGTACGCAGTAATCGCCGTCAGTAAGTTCATCGTTGAATTTTTTTTCATTGAAGTTTTTTCCTAAATATTTGGCAATATACTTCATATCCCGTTCTGCATTGCCAAGACAAGAAGTTGCCCCCGGAGATGGCGTCATGTTAAAAATAAGACCCTCTCCCGTATAGATGGAAGCTTCGCCAAGCAGAAGTTTTTGTTCATCTTTGTTTAGTACTTGAGGACGAACGCCGCCAAAACCTTTGGCATATCTAAATTCGCTAAGTTTAAGAGAGGGAACAATTTTTCTAGCATCTTTTAAAAACAGATACTTATTTATAAAAGGGATTTCAAATAGAAAGTTTCTAAATATATAGTTTCTAATATCACTCTCTTTTAGAAGTTTCCAAAGAGCAATAGCTATGTTTTTATCAAATCTAAGAGTTTTCCAAAAGTCCATGTAAGTGCCTTTTTTATAGCGCTCAAGTTTTGGCAACATCAATGCAGTCGGGCCAAAGCGAGTGTTTCCGTTTGCCAAAACGTCAGGGTCGCCGTGAAGAGCGGCAAAGGGGAGCTTTGGATTTTGAATCATATAAACTTTGCCTTTAAGCATTTTTTCATTTGTCATGTAAAAACTTCCTGCAACAGGAAGACATCCTAGATTTAGACCAAATCCCATCTGATGTGCTAAAAACAAAGAGTGTGCTCCTGCATCAACCACTACAAAATCCGCATAAAATTTATCTTTTTTAGTCTCAACTATATATCCGCGTTTTTTACTTTTTTTAATATTTAAAACTTGAGTGTTTAAAAAAAGTTCTACGTCAGTATTGCTCTCTTTTTTAGCATTTTCTAAAAATGATTTTGATAATTTTCCAAAATCAACGGTAGTCCATTGATCTTTTGTTCCTATTCCTACTATATCATCTTTTCTCTCATTGCCGTCTTCATCAAAAACGACGCGTGGTTCCAACTCTTTTAGTCTCTCTTTATTCCAGACTTCCAAGTATGGAAAAAGTTCAAAAAACTCTTCGTAACGATGCAGCAGAAACTCAACCTCTTTTTTGCCCACACCCAAAGCCATCTTTTGATGTGAAAAAAGTATCTCATTTTGATAATGGTGTTGCAGACAATATTTCTCAACCATTTTTGCGGTACGTTTTGTAATTGCAGCTTTTTGAAGTGTATAGTTGGTCTCAATATCTCCTACATGTATTGTTTGAGAATTGCTTGTGGCACATGAATTTAAAGTGGCAATATCTTCGTATTTCTCGATAATGCCGATTGATTTGATATCGGTATATCTTGCAAGTTCATATGCTAACGCAGTACCTGAAATACCGGCTCCGACTATGATTACTTCAAAATTTTTATTAGCCATTTTAAATTTCCTTGATAGAGTCTCTTTTAGTTATATTGTAGCTAATTTATTATACTATCTTACAATTTTTTAAAACGGTGTTTATATGCAAATTAGAGAGTTAAGTTTAAGAGAGCTTGTAATGGCTTATGAAATAGTGTCTCAGCTGCGTACTTCGCTTAGCTATAAAGAGTTTGAAGATTTAATATATGAGATGAGAAGTATGGAGTATAAGATGCTCGGCATTATGGAGCGTGAGAAGCTTGTAACTTATGCCGGTGTTGCAGTCCAAACAAATCTTTATCACAAGAGACATTTATTCGTTTTTGATTTGGTTACGGATGAAAAATACAGAAGCAAAGACTACGGCAAGATGATGCTTGAGTATTTGAATGATTATGCAAAAATGGCGATGTGTGAAAATATAGTTCTATCTTCTGGATTACAAAGAGAAGATGCACACAGATTCTATGAAAAAAACGGTTTTGTAAAAAAGAGTTTTGTATTTTTAAAGAGTATTTGATTGAAAAGAGTGTAAAAGTCTGCAGACAAAGAGTCTGCAGAGTAAAACCTTATAAAGGAGTTACGTTCTCAGCTTGAGGACCTTTTTGACCTTCGCCTAGTTCAAAAGTTACTTTTTGACCTTCAGCTAAAGAAACACGACCTGGTCCCGTTCTGTTTACTTGGCGAAAGTGTACGAATACATCTTTACCGCCGTTTTCTTGTTGAATGAAACCATAACCTTTTTCTTCATTGAACCATTTAACTGATCCGTCTAGCAATTCTGCCATGAGTAGTACCTCTGTTGTAAAAATTCACTTCTTTTGGAAGTGGAGTCAAAATATAGGGAGAGTCGTTTGTCTAGCAGAATATACTATAGATGAACTCGCACGCAAAATCTTTCATCGAAAAGAATTATAACCTAAGTTTTAAATTTTTGTATATAAAAATAAAAACTTTAAATAACTCATTTTAGGTCGATATGTATGTAATACTAATCTAAAAGGATTTATCATGCAAGTAACGTCAAGTACAGGAACTTTGAATCCGGCAAAAAATATACAGCCTATTAAAACTCTTTTTACCGAGAAGATTTCAAAAGATGAGGCTATGGAGATAAGAGAACAGATTAAGCAAAATTCTAATGCAATGGCTTTTAATTCTACTTCGATTCAAGGCGGCATAAAAAGTGCAGATGATATTTTTGCAAAGCAGTATGATGATTTTCAAAGTTTTCTAAAAAATATAGGGTATGAAGGCAAACCTATAGCTGAACTATCAAAAGAGGAAGCTGCAGAACTTGTTAGTGAAGACGGTTTTTTCGGGATAGAGCAAACTTCTACCAGAATAGCTGAATTTGTTATCAACGGCGGCGGCAATGATGAGAGCAGACTTCGTGCGGGAAGAGAGGGGATGATTCAAGGATTTAAAGAGGCTGAGGCTATGTGGGGAGGAGAGCTTCCTGAAATCTCTCAAAAAACCATGCAAAAAGCTATAGAGATGGTTGATAAAGCTATGTATGATTTGGGATTTTCTATATTAGATAAAGAGGCTTAATATCTTTTTCATTGAAGAGATGTGTTTGGCTACTTTGTAGCTTTATACCATCTCTGTAAAAACTCGCTTCTGTTATATATCTCGCATCCGAGTTTTTGTTTGTACTGCATGTGTGGGTGTCCCAAATTCCAAAATTCAAAATTATTGTTTTGCAGATATTTTGAGAGTAACACAAGTTGTAGAGTTCCGTAGTTTGTATATTTTTTCTCTTTGGAGCTAAAACCGCTTAGGCTGGTATATGTTTTTCCTATAATGTACCCGACTTCACCTGCAATCAACTCGCCTGAGTTTTTACAAACCAGTTCAACCGAGATAATTTTAAAATTATTGTTCTTATCATTATGTAAGTTTTTTAAGAGTTGGGCATACTCATCTTTTAACCAATTATATTTATGTTGAAGAGAAATTTCTTGAAGTACCTCATTGAATCTGCTATTAATTAAAAACTCGTAACTATTTTTACACATAAGTTTTTTGACTTTACTCGAGATATGAAGATTTTGAAAATCCAATACCGCATAATTGTATTGAAGTTCAGGAAGTAAAACCAAACCCTCTTTTGTGTCATATGTCGTGCTGATAAATCCGGCTTTTGCTAAATCTATATAAAACTCTTTGCTCCAATCATCACTCCAGTAATAATTGTTTTTCATATTTAAGCGTATATGCTCTTGAAAATAACTAGTATCTTTTAAATTTGCAGATGTTATGTAGTATGTTTTTGATAATCCGCTAATAACAGTTCCTTATGAAATTATTTAATTCCAAACTTTGCCACAATAGGCAAGTGGTCGGAATAACCGCTTCCCTTGTGCGTTTTAACCCTTGTATGCGACATCTCCCATCTAAAAATTTTTCTCTTTTTAAATAGGTACTTTTTGTCAAAATTTGTAACACTGCCGTTTAAATAATAAATCTCTTTGTTATTTAAAAGTGATTGAGATATTAAAATATTATCAAGAGCCTCTTTTTTATTTTTGAATATATACGTGTATCTATTTTCTTCATTAGTGTCGTACCAAAGGTTATAAAAGCTATCTTTAGCATATTTTACATGTATAGCACTCTCTCTTTGATTTATGCTCCCAAGAACATGATTGATTCCCGTTATCCCATCGGTGTCGTTATGCTCTCTTTTTCTTTTAAACTTTAAAAACTCTTCATAATCGGAGTTGAAATCTCCAAGCAGTATTACATTTTTATCAAACCCGATTTCCGATATTCTACTTTTTAAAGCTTTTGCAGAGATTATCCTCATGCTCTCGGCTCCGCCTTTTGATTTCCAGTGGTTGACAAAAACATATAGCTCTTTATCGTTAATTTTAAATTTTGTCTCTAGGATATTTCTATACTGATACGTTGATGTTACGCTAATCTCTTTTGAATAGACAAAGGGTATTTTGCTAAGGAGAGCGACTTTTACGGTTGTGTTTTTTTTATCTGCAATGGAGTAATATTGATAATATAGCCCGTTTTGTTTTAGCGCAAATCTTAAATCTATAAGTGCTTGAAGCGATTCTATCTCTTGCAAAGCGATAATATCAGCGTCGATATCTTTTATTACCTGTGCAATGTTTTTTAGTTTTATTTTATAGGTTCTTTGATTCCAGTTTGAAGAACTGTTTGGAATATACTCTTCGTACTCATATCCGCTTTTATCTAAGTCAAAAAGGTTTTCTACATTATAGGTTGCAATTTTCAAAACCGTATCTCCAAAAAGTGTCGTAAATAGTACTACAATTAAAAAGAGGTATTTCACTATTTAATTCCATTTAGTCTTAGCAAGTACTCAGGATTTGCTTCTCTGCCCATTAGTTCTTTAAACAAAACTCCCATACTTTGCGACCCGCCGCCTTGAAGTACTACATGTAGATATCTTTTTGCCGTTTCTGAGCCAAATATTCCCTCGTCAACAACACTGAAAAAAGCATCGGCACTTAGTACTTCTGCCCATTTATAGCTGTAATAACCTGCCGCATATCCGCCTGAAAATATATGGGAGAAACCGTTTTGAAACTTATTGTAAGATGGCGGTTTTATTAGTGCGGTCTCTTCTCTTATAGAATCAAGCAGACTTTGAACTTCATCTTTTTGATAAACTTTTGTATGGAGTTTAAAATCAAAAATAGAAAATTCAAGCTGTCTTAACATACCCGAAGCAGATAAAAAGTTTTTACTTCTAACAAGTTTTTCTATCATCTCATCTGGTATTATCTCAGCCGTTTCATAGTGTGATGCAAAAAGTTTTAGAACATGAGGTTCATAAGCAAAATTTTCTAAAAATTGTGACGGAAACTCAACTGCATCCCACTCAACTCCGTTTACGCCGCTTACTTCATTTTCATTTACATTGCTTAACATGTGATGGATTGCATGTCCCATTTCATGAAAAAGAGTTACAACGTCGTCATGTCTTAAAAGTGACGGGTTTTTATCGGTTGATGGCGGAAAATTGCATACTATTACGGCAGAGGAAAGCTGCTCATCTGCTTTTTCATCTTTGCAGTGAGTCTGAAAGTTGTTCATCCACGCTCCGCCTTGCTTGCCTTTTCTTGTCTCCAAATCCAAATATAGCCTAGACTTTAACATGTCGTCAATATACAAATCACAAGAATAAGCTTTTTCATGCCAAAGTTTTTCATCTGTTCTTTTAAACTTTACCCCAAATAGTTTGTTTAAAAATTCAAACATACCCTCTACTACTTTTTTTTGTTCAAAGTATGGACGGTAAATCTCTTCATCAATCTCATATTTCTCTTTTTTGAGAAGTTCGCCGTAGTAGGCACTGTCAAAACTTTGCAGGGATTTTGAAGATAGTTTTTGTACTTCTTGAAGCTCCTCTTTAGCTTGTTCTTTAGAATTAATCAGCAGTTTTTCTAAAAAATCAAGAACGCTTTTTTCATCTTTTGCCATTTTGCTTGCAAGTGAATATGAAGCGTAATTGTCAAAGCCTAAAAGATTGCTCATCTCATTTTTAAGTAGTAAAAGCTCATCAATGATTTGTGCATTTTGCGGTGCTCTTGTAACGTAGGCACGATAAAGCTCTTCTCTGATTTTTTCATTTTTACCGTAAGTCATATAGGCTATATATGAAGGCATTTGAAGTGTAAATCTATATTTTGTAGTGCCGTTTTCTTCAAATTTTGCGTTTAAAATATCGCTTTGGGGAATACCCTCTATGTCCTTTTCATCGGTAATAATATATTCATATTCGTTTGTAGCGTTTAAGACATTTTGAGAGAAATTGTTTGAGAGTTCACTTTTTTTAATATTTATCTCTTGAAGCCTTGCTTTGGTTTTTTCATCAAGATGAGCGCCGCTTAGTTCAAAATGAAGGATGTTTAGTTCTAAAACTCTTTTTTGCTCTTGATTTAAATTTTTTTCTTCACTTTTTTGTATCTCTTTATACGCTTTATATATCTCTATGTTTTGCGATAATTTTGTAGAGTATTCTGTTATGATAGGCAAAGATTCGGCATAAATTTCTTGCGTTTTATCACTGTTGTTTACCGAGTTTAGGTGTGAGAGCGGAGTAAAAAACTGGTTTAAATGCTCATCCATCATCTCTAGCTGTTTTACAAAATTTGCAAATGTTTTATTCTCTATCTCTAAAAGAGTATCAACTTTTGCGTTGTTTTGCTCTATCTTACTCTTTAACTCTTCTATAAAACCATCTAAATCTACTCTAAACTTTAAAAATTTTGACATGTATATAAATTCCTTTTTTAATCTTCTTCGTCGCGTCTTTGCTTTATAGCATTAAATTTGTTAATCAAAATATCATCATACTCATCCGCACCTTTTAAAAGCCTCTCAAATGCAACTCTTCCCTCTTTAAAGGTTAGCGAAGAGTCAACTATTAGATGAGACAAATATATAAAGTTCTCATTTATAGAGAAGTGTAAATATGAGAATTTATTGTTTTCATCAAGCAGATAGTCATAAATTTCCGATATGTTTTCTTGAGGAATTACACACAGTTTAGAGTCTCCTATAATTATCCCGTTTTCATAGTAGTTTATATCTATGCGGGCAGTTCCGTAGTCGATTCTCCATGATGCTTGAGACCTTCTGGCCAGTGTCACATTTACATCCAAAGAGCTTAATATCTCTTCAAGAAGTTTTGTACTGCCTGTCGGGTTATAACCTTTTGTTCTTAACTTGGCAATTTCAAGTTTAATGCCACACTGGGGACAATAGTCGTTTTTTATATCTTTTTCGTCAATTAGATTTTTACATGATTGACATTTGATTATATTTTTCAAGTTAAGACTCTTGTACGCTTTTATAGCTTCGTCCACATAAAAGTAGGGAAGGGCAAACCCCAGATTATTTGAGTTTTGTATGATAAAAGTATTTACGCCTATGACTTCGCCGCTTGTGTTTAAAAGAGGACCGCCGCTGTTTCCGGGATTTATGGCAGCATCTATTTGTATGTACTCTAGTTCTGCATAAAGTCTTGAAGCTTTTGAAACAATTCCTTCCGTTGCACTGTAGTTTAGTCCGTAAGGATGACCTATCGCTATCGTAGTGTCTCCGTCTTCAATAATACTGCTAGATAAAACAAGAGGATTTTTTGGTTTTTCAAAATCAAAGCTTATAAATGCCAAATCAAAATAGGCATCATCATACACAACCTCTGCAATGCTTCTTTTAATTTTTTTTGCACTAATTACCACCTCTTTTAGTCCTGCAACTACATGTGAGTTTGTAATAATTAAATCATCGATTATAAATCCTGTACCGCTACCGTAAGGCGTCATAATCTGTATGATATTTTCTATATAAGTTTCAAGTATTAATTGCGTATTCACGGCTATATCTCTTCAAAATTAAGATTTTTTAGTTGCAGATAAAAGCTATTGCTAAACTCATTTAGCGAAGTGAAATTAAGTTTATCGCCAAAAGGTTTTAAAAGCTTATAACGGTTCTGATACGGAGCTATAATTTCTTCTATTTTTGATACAATCGCTCTTTTTGAAAATGTAGAACTCTCTTTGGTATAGAGTGTATCGTAACCTAGAGTTTTAAAAAAATCAGGATTTTGAATCTCGATTAATGTATGCAATAATCTTTTTGTAACGGGATGCAGACCGTAGTTATAAAGAAGATAGAGCGCTATATATTTATACATTGTAGGAATTATCTGATTGTATCTGTTGTTTTTATACCATCTTGTTTTTGAAAGCGACTCCGTGATAAAAATCTCTATCTCTTCATGTGAAGCTTTTTCCGTGGGGTTAAATGTATATTTCGCATCATAAAAGTTTGTTTTAAACTCTTCAAAATCAATTTTGCCTAGTTCATCTATATAGTTGCTTAACTCCTCATTCTTTGACTCTACGCTAAGGTTTTCGTCGCTAAAATACTCTTGAACTTTTTTACTGGATTGTTGAAATATTTTGTACTTAGGCGCAATTAGATAATCCATCTTGAAGATTAAATATAGAAGTATAAATGACTGCATTCCCGCATTGTCATTTGATGGCAGAGATGCTATTTTAGCTCTTATCTCATCAATCCAGCTATGTAAAAAATCATATTTTATACGTATTTCATCATCATTTATAGGTTTTAAATGCTCAATGTCTTCAATCGGTATCTCTAAAAACTCGCTTTTTATATACTCTTTGTCAAAGTCGGCATTTAAAACGATTTCTCTTATGGGGAAAAAAACTTTTTGCGTATTCATAGTAATATTGTCGTGAAAGAGTTTTAATTTTATATGCTCATCATCACTAAAATAGTAGGAGTATGTCAGTTGATAGTTTCTCTCCAAAAGCAGTCTCTTGAGTGCCACGTTTGCAGATGATTTTTTTGTGATTATAGCTTCTGCTTGAAGGTTCTCTTTTGTAATCACTCCTGTAATTCTGGCACTTCCTTGAAATATCTCAAAATTTAGTTTATCGATTTCTCTTGAAAGTATAATATTTTTATTTGAGGTGCTGTTTGAAAAATTTTCAAGAGATTTGAAAAAATACTCATAAGCATTTAATATATCTTTTGCCTCAAATGCTTCATAGGATTTGTTAAATAAATTCTCTTCATCTTTTGAAAGATTTGCATTTATCCCTCTTCCAAATGAGTGTTTTAATTCTGTTTTCGTATCAAAAAAATTGAGCCAATTCACTTACTATTTTTCCAGTTATTTATGAAATATTTTAAAGACATTATATTGAAATAGTACTTATATAGAGCAAAGCTTCTTTTGTTATAATTTCTTTTATTTTTATTAAAATTTAAAAGTATAAAGATTAATAAAAATATACTTAATAAATTTGATATACAATCGTAATGTTTTGTTGTAGCTAAAGAGGAAATAATAGTTATGAAAAATCTAAATATCGAGAAAAAAGCAAAGAGCTTATACTTTTTTATCTTTATAACTTTAGTGCCTGTTATAGGCGTCATAATTATTTTTTCCAATGTTTTTTTACATGTTCAAGACGATATAGAATTTGTCACTCATGAACTAAAAGGGTTAAAAGCTATATCGCAGATAGAAAAAACTATCTTTAATATACAAAAACTACGCGGTTTAAGCTGTATAAAAACCCCAAATGAAGAATCAACACAAAACCTAAAAATATTCAAAGATAATATCTTAAAAGATTTAATGGCGCTAAAGAGAAATTTACTTACGATAGAAAAGAACACTCCTCTAAGAAGCGAGTTGTTGCAGTATATAGATAAGGTAAAAGATATACCGCTAGAGAGTGTAGGTTATGAGTATTTGACCAATATTATAAAAGAGTTTATGCTGTTTTCAAATCATATTGCTTATAACTGCAAACTTATTTTGGACTCAGATTTGAGTTCCTATGTTTTGATTGACAATGTAGTCTATCTGTTGCCGGAACTTATTGAGTATAGTGGAGAGATAAGAGCATTAGCGTCAAGTATTGATGGAGATGCTTTAACAACAGAGCAAAAAGAGCAGATACTTATACAGCAGGATAAAATCAAAGAGAAACTAAGCAAGTTGAACTACAATAAGCTTTTTATCATGAATGAAAACGAAGATAAAGTATTATTTGAGCAATCTTATAAAAATATTATAGAGACACAAAACAAAGTTATAGAATTTACAAAAGAGAAGTTGTTAAAAGATGATAAAATTAATCTTGAATCAAATGATATTTATACTTTAATTACAAACGATATTGATTCTATAATAAGTTTATATAACTCAAATTTAAAACGGCTAAATAGTAATTTAGAAAAAAAATTAGAAAAAAGCAAGGAGAACTCTGTTGTTGTTTTCTTTGTCGGCTTAATATCTGTTTTATTTATAATTTTTATAAATAAAATGTTTTACTATAAAAATAGAGAGTATATCGACAAAATAGAAGAGTTAACCATAACTGACAGCATGACCTCTTTATACAACAGAAGATATTTTGATGAAGTTTTTGATATTTTTTTGAAAATTCAGCAAAGAACAAAGCAAACGGCTGTTTTTATCATAATTGATATTGACTATTTTAAGCAGTATAACGATACTTACGGGCATCAAGCAGGTGATGTGGCTATAAAAACGGTTGCAAAGCATTTGAAAAACTCTCTAAAAAGAGCAGGGGATATGGCTTTTAGACTAGGTGGCGAAGAGTTTGGCATCTTGTGTACGGAAGAGAGTAAATCTCAAGTTCTCTCTTTTGCCGATAGTATAATAAAAAAATAGAAGATGAAAAAATAGAGCATATAAAAAGTTATATAAGCAGATATCTGAGTGTATCTATGGGAATTATTATAATTGAACCTGAAATGGCAAATAATATAACGGATATATACAGATACGCAGATGATGCACTTTATAGAGCCAAAGAGGATGGACGAAATAGGGTTGTTGTTTATGATGCAAAAATATTCGGCGCAAAAGCTTTTGTGCCTACGTTTACTATTTGACCTATTTGCAGGTTTTTAGTTTCTGCTTCGCTGATAACGACCTCGACTAACTGCTGCCCGATAGATATGACGGCTACATAGATAACATCGACTTTAATTATGTCCAATAGCTCTCCTTCAAATGAGAACTTCTGGCTTCCGCTTGTTCTAAGAAGTACATCTTTTGGAGTGCCGTCGTTTACAATTTTGCCGAGATTTAGAACCACTACGCGATTTGCCAGACGGTACATCTCGCTGGTGTCATGGCTTACCATAACGGTCGTAGTGCCGAACTCTTTGTGAAGTGTTAAGATTTCGTTTTGCAGTTTTGTTCTCATAGCGGCATCAAGGGCAGATAATGGCTCGTCAAGAAGCAGAAGTTTCGGTCGCTTCATCATAGCTCGACAAAGTGAAACCCTCTGCTTTTGCCCTCCGCTTAGAGTATTTGGAATCCTGTTCTTTAGGTCGCTTAGTTCGGTCATCTCTAAAAGCTTTTTTGCAAGTTCTCTGTCTTTGCTTACAAAAAGCAGGTTCTCTTCAACGCTCATATTTTCAAAGAGTGCATAGTCTTGAAAAACAAAGCCGATGCCTCTTTTTTGAGGGGGCAGACGAAAGCTCTCGCTTAACCAGCTCTCACCGCCCACTTTTATCTCTCCCTTTGCATCTTCAAGCCCTGCTAGTATGCGAAGAAGAGTTGTTTTTCCGCTGCCGCTTTTTCCGCTAAGAGCTACAAACTCTCCCTCTTTTATAATTAAATCTACATGTAGATTCATTTCACCGTTCGCACCGTGTAGCGGTTTGGTTATGTTTATGGTTATCATATTAAGTCCAATTCTTGGGATATATCTTTTATAAGTTTGCTAAGAGGTCAGGGTAGGCTTTGATTATATTTACTATTGGGTGTTTTTCTCTGGTAGTTACTTTACCTATAAACTTTGCACTATATAAAAAATAATTGTTTTCAAAACCTTGTTTTAGGGTTTGATAAATAAAAAAAGTCATTGATTTTTCAGTAAATTAATTAATTCAAGAATTTTATCGTCAATAATTTCAGATATATTTTCTTTATCAAAAATAGATTTATCAAATGCAAAATAATTTGAAATACTGTTTTCATCATCTTCGTATTCGTATCTTTTTAAGTCTTGAACTTTTGACAATATCTTCTCATCATCTGAAATGATTTCTATCAAAATCGGAACTCCAGCTTTCTCCCATATTTCATAAATAACACCAAACCATATCTCAAAATCTTCTGATAGGTTATATTTCTTATTATCGATGTAGTACCCATAAAAATCTGGATTTTGTTCATCATATTTTTTGCGGACATGCACTTTGTATTTTATATTGTTCACAATATCAAACAATTTATTCATTACTCTTGGTATATTCGCATTAAAAGCCATCTTTAACTCCTCATTTTTCATATTGTGTTGTTGGAAAATTAGTTCTATCTCATTTTTTGAAAAATGAATTAGTTTGGTATAAAACCACCTATAATCAAGAATTTCACAAAACTCTTTAATGATAATATTGAGCTTGTCTAATTCTCTTTTTCTTATCTCGTTTATAATCTCTTCCCAATATAAAAAATGATTATTTTGAATTATCTCTTTTGGATAGTTATTGCAAAATTCTTGCCATTCTGAAAAAATTTGGTTTATGTGCATATACCCTTTTGGGATTATAAAATATAGATTGTCATTATATGAAAGTTCATTTTGTTTTTTAAGATAACACAAATACCCTTGTGGCTGATTTTTTGTAAGTTCTGTATATTTCTCAACTTTTAGTTCAAAAATATAATCCTCATCATCATAATTGAGTATTAGATCGCCTCTGCCTATTTTATTATTTTCATCTTCTTTAAAACACTTTTCAATCTCTCCAAAGTTTTTTTCAGTTGAAAAATCTTCGTATGATATATGTTGACATTTTAATTTGTTATCGTTATTTCGTTTTTGATTGACCATATCAATGAATATATCTCTAAATGCTTTATATGACATCAAATTACAAAAAACTTCTGTGAGCGACGTTTCATTTTTTAAAATATTAAAAAAAATATTCTTTTTCCTCATTTATTCATTCCAACTTTTTTACTATCATAACTACATGTAAACCTCGGGCTAAAGTTAAATCCCTCATTTTCAATGTTCTTATACTTTTCTACCCAAAGATAAACCAGTTCCATCTCAAAATCCTCTTATTTAGCCTATAAGCTCGGCAAGTCTCTCCATCGGTCTTGCTATGACGGCTTTGCTGCCCTTGATGATTATTGGGCGTTCTATCAGTTTTGGGTGTTTTAGCACTATGTCCATTATCTCCTCTTGCGAGAGGTTCTTCTCGGCAATACCCAGCTCTTTGTACTCGTCCTCTTTTGTTCTTAGCATCTCTCTTATGTCCGAGATACAGAGCATCTTGATAATGTTTTTTAGCTCGTCTTTGGTTATATCTTCTTTTAGATATTCGAAGACTTCGAACTCTTGATTCTTATCTTCGAGCATAGATTTTGCCTCTCTTGATTTCGAACACTTCGGGTTATGCCATATCTTTAACTTGCTCATTTTAACTCCTTATATACCGAATTTTCTGTTTTGCTTACCGTTGAACATGTAAACGCCAAGAAGCACCAAAAAGCTGATAATTACCATTATAGCGCTATATACATGTGCCGTGGTGTAGTCCATTATCTCTACCATTTCATAGATAGCAACTGATGCCACTTTTGTTTCATTCGGTATGCTTCCCCCGACCATCAGCACGACGCCGAACTCTCCGACTGTATGAGCGAATGTAATGATTATAGCAGTCATTAGAGAGGGTTTGATATTTGGCAGGGCGACTCTTAGCATTGTCGTAAATGCGCTTTTTCCGCTTATATAACTCGCTTCTATCATATTTTTGTTAAGAGCTTCAAAACCGCCTTGCAGGGGTTGAACCATAAAAGGCAGTGAGTAAAATACACTAGCTACCACAAGACCGGTAAAATTAAAAACAAGTTTAATGCCAAAATACTCCTCAAAAAATACGCCGATAACAGAGTTTTGCGACAATGCCCACAGTATATAAAACCCCAAAACCGAAGGCGGAAGGACAAGTGGCAGGGCGGTAACGGCTTCAAAAAAAGGTTTTGATTTTGATGAGGTCTGAGAGAGCCACCATGCTAAAGGAAGTGCTATAAAAAAGAGTATAAAAGTAGTTATCAGTGCCAGTTTAAAAGAGATAAAAAAAGGTGTAAACTCTAAATTTGATAGCGTCTCAATCATTGATTACTTCTTGTATAGAGAGTTCACTAGCTTTAATAAGAGCTACTAATCTGTCCTCTTTTTTTAAATTCATCCTAAACGCCGATTTTTTCGTGATGATACTCTCTATTATAGTGTTTTCGCTTAGTCTTAGTCTAAGTGCGCAAAGCAGCTCCCCGACATCTATCGACTCCACTTTACATGTAAGTCTGTTTGAGTAGCTTAGTTCTCCGCTTAGATTTTTACCGATACCTATATTTGAAGCTTTACATGTAAGCTTTACGATGGAACCTATCGTTATATTATTTGGTATTTCAAGGCTCATCATAGATAAACTCTCACCGTTAAAATCAAAGTCGATAATGTTGAGGTTTTCTACGCTGTTTATTGATGTTACTTTGGCAACTATCGTACTCATTTAGTTATATAGCCGTAACTTTTAAAAATCTTTTTTGCCTTATCGCTAAGAACAAAATCGTAAAAGTCTCTATACTCGCTGTTGTTTTTGCCATATTTTAAAATAACTATGCCTTGTTCGATGGGTGTATATAGTTTTGAATCTACTTCAGCCCAGTTGATACCCTCTTTGTACATTGACATTTTATCGCTGTAGAGGGATGATTTTGCGATAAGTCCGATATCTGCTGCAGTTACGGTATAAGCAACGGTTTGAGAGATGGATTCTGCAAAAACAAATTTATCTTTTACGCTTTCATAGACTCCGCCGTTTTTCATAGCTTCTATAGCGGCTATTCCATAAGGCGCAGTCTTTGGATTTGCTACTGCTATTTTTGAGATTTTATCGCTTTTTACTATCTCTATGCCTTTTGAAAAATCTTGCTCTTTGTTGCTAAGATATGCAAGAGCGCCCTCGGCATAAACGACAGGTTTTGTAACAGCTATTTTATCATCATAAAGAGATTGCGGGTACTTCATATTAGCAGACATAAAAAGCCCGTATGGTGCGCCGTTTTTTATCTGCGCGGTAAGTTTCCCGCTGCTGCCTAATGTTACTTGAATGTCGGTGTTTGGATGATTTTTTTTAAACTCGGTTTTTAACTCTTCTATGGCATAACTGACATTGGCTGCTACTGCTATATTTATTGTTTGGGCTGCAAGAGAAGTAGCTATTATTGCTATGCTTAGTACTATTTTTTTCACTGAGTTATTCCTGTAAATATATTAAAACAGATAGTTGACTTCAAAACGTGCATCAAGATTATCCGCATCTATCTCTTTTGTGTCGGCATAGCCAAATCTAAGACGCCATTGCAAATCAATCATGCTCGGGATATTTTGAACAAATCCAGCGTAGTAAAAGTTTTCGTCAAAATAACCTTTTGTTTCATCCGCATCCGTATGCAAAAATGAAAAAAGCATAAAAACATCCCTATAGACTCCTTTTGAATTTATTCCTTTAGCAAACTGAATGCGATAGCTTTTAGTATTTGCCATCCAGTTGTATCTTGCCATAGATCTTGTGTATCCCACAGTAGGAAAGCCGCGCCAAGGTGTGATTAAATCCGCTTCGTCTAAAACATTGCTATACCCTATGTTTATTCTGTAATTATCATAAGATGCAAGTAAACGCGCGGCTATCATCTGTGAGTCAAGTGAAGAGGCATCTTTATAGCCTCCGTTTGCTCCGCTTAAACCTGCTAAGTTACCGTTATAACTTGCACCGCCTATCTCTCCTGCACCGTTGTCAAACTGTTTTATATAACGAATACCGGGAATAATATCAAAATTGGAAAGTTTGATTTTATAATTTGCTTCAATCATTGTTTGTGAGAGAAGTTCATTAACTTTGTAAAATGATGCACTAAGGACGGTATTGTCAAATGATTTATTGCGGATATCGCCGGTAATTAGAGGTGCATCCGTACTTACTCCTGCCGCTTTTAGATTTGTATAGCTAAGTCCTTTATGCATTACTGTGTCATCATTTCCATTCCAAGAAGAGTGTTTAGCTGCATCAGAGTCATCATACATTAAAACAGAGTGGGAAGTCGTATGGTCGCGTAGCTTCTCTTTTGTTAAATAGGCAACCTTAACGTCCGTATCGGGAATAATTTTTGTCTGTACAACTACGCCGTCAAAAGTATTTGGAAGCATCTTTGTGTCATTGGCTCTCGCATAAAAAGTGTCAACTAGTTGGCGTCCTACATGCAGACCTGTTTTTGGTATGCCCATATAGCTTACATAAGCTTGACCTAAAACAGCCATAGATTTGTCGCCGTTATTTAAGTAGTCATAGCGGCTTACTAAATCTTTTGCAGGTTTTAATAAACCTACAGGGTCTTTGCCATTATCAAAAAACCCTTGCGAATAATATAATCCCGTCGTAAAATTAAAGTTCTCAAATGTTGCACTCTTATATATTAAAGAGCCGCCGAGTCCAAATGCTTTATGAGAGTTTTGAGTTGTATTCTCTTTTTCCCAATTGTATAAAAAGCTGTTAAAGCGAAGCCGCCCGTAAAATATACCCTCTTTAAACATATCTGCCGCATTATCGACAGACTTAGGCAACTTATTATAAACTAATTGATAGTTTCCTCTTAATATGCGTTTTGGAACATCTTCGCTTGCGCATGAGATAGATGCAAAAAGTAGTGTTAAAATCAAAATTATGCTAAACCTGATACTTCTGTTCATAAACTTTCCTTTACGTTAATATAAAAAACTAACTATAACTTTTATTTATTATTTAATAAAAGTATGCTTTTTTGTTACCAAATACCTAAAATTATTGTGTTAGGTTTACAAAACGCAACAACTTCCATTCCTATTTCTAATTTTTGTTCATCAAGTTTTTCTGTTGACATAGTTGAGCATATAGTGTTGCCACCGTTTAGCTCGATAATAACTTCCGCATTAAAACTGTCTGTATTAATTCTTATAATTTTTCCTATAAAACGGTTTAAATCACTTTTGTTTAGCGTAGTGTCGGTGTCAACCGTTAACGCATTTGCTTTAAAAAGTGCAAATAGTTTGCTTCCGGTTTCAATTCCGAGGGTATCGATAGAGTCATTTGTTATTATTGCCATAATGGTATCTTCGCCATGAAGTTTTAAAAAAATCTTACTCTCTACGGCACCTTTTTCTATTTTTACAACTTCTGCCTTGAGCTGATTTCTGGCACTTATTCGAATATCCATACTTTTTAAAAGATTAACATGTCCGTTTTTTTCGCTGATGCGTTTGGAGAGATTGTCTAAAAATTGTTGATGTTCTTCTTGTAAAATTTCATAAGTATTTATTAGCTCTTTCGCATACTCGGTTAGATGAGTTCCGCCGCCCCCTTTTCCACCTTTTGAGCTTTGGACAAGAGGGTGTTCTGAGAGATTATTCATAGCGTCAACAGCGTCCCAAGCAGCTTTATAACTCATTTTCATAGCTTTTGCGGCTTTTGTTATAGAACCGCTTTTGCCGATATTTATTAGGAGTCTTATTCGTCCTTCTCCAAGAAAATTATGTTCTGATTTGCTTATCCAAAAACGGCCTTGAAGAGTACTTTGCACTGTGATTTCCTAAATTGTATGTATCGTAGTATATTAAAATATATAACGATTGTCAATAATATTATGCATTATTATTGCAATTTTTTTCAAAGCAAAACAAAAGCCAATTTTAAGTATTATTCGCGCAATATTTACAAAGGAATTGCATGGCTAAAAAACGGGTGTTAGTAAAGTTTTCAGGTGAAGCTCTTGCAGGTGAAGCGGGTCATGGAATAGACACGCAGATTTTAAATTATATATCACAGGAGATTAAGTCTCTTGTAAATGCCGGAATCGAAGTAGGGATAGTTATCGGTGGCGGAAATATTATCCGCGGTGTAACGGCGGCTAAAGACGGTATTATCAAGAGAACTTCAGGTGACTACATGGGAATGCTAGCAACTGTTATAAACGGAGTTGCAATGCAAGAAGCATGTGAACATGCCGGACTTCAAGTTCGTATGCAAACGGCTATAAAAATGGAACAAATTGCAGAGCCATATATAAACCGTCGTGCAGTTCGTCATTTGGAAAAAGGTCGCGTAGTTATTTTTGCCGCAGGAACAGGAAATCCATTCTTTACGACAGATACGGCGGCAACTCTAAGAGCTGTTGAAATAGGTGCCGAAGTAATAATTAAAGCTACAAAAGTTGACGGTGTTTACGATAAAGATCCAAATAAATTCAGTGATGCAGTAAAATTGTCTGTTTTGACATATGAACAAGCGTTAAGTGATGATATCAAAGTTATGGATGATACTTCTATCGCATTGGCAAAAGATAATTCATTGCCTATATTAGTGTGCGATATGTTTAAAAAAGGCAATCTATTAGATATTTTACAAAACGGTAACATGCAAAACTGCTCGATAGTAAGATAAGTAAATTAAATTAAGGAAAGAAAATGAAAGTAGAAGTATTAACTGCAAAGATTTTAGATAATAACCCAAAAATGGATCGTTATCAGTTGGCAATAGCAGTTGCAAAAAGAACTGATGAGCTTTTAAACGGTGCGACAAGCAAGTTGAATGTTGCAAAAAATGTTAAAGTTGCTGATTTAGCTTTAATGGAAATAGCAGAGGGCCTTATAACTGTTAAAGGCTTTGTGGATATCAAAAAGTAACTCAATTGAGCCAGAGTCAAGTTGATATAGAAAAAGTCAAGCAAATATGTGATGTTGACTCTGCAATTGCTTATCTTTTTACACAAATTACTCCGAGTGAAACTCTAAAAAAAGCTCTTAGCTACTCTATAGCTGCACATGAAAAACAGTTTAGAAAAAGTGGAGAGCCATATATAATTCATCCGATTTTAGTTGCCAGCATTGTTTCATCTATTACGGATGATGAATCTATGGCAATTGCGGCACTTCTTCACGATGTGGTCGAAGACACACAAGTCAATATTGACGAGATAAGAGAACTCTTTGGGGCAGATGTCGCTCATCTAGTTGAAGGTCTTACAAAGATTGACACCATTAGGGATGCTGAATTAATTCCGTCAAATTCGGATGAAAGACTGGTCGCTTCAGCGCTCTCATTTCGTAAAATGCTCTTAGCTAGTATTAAAGATGTAAGAGTTTTAGTTGTAAAACTTTGTGACAGACTTCATAATATGCTAACACTTGATTCGCTTTCTCCTCAAAAACAAGAGAGAATTGCAGAAGAGACGCTTGTCGTTTATTCGCCTATAGCACACCGTTTAGGAATCTCTTTTTTAAAAAATTTATTAGAAGATTTAAGTTTCTCATATCTTTTTAAAGAAGAGAAGTTCCATATAGATAACTATCTTGATACGAATTATCATGCTATCGAGATGAAGCTAAATGAGTTCAAAGAAACAATAAATAAAATTTTGGTTCAAAACGGTTTTTGCGAAGATGATTTTGAGATACTCTCGCGTGTTAAACATAGATACTCTATTTATCTTAAAATGCAGAGAAAAGGCGTGGGGATAGAAGAAGTTCTAGATCTTTTAGCCGTTAGAATTCTTACAAAAGACGCCGTTAAATGCTACAACATCTTAGGTCTTATTCATCTGCATTTTCAACCGCTAAGCTCAAGATTTAAAGATTATATAGCAGTTCCTAAAGATAACGGTTATAGAACAATTCATACAACAGTTTTTTATAATACGGCTATTTTTGAAGTTCAAATTAGAACTTACGATATGCATAAAACCGCAGAGCTTGGAGTTGCCGCTCACTGGAAATACAAAAGCGGCGGGAATGATAATATAAAACTTGATTGGCTACATAATCTCGGTTATCAAAACGAATCGGTAGAAGATTTTTACGATTTGATAAAGAATGACCTTTACAGTGAGGATATATCAGTGTTCTCTCCCACCGGAGAAGCTTTTACCCTTCCTCGCGGCGCCGTTGTTTTGGATTTTGCTTATGCCGTGCATACACATGTAGGAAATCATGCGAAATCTGCTCTTGTCAATAAAACAAAAACATCACTTATAAATGAGCTTCATAACGGCGATATCGTAAAGATAGAAGTTGACGAAAACAATATCACGAGATGTAGCTGGATTGATGCGGTTAAGACCTCAAAAGCTAAAACAAATATGAGATATAACTGCAATGCCAGAGTAAGAGATATAGATTCAAAGTCAAGTATTAACATTGTAGCAACCGCTATGAATTTAAATAGCTCAAGGGTAGAAGAGTGGTTTGATAATCATAACTGCGATAAAAGAGCTACGATTGCTACCGATATAGAGCAGTTTCGTGAAGTCATACATAAATATACCATAGACATAAGCCAAAACAGCCGTTTTAAAAGATTTTTATCAAGACATAGATTTAAACTTAAACTATACGGTTTTAGAGGTTTAGAAGTTTACAGTGCATCTTATGTCAGTGATGTTGTATTTGATTATTGCTGTCATCCTAAAAACGGTGATGAAGTTTTGGCATTTTTAGAAAAAGGAAAAGCACATGTACATCATAAAATGTGTAGCAGTGCCTCAAAAAAACTAGATGCTAAAGAGCCGATGGTATTTGTAAGATGGGAAAAACTAAATGTCCACAACTACAATATGATAGTTTCTCTTCATAGCGGAGTAGGTACTTTGGCTGAGTTTTTAAACTTTCTGGCAAGATTAAAAATTGATATCAACCAAATAGAACTTGGAAAAAACAGAAGCGAGTCCACTAGATATTGTGAAATCGGATTTGAGTCAAAAGAAGCTGATATTAATTCACTTCGTGCTAAAATCGAGCAAAAAATAAAAGTCATACATCTTATTCGTACCGATGATGCTTATAGATAGAATTTAAATGGGAAATATATAAATATGTTAGAAGAAGCTTTAAGAGAGATAGAAAGAGGCAGTGCTGAAATTATAGATATTCAAAGAATCCAAAAATTGTTAAAGGCATACTTTGATGAAGGTAAAACTTATACAGTTAAAGCAGGATTTGACCCTACGGCACCTGATTTGCATCTTGGGCATACCGTGCTTTTGCAAAAACTTGCGACATTTCAAAAGTATGGTGCAAAAATACAGTTTTTAATCGGTGATTTTACCGCTCAAATAGGTGACCCGACAGGAAAAAGTGCAACTAGAAAAACTCTTAGTGCGGCAGAGATACAAGAGAATGCAAAAAGCTATAAAGAGCAAGTATTTAAAATTTTGGATGCTTCTAAAACCGAAGTTGTTTTTAATTCCCAGTGGATAAACCCGCTTGGTGCGTCGGGTATGCTCTCTTTAACTACGACTTATAATGTTGCTAGGATGCTTGAGCGTGATGATTTTGATAAAAGATACAAAAGCGGAACATCGATTTCAATCAGTGAATTTATCTATCCGCTTCTTCAAGGATATGACAGCGTTCATCTAAAAAGCGATATAGAGATAGGCGGAACAGATCAGAAATTTAATCTTTTGATGGGAAGACATCTTCAGCGAGCTTATGAGATAGGAAAAGAGCAGTCTGTTTTAATGATGCCTATTTTAGAGGGTCTTGACGGCGTACAGAAGATGAGTAAATCTCTAAATAACTATATCGGTGTTGCAGATGAGCCAAACGACATGTATGGGAAAGTTCTTAGTGTATCCGATGAGCTTATGTGGAGATATTATGAGCTTTTAAGCACAAAAACATTGTCTGAGATTGAAGGTCTAAAAAGTGGAGTAGAGAGCGGTTCTTTACATCCTAAAGCGGTTAAAGAGGATTTGGCTTTAGAGATTACTGCAAGGTTTCACTCAAAAGAACTTGCGAAAGCGGCAAAAGATGAGTTTGAAAAAGTACACTCAAACAATCAAATACCATCAGAGATTGATGAATATAGTTGTGATGGAGAGATTTGGATAGCAAAAGCTCTTGTTGATTGCAATATGACGCCTTCAACCTCTCAAGCAAGAAGAGATATTAAGCAAGGTGCTGTTAAAATAAATCAAGAAAAAGTTAATGATGAACAGTTACAGCTCTCAAGCGGAGAGTACGTACTTCAAGTCGGAAAAAGAAAATTTGCAAAGTTAAGGGTGAACTAATGAGCATGCAACCGCTAAAAATTGGTAAATATATTATAGACAAACCTATTGTTCAAGGTGGAATGGGTGTCGGTATAAGCTGGGATAAGCTTGCGGGAAATGTCTCAAAAGAGGGTGGTCTTGGAGTAATTAGTGCAGTCGGAACAGGGTATTATGAAGATAAAAAATATGCTTCAAAACTAGTAGCAGGCAGACCTCTTGATGCACTCGGATTTTACTCAAAAGAGGGATTTGAAGCGATAATAAAAAATGCTAGAAAAGTATGCGGCGACAAACCTTTAGCGGCAAATATCTTATATGCTATAAATGATTACGGGCGCGTGGTAACCGATGCATGTGAAGCCGGAATAGATATTATAATAACTGGAGCAGGGCTTCCTACGAATATGCCTGAATTTACGGAAGGGTATCCTGATGTAGCACTTGTCCCTATCGTCTCTTCCGCAAAAGCTTTGAAGATTATCTGTAAAAGATGGCAAAAGAGATATAACAGAGTCCCGGATGCAGTAGTACTAGAGGGTCCAAAAAGCGGTGGGCATCAAGGTTTTACTTATGAACAATGTTCCATGGAAGAAAATCAGCTGGAAAACCTTGTAAAACCAGTAGTAGAAGAGGCGGCACTTTGGGGAGATATTCCCGTAATTGCCGCAGGTGGAGTATGGGATAAAAACGATATAGAGGAGATGCTCTCTTTGGGTGCAAGAGGCGTTCAAATGGGAACACGCTTTATCGGAACGCATGAGTGTGATGCACATGATAATCTAAAGCAAGTTTTGATAAATGCAAAAAAAGAGGATATTATTCTTATGTCCTCGCCTGTTGGGTATCCGGCTCAAGGTGTGCGAACAAATTTGACAAAGCTTGTTGAAAAGAGAGAAGGACCTGCCATTAAATGTATATCAAATTGTGTGGCTCCTTGTAATCGCGGAGAAGAAGCTAAAGAGGTCGGTTTTTGTATTGCGGATAGGTTAAGCGATGCTTATGAAGGAAATCTTGAAACGGGTCTTTTTTTCTCAGGTACTAACGGTTATAGACTTGATAAAATAATTTCCGTAAAAGAGCTAATGGAAAAACTTACTAAAGGCGAATAAGAGTTTAATGATTCGTTTTCTCCTCCTTCTTTTATTTTTCGCTCTCTCTCTTGAGGCGCTAAGTAGTAGTGAAACCCTCAAGCGTGCAGATTATTATATGCAAACAAAAAATCAAAGTAATAAATTCAGAGCGTATAATGACTATAAAAATCTCTATCTTCGTGCTGTAATAGAAGATGATTCAGATTTAAAACTAAGAACTTTGCAAGGTATAGTAAGTAGTGGCAGAGAACTTAATATAGATGTTTCAAAATACATAAATGAGTTAAAAAAATTTACTCCTGCCGATATTGAGGAATCAAAAAAAGAGAGTTTAGCGAAGCAGACCTATCACAAACCGACATCTAAACCAATGCAGGCAAGCAAAAAGGCAGATGAGATACATGTGCAATCGCTTCATAAACTTGAATCCGTAAAATGGAATGATGAAAAATTAGTTATAACTTTTGATAAAAATTTAGATAAAAATCAGATTAGTTACTTTACCATTCATAAACCATCAGCGAAATCATATAAGTATGTTATCGACGTTAAATCATCTATGCTTATAAAGTTTGAAAATATAAGCAAAAGAGGTATTGATAGAATTAAAATAGCTCAGTATAACCCCACTACTATCAGAATAGTTATTCAAAATAGCTCTAAAATAGATTTTAAGTATGAGCAAGAGAGTCAAAATATAGTAATTGATTTAAATTTAGACTCTTCTGTACGCGAGATAGTAACAACTACTCCAACAAGAGTTGATAGAAATAAAACGATAGTTATAGACCCGGGACACGGCGGCAAAGACCCGGGTGCAATAGGATATAAAAAATATGAAGAAAAAGAGGTTGTTTTTACGATAGCAAATGAGCTTGAAAAGATTTTAAAATCTCGCGGATACAAAGTTTTTATGACAAGAAATAGTGATGAATTTATAAAATTAAGCAATAGAACAAAATATGCCAACGAAAAGTGTGCAGATATTTTTATTAGTGTACATGCAAATGCAGTCGGTAACGGAAGCTCTGATGAGGTTCATGGAATCGAGTGTTATTTTTTATCTCCGTCTCGTTCAAACAGGGCTAAAAAAGTTGCAGCTCAAGAAAACTCCGCAGATATGAGTGATATGAATATTTACGGTAAAGATAGTTATCTAAATCTTTTAAATCATCACAATATATTGGCATCAAATAAACTTGCTATAGATTTGCAAAGAGGAATGTTGGGGCTTCTTAATAAAAAATATGACGATATAAAAGACGGCGGAGTTCGTGAAGGCCCGTTTTGGGTTTTAGTAGGAGCTCAAATGCCTTCCGTGCTTGTTGAAGTAGGTTTTATCTCTCATCCAAAAGAGGCAACGCGTCTTATGGATAATAATTATAGAAAAACTATGGCAAAAGGACTTGCCGACGGAATAGAGCGATATTTTGCAAATAATTAGGCGTGTGATTTTACAAACTCTTTGATTCTCTCATAATCTTCAATATAATCAACTTCTGCCCAGAAAACGCCTGCAACGTTGTTTATAAAAACATCCGCACCTTTATCTACGGTTCTGTATATGACATCTTCCCACCAGCAGTTATAATCTTCGCAAGATACGGCATCAAGAACGGCTTGTTTAAACGGAACCAAATCTTTGGCTTTTAAGATACCAATACCGACATATTCTCCGGTAGTCTGTTCATTTGTAAGCTCTTTACCGTATTTTTTAAGTTTATCGCCGTCCCAGTTAAATCTGTAATCGGCATCTTCAATTCGACTGCTGTCGCTTAACATTACAGGACTTCTTTGTTCTGACAAAACAATATCAAGAATTTTTTCTTCCATAAACACGTCACCGTTCATTATCATAATATCATCGTTTGGAGATAAAAAATCTCGAGCAAACCAAACAGAAGATATTGAGTTTGCAACTCTATAAAAAGGGTTGAAATATCTCGCATATGCAAAGCCTTCAAGTGCTTGGTGAATATACTTTTCTTGATAACCGGTTACTATTGCGATATTTGTAATACCTTTTTTCTTTAGAAGTTCAAAAGTATGTCGTATCAACGGTTTTCCGTTAACATCTACACAACATTTGGGTTGTCCTTGCAAATGTCTGCTTATTCTGCTTCCGACACCTGCCGCCATTATTAAAACTTTCATCTATCTCTCCCGTAATAGTTAAATAAAGCATCTATTAAAATATCTGTATATTCTTTTGTCATAGCACCCATATGTGAAATTCTAAAAGCTTTATCTTTTAATGCACCGCCGTTTGGCGCGACAACAACATTATACTTTTCATCTAAATCTTTTACAATTGTACTTGCAGACTTATCGTCTGTAGGCGTAAGAGTTGTTAAAGCGTTTGGCATAAAATTACTAAACGCTTTAAGAGGAAGAGTCTTTATAGAGTCTCTAAAATATGATGAAATCTCTTTTGCTTTATTTATCTCTGATTCAATACCGTCATTTATAATTTGTTGCAGTCTAGCTTGAAGTTGTAAGATAATAGTAACGGCAGGAGTAAAGGGAGTTTGACCTCTTTTGCCGTCAATTATATAACTATTAAAATCAAAATAGAGTTGATGTTTTGGATTTACCCTTTTTATTGCTTTTGGAGATAGTATAACCATACTAAGTCCCGGCGGCAGAGCTAAACCTTTATGTGAACTTATGATTAATGCATCGATATTGTGATAGCACATGTCAAGTCTGTCTGTTACAAACATACTTATTGCATCTACGATATTAAAAATATCATTTTTTTTACAGAATTTCCCTATAGCATGTAAATCATAAAGCAGACCTACGCTTGTTTCGTGAGCATTTATTAAAAGTGTCGTAGCGTCCTTATGCCGTTTTAAATTTTTTGTATCAGAGAGATTATCGTCGTTTACTTTAAAATCAATATGATTTAAGTCGTGTATAGTGCAAATGTCAACAAATCTTTGACCGAATGTTCCGCCGTTTATTACAACTATCTTATCCTCTTTATTTAAAAGGTTCTGAGCGGTAGCTTCCATTCCAGCCGTTCCTGATGCTGTTAAAAACAAAACTCTGCTATCTTTGGGTGCATTAACTATTTTAAGTAAATTCTTTTCACAATCAAGTAAAATTTCCGAAAATTCGTTGTTTCTAAAATAGGGAGTTTGCATACCTCCTATTGCCAATATATCTTCTGACATTTTTACGGGACCGGGTGTAAAAATATGTTTATTTATAAGATTTTGCATAAATACTCCTTTTTTCAAATTTTGCAATAAAACTATAAAAATATTTTTATAAATATTACTTTTTGTAAAATTATTCAATAATGAAAAAGTATCTTTAATAGCTAAATCATAAATTGAGCCGCAATCTACCGAACACCAAAGACTCCCCCAGTTTCTAGGCGTAAGTTTTTGATTTGTAGGAAGATTTTTGTTGTATGAAGTTAAAATATTTTCAATATCATTATTCTCCATTTTTACTATATTGTAATATTCATTCTCTTTTATATATTTTACCAAGCCTATGTGTAAATTCTTTGTACCTACTTTTATGCGTAAAAGATATTTTGGATGATTAATATCTATATATGTTCCAAACATATGCGATGTTTTTTTATCTTTATTAAACCATTGCGTGCATATCTCCAAAGAGTGTACTTTTGTATTTTTTATAAAATTATCGACAACTTTATATAAGCCCTCTTTGATTGCCTCTTTTTCTATTGATTTAAAAAATTTCTCTAAGATACTCCCTTTAAAGTCATGAGAGTTTTTATAAATACTATTGTATTTTAAAAAGGTATCTTTTTTTACACTGTTTCTCTCAAGAGACTCTTCAAGAGTATAGTTATTTTCTATATCATCAAATACCGCAGCTATTCTGTCTTCGCTGAATTTTGTTAAAGTATTGCGAAGAATTCTATATAAATCACCGTTTTTTCGTAATAACTGAACCAATTGGTGTCCGCCATCCTTGTATGGATAAAGATTTACATTTTTAAATTTCTTAATTTTATTTACATGTTCTACATCTATTCTCTCATCAAGTGAGTAATAAATATTTATTTTGGTTTTATCGTTTAATGAAATTAATAGTTTAGATAAATCAAGATATTTTTCATCAATCCGTTTCGGCAGCCTCGATATCTGCTCTTCCCAGCGATTGTCACTGTATTTTTGTCTATTTTTCGTATCTAAAAATGTTTGAGGCGCAAAAGCGAGTACCATATCTGCCTTTATTAGATGTCCAATTACAATAGCAGCATATCCTCCCATAGAGTTTCCTAGACATACTACTTTTTTATAATTATGCGATTTTATAATTGATTTAAGATATTTTGCGGTTGTTTCAATTGAATCGCTTATTCCTCTCATTCCTTTGTGATACCAAGATTGTTCAAAATCCCTTATAAATATTTTATCAATCTCAAAACCTTGTGTTATTTTAAAAAATTCAAAAGGGTATAGCCCGATAGCACCGCTTATCCCGGCAAACGTAATCAGTAAAGTTTTTGATCCGCTTCCGACTTCCATAGTGTATGGAAGCTCCTGATTTTGTAAATCATTTTGAAATTTTTGTGACATGTTGTTCCTTTTCAATTAGACTTTTGTATCTGTTTATTACGTTGATAAAATCTATAATCTCTGTGTTTTTATTTTGTAGATTACTCAAGGTGTCTCTGATAGAAAGTAAGATATATAAATCGTTGTTTGGTGATTTTTGCTCTTTTTCACTCCATCCGTATTGTGTAAAACCGTATAATTTTGCAACTTCTTTATCATATTTTTGATAATTTTCTAAGATATTTTTAATGATATCAATTCCGCAGAGCTTTTCATCTTCTATCCAATATTTATCTGTAAAAATATTTTTATACTCTTTCTCATGGTTAAAATAGCAATCGCTTTTATCCGACAAAAAAGCTATTCTCTCCCAAAAATAGCTTGACTCATATATAGTTTTTGTAAGCTCATTTATCTCTTGTATAGAGGATGGCAGTTTTTTATGTTTTCCCGTACCTTTTCTAAAAGCGTACTCTATCCATCTTGCCTGACCTTCCATCGACCAGCGGTTGTTAAACATGCTGTATCCGTATTGTATTAGATGAAAAAACTCGTGTAGCGGGGTTAGGGTATATGGAACTAAATCAAGAGAAAATTTTATTACTAAAGAGTCGTTTTTTTCATCTACTACGTCTCCCGCGGCACCGTTGACTTTTATAGGTATCAAATGTATGTCTATATAGTGCGCTTTGTCTTTAAATCTCGGCTGAGCCAGAGGGTGTATAAATTTAAAATCATCAATTAATAATCTTGAAGCTTCATTAAGCTGATTTGCAATATTTTCAACGTAATCAGGAATTTTATTGTTGTTTGAGTCAATCTGATTTTTTTTAGGCAGTGCATTCTCGCCCTCTAACGTATAGTATATTCTAAACTCGTCTTGTTTATAAATTTTATCCAGAGTGCTTAAATATGAATTTGCATAACTATAAATCGGAAGAAAAAAAAGTATAAAAAATATTACTCTTACGTATTTTACAGGATTCAATTTAGTTCATACCTAGTGTTTACTTCGTTTATGTAAATATCCATCATCCCTTTAAACTCGTCGCAAAATCCTGCCAAAGTATAGCCGATTCTAGGATTTATTTCAAAGATTTTAGGAATACCGTTTTGTATTTTATAGTTTATACTGCATTGGCAGTACCCTTTTTTACCGCTAAAAATCTCTATAATATCTCTAAAAATATCGAGAAATTGCGTCTCTTCTTTTTTTGTTTGAATATTTTTTTTGCTCTCTTGCTGTAAAACATAAACCTCTTTATCGGCGGTTTTGCTAAAAGTCACCTCTTTTAAAATTTTTCCGTTCTTGTAAAATATGCTTGTTGCATACTCCGTATTGCTTGGCAGATATTCTGAGATGATACTGTTTTCATCTACTTTAGTTATATCTTTTTTACTATAAGCAAGATATACGCCTCTTCCTGCTCCGCCGGTTTTTGTTTTTACCATGCATGGAAACTTTATATCATCATCTAACATGTAGTATTTCGGCACGTAGTTGCTCATATTGTTTTTTATCATTATGTCGTAGAACTTTTGTTTGTCAACAAAATCTCGAAGTGCTTTTTTGTTGTTTACTATAAACTTCAAGCCATTTTGTAAAAGTAAATCGTTATGTTTTAAAATAGCACTCTGTGTAGCATAGTTGTTTGCAAAAAGTACTTTTATATCATTTTCTTTAGCGTATTTTATAACCTCTTTTATCTTTTTAAAGTTTATATGATAAGCATCAAGCCAGTCGCATTTCAAAACTGCTTTTTGCCACTTGTCTGCGAATAAAATTTTTAATTTTTTTTGGCTTTTTTTAGGGATTGCTTTTTCTTGTATGTTTAGAGATAGATTTTTTAAAATCAGCTCTTCCAATACACCCTTTTTATGCAAACATACTGCTATATAATGGTCACAATCATCATGCGCGATTAATTTAACTTTTTTGCTCTTTAAATGTAGTGCATGAAGTTCGTCTAGTTTAATATCTTTAGAGTAGTGAATCTCTATATTTACATTTTCATCAAGAGGCTCCCTGTAAAGCGGCTCCAAATCAAAATACTCTTTGTCGGCTTTTGATTTATTTAACTTTTCTAACTCTTTTTCCCATCTTATGTCACTATGTTTTTCACGGTTTAGAGTATCTAAAAATGATTGAGGCGAAAATGCCACAATGTTTGTCGCACCTAAAATCTTTCCGCAAAGAAGAGCCATATAACCGCCCATAGAGGCACCTATACAAAGAATTTTGGAGTATTTTTTCTCATCCGTTATCTCTTTTAAAAGAGTGATTGTCTCTTGTATATTTTTTGTAACGCCCTCAATTCCGTTATGAAACCAAGAATTTTTTTTATCCATAATAAAAATTTTATTTGTTTTCATCTCATCGATAATGTATGGATATCTTGAGTTAAATACTCCGCCAAGCCAACCGTTAAATCCCGAAAAAGAGATAATCAAAATATCGGACTCTACCTCAAAATCAAACATGTAAGAGAGTTTTAGGCTGTGTGTAGTTTTTCCGAAATTTTTATAATCGTGCGCCGGCTTAGTGGCAAACTTGTATGTCGGTATAAATTTGTTTGTATTTTTTTCGTAGAGTTCTAGTATGTTTTTGTGAAAGTTTGACTCTAAAGAGGGCTTCTTTTTGTACTGTGTGTAAGAGTCTATAGAGATTATAAGATAATAATCTTCATCATTTTGTAAATTTTCTAAAGCTGATATATCATATAAATCAGGGTTGTTATGAATGGCGATGGTTCTATTTTGAGCGTTCCATTTTGTAGTATAAATTTTTTGTAGATTCTCTAGCCCGTTTAACGTAGAAAGATTGTTATAAGCAATTCCCAGCATCCCTTTTACAGTGTTTAGTTTTGATAATGCGGATAAGTCGTCTAATTTGTTTGAAGATAGAGAAAAACTGGCGCCGACATACTCTAAACCCTCAAGACCTTTTAAATTTGTAAGTGCATTATGATGCAGATAAAATGATGATTTCACAACTCTTAAATTTTTTAAAAAACGTATATTTTGAAGTTTTTTATTGTGCGTTATTTTAATAAAATCATCTACCGTGTCGTTTTTTCTAAAGAGAATATTAAAACCGTTTATCTCTTCTAGTAACTCATTTTTGGAAATCTCTAAAGAGTTTATTCTCTCTAAAGAGTTAAAGCCGTTTATTGACTCTAGGTTTTGCATATCCGTAATGCAGAGGTTCTCTACACTGCGAAGATAGTTAAAACTGTTTAAATGTTTTATCTCTTTTGATGAGATAATTAAATCACCCTTTAAATTCTCTACAGCGTTTAAACAATCTAGTTCATATTCCGATAAATCTACACAATTTAATTTTGGAATATTTAATGTTTTTGTCTCTACATCATAATATTCACAATATAAAATAGAGTCAAATTCATTTATAAACTCATTATGGTTAAGTTGTAGAACTTTTAAAAATCTCTGTATCTGCAAGGTGTCAAATCGTTCTAGTTGCGTTTCGCTATTTTTAGAAATAAGTGTTAAAAACTCATCCAACTCTTCATTTCTTGTAGGCATACAATCTTTAACAGCATTTACAATTGCGCTAAATATATATTTATTATTAAGAGTGTTTTTTTTCTCCTCTTTGCTCCAACTGTTTTTAATATATCTCTCTTTTGTACCGAATTTTTTCTCAACCAAAGATGTTTCGTATGAAGAGTATTTTAAAAGAGAGTTTATAAATAGTTTTTCATCGCCGACAAGTGTAATGAGCCTTTTCCAAAAATACTCTGCGTCATGAGTTTTATTGATTAAGATTTCAAGTTCATCCAAATTTTGCGGCAGTGCCTCATATTTGTCAGCTCGATTATGTGTAATATTTTGCGCCCATCTGGCAAGTCCTTCCATAAACCACATGTTGTTAAAAGATGAATATGAGTACTGAAATATATGAAAAAGCTCATGTATGGGAGTTGCGGTTTTTTTAATAAGATTGTTATCTAAGAGTACTCTTATGGCATCACCTTGCATTGAGTGCTGACCTTTAAACAAAGCGCTGTTGTCAACAAGTTCTGCGGCCACTAAACCTTTTTGGGTAGGGATTGCAGTTAGCATGATGTCAATAAACTTTGCACCTTTTTCATAGTATATACCTTTTTTTAGAGGGTCGTTAAGCTTGTATATATTTATGTAGATATTGTAAGCGTGGTAAAATACTTTTATCAAATCCGTAACATAATCAGGTATTCGCACAGCATCTGCATAGTCAAGCTTTTTTGGTGTCTTATCATCACCGCTTAAATTATAAAAGAGTCTAAAAGGCTCTACTACGACACAGTGCTGATATGCGCTATTTTCGCCAAAGTTATATAGTTTCATTGCTTTTTCCATCTGTAAACCACCAAATCTCCGCTCTCTTTTTTAATATCGCTCATCTTCCAAATATCGCCCTCATCAACATCGCAACCCATTCCAAAATAAAAAGCTCCATCAAGCAGTTCAAAAGATCTAGCAAATGTCGGATACTCAAATGAAAACAATTTTTTGTATTTCGTTAAATCATCTGTTTTAAATTCCAAAACCTCTATTTCGGTGTTCTCTTTTACACTTTTTGAACTCAAGACATAAATTGTATCATCTCTTTTTATAATATCTCTAGGTATGTAACCGTCTTTTAATTTTACTCTTTTTGAATATAAATTACCATTTTTTAAGATTGTATAATAAAGACCAAAAGGTTTTGTCTGGTGAGAGTTGTATTTGTATGCTCCCAGATAGATTGCTTTATCGTCAAAGCTTATTATCCTTGTCGCTCTTGAGTATTTTATGTCAAACTTTGTAGAAGGGAACATATCGTATATACTTATATCGTATCTAGGTACAAAGTTTTTGTTTTTATACTGTGCAACGCTAAAATATGGTTTAGATGTATGTTTAAATTTTTTTAATGCAAAAAGCTCATCGCCTATTTGTAAAAAACTATAAACTCTGCTGCTGCCGAGTTTAATAATCTCCCAGTTTTTACCCAAATCTTTTGTTATGCCAACAGCGGCACCTTCGTAAAGACCTACTCCTGCAAAGAGTTTTTTATCTTTATATGCCAAATCATATACATGTAGAGCTTTTGGTATATTTCTATACATCATCCATTTTTGATTATCCACTCTTAGATAAAAGTTTCCAAAATTCCAGCTTCCCGTAGCATCATGACCTGGGATAAAAAGCTTGTCGTCTAAGAGTTTAAATATATCGATTTGGTCATCATAAATAGTAGTTTCTTTATTAAACTTGAGTGTTTTAGGATTATATACATGTAGTTCTACATTGCCTGAGTTTTTAGACGGTCCTTCATTTGCACTGTTGCCTGCTCCTATAAAAAGCTTATCATTATAAACCTGCAAATCCCAGACATTTCTCGAATATGCCGCTTCTCCGTCACTAAATTGCGATTTTGAAGGATTGCCTATAAGTTCAATATCTTTGGTTACATCGACCGCACTTAAAAGTGTGATATTTATAAAAAAGAGGATAAAAAATTTAAAACTCATCTTTAAAAGCCTCTTTTTGAATTGTAACTTTTTTATCTTTGTAAGCTTTATACATGTTTAACATCTTAGCGGGTCGAAGTATTTGCTTGTTATGTTTTAAACCTGTATGTCCCATATCGGAAGCTGCATTTAAAAAATTAAAATTTTGCATCTTTATTATCATCAGATATTCCATATAAATATGTAAACCGTTTATGTTATGGTCACTTTTAATTACAAATAGACTTCCTATATTTTTAGTTATCTCCCCTGCAAAATGGAATGATTTTATTTTAGAATCTATTTTAAATACTAAGCCCAAAAGGTCTTTTTTGTCAAATAGATGAGCATACTCTAAACACATCTTTGTATATCTGTTATCTAAATTATTATACTTTGAACTTTGTCTTATACTCCATTCGTCAAGAAGTTCTAAACACTCTTTTTTATCTTTATTCGAGTACTCTAAAATCTCAACATTTTCAAGAGTATCTATTTTTGCTACGGCTCTTCGAATGTTTCTAAGTTTTTGCCCAGATAAATCATTATATATTTTAGGATTATAGATATATTCTCTGTCTCTTAATTTAAATAAAATATCATCAAATTTTTTTGAGCTTTTTATTTTTATTAAATCATCTCTGTCAACCCATAAAATTTTTGCTTTTTGCTTTTTATTATATCTGTAAAGAGCATTTAAAGAATTATCTAAAACAGTCTCATTAAAAGGCAACGGAGGTATAAACATCTCAAAATCCGGCTTTTTTTCTCCATTTAGAGTGCGAAGCAAAAAGAGTTTTATTGAGCTGTTTTGTTCGCCGATAAGGAGTTCTCTGCTGTTTGATAGCGACCAAAAATATAAAAAAGGAAAATAATAAATCCAAGATGCTTTATCTGCTGCATGAGTATATTTTTTGAAAGTAGCTAAGTCATCTACATGTAAAGCTCTTAAGCCTCTAAAAGATAAATTTTCATCTTGCATACTATTCTTTGATTTTACTTTTGTAAGTTTGATGCCGTCTAAATTTTTTATGTAGAGTATAAATTTTGGCAGGATGCTCTCAAAAATTCCTTTAACACATAGAATGTCGTCATCTTTTATGGAGTCTATAATTTCATCTTTTATATTATTAAAATCTATACTGTGATTTTTCCAGATGGATTTGTCACTTAAAACATTGATATGTTCACTGAATTTCTCAACACTGTAAAAAGTTTTTATCCCTGAATCTTTTATAAGTTTTTGAAACTTTTTAGTATCGATAAATGCAATCTCACCGTCTTTATAGTCAACAAATTCAGATGTGAGTAAAATTTTTCTTCCGTTGTTTTTCGGTTCAATATAGCTAAAAGTTTTAAAAAAATTCTCATAACCCTCTATACCGCCTCGTTTACTCTGATCATAAAGATAAAAATTTTTACTCTTGTAATTTACTTTGTAAAATAGTCCGCTACTTTTAAAATTTTCGCAAGAGTAGTACTCATTTGCCGCGTCATGTATATCTAAACCTAAATGATATGCACAAAGCAAGACTCCAAGCGAGGTAGAAACGGCATACTCTTCAAAAAACGGTACTCGATAAGCAACGACTCTGTCTTCAATTTTTGCAATAACATTCCATCCAAAATCTTCAAACTTTTTATATAAAAGATTTGCATTGCATCTTCTTGGGGTTCCGTAGGTTAAGATATCTACATGTCTGTATTTTTTTGCCTCTTTTTTTATCTGCAAGTAGTGTTCATCATCGTGCGGCAGAAGAAGTTTCCCGCCTTTTTTGATTCCATAAGCAATTGAGAGTTTATTTTCTATAATGGCTTCAATGCTTTTAAATCGCTCAATTCCTTCATGCCCGATAGAAGTTATTACTCCTATGTCCGGATTTATTAGGCGGCTTCTTCTTTGGATTTTTTCTTTTTTAGATACCGGAAGTTCAAGTAAAAAGAGTTCATTGTCTTGTTTTATGGAAGCTGTATTACAGTAGGTAGATGCAGCATAGTTTGCACTGTTTGCTCTAACGTAACAACTTTTTTGTTTTTTTGATATATGATTGAGATTTAGTTTAAAACCTGTTTTTCCGTAGCTTCCAGTAATCAAGACTTTTTTTGCTTGAGTGTTTTTACTTGCATATTTAGCTAATTTCTTTATTGCAAAATAGCTGTTTTCTACTTTTAAAACAGGAATATTTACGTTTATTTTTAAATTTTCATCGACAATAATCGCACTAATTCCTTTTTTTACGGCTTTATTTATGAGGTGTTCATTATTTTTGTAAGCACTTGAATTAGGCCAGTTATCAGACCTTACAACAAAACAATCTCCCTTTTTTAAATAGTGATATGTATTTTGAAACTCTTTTATAATTAGAGTATTATCATTAAGGTTTTCCCATGTTCCGCCCGTTATATCTGCTATATCTTCGGCGCTAAAACATAAATGATTATCAACCATCTATAGCTCTTTTACTACTTTGGATAATATATCATTTAGTGTGCTTTTTGAAAAATCGGTAACGGTAAAATAGTTTTTTGCATCGGTAAAATCGATTAATCTTCCGCAATCAACGCTAAACCATTTTAATCCCCACGTTCTGTACTCAAAAGGCAGATGAATAACATGTGAGAATTTCTCTTCTATTTCGCTTTTCTCATTTTCATCCATTTTAATAACTTTAAATTTCCCGTTATCTTTAACATACTTTACAAAACCTATATGCAAGTTCATAGTAGCTGCTTCTACATGTAAAAGATATTTATCGTCTCCAAAGTAGTAAAAACTTCCAAATAGCTGTTTTTTAGGTAAATCAGGTTTTTTATCAAGATTATTAAACCATTTTTGACAATAAGTTTCATTATAAATATATGAGGCATTTCCCGTCTCTTTTATATCATCATTGACTGATTTAAACTTAGTGTTTGAGCAGATATCTTCATCAAGCGATTTAAAAAAGTTCATAAGCATAGAAGCTCTCAAATCGGTAAAAGTGCTATATTTATCTGTTATTTCTTTATAATCTTCTTTTGAAATAGCATTATTTAAAAGAGATATTTCAAGCGGAATTTTATTTTCTACCTCATCTAAAACTATCATAGTTTTATATTTCAATAAATCTTTTGTTGAGAGTTCATAACCGTCAATTGAGGAATCATATTTACTCTTGTCTTTAAATTTTAAGATTTTATCTGCAACACGACCTAAATAGAGGTATGCATTTCCAATTATAAAGAGCAAATCTCCGCCTTGAACTTCACTGTAGAGCGTTTGTGCCAAATAGTCCAAATCGTCGCTATGCGTTACATGTATATTAGAATTTTTTAGATTATCGGTAACATAGTTCATATAGTTACCCGTAGTATAGAGTCTGTCTATCTTGCTCTCGTTTATCATTTTTGCAAGTTCACCGTGAGCTTCTTTTGTCCAGTCGCTATCTTTTTTGGTAGATATTCCGCCTACAAGCGCAACTATCTTTCCGTCAAGTTTAAAGTTTTTCATGTCGTTAAATGCCGAACGCATTCCATGAATTCCGCCGCGTCTGCTTTGGTCGTAAAAGTGAACGATTCCTGAGCGTTTTTTTATACTTAACATTCTTCCCATAGTCTCAAACGGCACAAGCCCGTCATAATCGGCTGCCGCTTTTTTAACGTCGTAACCCATCTCTTTTACGGCAAGCAAAATACCGACACTTGTAAGCGGAGCGTGTAATTGAAACAGCGGTAAGAAATACTCTACGATTTCACCGTCAATATCTGCTTTTATATTCCAGCCAAACCTTTTAGAATCGAAACTTTTAGTAATAATTTTTGCATTGTCGCTCTCAAGATTTCCATAGGTTAAAATAGGTACGTCAACCCTTCTTTTATATATAGCGTTTAGAAGTTTAGGATAGTGCTCTATGCTTGAGTTCAAAATACATTTTCCACCTTCTCTTAGACCCTCTACTACGGAAGATTTTGCCGTCATTATATTATCTAGGGTTTTATGCATATCCATATGATTTGGACCTATATTTGTAAAGAAACAGAGGTTTGGATTTACCATTTTTGTTCTCTCGACCCTATATGCCTCATCGCTTCCGACTGAGACTTCGTTTATCTCTATGATATCATCTTCTTCAAGATTAATAAGCGAGCGAAGTACGGGGACTTCCGTATTTGCGCTGTTTAAGACAGCATGTGTTTTCGCCTGGTTATTTAAGATATGGTGAAATTGAACTTTTGCTCCGGTTTTTCCTTCTGTTCCCGTGATTAAAACGGTATAAGGGTTATGCTCTTGTCTGACTGTGAGGGCACATTTTTTAAATGCTTCAAAACAATCTTTTACATATAAAATAGGCAAATCTATTAGGTGTGCATAATCTAAGTTATCCAAAACAACTGCTTTTATGCCTTTGTCCAAAACTTTTTTTAGTTCACTCTCAACATTTTTTTCCTCTTTTATCCAATCTTTTATTGCCATTGTAAAATAGATATTGCCTTTTTGGTATGTTCCGTAAGTTCCAACGCCGCTAAATGTAAGGTTGTCATATACTCCATCTTTTATCCACTCTCCGCCCGTATATTTTACGACTCTCTTTGGTGTTAAAAATATCTCGTGATGATTATCTATTTTTTTAATCAGTTCTGAAGCCATTTGAGTAAATTTTTCTCTATCTTCTTTAGCCATATCTAAAATAGAGTAGTCAAACAATCTTAATTCAGGATTCGCAATTAAATCCTTTGTTCTTTGCATCCCTTTTTTAACCTCTTCAATCCACTCTAATAGAGATACTTCATTGTCTAAGTTTGGGTTTTCAAGCAGAGCGGGGCTAAAGCCGTTATATGTTAAAAGATGAGTAAGCGTAACACAGCTAAACGTTCTTGAGTTTCCGTCTGGAAAAGGGTGTAAAAGTTCAAGCTCACGAGGAACCAGCGCGATTACTCTTAGTTTTTCCTCGTCTGTTGAAGCTTTTTTTATATTTTTGTTGTATCTATCGACAATATCTTCCATCTTTGCAACCATCATCATCTGTACGGCATGTTTAGCTTCATAAAACTCATGTAAAGATAGCTTGCCCTCAATAGCTTCTTGTTGCTTTTTTGTTATGTTCGGATACCAGTTGCGGTAGTTTATTTTTCCATCTTTTAACATCGCCTCATAAACTTCATCTACATTAAGCTCGTTTGCGGTTTTACCCCATTTTTGACTATTAAAGATAGCCGTATTATCATCTTTGCGCATCTCAAATACTTCAACTAGATGATTATATGTAGTAGATTTTGCAAAAAACGGCATTCCTGAATTTAGGTAACGAATATCCCCGGGACTTGATTTTAGATTTGTCGTTTCAACGCTTAACATGCAGACTTTGTGAAGTTCGCGTAAGTAAGTGGCTCTTAGTCCGCCGGATATATCAAAGTTATCCAGCATAAAAGCAAAGCCGTTTAAAAGAGCCTGAACGCTTCCTCTCTCTCCTGCTTCATATCCAACCCAACCGTTATACTTTTTTTGAAATCTTCCGTCAACGAAAAATCTCCAAAATTGGGATTTGTCAAATTTTTTTAAGTAATGAATGCCCGACATATTTTTATCCTTAATATTAGTTCGTTATATCTTTTGTGTTTAAAATCAAGATTTTCCCCGTATCTTCACTTATCTCATCATAATCAAAATTTTTAGGGTCTGAGACTTCTGAGCCGAGTGAAAAGTAGAACTTGTCTCCAATCAGTTCAAAAGACCTCGCGAAAGTAGAACTTTTAAATGAGATATATTCACTAAATGAGTCAAAATTATTGCCTATGGCAAAAAAAACTTTTACGACTTTTGTATTTTTATTATAAGCAAGCAGATATGTTTTGCCGTTTTTATAAAGAATATCCCAAACTTGATAATCACCTTGAATTTTTATTTTTTTACTCACAAGTGTATCGTTTATAAACTCGGTATAATAGACTCCAAAAGGGATGAATTGATGGTCATTGTGCAGATACGCTCCGATATAGATAGTTTTTTTATCGATGTTTACTGAATGGACTATTTTTTGTGATTTATAATCCAAGTTATCCGAATCCGGAAAAAAGTTTTTGGAGTTTAAATCGTAATTAGGAACAAAAACGTCTGCTTTATACTCTGCAACACTGAAAAATTGCTTCTTTTTATTTTTTGACATCTTTTTTAAATCTTCTGATGATGGAAAAAACTTTATGGCAAATAGGCTATTTGCTACTTTTAAAAAACTATATATGCGAAAGTGATTTAAATTTTGTATATCCCAGCTGTTTGCGTTATTGCTTGAAATGCCTACTGCTGCACCTTCTTTGACTCCTAGCGCCGTAAATATTTTGCCGTTGTAAAAAGCAACATCATATACATGTAGTCCATTTTTTATATTACGGTATTTCTTTAACTCTTCATTGTTATTTTTTATATATATATTTGCGTACTCCCAGTTTTGCGTAGCATCGTGACCGGGTATGTAGAGCTTGTTTTCAAATACGTCAATTATATCTATCTGCTCGTCATCAACTATCGCCTCTGTCTTAAACTCTTTATTAAGAGGATTGTAGCTTATAAGTAAAACGGGACCGGCATTTTGTTTAGGTCCAATATTGCTGCTATTGCCTGCTCCCATATAAAGTTTACCGTCAAATTCCCGCATATCCCAAATATTTCCGGCATATAAATCTTTTTTATTAGGATATACAGCTTTATATGGAGAATCGAGAATTTCGATTTTATCGCTAACGTCAAAAGAGAGTAAAAATGTATTTATCAGTAGAAGTAAAAACAATACTTTCATCTCTTATATAGCCTTTACTCTTGTGATTTTTTAACGGCTATCGTATCGTATATGCCCATATCCGTTTTATATAATCTTGCAAAAAAACAAGATGCATGCTGTACGCTGTCAACCCTAACCCACTGACGTGTCAGTTTAAATCTGAAGCTATTTAGCGCTCTATGAGGTTCTATATGCGAGTAACAGGACTCTTCGCTGTTAAAAGTTTTCATTAAACCTTTTGCACTTAAGAGCATATTGTTCATTATCCACTCTGCTTTAGGCTCATCACCAAGATATTTAGCCAGATAGTACGCACTTACAACGCCTTCGCACCTAGAAGCGTCATGATAAACATGGTCTCCGTATTCATAAAAGAAGCCGCCTATATAATCTTTGTTATTAGAAAGGGTGTTTTCATCTGTGTACATGTGATTAAACATAGTTGCAGTATCGTTAAAAACAAAATTTATGTAGCTCTCTTTTGCAAGTTTATCTACTTTAATCCACTCTTCGATTGCCTGCATAAGCCAAGCATCCGCAGGAAGAGGTTCAAACATATGAATATATTTAATAGGTCTTACGTCCACTAAAAAATCAAGTGCCATCTCTGTTTTTTTAAGTAAATCTTTTTTTAACTCTTTGTCGATATCTCTTACATGTAGATAATAAAGTGCAAGTCCTAAAAGAGCTTCCCCAGGGTAGTAAAAGGAGAAGAGCTCTTTTTTTGTCTCATCGTTTGGATTTGTTAAAGGTTTTCCGTCATTAAAATTCGGATGAATATAATATCCTATCAATTCGCCGTCTTTATCTACACGGCTTAATATGTGGCGCACAAGCCCGTCCATCTCTTTTCTGTAACACTCATCGCCCGTATGCATATAGTAGTGCATTATAGCTACAAGACCTATTCCCGCACCGCCTAGTTTTGATTTTTTGTTAAAAAAAGGGTAACAGGCAAACTTCTTTTTATATACATGTGTTCTAAAAGTCGATATTAAAAAATCGATAGATTTTTTTGCTTTTTCAAGATAGAGTCTGTTTGCACTGATTTCATAACCGCGAAGCAAAGAGATTGTTCCGCCGCTGTGTCTTAATATATTGTTATATAAAGGATTTATCATTGTCGGATGCATATCGTCAATAATAGTGTTTAAATAGGGGTCGTAGTAGTATAAGAAACTCCCGTCTTCATTCATGTTTTTTACCAGCCAGTCGATGCTTTTTATGGTTTTATCATACATGTTCTCTTTACTAAATTCAATCGGCAGAGGGTATCCCCTCTCAAGCTCTAATACATCATCGCCAAAAGAGATGTATGCAATAGACTCTATAAATTTATACTCTATAGGCTCTCTTCTCATAAAATGGACTCTTTGACTGATTTTATCGCTCTGTTTTGAAATGCCGCACTGTTTCGATAGATAGTTTAAAAGTTGATTTACGCTCATAATTGATTTAGTAAATCCGTCTGTGGGCATAAAAAATCTTGTTATTCCCTCATAAGTGTATTTTAAACCGTTTACCCCAGGCTCAAATCTATTTGCAGAGTGCATTCTCATAGTGGTTAAATTTCTTATGTTGCACTCATACTCTTTAGTTACCATTTCAAAAAGTATTCGACATTTTGAACTATCTTTTAAGTTGAATTTTTTAAAGTTTTCATTCTCTCTTAGTTTATAGTTTATTCTGTTTATCGATTTTGAGAGTGTCTCTTTTTTTGTTCCCCATCTTATATAAGTGTTACCTGCTTGAAAAAGAGTTATATATATTTGAGATATGTTTTTGTCATATTGAAAAAATCCATCATATTTTTTTGAAAAGGGCAGGTTATAAAGCAGAGAGTCTCTTAAATCTATAAAAAAAGATTTTATATTTTGTGAATTTTCCATAACATGTCATTTCAATAAAAGAATTAATGAAACACGGTCATTTACATGAAGTTTTGCAAAAATTGAACTTACATGAGCTTTTACGGTTCTTGTAGAGATATTTACTTTCTGTGCTATTGCATCATTTGTAAGCCCATTCAAAATTAGATAAACTATTCCCACCTCTTTATCGGTGAGTCTCTCTTTAAGCATCTTTATAGACTCTTTGTCCAAAGATGTTTTATCGATTGTTGACACAAGTGTTGCAGTAAGTTCTGGGTAGGTCCATGTTCTGCCGCTGAGTACGACTCGAAACATCTGGTCAAAATGGTGCTGAAGCATTCTTGAGTTTCCGTATGCTTTAACACCGCTGTAGATAAGTTTTTTTCCGGTAGGAATTGCAGGTGATTTTTCAAGAACTATAACGTTTTTTGGAAGTTTTCCTGATGAGATAAGTGTATTAATATCATGAGCAACCGTATCAAAGTCTGCTATCACAATGTTTTTGCTATCTTTTGAAATCTCATCTTCTAATGATTCTAAATCATATGCTATATCAAAACTTTTAACTTTTAATTTACCCGTCCACTCATTTAACATCTCTTGATTCGCGCTAAAGTATATAGTCTTCATTTACCTCTCCGAAAAAACATACTGTTTTGATTTTAGTATAGGCTTTAATAAATATTGCATAACTGTTTTTCTACCGGTCACAATATCGACATCAACGGTCATCCCCGGAATAATTTTTTGAGGTTGTTCTTGTGTTCCTAGATAATTTTTTTCCGTTTCTATGTTTATAATGTAAAAAGTCTCTCCCTTCTCATCAACGGTAGTGTCGGGAGATATGTTAACGACTTCTCCGACTAAAGAGCCGTATATAGCAAAATCATAAGCTGAAACTTTAACTTTTGCCATAGCACCGGGATGTAGATAGGCTATATCGCTAGGTTTGATTTTTACCTCAAGGTATAGTCTTTTATCCGTAGGAACGATTTCAACTAAATCAGCACCCGGTTTTATAACTCCGCCTACAGTATTTACGTAAAGTTTTTGAACTATACCCTCAACAGGTGATTTAACCATTGTTCTACTGACCTGATCGCTAAAAGCAACCTGCTGTGTTGTGAGTCTCTCAAGTTCAGCACTTATCTCGTTTAACTCTTTTTTAGCAGTATTCATAAATGTTTGCTCAGCTTCAATCAGTTTGTTTTTTTGCTCTTTTATAGCTTCTAACAAGCGAGGTAGTGAGAGTTTTGAAGCTTCAATGTCATTTTGTATTCCATTCTCTTCTCTTTTGAGTTTCAAAAAGTCAACTTTTGATTTGACTCCCTCTCTTACCATAGGCTCAGTCATAGCAACTTCCTCTTTGACATATTCTAATGATATCTGCAAAGTTTTAATTCTAGCTTTAGCTTCTTCGTATCCCTGTTTTTTTTGCTCAATTTGTGTTATTATAGAATTGTTTTTAGCATTAAGACCACGTATGTCGGATTGGTAAAGTTCCTTTTCTCTTTTAACATGTATAGCAAAAGCCGGATCATTGACTTTGGTGTCTTCAAATTGTAAATTGTTTGCTTCAGCATAAAGCCTCATTTTCTTTGCTTTTAACTCCATAAATTTGATTTCATTTGTCTCAGAAGTTGAGGTAGTCATAGAGTTATTAATTTTAAGAATAATTTGCCCCTCTTTTACATATTGCCCCTCATTTATTAAAATAGACTCTACTATACCACCTTCAAGATTTTGTATAATCTTATTTTGTCCAAATGGAACAACTTTTCCTCCGCCTCTGGTTATTTCATCTATTTCGGCAAAAGAGGCCCATACAAAAATTAAAATAGTTGTTAAAACCCACATTCTCAAAACTCTGCTAATTCTTGATGGTGTTTTTTCTAATATGGCAGAGCTTAAGCTCTTCATAAATTCATAATCTTTTTCTGTATATTCTACTTTAGAGGTATCTTTTTTCATTACTCTTTACCGCCGCCGCTTAATTTTGCAAGTGCTTCTTGTTTAGGAGCGTCAATTATTATTTTACCGTCATGTACTACTATGATTCTCTCTACTATCTTAAGAAGAGCCATCTTCTGAGTAACAATTATAGATGTTACTCCCTCTAAATTTTTTTCAAAGTTTTTCAAGAGTTTTGATTCGGTTGTCTGATCCATTGCATTACTCGGCTCATCCATTATCATAATAGGTGTTTTTAGTAAAAATGCACGAGCTATCCCTATGCTTTGTTTCTGACCGCCTGAAAGCCCTTGACCTCTTTCTCTAATTGGCATCTCGTAGCCTCTTGGGTGTTTTTTAATAAATTCATCGGCACAGCTAATTTGAGCTGCTCGAACCATTGCTCCGCTACTAGCATGAGTTGCTCTAAATTTTATATTGTCTTCGACCGTACCTTTAAATAACATGACATCTTGAGATATATAACTCATGTGCTTCCTTAAATCAGCCGGGTCAATCTGTTTAATATCAATTCCGTCTATGAGTATTTGACCTGAATCAGGTTCATATAAGCCAAGTAATAATTTTTGTATAGTACTTTTGCCTGAGCCTATTCTTCCAATGATAGCTATATGTTCACCGGGAGTTACTTTGAAAGAGACATTCTTTAACGCAGGTACATCGTTGTAAGGGTAGGTAAATGTCACCTCTTTAAACTCTATGTTACCGCTAAATTCAGGTTTTTGAACAAAAGATTTTCCGTTTGGTCTCTCACTGGGCTGCATAATAACTTCATTTAAAGAGTCGTATGAAGCTTTCGTATCTTCATAATTTGTAAGTATCGATGCTACTTGTCCCATAGGAGAGACAACTCTAGCTGATAGTAAAACGGTAGCAATCAATCCACCCATAGAGAGTTCAAAATCTCTAATTAAATATACGCCGTAAACAACTACCATAACTCGATTTAGCTGTATAAAAAAACCTGTTATTATAGGAAGAGAGGCTGAGAGAGTACGTGATGTTAAACTTTTCCTAGCTATCTCTCCGCTTGCTTCTTCCCATTTCCACTGAACTTGACCCAAAGTCCCTAAGGTTTTTAATGTCTCTATATTATTGAGCGTCTCAATCAATATAGAATTTTTATCTGCATTTGCTTCATGTGTGTTTTTTATACTTTTTTTAAGTGCGCTTTTGAGAAAAAAAGCGTATGAAACAATTAGTATAGTACTAATTAGCGGGATGAGTACTATAGCACCTCCAAGATAGCCGATAACAAATAAAAAGATAACAGTAAACGGCAAATCGATTACTACGGCCATAGTAGCACTTGTAAAAAAGCTTCTAATAGAGTCAAAGTCTTTTAATTTACTTGCAAACGTACCTACAGAGGCAGGATGGTTTGCCATTTTTAAATTTAATATTTTCTCAAATATTATCGATGACATGATAATATCACTTTTTTTAGCTGCATTTTCAAGTAGATAAGTTCTGGTAAACTTTAAAAAAGTATCTAGCCCCATAACGACTATAACACCTATCGCAAAAACCCAGAGAGTCTCTATGGCATTGTTTGGAACAACTCTGTCATATACGTTCATAGTAAAAAGAGGTGAGGCTAAGACAAATATATTAATTAATAGCGAAGCGTATAAAACTTCTTTATATGTTCCAATGGATAATTTTAAAGTACTCCAAAACCAATGTTTTTGGTTTAAATTTAATGTTTGATTCTCTCCATCCGTATGTTCAAAGGCTTTTTTTATTAAAAATCCATAGCCAATGTATTCATCTTCAAGTACGTCAATATCAACCCACTGCTCAATTACCTCTTCGGATGGCATTATGATTTTTGCTTCAGATTTGTCTTGATTAAAGCTGTCTAATATACATGCACCTTGATTTGATAGTAAAATTATCATCGGCAGTTGAAGAGGAGATATTTGAACTAACGGTCTTTTTAATATGCTTGATTTTAAGCCTGCTTTTTCGGCAGCACGCGAAAAAAGACCTTTTGATTTATTTATAGAAAAAAGTTCAGGAGATTCAGATTTCGGTTCAATCGGAAGTCCGGCGGTAAGAGCTTCTGCAGAAAATGGCTTGTGGTAGAGTTTGGTAAATAAAACCAAACACTCAAGCAAAGAATCCATTCTTAAATTATCAACTTCAGTTTGAAGCATACAAAACCTTGAAAAAAATTTTTAAATATTTAACCAGCTTAGCTTAATAAATCTATTTTAATAGTTTTGAATTAAACATTATCGTTTATATTTACTTAATATAACAATATATAATAGCAATTTTTGTGCCATAAAACAAAGTATAGTGTCGAATGTTTGTAATAGTCGAATTGATTACTTAATCAATTCAACATCTATACGACGGTTTTGAGCACGACCTTCCGGTGTTTCATTGCTTGAAAGCGGATTTATAGAGCCTTTTCCTATAGCAATAAGCCTAGATGTAGCTACCCCATAGTTTATAAGTGCTTGTTTAACTGAATTCGCACGATTTTGTGAAAGTACTTTATTATTTTCTTCATCTCCCGATGAATCGGTATGACCTCTTATAATAGCTCTTTTATAGCTAGGGTTCTCTTTTAAAAATAGTGCGAAAGCCTCTACGTCATCCATACGAGAGTTTGATATATCATAACCGTCTGTAGGAAAATTTACCTGTAGCGTCAGAGATAACGGACATCCGTCACTATCTACTTTAAATCCTTTAGGCGTTCCCGGGCATTTGTCTTGAGGATCAAATACACCGTCACCGTCAGAGTCTAGCGGCTGTTTTTTCTCTTCACATCCTCTGCTATTTACCGCATGACCTTTAGGAGTATTTGGACACTCATCCATTTCATCAAATACACCGTCACCGTCAGAGTCTAGCGGCTTTTGCTCTTCACACCCTTGAGCATTTACAACATGTCCTCTAGGAGTGTTAGGACATTTATCCATAGAGTCAAATACACCGTCTCCGTCAGAGTCTGAATCTTTTATCAATTTTCTAACAACAATATCTACGCGGTTATTTAAGTCAACGCCTTCATTCTCATATAGTCCGTTTGTAAACATAGGGGCTTCATCCGAAAGAGCATAAACCGTAATATTCTCTTTTTTTGCACCGGACTTGATTAGTTTTTCTCTTACTACATGTGCTCTTTCGCGTGATAAATCTCGCATTTCGTCTTTTGACATTTTCTCATCGTCAACATTGCCGAGTAACTCAAATTTTATATGCTCTAAACCGTAAGGCTTTATCTGTTTAACCAAAGCATCTAGCTTATCTTCGGCTTCTTGAGTTATAGTAGCCGTTGTTCCTTTAAACAAGAAACCGCTGTATCTTTCTATGCGTAGCGTGTCTTTATAATCATAAACACAACCGTAAATACTTCTTAGTTTATAATTAAGTGAATTGTTACATATGTCCCTGTCATCAACGATTAAGTCCGTATCTCTATCAAGGAAGATAGGAAGAGAATCGTCATTTTTTGGAGCTGTTTTATTTAGATCAAGAGTTACGGTAGGAACATCATAATCAGCTGAGTCTTTATCAACTCTACTGTAGTGTGAATAGTCAACATTAGAGTTAATAACCAACCCTACGTTTGAATAATCAACACTGTTATTGCCCATAATAGTAGTAACTAACGTACCTAAAGCATCAAGGATTCTGTACTTTGCATAGATAAGACTATACTCTGCATTAATAATTTGTGATTCAGAGTTGATAAAATCATTTTGAGCTGAAAGTAAATCAAGAAGTGAGCGTCTTCCTAAATCATACTCTTTCTTATAAAGGCTAAGAGTAGTCTCTGCGTACTCTTTATATTTTTGAAGAGGTTCTATCTGTTTTGTAAGCTGCTCATCGGCTGCCCAAGATAGAGCTAAATCATCAATAGTCTCTCGTCTTAAAGTATCTTTTATATGAACTTCTTTATGAACTTCGCTTATACTTTTTTGAAGTGCCGCTTCGTCTGCAAAACCGTTAAAAAGATTATATTTAACTAGTGCCATTGCTTTAAATCGATTACGTTCACCCTCGGATGCACCGAGATTTTTAGTATAGTTTTGAGATACTTCTATATCAAACTGAGGATAAAACGGAGATTTCTTTTTATGATGAGTTGCTTGTGCTAGTTTTATATTATATTTGCTAACAAGAAGTGAAGGGTTGTTTTGTATTGCAAATTGTATAGCATCGTCAATATTTTTTGGAAGTTCAAAATTTGCCTCAGGTTTAGTCATACTATCTATATCAATGTGTCTCCCAAATACTTTATGAAAGTTAAACAGAGCATCTTTTAGATTATTTTCCTGAACTACATAATTTGAAGTTGCAAGAGATAGAGATGATTGGATTTTATTAACCTCAGAAAGGGTAGTAAGTCCGGAGCCGTAAAGCTTTTGTACCTTATCTAGTATCTCCTTATTTATATCAATATTTTCTTGTGCATTTTTAAGAAGTTCTCTCTGTTTTAAAACAAGCAGGTACTCGTTTACCATCTCAAAAGCGGTAGAGTTAACCCTTTCTACATAGTGATAAGCAGCTGCAACGGTTCTGTTTTCATGCTCTTTTACCTGATAGGTGGTCTCAAAACCCTTAAAAATATTTTGAGTAAACGTTAAAGAGTTGTCATATACGCCAAAGTCAAAAGAGCCATCAGGCGTAGCAGGACGATTATTTAGTTCCGTATGCTCATATCCGGCACCTAAAGAGAGGTCAAGTTTTGGATAGTATCCTGATTTTGCAATTTTAATATCCTCTTTTGTAGAGTTGTAGTTTTTCAATCTCTCTAAAATAATAGGGTTTGTCGATAAAACTTCACTTACCGTTGTTCTTAAATCCTCCGCGCTCAAGAGAGATGCTGCTGTTAATAGTGCTAATGATATCTTTTTCATATTTTTTCCTAATTACTTTCTAATTAATTCAACTTCAGTTCGGCGGTTTTGTGCACGACCTTCTACGGTTGCATTGTCTGCTACAGGCTGAGTAGATGCTTTACCTATAGGCATAAGTCTGCTACTCTCTACACCAAAGCTTACTAGTGCATCTCTGATTGAGTTTGCGCGATTTTGAGAAAGTATTTTGTTTTTCTCTTCATCTCCGCTTGAATCAGTATGTCCGCTTAAGATAACTTTATAGCCTGAGTTGTCTTTTAAAAATTGTGCAAAAGTTCTAAGCTCATTAATAATATCATCGGTTACTGCATACTCGTTAGTCGGAAAATGAGCCTCTAATGTTGCAGTCAGAGGACAACCGTCAATATCAACTTTAAACCCTTTTGGAGTTCTAGGGCATTTATCTTTAGAATCAACTACTCCGTCTTCATCACAATCAATCTCACACCCTTTTCTATCGACAATTACTTCAGGAGGGGTATTTGGACACTCATCTTTGGAGTCAAAAACCCCGTCTTTGTCGGAATCAGGCTCACAAACGCCTTGTGTAGCGGCCGGTGCAATTGCCTGTGCTACAACTTGTTCACACCCTTTTGTATTTACAACAGTTCCTTCGGGTGTGTTAGGACACTCATCCATAATGTCAAAAACACCGTCTTTGTCGGAGTCTATCATCTTATATTCAACTGCTACCGGCTTTATGTAAGGGAACTCTTTTTCATCGGTTGGTTGAATCAGTTCGGAAGCATTTAGGCAAAGTAAGAGGGCAGGGGAAGCAAGTAGGGCTAGTTTGAGATTCATCGTTTATCCTTAAACTTTTTTACTAGTTTTATTTTGTTAATATGTAATCGTACCAAAAAAACAGCATAAATTTGTCAAAATTTTAAATTTTTTAAGTATTTACGGTAAATAACGTTTACTTTTAATACACTAAAATTTTTTTAATCTCTTTAAATAAAGCAATTTTTTTTAATATGATATAATCCTAAGCTTAAAAATAAGAGAAAAGAAATTAATGTTTGCATCAGACCTAGGCGATATCTTAGAGAATAAAGATAAATTATTAACTCAAACATATTTTGAGCTACAGAGATATTTTGAAGATAAATACGGCAACGATACGGTAGTTTTTATGGAGATAGGCACTTTTTTTGAGGTCTATGAAGTAAATAACGACGATATGCAAATAGGCAAAGCAAAAGAGATAGCAGAACTTTTAAACATACAACTTACCAAAAAAAATAAAAATATAGTGCAAAATAGTGATAGAAATCCGCTCTTAGCCGGTGTTCCTGCCGTATCTTTTGACAGATATTTAAGCCGCCTTATTTCAGAACAAAAATATACGGTTATAGTAGTAAAACAAAAAGGCAATCCGCCAAAAATTAGCAGATATATAGCTCAAATAGTCTCTCCGGGAACAAATTTTGATTATGTAATAGATAACGATGACAACTATATAGTCTCTATTTTAGTTGATAAACATAGAGATATATATGTAGTCGGTTACTCTGCCATTGACGTAACGACGGGGAAAACATGGCTATACGAGAGTCATGGAACGAGTGAAGACCCATCTTACGCTCTTGATGAAATTTTTAATCTTTTAAATGTAAATCGTACTTCAGAAATAGTAGTTACTTTTTTAGACGGTGTTGAAGACCAACGCCACGCTATGCACTATCTCGAGATTCCTGAACACTACAATTACAGCGTAAATAACCAAAGACCTCGAGTAGAGTTTCAAAATGAGCTTTTTCGACAAGTCTATCAAATTCACTCGCTTTTATCCCCTATAGAGCATCTGGATTTGGAGAGAAGCCCGATGATTACGGAATCATTGGCTATACTTATCCATTTTGTAATAGAACATGATATACACATTGTACAAAAGCTTAATTATCCTAAAATAATCGATAATCGCCGTTTTATGTATTTAGGCAACAGTGCACTTGATCAGATGGGCGTAATTTCAAAAGACAAAAAGGAGTTTACTCTTTTAAAGATGTTGGATAAAAGTTCAACAGCAATAGGGCGAAGACTTTTAAAAGAGAGACTTTTAAATCCTATTATTGAAAAAGATGAACTTGAGAGAAGGTACAACCTAATAGAGAGAGTTTCATCACATGTAAGATATCTAGATGAGGTAATGCGAGGAATTTATGATTTGCAAAGACTCTCTCGAAGACTCTATTTAGGAAGACTCCACCCTTTTGAGATGAATCATATTTATGAGTCTATGTTAAGTATAAAAGAGTTGATACAGTATGCAAAAAAACATAAAATCCAAAAAATTCACTTTCACGAGAGTGAAGTTGACGAGTTTTTACGAGATATCTCTAAAAGCATAGACTTGGATGTTTCTCGCCGTTTTACAAATGCGACGATTGATGAGAATTTTTTAATGAGCGGTGTTGATGAAGCGATAGACACTTTAGTAAAAGAAAACTCTACTATGCTTATAGTTTTTGAAGATATCATGTCAAAAATAGAGACTTTGCTTGAGTCGTCAAATTCGTCTAGCACAAACTCATTGGTAACACTTGGACTTTTGGAAAAAGAGGGATACTACATATCTCTTAGTAAAAATAGATTTTCTATGATAGAAACGGAGTTCTCCAAACGTGAGGATTTTAAAGATTTTGCAGTAAAAAAACTGACAAACAGCGTAAAAATAACATCTGCTTTTACCGATACGCTATCAGACAATATTATGAAAAATCGCCGTAAGATAGTCTCTTTGGCTAAAGAGAGATATATAGCACTTCAAGAGGTTTACGAGAGAAGATATTCGCTTCTTTTTGACCGCATAATTTCTTACGTAGCGGATTTGGATGTCGGTGTCAGCTCATCAAAAGTTGCACAAGAATATAAACACTCAAGACCTATGATAATAGATGTTAAAAGCGATGAAAATTTTATGCAGATAATGCAGCTTCGTCATCCTCTAATTGAGATTCAAACCGGAAGCGGTATATATGTTCCAAACGATATCGTCATGGGAAATCGTGATTATATGGATTTGCCGCACCCAAAGACGGTTATGCTTGATGTTAATGTGCATGACGGGCATGAGATAAACGGAGTGCTACTTTACGGGATAAATTCTAGCGGGAAATCGTCGCTAATGAAGAGTATAGGACTTGCTACATTAATGGCGCAATCAGGCTTTTTTGTCAGTGCTGCCGTTATGAAATTTTCTCTCTTTGATTCTCTCTTTACCAGAATAGTATCAAGAGATAATCTTGCAAAAGGGCTTTCTACTTTTGCGGTGGAGATGTTAGAACTGAAAAATATTTTTAACCGTGCAACAGTTCGTTCACTAATACTCGGTGATGAGATAAGTCATGGAACAGAGACGCTTTCTGGTGTAGCTATCGTGTCAAGTGCTATTATAAAGCTCTCACGTCTTCGCTCAATCTTTCTCTTTGCTACGCATTTGCACCAACTCTCTACCATGAAAGAGATAAGAGTTTTAAAAAATGTTGTAGATTTGCATTTAAGTGTTGAGTATGATGAGCTTGAGGATAAACTTCTCTTTAATAGAGTTCTTCAAAATGGAAGCGGAAGCAGTATTTACGGGCTTGAATTTGCAAAATCTCTTCACATGGACAGTGATTTTTTAGATACTGCAAATAAAATCCGCAAACGACTTGCACGTGATTTTGACGAATTAGAACTGCTTGTAAAGAAAAAAACAAGTAAATATAACAAAGAGCTTTACGTAACAAAATGCGTAATATGCGGAGATATGGCAGAAGATGTGCATCATATAAATCATAAATCGTTAGCCGATGAGAGCGGTTTTATAGGACATTTTCACAAAGACAGTAAACATAATCTTATTCCCTTATGCAGGGAGCATCATAAGGCAATACATGATGGTAAGATAAGAGTCGGTGGCTTTGTTATGACTTCAAAAGGGTTGGAACTAACTTACGAAGAGCAGATAAGTAAAGTAAAAAACAAGATAGTTGAAGAGCCGCAAATAAATGGTTTTGTTCTTGATGATTGGTAATTTAAGATAACAAAGGAGTAGTTATGAGTAAAATATATCTGGTAATGGTTGCATTTTTATTTGTCGGCTGTTTGAGCAAAACGCCCATTACCGGCAGAGAACAGATGATTTTTATGTCACCGAATGAAGAGAAGACATTAGGGGAAAGTAGTTACAGAGAGTTTCTTAAAACAGCGAAAATTAGCGGCGATAAAGTCCAAACTGCTAGGGTAAAAAGCATAGGAGCGAAGATAGCAAAAGCGGCAGATAGAGCTGATTTTGAGTGGGAATTCAATCTCGTAGAGGATAAACAGATAAACGCTTTTTGTTTGCCCGGAGGTAAAGTAGTCGTTTATACGGGAATATTAGGTATTGCAAAAAATGATGACCAATTGGCAACCGTTATGTCACATGAGATAGCTCATGCACTTGCAAGACACGGCGCGGAGAGAATGAGCCATCAACAGATATCGAGCGGAATTCAAACTTTGGGCAATATAATAATAGGCGCAACCGCTCCGGGATACTCTGATGCTTTTAATATGGCTTACGGTTATGGTACTCAGCTAGGAATTATGCTGCCATACAGTAGAAGTCATGAGTATGAGGCAGATGCTATAGGGGTCTATTTGATGAAACAAGCAGGATACAATATTAATGAAGCGGTGCATTTTTGGGAGAATATGAAAGAGGTTAAAGGCAAGTCTCAGCCTGAGTTTTTTTCTACGCATCCAAACGATGATAACAGAATAAAAAGAATTTCAGAGATAGTAAAAGAGTTGGGCAAGTGAGAACGATAGAACTTTTTAAACACCTTATAGAGCAAAAGAGCGAAACACCGAGTGACGGCGGTATTTTAGATTTTATAGAGAGTTATCTGTCGGATTTTAAAGCTATTCGCATAGACGTAGAGGATGTTAAAAATCTCTTCATGTATAAAAAATTCGGCGAAGGCGAGCACCTCTGTTTTGCAGGACATGTAGATGTGGTTCCATCAGGTGGCGGTTGGGACACAAATCCTTATGAAGCGCTTGAGAGAGACGGTTATATCTACGGTCGCGGAACACAAGATATGAAAAGCGGTGTTGCGGCGTTTGTTCAAGCACTAAAAGAGGCAGAGGGTTTTAGAGGAACACTCTCAATTTTGCTTACTTCAGATGAAGAGGGCGATGCAATTCACGGCACACTTGAGGTACTAAAATATCTAAAAGAGAACGCTCTTCTTCCCGATGCAGTTATAGTCGCAGAACCTACATGTGAAGAGGTTTTCGGAGATGCTATAAAGGTCGGCAGACGTGGCTCTATCAACGGCTATATCACGCTTAAAGGTAAACAAGGACATGCGGCATATCCCGAAAAATCTATAAATCCGGTAAACTTAATTGCTCCAAGACTTGCAAATATGGCGGGAGTTGATTTGGATAGTGGAGATGAATTTTTTGCACCGAGCAAGTTTGTAATAACGGATATAAGAGCAGGTATGCAGGTTACAAATGTAACGCCAAACGAGCTAAAGATGATGTTTAACGTCAGAAACACTACTCTTACAACCCAAAAAGAGGTTAGAGCGTTTGTAGAAAAAAATCTTGAAGGGCTTGATTATGAACTGCGCCTTACTCAAGGCTCATACCCTTTTAGAACTCAGACCGATACAAAACTTGTAAGAAATATCGATGCTTCTATAGAAAAAGTAACGGGAATTAAGCCAAAACACTCAACGGCAGGCGGAACTTCTGATGCAAGATATATAGCTCCTTTAGGTATAGATGTTATAGAATTTGGTGTGATAAATGATACAATTCACGCGATAAATGAGAGAACTTCAATAAAAGAGGTCGAGAACCTTTGCGAAGTTTTTAAAAATCTAATAACTACATGGAGATAAAAAAGTGAGATATTTGGTACTGATAATAGCACTGATTTCTAGTTTGAGTGCTGGTTTTGACTGGCCTAGCGATTATGAAGCGGCTTTGGCAGAGGCAAAAAAAACCAAAAAAGGGGTTTATCTATTTTTAGGTTCAGAGTATTGTAAATATTGTGAGAGATTTGAAAAAGAAGTTTTGGCAAAAGATGAGGTTTTAAGAAGGTTGAAAAAAGATTATGTTCTTTTGTATCTATCAAGAGATATTGATGATATTCCTAAGAAATTTGAGACAAAACCTGTTCCAAGACACTACTTTTTAACAAGTGAAGGTAAAATAATATACACGACAATCGGTTCAAGAAGCATTGAAGGGTTTTATGAACTTTTAGATGAAGTAAAAGAGACAAAAGAATTAAAATAAACAAAAGGATATTTATAAATGAAATTCGTTCAAACAAACAAAGCGCCTTCGGCAATCGGTCCATACTCACAAGCTGTTGTGGCAAACGGTATGGTCTTTACATCGGGTCAAATCGCACTTACACCCGAGGGTGTAATGCTTGAAAATGATATAGTTATTCAGACAAATCAAGTGCTTAAAAATTTAAAGGCAGTTTTAGAAGAAGCAGGAAGTTCAATGGATAGTGTCATAAAAACAACCATTTTTTTAGCCTCAATGGATGATTTCGTAATTGTAAACGAGATATATGCAGAGATATTTGGTTCTCATAAACCAGCTCGTTCAACCGTTGCCGTAAAAACTCTTCCAAAAAATGCACTTGTTGAAATAGACGCTGTTGCACTCGTAAAATAACTCCATTTTAGCTCTCTTATTTTTAAGAGAGTTATCTCAACTTACATGTACTTCTTAATCTTTAGCTAAGCTAATAAAATCTATAATTCTCTTGATTGACTGATAGTCGGTCATTTAAAACAGGATATAAAAATGGCAATAATAGTAGATAAGGTACAAAAAAGAAAAGATATAGCTCTTTCGTGCAAAGAACTCATTTTTAGAAATGGAATAAGCAACTTAACAATATCTCAAATCGCTAAAACGGCAGGAGTTGGAAAGGGAACGATATATGAGTATTTTAAAAACAAAGAGGATATTGTTTTTGAAATAGTAAATATTTTGGTGCAAGAGAGAAATATCATAAAAGAGAAGCAGTTGTCTGAGATAAGTGTTACAAAAGATAAAATAAAACTTTTTAGTAAGTTTTTTTATTGTGATGAAGATATAGAGTTAAGAGAACTTTATAAGGAGTTTATATCAATTTCGTTGAGTAATCCAAACAAAGAGATGATAGCGTTTCAAACTGAGTGTTCAAACGGTTATTTTCGCTGGTTTGAGAAGATTATACAAGAGGGTATAGACAAAGGCGAACTTATAAAAGAGTCGAGTAGATTTGCAAGAGGGCTTTTTGTAATGGCTGAGGGGATGTTTATAAACAGCGAAGTTACAAACAGTATTGATAATCTAAAAGATGAGATATATAACAATATAGATGCCTTATTTGAATTTATAGAGGTTAAGAAATGAAAAAGTTACTATTGTTGGTTATACCTGCATTTATTTTTGCTCAGAATTTAAAATCGCTTATTGAGTATGCACAGCTGCGTAGTGATTTGGTTGTTGCAAAAACTCTAAACAAAGACGCACAGAGTAAAAATATCGACTCAAAAGAGAGTGCGTATCTTCCTACGATTGATGTCGGAGGTTACTATCAAAGTCTTCAAGATAAAACAGCTACTCAAGCGGGAGATATTTACAGCGGTTATGCAAAAGTCGGTTTTGATATATATGACGGCGGTAAAAAATCATCTCTGCTTGAAGAGGCAAGATACTCATACAGAGCTAGCGAGCATGATGTAAAAGAGATAAGAAAATCTCTCGCACTTGAGATAACAGAAGATTTTTACATGGTTAAAAATCTGCAGGCTTCTCTAAGAGCAAAAGAGGACGCGGGAAAATCTCTGCAAGAGCAACTAGAACGTATAAAAAAATATTTTGAAGCCAAACTTGCTACAAAAGATGACATTGACAGACTTCAAGCGGCAAGTGATACGAATATTTATGATATTGAGTCATTAAAACTTGATATTTTGGCAACCATAAAATCCTTAGAGCTAAAAGTAGGTAAAAAAATTGAAACTTTGGATGATTCAAATTTTAAAGAGTCAATTGATGAGAGTTTAGAAAATAGAGATGCAATCAACTCTTTAATGGCAAAAGAGAGTGCCTTAATAAGCAGTTCAAAATCTATAGAGAGTGCGTACTATCCGCAGATAAGAGTAGAAGATACATACAGCTTGTACGGATATGACAGAGCTGACGCACTACATCCAAAAGGGCTGGATAATCAAAACAAAATCCTGCTTAGTGCAAATATGAGACTTTTTGATTTTGGGACGATAAGCAAGTCAAAAGAGGCGGTGCAGATAAATGCTCAAGCTCTAAAGAGTGAGATATCTTACATGTTAAAAGAGCAGAAGATGCAGCAAGAGATTGCTCTTTTTAGAATTCAAACAAGCAAAGTAAAAATTAAAAGTGCTTTGAGTGCATTAACTGCGGCTTCAAGTGCATTTAAAACGATTAATGAGAAGTATAAAGCTGGCATAGTAGATTATGTAATATATTTGGATGCGTTGACATCAAAAACAAAAGCAGATGCACTATATGAATCATCACTTAATGAGTTAGAGACGGCTTATGCAATGTACTACTATTACAGCGGAAAAAATTTAACGGAGTATATAAAATGAAGAAAATAATTATAGGGTTAATGAGTTTGGTTTTGATGCTTGGTGCAGAGGATATTTATGCAAACTTTCATATAGAAGCAATTAAAAGCGCAAATTTAGCATTTGATGCTAGCGGTGTTGTTAAAAAAGTACATGTAGATGTATCAAGCAGGGTAAAAAAAGGCGACAGGCTCGCAGAACTTTATAATGACGATAAAAAGGCTTCACTCAACATTGCAAAAGCATCACTAGAGAGAGCAAAAGTTGCCATGAAGTTTGCCAAAAAAGATTATGAGAGACAAGAGATAATTAAACATCTTATAGACCAAGCTCTGTTTGATAAATATGCACAAAATTACGAGAGTGCAAAAGCCGCTCTTGTAGAGGCAGAAGCAAATCTCTCTTATCAAGAAGCACTCTATGAAAAAACCGTTCTTTATGCACCGTTTGATGGAGTGATTTTTGAGAAAATCGTAGAAGAGGGTGATGTTGTGAGCGGAATGATGCTTAGAACTATTTTTAAGATTCAGAGTTTAAGTGAGAGAAAACTGCTTTTAGATTTTGATCAAAAAAATTGGCAAAAAGTTCAGATTAATCAAAAATTCAAATACAGAGTTGACGGCGATAAGAAAGAGTATGAGGGTGTAATAACAAAAATATATCCACATGTAAATGACACAAACAGAAAGCTAAATGCTGAGGTAAAAGCTAATGATTTTATTGTCGGATTATTTGGCGAGGGGTATATACATGTACCCGCTAAAGAGTAAGCAACATGTATAAATTAGCTATAAACAGACCAATATCGACCTTGATGTATGTAATTACATTGGTAGTATTTGGATATATGAGCTTCAAATCAATGCCCTCGGCACTCTACCCAAACGTTGACTTTCCGATAGTTACGGTACAGACGACCTATGCAGGTGCAGAATCAACTACTATAGAGTCGCAAGTAACCGATAAAATAGAAGAGGCGATTTCAAGAATCGGCGGAGTTGACAGTATTACCTCTTCAAGTAGCGAGGGTGTTAGCATAGTCATGGTTAAGTTCTTTTTGGAGCGTAATATCGATGAGGCGACAAATGACGTCAGAGATAAAGTTTCAGCCGTTAAACTGCCAAAAGATGCAGACTCTCCGCTTGTAAGCAAACTAGATATAGGCGGAGCACCGGTTATAAATCTCTTTTTAACCGCAAAAGGCGACAGTATCAATAATCTTATGCTATTTGCGGATGAGAAGGTAAAACCTACCATACAAAAAATCAACGATGTCGGCGCTATAAATATTGTCGGTTATAAAGACAGAGAGATAAAAATATTTCCCGATATCAATGCTCTAAATAAATACGGCATAACTATCAGAGAGATAAACTCAATTGTAGAAAATGAGAATGTAAAAATCGGCGGCGGAAAGCTAATCTCGCAAACAGAGGAGTTTACGCTAAAGACAAAAGCCGATGCTTTAAGTATAGAAGAACTTGAAAATATAAAGATAAAAGAGGGGCTGAGACTAAAAGACGTAGCAAGAGTAGAAGATTCTCTAAGCGATGCCAAAAGTTATGCTTCGTTTAACGGCGTTGAAGGTGTAATGCTTGAAGTTCAAAAGATTTCGGGAACTAATACGATTGATATTATAGAGCGAGTAAAAAAGGTTGTTCCGGAACTTCAGGGTTTAGCAGGAGAGAAGTATGACGTGATTCTTTTAAACGATACATCTCCTTTTATTATCCATTCTTTAACCGATGTCGAGTTTGATTTGATTTACGGTGCGATACTTGCGGCAATTATAGTGTTTGTTTTTTTAAGAAATATTACTATCACTTTAGTTTCGGCACTCTCTATCCCATCTTCGATAATGGGTACGTTTGCACTTATGAACTACATGGGGTTTGATTTGAACAAAATGACTCTTATCGGACTTACATTGGCAATTGGTATAATAATCGACGATGCAATAGTCGTCATTGAAAATATCTATAAAAAGATGGAAGAGGGAATGAGCAAGTTTGAAGCGGCTTATGAGGGAACAAAAGAGATGGCATTTACCATTTTGGCAATTTCCGCAATGCTCTTAGCCGTTTTTATCCCGGTTTCGTTTATGAGCGGAATAGTAGGAAAGTTTTTTGAGAGTTTTGCTATGACCGTCGGTTTTGCCATCATTATCTCTTACTCAATTGCTCTTAGTTTTATACCGAGTTTGAGTGCTAGAACCTTGAAAAAAGATGAGAGCAGATTTTACAATCTAACGGAGCCTTTCTTTAAACTTTTAGAGAAGATATATGAAGCGACTTTAAAAGTAGTTCTTAGGTTTAAATATATAACCATTATTTTAGTTTTTATAATATTTTTTGCTTCACTTAGTCTATTTCCGAAAATAGGTATGGATTTTATACCAAAAGAGGATAAAGCAGAGTTTGAGATAAAGATAAAAGCAGATTCGGCAATTTCACTAGAAGAGATGATAAAAAAGTCTAAAGTGATAGAGGATTTGGTTAGAAAAAATCCAAATGTTGAATACACGACTCTGAGCGTAGGTTACAACACATCTCAGGAGAAGCATAAATCTTTGATATATGTGAAGCTTACAGAAAAAACGCAAAGGGCGTTAAATCAAGAGCAGATTATTCAAGAGTTTAGAGAGGCTCTCGTACCGTATAAAAAAGATATGTTTATAACGGCTTCTGCTATTCCAAACATAAAAGGTACCGGAGTAAGCGTACCTTATCAAATAGTTTTAAAGTCCGATTCATTTGAAGACTTGATGAGTGCAAAGAAAAATCTCACCGAATATTTGGCTAAGAAAAAAGGTTTTGCGGATATCGATACAAACTTAGACGACCCGAAACCTCAGATTGAGATAAATATTTTAAGAGAGAATGCTTCAAGGCTAGGCATAAGTGCATCTCAAATCGCAGAGGCGATATCTATTGCGTTTTCAAGTGATCTGGAGATTTCATACTTTGAGCAAAACGGTAAGCAGTATAACATTACGCTCAGATTTGACGATAAAAACAGAGTGAGTGTTGAAGATATTAAAAAGCTTCAACTAAGAGCCGCTAACGGCGATCTGGTCTATCTTGATGGTTTGGTAGAGTTTAAAAAAGGTCAAACTCTAGCAACAATAAACCACTTTGACAGACAGCGACAAGTGACAATCTATGCCGACTTGTTTGGGCTTGATTTAGGCGGAGCTGTAGGTTACACAAAAGCAAAGATTGATGAGCTTTTGCCAAAGAGTGTTGTTTACAGATTTACGGGTTTTGCCGAAGAGATGGTAAAAACAGGTCAAGCTTTTAGCGCGGCAATCGGTCTGTCAGTAATTTTGATGTTTATTATTTTGGCGATTTTATATGAGTCGCTTATTCAGCCTATTATCATTATGGTTTCGCTTCCTCTTAGTATCATAGGGGTTATGCTCGCTCTTTACATGTCAGGGCTTCAGTTTAGCTTGTTTGTCATGATAGGCTTTATGCTTCTTATGGGGATGGTAGGAAAAAATGCCGTATTGCTTGTTGACTTTGCAAACAATGCTATTGCAAAGGGAAAAAGTGCCGATGAAGCTCTTATAGAAGCAGGGGAGAAAAGACTTAGACCTATTTTGATGACAACTATCGCTATGGTTTTTGCGATGCTTCCTCTTGCATTAGGCACAGGTTTAGGAAGTGAGACAAAAGCACCGATGGCTATCTCTATTATCGGCGGACTTTTAAGCTCTATGATTTTGACGCTTCTTATAGTTCCCGTTATATATAGACTTATAAGCCCGTTTGACAGATGGCTGAGAAAATTTTATGAAGCAAAAAGGGTGGTTTAGTAAATATAGTTTAACATATAAAATTAAGTTATATTAAATAGATATTGATATAAAATGAGTCAAAAGTCGTTTTTAGGGTGTTGATAATAAAAAAATTCCATGTTTTATACTTATGTATTGTTTTAGATGTGGGGGGAGTATGTTATGGAAAAAATAAAAGAAGCTAAAAAAGAGATATATATTATCATTTTTGCTTTTTTATTTCTTGCGATATCTGTCATAGTTCTGAGAGCTTTTAGTTTATACGATATAAACACAATGAAGAGAGTGACTTCTGCCATATATGAACATCCTCTAAAAGTCTCAAATGCTGCGCTTTTACTTCAATTAGACGTATATAAAATTCATGAAGATACAAAAGATATAGTTTTTATGTCATCACAAGATGAGTTGATATACCTTTTAAAAGATATTGATGAACATAAGAAGAGTGCTTATGAAAATCTAAAAATTATTAAAGAAAATATACTTGGAGAAGAGGGTTTAAAACTACAAGAACAAACCCAAAAGATATTTAACGAATTGCAAGAAAGTAGTGATGAAATAGCCTCACTTGCAAAAAACGCTAAGATAGATGAATCAATAGCTATCATTAAAGATAAAAATGAAAAACAGATATTAAAACTGGAAAATTCAGTTAATAATATCTATATGTATGCAAAAAACAAAGCCTTCAATTTTAAAAATGAATCCGACTTTACATTTGAGAAGTTAGAAGCAGTAACTGTTTTAGCAATTATTTTGTTTTTGCTGCTTTTTGGAGTTATTGCATACTACACTATAAACAGAATTTCAAATTACATGTATAAAAATGAGCATTTAAGAGGTGTTTTGTCTGTCATAAGAGATGTAAATCAGCTTATAGTAAGAGAGAAAAATAGAGAAAAACTTATTCAGGAGTGTTGTGATATTTTAGCTTCAAAGCATGTGTTCCATAATGCTTGTATGATACTGTATGACAGTTCTAAACAAAGTGAATATATTGTAAGCTCAGATAAAACAGAAGATTTTATTTTATTTCAAGATAAAATAAAAAATGGTTGGACGCCTCATTGTATAGCAAAAACAGTTCAAAAAGGAAACACTTTTTCTTTTATAGAAAATCCAAAAGAGTACTGTGAAGGGTGCCCTTTAAAAGATACATATAACGAGAAAAGTGCTTTTGATATAGAACTAAAATATGAAAATAAAAATTTTGGTTATTTAACACTCCGCATTGATAAAGAGTTTTTTAACTACAGTGATGAATTGTTACTTTTAGAAGAAGTTGCAGGAGATATCGCTTATGCCCTAAACAATATTGAAATAGAAAAAAACATACTTGATTTAAAAGAGCTTTACGACAATACAATCAACAGTCTTGAAAATTTGCTTTTCGTAAAAGATAGGAACTTTAGCTACATAACATGTAACAGAGCTTTTGAGCGTTTTATTGGAAAATCAAAAAATGAGATTATCGGTAAAAGTGATTATGATATCCTAGATAAAGAGTCTGCAGATTTTTTTCGCCGACACGATGAGGCAATATTTGCCGATAAAACTCCAAAATTAAATTATGAGTGGGTAACTTACCCTGATGGAAAAAAAGTTTATCTGCTTACTACTAAGTCCCCGCTTTTAAGTCATAATGAAGAGATAATCGGTCTTGTCGGAAATTCTGTTGATGTAACAAAGCAAAAAGAGTCGGAAGAAGCTCTAATCGAGAGTCAAAAACGCTTTAAGCAGTTGATGAAAGAGTCTCCTTCTGTAATAGAAGTTTATGATTTGGACGGCTTTCAGATAGATGTTAATCATGCTTATGAAGTTTTATGGGGATTTCCTGCAAGTCTGACGCTTCATAAGTTTAATCTTTTTAAAAGTAAAGAGGTTGAGACAACAGGACTTTTAGAGTATATAAAAAGAGCTTACGCAGGAGAGAGCGTAAGCGTTCCTCTGTATGAATTTGATTCTACTGGAGACACGGAAGCTGCAGGAAAGGGGAGAGTACGCATTTTAAATACGCGCATTTATCCTCTTAAAGACTCACAAGGCGGTGTTGAAAATATAGTAATTACTCATGAAGACGTAACACAAAGAGAAAAGTCTCTTTTAGAGTTAGAGCAAAAAAATAAAATTATGATAGCTCAATCACGCCATGCGGCAATGGGTGAAATGATAGGGATGATAGCTCATCAGTGGAGGCAGCCTATAAGTATAGTATCTATGATAGCAAATAATATACTTCTTGATGCTGCTCTTGGAAGTTTTGATGCAAGCAAAATTGAGACTTATTCTAAAGATATTCTTGAACAGACAGAGCATCTCTCAAAAACAATTGATGATTTTAGAAATTTTTTTAAACCGGACAAGAGTGTTTCAAAAATTAAGATGAAAGATGTTATTGATGAAACATTATCTATTGTTAAAGATAGTCTTAAAAATAATAGTATAAAAATAAATACGCATTATCAGTCACAAACTCAAATAAACGGTTATCCAAGAGAACTTATGCAAGTATTTGTCAATATAATCAACAATGCTAAGGACGCATTAATATATAAAAAAGTCAATGATGCATCAATAGAGATAAGTGTATATGATGATGAAGAGCATGTTAATACAAAAATATGTAACAACGGCGGTAATATCCAAAAAGATATAATCTCAAAAATATTTGATCCGTACTTTACTACCAAAGATGAAAAGACGGGAACTGGTTTAGGGCTTTATATGAGTAAGATGATTGTTGAAGAGCATCTTTATGGGATTATAGAAGTGTTAAATATAAAAAACGGCGTCTGCTTTATAGTTAGATTACCTAAAGAGAAGGGGATATAACGATGTTAAATGAATTTAGTGAATTAGTAAGTTCAGTAAAAGAAAAGGCAAAAAATATCTCTGTTTTATATATTGAGGATGAGCAAAAACTATGCGAAGAGATGAGTGTTTTTTTAAATAAAATATTTACACATGTAGATGTGGTATCTGATGGCAAAGAGGGATTAGAAAAGTATCTTCAAAACAGACATGATATCGTTTTAACAGATATTCAGATGCCAAAGATGAACGGTTTAGAGTTGATAAGGGAGATCCGAAAAATCAATGAAACACAAGAGATAATCGTAATATCCGCTTATACAGATTCAGAGTATCTAATAGAGTCTATCAAGCTTGGAGTTACAGGTTATATTATTAAACCGATTAATATTGAGCAAATCTTAAAAATGCTTCAACAATCTATAGATAAGCTCATAGCATTTCGTCAAAATGAAATATATAAAACAAAATTAGAAGTGATGGTAGAAAAGAGAACAAAAAAAGTACTTAGTCTGCAAAATGAACTTGTTTCAAACTATAAACAGATGATGCGCTCTTTTGTAAAAATGATAGATGGTCGCGATACATATACGGGTGGACATAGCGAAAGGGTAGCTATTTACTCAAGAGATATTGCATGTGCTATGGGATTTGACAAAAAGGAGTGTGACTTAATTTATGAAGCAGGAATACTTCATGATATAGGGAAAATTATTACCCCGGATACTATTCTTCTAAAACCGGGAAAGCTTAGCAGTGAAGAGTATGATTTGATAAAAGAACATGTAAGTGCGAGTTTTTTAATTCTCTCCGATGTCCCTATGTACAAAGAGTTAGCAGATATTGTTTACTCTCACCATGAGCACTACAACGGAAGCGGTTATCCTAGAGCTTTAAGTGGTGAAGAGATTCCTTTTTTTTCCAGAATCATGACTGTTGCCGACTCTTTTGATGCAATGACGACTAGCAGAGTATATAAACCAAGAAAAAGCAAAAGTGAAGCGATAGAGGAGCTTAAAAAATTAAAACATATATTTTATGATCCAAATATCGTAGATGTAGCAGTAAATGTTTTCAAATCTGTTCAAATCGATAACAACGTTACTCAAGAGGCAGAAACATATTTAGATGATGCGCGTTTTGCCTATTTCTATAAAGATTCACTGACACATCTTTATAATCATGACTATTTTGATTTTATATTAAATAAGAGTAAAAACGAAAACCTTTTTATATGTATGCATGTACTCTACATAAGAAATTTCACTGCTTATAACAAAAAAAACGGTTGGGATTTGGGAGATGTTTTTTTAAAAGAGTTTGCAGATTATTTAAAATCAGAATTTAAAGAGTTTAAGATTATTCGTATTTTCGGTGATGATTTTGTACTCTTAAAGCATGAACATCAAGATATAGATATAGATAAAATAAACGCTATTGAGTTGCTTAAAAAGAATAATCTTCATTGCGAACATAAACATTTTAATTTAAAAAATACAAATATAGAGAGCTATAAAGATTTGGAATAGTTTAATAATAGTATAATTTCCTCTTGACACAGGAGTGATAATTGCTTAAGAAAAAAGAGAATAAAAAAGAACTCATAATGCAAGCGGCATTGGAGCTTTTTGCTTCAAAAGGATTTTATACTACTACTATCCCTGATATTGCCGCATCTTTGAAGATGAGTGTCGGCAATATGTACAACTACTTTAAATCAAAAGATATTTTGGCAAAAGAGATTATAAAGTATATATCTTCTTATTTGGGAAACAAATTAAGAGAGATTAATGAACAAGAGATATCAACCAAAGAAAAAACAAGAAAAATAGTTGAAATTTATTTTAAAACCGCCTCTTTAAAACCTGAGATGATAGACTACTTTTTAAGAATATATCTCTCAAACCGCGAAGTTTTTAAAGATAGTTGCGAGGGGATGATATGCGTAAACGAGTTTGTCACGGAAATAATGATATATTTTGAAGAGGGCGTTAAGTGCGGTGACCTTAGAGAACAGGATTTCTTCAGCGCTTTTGGTCTGTTTATGGGATATTTAGGCGGTATGGTTTTTTTAAAGGGCGAAAATATTTTGCCAAAAGATTTAAACGACTATATAGACGATATAGCGTTTAATATATACAAAGCCCTAAGTGCAGAGTAGTTATGAAAAAAACGAAGGTTCTGTGGCTTAGCGCAATTGCCTGCAACGGAAATACCCACTCGTTTTTAAACTACCCGTTTATGGAGCAGTTTTTAGAGGATTTTGAATTTATCTATCATCCCGTTATAGATTCAAAGTATTCTCTTGAAGATATAGTTTCAAAAGAGATTACATGTGATATTTTGCTTATTGAGGGCGCAATCTCAAAAGAGTTTAAAAGAGCGGATGTCTCTGTTGTAAAGATTATCGAAAAATATTCCAAAATAGTCCAAAAAATAGTTACGGTAGGTACATGTGCTACTTTTGGCGGAATCTTTAGAGAGAGCGGTTATGAAAATACGTCAGGTCTTCATTTCGACCAAGATAAGCAGCTAAAGGAGTTTCAATATCTGCGTGATAAAACAATATCCGTTTCAGGCTGTCCCGTTCATCCGGAAGTTTTGGTAAACACTCTTTATGCAATAAAAAAGAGTATTACATTAAAACTTGATAATTTTCTACGTCCAAAAGAGTTCTATGCCTACACGGTTCATAACGGCTGTACCAGAAACGAATATTTTGAGTATAAAGTTGACAATCACCGTTTTGGAGAACTAGAGGGGTGTATGTTTTACGACCACGGCTGTCAAGCACCGTTTACGCATGGAAGCTGTAATAAAATACTTTGGAACGAGGTAAACTCAAAAACAAGAGCGGGGCTATCGTGCATGGGTTGTACCGAACCTACATTTCCAAAACGAAACCTCTTTAGCACGAAAAAAAATATGGCTATACCGGAAAATCTTCCCGTCGGTGTAGGAAAAAGAGTTTATCTAACACTAGCAGGTATCACTAAAGCGTTTAAGATAGATAGACTAGAAAAGAAGTTGATAGATGATTAAACTAATAGAGAAGATAGAAGGCGAAGCAAAACTAAACTTTAATTTTAAAGAGGGCAAGATTGATTTTGTTGATATTGAATTTATGTCAACTAGAAATATCGAAAATATTTTAAAAGGCAAAAATGCTTTTGATGCGCTTGTTATAAACCCCAGAGTCTGCGGAATATGCGGTCATGCTCATCTCATAGCAACCGTACAGGCGCTAGAGAGCTGTTATGAAAATTTAGAACTTTCAAATAAAGCAAAGAGCATAAGGGAGCTAACGCTTAATTTTGAACTTATCCAAAATCACTTTAAATGGTTTTATCTCACTCTTTTCCCGCTCTTTGGAAAAAAACAAGAAATACTAAAAGCAACGTACCCGTCTCAGCTTATGGCAAAAGCAATTGCCGTATTCGGCGGTCAGTATCCGCATACCTCTTATGCAATTGTAGGCGGAGTAGTCTGTGAGATAACACATATGGATATCATAAAACTGCAGCACTATATATCTCAGACTTCCAAGTTTGTAGAAGATAATCTGGTAAAAACGGATAGTAAAACTTTTTTAACATGTAAAGATGCAGACGCTCTTTTGGATTATGAGGGAGATTTGCCTGATATATTAAGAGAGATAAAAAAAATGAATTTGTTAGGACATGGAAAAAGCTATGACAGATTTATCTCTTTTGGGCAGAACAGCTACTTTAAAAAGGGCAAATCGCTAAAGACAAAAGTAAGCCATAATATTTCATTAGAACATGTAAAAGAGTCTGATATTGCTTCATCTTTTGCTAAAAATGTAAGTTTTAAAGATGAATATTACGAAGTAGGACCTCTAGCTCGCGCTATGATAAACAAAAACCAGCTAATAGCAGATGCCCATAAAAAGTACGGAGATAGTATATTTAGCAGAATATTGGCAAGAGTATGTGAGATATCTAAATTGTTAGAGCACTCAAAAAAGTTGATTGATAATTTGGATTTAAACGAACCCTCATACATTGAGCCGTCCATGGATATATCAAAACTAAACTCTATCGGCTACTCAGCCGTTGAAGCGGCGCGCGGAACGCTTATCCATAAAGTTGAGATTGAAGAGGGTATTATAAAAAACTATGAGATTATCACGCCGACACAGTGGAACCTAAGCGGCGGAACAAAAGAAAAGCAGGGAGTTTCGCAAAAAGCAATGGTTGGTTTAGACGATGTTAAAACCGCCGAACTTGTTTTTAAATCATTTGATGTCTGCTCCGTTTGCACTACTCACTGAAATAGCAAAATAATAGATTGCTTCGCTGCACTCGCAATGACAAGACATAGTCACTGTGAGTATTGAAACGACGTGGCAGTCCGATATTGCTTTACTTCCTAATCATTTTTTAAGCAAATAAGAGTATATTTATATAAATAATAGTTATTTATCGATATATTAAATTTACTTTAAGTAATTTTCATATATCATTGTTGAATGAACATTCATTTGTGAATATAGCTAAAAGTAAGGGAGTGTATTATGAAAAATAACAGTCTGTTTAACAAGTTGTCTTCAAGACTAGACGAGTTGTCAAATTTACCTAAACTTGACGATAAAGTGTCAATATCAAAACTTATTGAAGAGAAGGGTTTTTCAAGAAGAGAGTTTATGGGGTGGGCGGGAGCAATGGCATCAATGCTTATGTTGCCTGCTAATTTTACTCCTCTTGTTGCAAAAGCAGCGGAATTAGCCGATAGGCTTCCTTTGGTTTGGCTGCATATGGCGGAGTGTACGGGGTGTAGTGAGTCACTACTACGTTCTTCAACGCCTAGTATAGATAGTCTTATATTTGACTATATTTCACTGGAGTATCATGAAACGATTATGGCGGCGGCCGGTTGGCAAGCTGAACATAATCTTGAACATGCTATGGAGAAATATAAAGGAAGATATATATTAATGGTTGAGGGCGGTATCCCTCACGGTCAAAGCGACTATTTTTTAACAATAGGCGCACACGGCAAAACGGGAGAGCAGAGTGCAAAAGAGGCTTCAGAAAATGCAGCCGCTATCTTTGCTATCGGCTCTTGTTCATCTTTTGGCGGTGTTCAAGCCGCATATCCAAATCCTACAAATGCAACGGCACTTAGCAATGTCACAGACAAACCTGTTATAAATGTTCCGGGTTGTCCACCTAGTGAGAGCAATATTGTCGGAACACTTCTGCACTTTATTCTTTACGGAACTCTTCCCGCACTTGATGTTTTTAACAGACCAAAATGGGCTTACGGGCTTAGAATTCACGACGCTTGCGAGAGAAGAGGGCGTTTTGATGCAGGCGAATTTGTCGAGCAGTTCGGTGATGAAGGTGCAAAAGACGGTTACTGTTTATATAAGGTAGGATGTAAAGGACCATATACGTTTAACAACTGTTCAAAACAGAAGTTTAATCAAGGCACGTCTTGGCCGGTTCAAGCAGGTCATGGCTGTATGGGATGTAGCGAACCTGACTTTTGGGACAAAATGGGAATCGTTCACGAACCTCTCGGAGACAGACTTTATCACACGGCTTTTGGCGGCTTAGGCTCTGATGCAACGGCAGACAAAATAGGGGTTGGGATTCTAACCGTTACTGCAGTCGGTATAGCTGCACATGCCGCTATATCATTAATCAAAAAACCAAAAGAATAAGGAGTTTGCAATGTCAAAAAGAGTAATAGTAGATCCCATAACAAGAATAGAAGGACATTTAAGAGCTGAAGTTATTGTCGGAGATGACGGAGTTGTGCAAGATGCTTTTGTATCCTCTACGCTTTGGAGAGGATTAGAGGTAATAGCAAAAGGTAGAGACCCGAGAAATATACCGCTAATGATGCAGAGAATCTGCGGTGTTTGTACCTACTCGCACTATCTAAAAAGTACTATTGCGGTAGAAGATGCACTCGGGATAAAAATTCCATATAATGCAGAGCTTGTAAGAACGCTTATGAATGCGGCTCTGTTTTTACATGACCATGTTGTCCATTTTTATCATCTGCACGGCGTTGATTGGGTTGATATCGTCTCGGCACTCTCAGCCGATGAAGCAAAGGCAAGTAAACTAGCTTTTAAATATAGTGACAATCCTATAGGAACAGGCGAAAATGAGCTAAAAAAAGTAAAAGAAAAAGTGGCAAAATTTGCTAAAAATCCTCAAGGTCTTGGGCCTTTTGCAAATGCGTATTGGGGACATAAAACATTTAAGTTTACGCCTGAACAAAACTTAATAGCACTTTCACACTATTTAAAAGCATTAGAGATTCAAAGAACGGCAGCGCAAATGATGGCGGTATTTGGGGCTAAACAGCCGCATCCGCAAAGTTTGGCAGTCGGCGGGGTTACATGTGTAATGGATATTTTAAATCCAGCTAGAATGGGTGAATATTTAGTTAAATATCAAGCAATTGCAGATTTTGTAAATAATGCTTATTACGCGGATATAGTAATGGCGGCAGAGATGTATAAAACCGAACCTTCTGTTATGAAGCCTATGGGTGTTAAAAACTTTATGGCACACAGAGAGTTTATGATAGGAAGAGAGGAGTACCTCTTTGATAGCGGAATAATTATGAACGCAGATTTGAGCAAGGTTTTTGAAATTGATGAAGATAAAATAACGGAAGAAGCTACTCACTCTTGGTACAAAGACGATGCTCCGCAACACCCTTATGATGGAACAACAAATCCAAACTATACGGGTTTTATAGACGGTCAATCAGTCGGACCTGATGGTAAAATGATAGACTCTAAAATGATTAATGAAAAAGAGAAGTACAGCTGGATAAAATCGCCTAGATATAACGGCGAACCTATGGAAGTAGGTCCTCTTGCGTCAATTTTAGTCGGTTATGCAAAAGGGAACAAAAAAGTAGAAGCAGTCGTAAATGAGTTCTTAGCTAAAACAGGTGTTCCTGCAGCAGCTCTTTTTTCGACATTAGGAAGAACGGCAGGGCGTATGCTTCAAGCAAAACTTGTTGCCGATAATGCGTTAGTGGCTTTTAATAATTTGATAGAAAATCTTAAAGTAGATCAAGAGACTTGTGCTACTTATGTTATCGATAAAGATAAAGAGTATAAAGGCAGAGGAATAGGCGATGTTCCGCGCGGGATGTTAAGCCACTGGATAAGAATTAAAAACGGAGTTGTCGAAAACTATCAAGCCGTAGTACCATCAACTTGGAATGCGGGACCGATGGATTCAAAAGGTGCAAAAGGACCTTATGAAGCCGACTTAATAGGTTTGAAGATAGAGGATTTAACTCAGCCGCTTGAGATAATCAGAATCATTCACTCTTATGACCCGTGTATAGCATGTGCAGTACATGTAATGGATACAAAAGGCAAGACACTAAGTCAGTATAAAATAGACCCGCTTTACGGCGGATGTACTATTTAAGGGAGTCATTATGCAAAGTGTTGATACATTAGAAAAAAATTCTCTTAATCATGTTGATGAAACCATTGAAAGAGAACTTGAGTTTACTTCGTTTTATAGATGGCACCATTGGATTAGGGTGTTTAGTATAATTATATTAACGGTAACAGGATTTTATCTCTCTGTTCCTTTTATAATTCCTGCAGTAAATGCAGAGCCTACAAACTTTTTAAATGCCGAGTTTAGAGGCATACATGAGATGTTTGGTTTTATTATGATATCTATGTTTATAGGAAAGACATACTATTTCTTCTTTTCGGTAAAGGATAAAATAGAAATCAACTCGTTTAAAGATGTAATGAGTTTAAAAAATTGGCTTAGTCAGATAGGATATTATCTGCTTTTAACAAAGCACCCAAAGCTAAGCGGAGCGTATAATGTTATACAATTAATGGCGTATTTTGTATTTTACATCGCTATTACAGGTTTGATTATAACAGGACTTATCCTTTATGTTCATAGTTTTCATCTTGGAATAGGCGGAGTGTTGTATGATAGTATGAGAGCTATAGAAGCGATGCTAGGCGGTCTTGCCGTAGTTAGAGAGTTACACCATTTGCTTATGTGGGGAGTTATCTTTTTTGTAGTAGGACATGTTTACATGGTGGTTTTTAATGCCGTTCACGGAAAAGAGGGAACAGTTGATTCTATATTTAGCGGATATAGATGGAAAAGAAAACATCACTGATGTTAAACAACAAAACGAACAAGTCCGTTTTGTTGGCAGGGACTTAGAAGTCCCTACAACCCCCTAAAGCTACGAAAAACAGGTTTTTCGAGAGTTACAAGGTGTGTTACGCTCTTTTTTACAAAAGTGTGTAACATCAGAACATTAGTTTTTATAAGGACTCTTTTTTGAAAATTTTAATTTTGGGTATAGGCAATATTTTATTCGGAGATGAGGGCGTGGGCGCACATTTAGCAAACCTCATAGACGAGAAATATGAGTTTGTCTCAGATAAACATCAAGTAGATGTGCTTGACGGCGGTACTTTGGCTCAGAGGCTTATACCTATTATTACCGATTACGACAATGTTTTACTTATTGACTGTGTTAATGTCGTAGAGGGAGAAGTCGGAGATGTTTACAGTTTTGACTTTAACGATGTGCCTGAATATATAACATGGAACGGAAGCGCGCATGAAGTTGAGATGCTTCAAACTTTACAGATGATAGAGATGTTAGGAGACTTGCCGCCTACTAAAATAGTCGGCGTAATCCCTTTTGTAATCGGAGAAAACAGCACTTTTAGCATGACTCAGGAAGTATTAAAAGCTAGTCTAACGATGGAGAGAGTCATTATAAAATATATAGAGGATTTTGGAGTGGCAGTTTCAATCAAAAAAAACGTAACTTTAGATGAAGTCTCTAAATATACATACCTAAAGGGAACTATGTGATACTACGATTTTCATTCAATTATCTCTCATCTTCTTTAATTTACGAGAAGATAATCCTAAAAACATTGGCACTTTTTTCACTAGACTCTAAGTTAGTAAAAAATAGTGATGAACTGCTTTTGTATGTAAACTCTGATGATAGCGATGAGCTGGAGAGTTTTGCAAACAGGTTGTCGCTTGAGCTGCCTCACTCGATTTTTTTACACAATACTGATGTCAAAGTAGTAGATGAGATGCCGCAGGAGAGTTTTATTTTGCCAAATGTGCCAAAACTCTCCATGGCTTTTTGTCCTAAATGTTTGCGTGAAGTTATGGATGAGGCGGACGAGAACTACTACAATATTTTTCATAAATGCGAAGTTTGCGGATATGACGTTGAGGGCGAAAAAAAGAGTTATAAAGAGGAGTTTGTAAACCTAGCCAAATCAATAAGCAGTGGTTTAGTAGCTGAAGTAAACACATTTTACGGGAAATATTATCTTGGTAAAATAGATAAAAAATGCAGCGATGTAGATTTTGATATTGTCAGTTATGATTTAGCTACTCTCTCACACTATACAAATGCTACAAACAGCGAGATAGCGGCACTTGGAGCAATTGAGAAACCTTTTGTAAAATTGAAAACAAATATTAAATTTAAGATGGATTTTGAAGATGTTGCGGATGAGCTTATCCGTTTTAAACTACCTGATGATTTTGTTTTGCACCTTCTGCTCTGTGAGCTTCATAAACTGGGAATTAATCTAATCTTTATAACAAAAGAGAAACTTCTCTCTGATGTTAAGTTTGACTTAGTAGAGTATGAAAAAGAGCAAGAACCTATAGAGGCAGTTGTCGGCGATAATCATATTGCCATAGTAAGAGGAGAAAAAGGTCTGCCTCATCAAAATCTAAGCAATAGCAATGATTTGATTCCTCATATCGGTGCTTTTTTCTCGGTTATAAAAGAGCACTCTTTGTTTGATAAAACCGTTGCAGGACTAAATATCTCCAAAGAGTATCACAACAACATGTTAATCTACTCTAAGAAATTCGGAACTATAGAGTATCTCTCATTTGGGTTTGAATTTAGCTCTGTTAAAGATGTGTTTGATTCTATTATAAGTTCAAATGAAAGCGGCAAAAAGCTGGTAGAGAACTTTAAAAACAAATTTCCTGAGCATTTTGAGGCGATATCTGCTATAGCATTTAATGAAAAAGAGTTTAATGTCTATAAACTTTGGGGGATAGTTGCAATTGTTTTAGGATACTCAAAAGAGACAAATCTTACAAAAGCGGCAAAAGTTCTTGAGGAGAGTGCAAGCTTATTTTTGGGAACAAAAGGTCCTCGCATAGACTATAAATTAAAAAGAGTCGATTCTAAGGTTTATATAGACCCACTGATGACGATTAGAACCGCAATGAGTTTTAAACTGGCTGGCGTAGATAAGCTTACGCTTAGTTACGGTGTCGTAGAGAGTTTTGTCGAGTTTATCTCATCACAATTTGATGATATAAAAGATGAGATGAAGAGTGATGCGGTTGTTGCAACGGGTTCACTTTTACAAAATAGACATCTTTTTAGTAAACTTAGCAAAGAGGTCTCTATAAATCATAATCTATACTTTAATAAAGAGTTGCCTATAGACGGAAAAAATATTTTATACGGCGGAAACGAGTTGTTTTGAAAAGATATAAATATCTTATAAAAGGACAGGTTCAAGGCGTCGGATTTCGTCCCTTTATATATAAGTCGGCACTCTATTTCAAACTTGCCGGTTTTGTCAAAAACGATATAAACGGAGTAGAAATTGAAGTAGAGGGAAGGCAAGCAGATATTGAGCTTTTTGAAGAGTCGCTTTACTCTAAATTACCGCCGCTTGCAAGAATAGACACTGTAGAAAAAACAGAGATTAAACCCATAAAAGAGAAAAATTTCACGATTATACAAAGCTCTATCGAGTCAAAAAACTCATATAAAACAGCTCTGGTATCTCCCGATATTGCTACATGTAAAGAGTGTCTGGCTGATATAAAAAAAGAGGGGAGATATCATGGTTATTTTGCCACAAACTGTACAAATTGCGGACCTAGATACTCGATTATAAAGAGTGTTCCTTATGATAGAAAAAACAGTTCCATGAACGTGTTTGAGATGTGCAGTGAGTGCAAAGAAGCGTACGAAAATCCGCATGACAGAAGATATCATGCTCAGCCAATCTCATGTAATAACTGCGGACCGAAACTCTCACTTTGGAGTGTAAAAGATAAAACTCAGATTCAAACAGCGACTGTTTTTAAAACAGTTGCAACTTTGATAAAAGATGGAAATATTTTAGCCATAAAGGGCATAGGCGGTTTTCATATAGTCTGCGATGCCTCAAACGATGAAGCTCTAAAGAGACTAAGAGTATTTAAAAACAGACCTGCAAAACCGTTTGCTATCATGTGCAGAGATTTGACGCAGATAAAAAGCTTAGCAGAAGTAAACGAGCAAGAAGAGCAGCTTTTGACATGTAAAGAAGCTCCTATCGTCATACTAAAAAAGCTTACATGTCAAAATAGTTTACATGTACAAATATCATCCTCTTTAGCTCCAAACATAGATAGAGTCGGGTGTTTTTTGCCTTACAGCGCTCTTCATCATCTACTTTTTGAACATCTTGCGCATCCCATAGTTGCCACAAGCGCAAATTTAGGAGACGAGCCGATAATAATCAATAAAGAAGATATATTTAAAAAACTCTCTTTTGTTGATTTTGTATTGGATTTTGACAGAGAGATAATAAACGGTGTGGATGACTCTTTGGTTCAAGTAATAGACGGCAAAACGCAGATACTAAGACTCGCGCGCGGATATGCTCCAAAGCTTGTAAAACTGCCGTTTAAGAGTGAAAAAAAGATTTTAGCCGTAGGAGCAAACCAAAAAAACTCCATAGCTTTTGTGATGAATGATAACATCATAGTATCTCCACATATTGGGGATTTAGATTCACTCGAAGCTTTTGGATATTTTGAGAGAACATTAGAGACTTTTAAAAGGTTTTATGATTTTGAGCCAGAGTTGATAATTCATGACAAACATCCAAATTATGAGACGACCAAATGGGCGAAAAAACAGAATAAAGAACTTCTACATGTAGGTCATCATTTGGCACATATCTACGCATGTAAAGCGGAGTTTGGACTAAGCGGCGATTATCTGGGGTTTAGTTTTGACGGTACAGGTTACGGCGATGATGAAACTTTATGGGGCGGTGAAATCTTTGTAGGAGACAAACGCAAATACAGTTTCAAACAGATTAAGCTTTTAGGCGGTGAAAAAGCCATAAAAGAGCCTAGACGTATTGCACTTAGTATGCTTTTTGAGAAGCTTAGTTTGGATGAGGTTTTAAAGCTTGATTTGGAAGTTGTAAAATCATTTTCACATGTAGAAATTAAAATGCTTCATCAGAGTTATGTAAAAGATTTAAACGCTCCAAAAAGCAGCTCAGTAGGAAGACTTTTTGATGCAGTAGCTTCATTTAGTGACATCGCCCAAACAATAAGCTATGAGGGCGAGAGCGGGCTTTTGTGTGAGAGCCATTACGATAAAACGATAGGAGATAGTTTTCTTTACACAATTACAGATGGCATTATAGAGATAAAAATCGCAGAGTTCGTCTTAAGCAACTCTTACGATAAAAAACTCCTAAACTCTATGTTTATAAATACGCTTGTTAAAATTATCGTTGATATCTCAAAAAGAGAAAAACTAGAAGTGATACTAGGCGGCGGAGTGTTTCAGAACAAAACTCTGCTTGAACTTCTTACATGTAGATTTAAAAAAGAAAAAATCTCCTATTTTTTCCAAGAAAAAACTGCAATTAATGACGGCGGGATTGCCTTGGGACAACTCAATTATGTCATAAATAATTAATTTTTAATTGAATAAATATCATTTAGTAATTGAACAAGTGTATAACCAATTTCTTCCGCCAAATTTACTGGAACTGCATTACCAATTTGTTTGTATTGTTGTGACTGTGAACCTTCAAATATCCAGTCGTCAGGGAAAGTTTGTATTCTTGCATATTCTTTTATTTGAAAAGGTCTAGTTTCATCAGGATGACATCTTTCGGTTTGTTTTTGAGCAGGTGAACATGTTAAAGTTAAGCTAGGTTCATCCCAAGAAATTCTTCTTGCCATTCCGGTTTTACCTCCACCAAGATAAAAGCTTTTTTGCATATATTCTTTTTGAATATCAAGTGGTAAATTTCTCCAGTATCCTCCAGGCGGTACTATATCCAAAATTTCTTTTTTTCGTTTAGGATAGATTTGTCCAGGAGAAGAAAGGACATCAGTATCATACAATTCACCTTTTTTTAAGGCATCTTTTAAGGTATATATCTTTTTATGAGGTTCTGGATAGTTATAAGTTACTTTATCTTTGTAATCATTCTTGATACCAACTATGATTAGTCTCTCACGCTTTTGAGGAACTCTATAGTGAATTGCTTTTAAAACTTTTGGTTTAAAGATATGGTAATCCATATCTTTAGTAAGAACATCTATCATAGTCTGCAAAGTTTTACCACTATCATGACTTAATAAGCCTTTTACATTCTCTATTAAAAATACAGGTGCATTTGTTTCTTGTAGTGCTCTTGCAAATTCAAAAAATAGAGTTCCTCTTGTGTCTTCAAAACCCAATCGTTTTCCGGCATAACTAAATGCTTGACACGGAAAACCGCCTGTTAATAAGTCTATTTTATCTCTGTAAGGTTTAAAGTTAATTTTAGCAATATCACCTTCCTCAATTTTCCAATTTGGTCTATTTTTTTGAAGAGTTTGAACCGCGTATTTATCAATTTCATTTAATAAAGCATGTTTTATCCCTGCTTTTTCAAGTCCTAAAGCAAGTCCACCTGCTCCGGCAAATAATTCAATGCTCTTATATGCTTTTGTCGGAGATATATTTGTATAAGATTTTGTATCAAAATGAATCTTTGCATTTTCAAAAATTATTAAATCATTTTGTTTATATTCTCTATAATTATTTATAGGATTTCGGATACTCTTTAACTTACCAGAATTATCCCATCTTCTTAAAGTCTCTTTACTAATAGATAAAATCTGCGCCGTCTCATTTAATGAAAAAGTTCTTCCAGTCAAAATATATACCCACCTTGTTCAACATTACACATGGTTATTTTAACATATGCTTTCTTAGATTATAGTATACTTTAGTTAGATTTGTATTGAAAAGAATATTGCAATATGTCATATTTTTTAAGAATTTAGCTCTGAAGATAAATCTTGTATATATTTTGATTTCGAAAGTTCTTCAATCACACCGTCAAGTTCGTGTTTAAAGTCGGCTTGAATTGCTACTTCTCCTATTGCTTTTATTAAATCTGTGTAAAATTCACTATCTCCTGTCAATCTATGCCAAAAATCATTCCCAATAACAGTATCGTAGTGATATTGTTTAGAAATTCTTTTATAGTGTGCATTTATCTCATGTATTTCTCCGTATATAATGCCAACTATTAAATTATTAAAACCTATTTTTAGTCCATTAGCTTTAGATAAATTTATGACATCAATAAAGTGTTTAGCTATAGTTTCCACATCATCTTTATTTATTGTATCTGGTCCTGATTTAAGTTGACAATATTTTTTTTCACCATCAATCATATCAATAAATTCAATATCTATGCCGGAAGTTGTACTTCCATAGGATGACAAAACTGATGAAGTGAATTTTTGAATATTTGTTCCAAAAGATGTATTTATTGATGTGCCAAGGACTCTAGGATATATCAATGCTTTAGCGATGCTAATAGGGTCATGATTTCCTTCTAAAAAGTTTGATAGATATGTTAACAAAAATGGGTTGACATTGAATTGGCTTATATCAGAGAGTTTCAATGTATTTTTAATATGGTTTTCTGCTATTGATTCTTTAAACCACTTTTTGGCTTTTTGTAAAATTTCAAATTTTTCTTGTTCAGTCATAATGATTTTCCATAATTTTAAATAGGTTACACATAGTATATAAAATTTAGTTTATTCCTTATAAAAATCAATTAAAATTTTTTCTTGTATCTTTTTAGAATAATTAAACTTAAACTCAATCTCTTTTAGATAGTAAAAAATATTGTTACTTACCTCTTTCATAAAAAATTTTAGCATGATTTGTTGCTAAAACTATGATAAGAAATTATAAAATTTATTTTAAATTTATTTTAAAGATATATAATATGAACGCCTATTCAGTTAAAGGGAAATGTATATGGAAAATTTAGGATTGTTACTTATCTTTTGGTACGGTGTATTACATGCTTTTGGACCCGATCATCTTACGGCTATTGCCGATTTTTCAATCGGTAAAAACAGAAATAAAACTATGCTCATTACTACTCTCTTTGCGATAGGGCACGGGTTGTCTCTTTTTGTATTTGCAAAAATATTGCAGAGTTATCATGTAAGCGATGTTTTACTTGGTTATGGAGACATTCTCTCATCTTTTGTCATTTTAAGTATAGGAGTCTATCTCTTATATATGGTCTTTACCGACCGTATTCAACTAAAAAAACATATACACGGCGGCAAAGAGCATCTGCATATCTGGTTTGGAAAAGAGCATAGTCACGGCAATGCGGATAGTGCTTCCGCATTTACTATCGGTACATTAATGGGAATAGGCGGAGTTCGCGGAATGCTTATAACTCTGGGTGCTATTGAAGGGCAGAGCGTTGATTTTGTAATGGTTTTAGCTTTTACGCTTGGAGTTATGAGCATATTTGTAGGTTTTGGAGTCGTAATACTCTATATAAATAAAAATCTATTAAACTCAAAACAGAACTTAAGAAGAGTATTTACAACGGCAGGGATTGTGTCGGTTGTTGTAGGCTCAAACATGTTAATCGGATAGAAATAAAAAAAATCTAATAAATAAAATTAAGGAATAAAATATGTGTAAAGATTGCGGTTGTAGCATTGTAGAGCATAAAGAGAAACATTCACATGGACATCATCACAAAGAGCATCATGAGCATCATCACGGAGATTCTCACGAACATCAAAACGCTCACGCTCATCTGCATGATAATCCTCAGTTAAATGACCCTAAAACTATATCTGTTATTACAAAAATACTAGATAAAAATGACCATGAAGCAAGACATAACAGAGAGCATTTTAACTCTCACGGCGTTTTATGTATAAACCTTATGAGCAGTCCCGGAAGCGGAAAAACTGCACTTTTAGAGAGTTTGTCGGATTTGGCTGATTTTAAATTTGGTGTTGTTGAGGGCGACTTGGAGACAAGTCGTGATGCAGATAGACTCAAGGCAAAAGGGATACAAGCTCATCAGATTCAAACAGGTTCGGCTTGTCATTTGGATGCGTTTATGGTTCATAAAGCTTTGCATCACATGGATTTGGACAATATGGATGTCTGTTTTGTAGAGAATGTCGGAAACTTAGTCTGCCCTGCGAGTTATGATGTAGGAAGTCACTTAAACATAGTACTTGTCAGTGTTCCGGAGGGCGAAGACAAGATAGCCAAATATCCTGTTATGTTTCGTCAAGCAGATTTGATTCTTTTTACTAAAACAGACCTGCTTCCATATTTTGAGTACGATATACAAAAAGAGAAAGATACGGCAAGAAAGCTAAAACCAAACGTTGACATACTTGAAGTCAGTACCAAAGATGAAGAATCTATCAAAAAAGTTGCCGCGTGGATAAAGTTTAAAATAGGAATGAGATAATGTGCCTTTCAATACCATCAAAAGTAGTAAAAATAGATAAGAAAAATGAAGTGGCAACTGTCGATACGATGGGTGTTCAAAGAGAAGCTTCTTTATCTCTTATGAGCGAAGAGGAGATACATGTAGGCGATTATGTACTTTTGCATATCGGTTTTATTATGAACAAGATTGATGAGACGGAAGCGTTAGAGAGTTTGGCACTCTACAAGGAAATCATAGATGCGATGAATGAAGAGGATAGGCTTCAAGCGATTTTAGAAGCGGATGAATGCCCAAATAGTGGAGCATAACATGGAGTTGGAGCTTAAAAACCTATATGATGATTTTAGAGACGGCGAGACTATAAAAGCTTATGCAAAAATCATCAAAGAAGATGCTAAAAAACTTAAAAATCCCATAAACATCATGGAAGTTTGCGGTGGACATACACACACTATCATGAAGTATGGGCTGCCTCAACTACTCCCCTCAAACATAAAATTTATCCACGGTCCGGGATGTCCCGTTTGCATCATGCCAAAAGAGCGAATTGACCATGCATACGTTTTGGCGATGCAAGAAGATGTTATCTTGGTAACTTTGGGCGATATGATAAAAGTACCGGGAAGCAACGGAAGTCTGCAAAGTGCAAGAAGCAAAGGTGCTGATGTTCGTTTTGTATATTCGCCTTTGGAATGTTTAAAAATCGCAAATGAAAATCCTGCGAAAAAAGTTATATTTTTTGCTATAGGTTTTGAGACAACAACTCCAATGACAGCGGCACTTCTTGATGCGGTAATAAAGCAAAATATCAAAAATATCTACTTTCATATAAACCATGTAACGGTTCCAGAGGTCATGAGAGAGCTAATAGACAGCAGGGATATACATGTAGATAGCTACAACAACAAGATAGATGCATTCCTTGGACCCTCACATGTAAGCGTTATAAGCGGAAGCAAAATTTATGAGGAGTTTCCACGAGATTACGGCAGACCTGTAGTTGTCTCAGGTTTTGAGCCAGTGGATGTTATGCAGGCAATCAGCATGATAGTCAAACAGTTTATCGAGGGCAGATGTGAGCTTGAAGTGGAGTACAAAAGACTTGTCACTTATGATGGAAACACTAAAGCGCAAGAGCTGATAGAGAGATACTTTGAAAAAAGAGAACTGTTCAAATGGCGAGGTTTGGGAAATATACCAAAAAGCGGACTAAAACTAAAACCGGAGTTTAAAGCTTACGACGCGGAAGTTATCTACAAAGATGTTTTACCCATTGGCGAGATAGAAGACCATAAACTCTGCATCTGCGGAGACATACTAAGAGGGATGGCAAACCCGCCTGAATGTACTATCTTCGGTACGGCATGTAAACCTACCAGCCCGATAGGAAGCTGTATGGTAAGCTCAGAGGGAGCATGTGCGGCGTATTATAAGTATGGGAATTTGGTATGAACAACATTGAAAAATTAAAAGAATATCTTGTCGGCAGTAAAGGCTATCTGTTAAATGATAAGCTTAGTAACGGCAAAGTTATTATGCTTTCAGGTGCATGGGGAAGTGGTAAAACACATTTTTGGGATAATGAAATAAGAGAAAAGTTAGATAAAAATATTTATGTAAGTCTATATGGTAAAAAATCAATCCTTGATATTGAAAATGAAGTTTTAACAAAATCGATTTTAAAAGAGTTGCCTGACGATAATAAGATAGTGGAAAATTTATCATTATTTGGAAGTATTACAAAGAATATAGCAAATATTTTTGTTCCAAATTCAGGTGAAAAATTAGAAGATATTAAAAATAAACTTATTAATAGTTTCGGCAAAAATAGCTTAAAAGAAGGTGTGGCAATTTGTTTTGATGATTTTGAGAGAAAATCACAAGATATAGATTTAAATGACCTCTTTGGTTTTATAACACAACTTGCCACAAGCTTTAAATGCAAAGTTGTAATAATATTAAATAGTGATGTGTTTGAAGGAAAAGAAAAAGAAATTTTTACAACAGTAAAAGAAAAAAGTGTCTCAAAATATTTAATGTTTAACCCTACATGTGATGAGCTTTTTGAGATTATTTTTAGAGACGATAGTTATCAAAAGTTAATACAACATAAAGACATTCTTAAAACAACTTTTGCAGATGTTGGTATTGTTAATGCAAGAATTTTTATACAAGTTTTGGATAATGTAGTCGAATGGACTAAGAATAATGAAAATTTTAATACTGATTTTTTCTTAAGATATTTTGCATTAGTAAATATAAACTTTATATTGAATCATCACATATTTAAGGCAAAGATAGAAGAAACTGATACTCGAGGACCTTTTAACCCATATCAAAAAGATACTACTCCTGAGCAAGCCAAGTATGTAAATCAAACAAAAATAGAGGTTGAAAGTGAGATAAACTATAAATTTATAATATCTTATATACGGAGAAATGATAGGTATAGCAATAAATTTATTAATAATCTTAAAAAAGAAATTTTATTTAAAGATAAAGATAATGGGGAAGAGAAGGAAGCGTTATTGATTTTTATTAATGAAAATGAATCATTAATAAAAAGTTTACATTTTATGTATAGCTTTAAATTAGGTAATTATAGTGAAACTAATAATCAAACAGAAGTAAAAATATTAAATGAAATAAATAGTTTTATTGAAACAGGGATTCTGTAGACGAATAAAACAATAAGCTTACAGTTTACAGTAATACGATATAAATCTAGTAAGAGGGTTTGACATGAAGTACAGATACATAGGAAAAACAGGGCTTAGAGTCACTCCGATAGGGCTTGGAACTATGAGTTTTGGTTCTTGGAGCGATGAAGGGGAAGCTTTTAAGATTATGGATAAAGCGTATGAAAGAGGGATTAACTTTTTTGACACAGCCGAACTTTATCCAGTTCCGCCTAGAGCTGAAGATGTGGGTTTGAGTGAGACTATAATCTCAAAATGGTTAAAGAGTAAACCTAGAGATAGCATTATCTTAGCTTCAAAAGTTGCGGGTGCTGCAAACGGCTGGTTTGTTCCGCCCATCCGTCATGGCTATACCGCAATTGACTCATTTCATATCAAATGTGCAATTGAAGGGAGTTTAAAGCGATTACAGACAGATTATATAGATCTATATCAGATGCATTGGCCAGACTCTGTTGTACCTATTGAGGAATCTCTGAAAGCTTTTGATGCGTTGGTAAAAGAGGGCAAGGTAAGATACATCGGAACTTCAAATGAGACTGCTTACGGACTTACAAAAGCAAATGAGACTTCAAAAAGATTAGGTATATCAAGGTTTGAATCCATACAAAATAATTTCTCTTTGAACAATCCAAGGTTTTTAGATGAGCTTGCGCATGTATGTAAAAGAGAGCAGATATCGCTTCTCTCTTACTCTCCGCTTGCAGGCGGCGTTTTGAGCGGTAAATATAACGGCGAATTTTATCCTGAGAATGCGCGTTATTCAGACTACATGTTGAGTAAAAGTACCCGTCTCAACTCGCAAGCCACAAGGTTCGTCAATGAAAAAACTCTAAAATCTACAGCGCGTTATGTAGAGATAGCAAAAAAACTTGAAATCTCTCCCGTAACTTTGGCGGTTGCTTACACAAAGCAGTTTGATTTTGTCGCTTCAACGATTATCGGAGCAAGAAATGCCGAGCAGTTGGATGAGTCACTTGCCGCGTTAGATATGACTTTGAGTGAAGAGACTATGAATGAGATAAAAGCGGTACAGCAAGAGATTATGTACCCGATGGGATGAGAGATGAAAAAACTATACATTATCAGACATGCAAAATCGAGCCGGAAAAATGAGACGTTAGAGGATTTTGAGCGACCGTTAAATAAAAGAGGCAAAAAAAATGCCCCGATGATGGGAGAGCGGCTCAAAGAAAAGGGCATCATGCCCGACATCATCATCTCAAGCCCCGCAAAGAGGGCAAAAACAACTGCTGAGATAATTGCTAAAGAGATTGGCTATGAAAAAAAGGTGCTCTTTGATGCAAATATCTATGAAGCAAACGTTAATGAACTTAGCAAAATTTTAAGAGCGCTTGATGATAAAAACAAGACTGTTTTTTTGGTAGGGCATAATCCTTCTTTAAACGATTTGGCGAACTATTATGTACATCATGAAGAAAATATTCCGACATGCGGCGTTGTAGAAATAGCGTTTGCATGTGAAAAATGGGCAGATATAGAACCTAAAAATGCAAAACTCCTCTCCCTTGAGTATCCAAAAAAAAGTGAGTGATAACCTATGCAGAACAAACAGGTAGAAAAAAAACTCAAAGAGTTTAAAAAAGTCGTCAAACATTTCAGAAAAAAATCTTTGCAAAGTGCCGAAGACATCCACGCTCTGCGCATCAAGTGCAGAGAACTTTTTTCTCTGCTAAGTAAAGATGATGCGTTCGCTAAGAGCGTAAAAAAAGTTATCTCGTTAAGCAATGAAATCAGAGATATCGATGTCTTTTTTAGTGACTACCTTACATCATTGCCAAAAAAACAGAGAAAAAAAGTTCAAGAAGAGATAGCATCAAAAACAAAAGATGATGCGAGAAAAGAGGAGATAAAAAAACTCTCTAAATATCTTAAAAATCTACAAATTCCAAAGAGTGCAGAGCAAAAAGAAGAGCAAGACGAAACCTCGCAAAATTTGCTCACAATGAGACTTCCAAAGCTGGATAAAAAGAAGCTGCATAAATATAGAATTTACATTAAAAAAAAGCTTTATAGAGAAAAAAACAGTTCTCAAAAAGATGAGAAGAAGATAGAAAATTTAACAAGCATGAAAGATACATTAGGCGCGATAAACGACAACTACAACGCCATAGAGAGGCTTCGTAGCTACGACGTAAAAGAATCTTTGTATGAAAAGATAAAGAAATTTACGCAAGAAGAAAATGAAAAGCTTTACGAGAAGCTAAAATCAAAGAGTAAATATAAATAATGGAGAAACAGATTGACTAAAACAATAAGCCTAGCATGTGGAAACGGCGGAGAAGAGAACAACGAGCTGATAAAAGATGTTTTTTACAAAGCTTTTAAAAATGAGATACTGGACAAAAGCGAAGATGCGGCGATTATTCATAACGGAGAGCTTGCGTTTTCAACAGATAGCTTTACTGTTTCGCCTCTGTTTTTTGCGGGAGCGGACATTGGCAAGCTTGCGGTTTGCGGTACATGTAACGATTTGGCAATGATGGGAGCGAGACCAAGATATCTTACATGTAGTGTAATTATTGAAGAGGGATTTCCTACAAGAGAGCTTGAGAAAATTGTGCGAAGTATGAAAAAAGAGCTTGAAATTAACGGTGCTATCGTTGTAAGCGGCGATACAAAAGTAGTACCTCGCGGAAGTGTCGATAAGATTTTTATAAACACGACGGGAATCGGCGAAGTTTTAAAAAAAGGGATAAGTTCAAACAATATAATCAAAGATGACGTCATCATAGTAAATCGTGATATCGGGTGTCACGGTGCGGCTATATTTGTCGCTCGCGAGGGAATAGAGATGAGCAGTTCGCTTAAAAGTGACTGTGAGTCGCTATTTCCTCAGGTAAAAGCTCTTTTGGACGCGGACATAAAAATAACGGCTATGAGAGATGCAACCAGAGGCGGAGTGAGTGCGGTGCTAAACGAGTGGGCAAAGCAGTCAAATATCTGCATAGAAGTTGAGGAAGAGAGTATTCCCGTTAGCGATGAGGTAAAAGGCATCTGTGAAATGCTCGGTTTTGAAGCGACTGCTTTGGCAAACGAGGGCACGTTTGTGCTTGCGGTTAAAAAAGAGGATGCCCAAAAAGCTGTTGATATTTTAAAGAGTTTCCAGAGTTGCAAAAATGCGGCTGTTATCGGTAAAGTAACGGATACTCATCTAAAAAAAGTCACTCTTAAGAGTAGCTGGGGGACTTCAAGATTTTTAGATACGCCAAGCGGCGAACTTCTTCCTAGAATCTGTTAAAAAATGAAAATACTTCTACTCGTATCGTCTTTTAACTCTCTTTCGCAGAGACTCTTTTGTGAGCTTCAAGATATGCAACATGTAGTCTCGGTACAGTTTTTTACAAGTGATAAAGAGGTAATAGACGAAGTTCAAAAATTTAAACCTGACATCATATTTTGCCCATATCTCAAAAGATATATACCTAAAGAGATATTTCTAAAAACTACGACTTTTATTCTCCATCCGGGCATCAGAGGCGACAGAGGTCACAATGCGTTAGACCATGCTATAAAAGAGAATAAAAAAGAGTGGGGAGTTGTGATACTAAAAGCCAACGAAGAGTTTGACGGCGGAAATATATATGCCGAAGTTAGATTTGAGATGAGAGAGACTTATAAGGCTTCCATATACAGAAACGAAGTTGCCGATGCCGCTTCAAAAGCTGTTAAAATCCTGCTTGAAAATTTAAACGATAAAGAGTACAAACCGACTCCGCAGTTAAAAACACCTATACATGCATATCTTACACAAAAAGATAGAGCCATCGACTGGCAAAGAGATACTACAAAAGAGATTATAAAAAAGATACATGTAAGCGACAGCTATCCCGGTGTCAAAGATGAGTTTTTGGGAGTAGAGTGTTATCTCTTCGGTGCGCATGAGGAAGAGACTTTGCTAGGAGAACCAAAAGAGATAATTGCAAAAAGAGACGGAGCAATTTGTGTCGGCACGATTGACGGAGCGCTGTGGATAAGCCACATGTTAGAAGTCGGCAGATTTAAACTTCCCTCGACCTATGTTTTAAAAGATAAGATAAAGGGTGTTAAAGAGATTCGCATACCTTTAATCAGTGAAGTTGCAGAGAAGACTTTTCATGAGATAAGCTCTAAAATCATAGGCAATATAGGGTATGTGTACTTTAATTTTCATAACGGAGCAATGCACTCTGAGCAGTGTATAAGGCTAAAATATGCATTTGAGTATTTAAAAGAGAGTTGCAAAGTCGTAGTTTTGATGGGCGGAGCGGATTTTTTCAGTAACGGCATACACCTAAACATACTTGAAGACTCCAAGAAGCAAGGCGAGGACGGCTGGAGCAACATAAACGCCATGAACGATGTTGTTAAATCCATACTTTTTGCCGATGATGTTATTACGGTTGCATCTTTAGGTAAAAATGCGGGAGCGGGCGGAGTTTTTTTAGCTCTTGCATGTGATTATGTAGTCGCACGAGAGGGAGTGGTTTTGAATCCTCACTATAAGACTTTAGGACTTAGCGGAAGCGAGTATCATACTTATACTTTAGAAAAAAGGCTCGGCAAAGAAAAGGCTGACGAGCTTTTGGCAAAGTGTCTGCCGATAAGTATAAGGAGAGCTTTTCAAATCGGCATGGTTGATAAGGTTTATGAAGATAAAAACTACTTTAAATCTCTCAATGAGTTTGCACAAAGCTTAATAGAAGATGAAGATAAATACAGTGATTTTTTATATGAAAAAGAGGAATATTTATCTCAAAATATTGACATGATAGAGCAGAAAAAAGAGCAGGAGTTGAAAATAATGTATCCTGAGTTTTGGGACGAAGATAGCTTGTTTCATAAACTAAGATATGAATTTGTCTATAAAGTATGTTCGCTAAAAACACCTCAAAGATTGAAATCGTACCAGTACGATGGGCTTCCTGCCGAAGGAAACTTAGCGTTAGCGTAGGTAGCGGAATCTAGGTGCCCCTTGAGGGTATACTTCCGATACCGTTATGTAAATAAGGGGCGGGTTCCCTTTATTTTATGAAATAAAATCAAGGAATAGATATGCATGAATATAGTATTGTTCAATCTCTTTTAGACTCATGTGAAGAGAATGCAGTAAAAAACAACGCCACAAAAGTAACCAAAGTCGTAGTAAAAATAGGTGTTATGAGCGGGGTTGAACCTGAACTTTTAAAAACGGCGTTTGATACCTTTAAAGAGAAGACTCTTTGCGAAGAAGCGGAGTTTATAATAAATGTTCAAAATGTTGTTATAAGGTGCAATAAGTGCCTAAACGAGGTAGTTTTAAACACTTTAGAGTATTACTGTCCCAAGTGTGAAAGTACAGATATTGATGTTATTGATGGAGAAGAGATGTACTTAATGCAGTTAGAACTTGAGTAGATAAGTAAAATAAAATTAATTTTATTTATGGACATATAGAAATTAGGTTAAGAATTAAACAAAACTTAAAGCTTGATTAGATACAATTCCAGACTTTTTGTAGAAATGATACTTTTGAATTTATGGTATTTGATATATTCAAGAGAATTAATTATTAAAGATTTTAAGGAATTGTACATGTACGCAATTATCAAAAACGGTGGCAAGCAGTATAAAGTTCAAGAGGGCGATATTTTATTATTTGATAAAATGTCTCTTGAGCCTAAAGCTACTATCGAAATTAAAGAAGTTTTGGCTGTTAATGCAGGCGAACTTAAAATGGGAGCACCTTTTGTAGAGGGTGCTGTTGTAACTGCTGAGGTTATTAATGAAGGTCGTGATAAAAAAGTTATGACTTTTAAGAAACGTCGTCGTAAAGACAGTAAAGTAAAAAGAGGTTTCAGAAGAGACTTCACTCGTGTTCGCATCACGAGCATAGCGGCATAAGCTAATAAAACTTAGAGGAGATTAAAGATGGCACATAAGAAAGGTCAAGGTAGTACACAGAATAATCGTGACTCGGCTGGTAGAAGACTTGGTGTAAAGAAGTATGGTGGAGAGGCTGTAGTAGCCGGTAACATTATTATTCGTCAAAGAGGAACTAAAGTTCATCCTGGTAAAAATGTTGGCATGGGGAAAGACCATACGATATTTGCACTAGTTGACGGTGTTGTTTCTTTTCACAGAAAAGATAAAAAACGCCAACAAGTTTCAATCGTTCCTGCTGCATAATTCTACAAATATTTGAGCGTATGCTCAAATATTTCTACTTCAAATATAGGGTTTTTAACCTGACATAATTTAAATATTTAACAATTTACTCTTTTTGTTATAGTTAATTTTTAAATTTTTAAGTGTCAAGTTTACTATCGATTTCTGAAATCATTTAGAAATCTTACACAGCTAATTACTAGCTAAAAATAATAAGGAAAGAGCTTGTTTACAGATAGAGTAGAACTTACGGTTTCTTCAGGAAAAGGTGGCCCGGGATGTGTTTCATTTCGTCGTGAAAAGTTTGTTATAAACGGTGGTCCAAACGGCGGTGACGGCGGAAAGGGTGGAGACATCTGGTTTAAATGCGATAATAATACTCACACTCTTTCTCATTTTCAAAAAAAGATGCATATCAAAGCAGATAACGGTGCTCCGGGTGAGAGCTCTAATATGTCAGGAAAATCAGGTACTAAAAAAGTTATTATAGTTCCGCCTGGAACTCAAATAATTGATGAAGATAATGATGAAGTTTTATTTGACATGTTAATTGACGGGCAAGAAGAGCTTTTTATAAGCGGCGGAAAAGGCGGTCTTGGAAATACTCACTTTAAATCTTCGACAAATCAAAGACCTACCTATGCGCAACCCGGAGAAAAGGGCGAGACTAGAAGAATTACACTTGATTTGAAACTTATTGCAGATGTAGGGCTTGTAGGTTTTCCGAATGTAGGGAAATCTACTCTTATTTCAACTGTTTCAAATGCACGTCCCGAAATAGCAAATTATGAGTTTACAACTCTTACGCCAAAACTTGGACAAGTAAATATAGGAGATTTTGAGTCATTCATTATGGCTGATATTCCTGGAATTATCGGCGGTGCTCATGAGGGTAAAGGTCTTGGAATAGAATTTTTAAGACATATTGAAAGAACTGAGATTTTGCTTTTTATGGTTGACTTGGCATCTTATAGAGATTTAAGAGAGCAGATAGAGACTCTAAAAGCGGAAGTGGCAGCATTTTCCGATAAACTTGGAGATAGTAAATATGCTATCGCTTTGACAAGAGTAGATATTATTGCACCTGATGAAATCAGTGATTTGGTTAGCGGGTTTTTAGAGATAATAGGTGTAGAAGCTACTAAAAACAATGAGCTTGGTTTTGACGAAAAAATCCCTTATTTTATTCAAAATACTCCAGACGAAACATTAGGATATGATAGAACAGTTCCATATTTTATTGCACCGATATCTTCGGCTACAAATAAAAATATAGAACCGCTAAAGCATGCTTTGTTTAATTTAGTTCAAACTAATAGACTTTATAGTAAATAGATATTTCATAATTCAGAGATAACAAATATGAGAAGAGTAGTTGTAAAAGTTGGAAGCGCTGTTCTAACAGAGAATGATGCAATTGCATTGGAGAGAATGAGAACGCTGGTTGATTTTTTATTTGAGCTTAGAAAAACAAATGAAGTAATACTTGTCTCATCAGGCGCTGTTGCTGCCGGATATACTGCGTTAAAACTAGATAGAAGTATATTGCAAAATAAACAGGCTTTGGCTTCTATCGGTCAGCCTATTCTTATGAACAAATATGGCAAAAAATTCTCTAACTACAATATTTTAACAGCACAGGTTTTAGTTACTGCTGCAAATTTTAATATTGAAGATGAGAGCAAAAAGATAAAAGATACCGTAGATACGCTTCTCTCAAATGGAGTTATTCCGATAATAAATGAGAATGATGCAACAACGACAAAAGAGCTAGTTGTTGGAGACAATGATCAACTCTCAGCATATGTTGCAAAACATACGGCTTCTGATTTACTTATTATATTATCTGATATAGACGGTTATTATGACAAAGACCCGAGAAAATATTTGGATGCTAAAATAGTAAAAATAGTAAATTTTATTGATAAAGATGAGTTAGAGAAAGAGGCTACACCGCATGGAAATTTTGCTACGGGCGGAATTTTAACAAAACTAAAAGCTGCAAATTATCTACTTACTCACGGTATAGATATGGTGCTTACAAGTGGATATGACTTAAGCGATATAAAAAGTCTTATGCTTCAAAACAGACATGTAGGCGGAACTCTTTTTACAAAAGATAATTATGCGCAGTGAAGCAAGTGCCCTTGGGGTAAAAATTATTTTTATGGGTACGCCTGATTATGCAGGCGCTATTTTAAAAAAAATTATTGCTACTAAAGATATTGATGTCGTAGCCGTATATACTCAGCCTGATAAACCGGTAGGGCGAAAAAAAGTTCTAACTCCTCCGGTTGTAAAAACTATTGCATTAGAAAATAATATATCAGTTTATCAGCCAAACAGATTAAGAGACGACAATGTAATTAATGAACTTCTTAAAATTGAGTGTGACTACATAGTTGTGGCCGCTTACGGTCAGATACTACCGCTTGAAGTTTTGCAACATGCTCCTTGTATAAATTTGCATGCTTCAATATTGCCCAAGTACAGAGGAGCAAGCCCGATTCAGCAGACTATTTTAAACGGAGACAATAAAACCGGCGTTACGGCAATGCTTATGGATATTGGACTTGATACTGGAGATATAATAAAAATTAAAGAAGTTGATGTTGATGAAGATGAGATGGTTGAATCGCTCTTTTATAGATTAACAGAGGTCGCATCTGAATTAACAATAGACGTATTAGAAAATTTTACTTTATATACACCCGTAAAACAAGATGATTATATATCTTCACACTGTTCAAAGATAAATAAAAAAGACGGTGAAGTGGAATTTGACGATGCATATACTCTTTATAATAAATACCGTGCTTTTACGCCTTGGCCCGGAGTATATTTAAGTAGCGGATTAAAGCTTACAAAAATAGAACTTGTTGAAAAAGATAGTAAAAACGAGAGCGGAAAAGTTTTACATGTAGATAAAGAGAGTATTATAGTCGGATGTAAAAGCGGAAGCATAAAGGTACTTAGAGTTCAACCGCAATCAAAAAATGAGATGGACATTCTATCTTATATAAACGGCAAAAGATTAAATATTGCAGATACTCTATCTTGAGAGCATAGGCTCTACACAAAAATATTTAAAAGAGTTAGTTGCGCAGAACAAAATTTCTCTACCCTATGCAGTTGTTGCATATTCTCAAACAGACGGGGTAGGTAGCAGAGAAAATTCTTGGAGCGGCATGGACGGAAATCTTTTTTTATCTTTTGCAATCAAGATAGAAGATTTACCGCATGATTTAAAACTAGAGTCAGCATCTATTTATTTTTCTTATATCTTAAAAGAGACGTTAGAAGGATTTAATTCAAAAGTTTGGTTAAAATGGCCAAATGATTTCTACATTAATAATTTAAAAGTCGGTGGAGTTATTATTAATATGGTTAAAGATACCCTTGTATGCGGTATCGGGCTAAATACAACCAATGCTCCAGAAAATTTCCAAAAGCTGGATATAGTAATAAATAGAAATAAACTTCTTGAAACATATTTTATGAATATAGAAAAAAAGAGTTCATGGAAGCAAGTTTTTAGCAAATATAAGTTAGAATTCTATAAGAATCAAAACTTTTATACACATGATAAAAATTTAATAATTTCTTTAAATGATGCTTCATTGCAAAGCGATGGATCTATTCTAATCAACGGTGAGAGGATATATAGCAGACGATGAGTGAAGTGATTGTAATTGCAAATCAAAAAGGCGGTGTCGGTAAAACAACTACTGCTGTAAACTTAGCTGCTTCACTTGCCGTTGCAGAAAAAAAAGTACTTTTAATAGATTCGGATCCACAGGCAAATGCTACGACTTCATTAGGATTTCATAGAAATGATTACGAATTCAATATTTATCATGTACTTATCGGAACAAAAAAATTAAAAGATATTATTTTAAAATCAGAACTTCCTACTCTTCATTTGGCACCCTCAAATATTGGACTTGTAGGAATAGAAAAAGAGTATTATGACGCCGAAAATTCCAAAGGACGTGAACTTGTTTTGAAAAAAGCAATAGCAAATGTTTTAAAGGATTATGATTATATAATTATAGACTCTCCTCCTGCACTTGGACCAATGACGATTAATGCACTTTCAGCTTCTAATTCTGTGATTATTCCGATACAGTGTGAATTTTTTGCTCTTGAAGGACTTGCGCAGCTTTTAAATACAGTCAAATTAGTAAGAAAGTCTATTAATCAAAAACTAATAATAAAAGGTTTTTTACCTACAATGTTTAGTCCACAAAACAATCTCTCTAAACAAGTTTTCGCAGATTTGAAACAACATTTTAGTAGTAAGCTGTTTAAAGATACTACAGGGGAAATAATAGTAATTCCTAGAAATGTAAAGTTAGCGGAGTCTCCATCTTTTGGAAAACCGGCTATTTTATATGATGTAAAATCAAGCGGTTCTATCTCATATCAAAATTTAGCACAAGCGATTATGGAAATATGAAAAGTCAAAAATTAGGCAGAGGCTTAGGCGCACTTTTAGGCGAAATAGAAGAGGCTTATGAAAATGAAGTTCCTCAAAAAGATTCTATTATTGAAATCTCACTAAAAGATATAAGACCGAACCCTTTTCAGCCTAGAAAACATTTTGAAGAGAACTCCTTGTACGAATTAGGAGAGTCGATAAAAAATGATGGGTTGCTACAACCAATTATTGTAACGGAAGATGTTGACGGTTATGTACTTATTGCAGGAGAGAGAAGACTTCGCGCATCAAAACTTGCAAAACTAAAAACAATTCGTGCTATTGTTTTAAACAGTGACGAACAGAAAATGAGACAGTTTGCACTAATTGAAAATATTCAAAGAGATGAATTAAACTCTATTGAACTTGCACATGCGTATGGCGAACTTATCAAACTGCACAATATTACTCAAGATGAATTATCGATAAAAATTCATAAAAGCAGAACACATATAACTAATACCATTAGACTGTTGCAACTATCTTCAAAAACTCAAAGAGCATTAATAGAGAAAAAAATCAGTACCGGACATGCAAAGGTTTTAGTTGGACTTGATGAAAAACAACAGCAACTTATAGTTAATTCGATTGTAGGGCAAAAATTAAGTGTTAGGGAAGTTGAAGCTACTATAAAAAGTATAAAAAATGCCAAAGCTGAATCAGACGATAAAGTTGAAGCCATTTTGTATGATTTTAAAGAGATAAAAGATAAATTGTCTGCTTTAGGATTTAAAATAAAAAATTCAAATAAAAGTTTGACTATTGAATTTGATAATAAAAATCAAATTGACATATTTTTAAACTATTTTGTAGAGTAACTTAATTCTATATCACTTGAATTTAAAATTTTTTGTAAAAAATATAAAAAAAGTTTAAATATTTTGTCAGTTTAACAATTCTTTTAATTTTAACATAGTATAATCACGCAACTTTTAGGAGGTGCTATGTTAGATATAAATCCGATACTACTTGTAGCTACATTAATCGTGTTTCTTACGCTTATTGCCGTTCTAAACAGTTGGCTTTATAATCCGTTATTTGCTTATATGAACAAAAGAGATGAGGACATCAAAAAAGATCTAGAAAAAGTAGGTTCTAATGATGATGAAATTAACGAACTTGAGTCAAAAGCACAATCAATAATTGTAAATGCTAAATTGGAAGCTGCGGCACTGAGAGAGAAAGTTATTACGGATGCTAAAGAGTTAGCAGAGAGTAAGTTAGAAGCGAAACGTGCTGAATTAGCTAGTCAGTATTTAGAATTTGAGCAATTGCTTGCTCAATCTAGTGAACAGTTGAGTAGTGATTTAAAATTACAAATCCCACTGTTTAAAGAAGCTGTAAAAGCTAAATTCAGTCAAATATAAGGATGTAATGTGAGTAGAATTTTAGTATTTATGCTAATGATGTCGACCTATGCATTGGCATCTAGTGGTGGCGCAGAACATGCTAATACCGATATAATTCAAAGAACAGTTAACTTTTTATTGTTTGCCGGATTGATTTGGTATCTTGTTGCTGAGCCTGCAAAGAACTATTTTGCATCAAGAAGTCGGTTAATTGCTGATGAGATGAAAAAAGTGCAAGATAAGTTAAAAGAGTCTGTTTCTCTAAAAAAAGAGGCACTAGCGAAAATAACGGCAGCTGAAAAGTTTGCTGCAGATTTAGTAGCTAACTCTAAAAAAGAGAATAAAATCGTAAACGACCATATTATGACACAATGCGAAGCAGATATAGAAATATTAGTTAAACAACAAGCTACGCTAATTGAGTATGAACAAAGAAAAATGGTTCGCAGTGTTGTTGAAAATACACTAAAAGATGTATTGAGCCAAAGTGATGATGGTTTTGATAAAGAAGCTATGGCTAGTGTTATCTTAAAGAAGGTGGCATAACATGGAAGAATTAATCGCAAAAAGATATCTTAAAGCTATTAAACAGAGTTCTAATTTAGAGTCTATTCAAAGCATAGCTCTCGTTTTTTCTGTTTTAGCTGAATCTTTTAATGATGAGAAATTTAATCAAATCATTAATCATCCGGATATAAGTAAAAATCAAAAATCAGAAATTTTATTGGCAGCAGTTAAATCATCTGGCTCTAAAAATATTGAAAACTTAATAAAACTGCTTGTAGAGCAAAATCGTATTAATATTATCCCTGCAATTGCTGAAGTTATAAGAAAAGACATTGCTTTAACTAGTAAAAGCTATAGTGGAATTGTATATAGCGATAGCAATATTGATGCAAAAGTTTTGGAAGATTTAAGCAGCGGTTTAGGTAGAAAATTTGACTCTAAAATATCATTAAAGTTTGTGAAAAACGATTTTAACGGTATTAAAGTAGATGTTGAAGATCTTGGAGTAGAAATAAGTTTTTCTAAAGCAAGAATCAATAGTCAAATTATAGAACATATTGTAAAAGCAATTTAACTTCATGAGAGGAGATGTGTAGTGGTAGCAAAAATTCAAGCTGATGAGATCAGCTCAATAATTAAAGAGCGTATTGACAACTTTGAACTAAGTGTTGATATTAATGAGACAGGTAAAATTGTTTCTTATGCTGATGGTGTTGCGCAAGTTTACGGACTAAGTAATGTTATGGCAGGTGAAATGGTAGAGTTCGAAGAGGGAACTAGAGGTTTAGTTATGAACCTTGAAGAGAGTACGGTAGGTGTTGTTATACTTGGACCAGGGTCTATGTTGAAAGAGGGCTTATCTGTAAAAAGATTAGGTCGTCTTCTTCGTGTTCCTGTCGGTGACGCACTACTTGGTCGTGTTGTTAATGCATTAGGTGAGCCAATTGACGGTAAAGGTCCTATTGAGACAAGTGAGACTCGCTTTGTCGAAGAGAAGGCACCTGGGATTATGAGTAGAAAATCTGTTCATGAACCTTTAGCAACCGGTATTAAAGCGATTGATGCTTTAGTTCCAATTGGTAGAGGTCAAAGAGAACTTATTATCGGTGATAGACAAACAGGCAAAACAACAGTTGCTCTTGATGCTATTATTAATCAAAAAGGCAATGGTGTTATTTGTATTTATGTTGCTGTTGGACAAAAAGAGTCAACTATTGCACAAATAATTCGTCGTTTAGAAGACCATGGTGCATTAGAATATACTATTATTGTTTCTGCTACTGCTTCTGAAGCGGCAGCTCTTCAATTTTTAGCACCATATACCGGTGTTACTATGGGAGAATATTTCCGTGACAATTCTAGACATGGTTTAATTGTTTATGATGATTTATCTAAGCATGCAGTTGCATATCGTGAGATGTCACTTATCCTTCGTCGCCCTCCAGGTCGTGAAGCATACCCTGGTGATGTTTTCTATATTCACTCTCGTCTTTTAGAGAGAGCTGCAAAAGTTTCTGATGAAAGAGGAGCAGGTTCACTTACTGCTCTTCCTATTATTGAGACACAAGCAGGAGATGTAGCGGCATATATTCCTACAAATGTTATCTCTATTACTGATGGTCAGATTTTCTTAGAGACTGAACTTTTTAACTCAGGTATTCGTCCTGCTATTAACGTAGGTCTTTCAGTTTCTCGCGTTGGTGGTGCTGCTCAGATTAAAGCTACTAAACAAGTTGCAGGTACTCTAAGACTTGACCTTGCTCAGTATCGTGAGCTGCAAGCATTTGCTCAGTTTGCATCTGATCTTGATGAGTCATCTCGTAATCAGTTAGAGCGTGGGCAAAGAATGGTAGAAGTTCTAAAACAAGGACCTTTCTCTCCACTTTCTGCTGAGAAACAAGTTATGATTATTTTTGCAGGTAATGAAGGCTTCTTAGATGATATGGCACCATCAAATGTTGTTCGTTTTGAAGCTGAGCTATATCCTTTTATTGAGGCATCTTATCCTCAAATTTTTGAAAATATTAGAAGCACTTCTAAAGTAGATGATGATACTAATGCACTAATGAAAAAAGCACTTGAAGAGTTTAAATCTAGCTTCGTAGTGGCATAAGGAAAACTTTATGGCAAACTTGAAAGATATTCAAAGACAGATAAAGAGTGTTACAAATACTCAAAAGACGACTCGTGCTATGAAGCTTGTTTCGACTGCAAAACTTAAACGTGCAGAAGAATTAGCTAAGCGTTCTCGTCTTTATGCTGCAAAAATGAATCAGGTGCTTGCCGAAATAGCTGGACGTATTAAATGTAATAAAGTTGGAGGAATTGACAATCGTTGTTTTATAGAGATTGAAAATCCAAAAACAGTTGACATAGTTTTTGTTACTGCAGATAAAGGCTTATGCGGTGGTTTTAATATTCAAACTATTAAAGCCGTCAAAAAACTTTTGGCTGAGTTTAAAGCAAAAAATATAAAAGTACGTTTACGTGGAATCGGTAAAAAGGGCATTGAGTTTTTTAAATACAATGAAGTTGAACTTTTTGACTCTGTAGTAAATCTTAGTTCTAAACCTGATAAGGAAAGATCGGATGAATTTATTCTATCTTCTATAGAAGATTTTAAAGACGGAAAAATTGATGCTCTGCATATAATATATAACGGCTATAAAAATATGATAACTCAAGAGTTACATGTAGATAAAATATTACCGGTTGATGCTAGTAAGTATGAGTGCAATGAACCGGAAAAGTCAATGCTAGAGATAGAGTCTCAAGATGAAGAAAAGATGTTGGACTCTTTAGTAAATGTGTATGTTCAATATGCAATGTATTATTCGCTTATTGATTCGGTTGCTGCTGAACATAGTGCAAGAATGCAGGCTATGGATACGGCAACAAATAATGCAAAAGATATGGTTAAGTCATTAAATGTGCAATTTAATAAAGCTAGACAAGCAGCTATTACCACTGAACTTATTGAAATTATAAGTGGTGTGGAGTCTATGAAATAATGGAGAAAAATATGATTGGTAAAATAAGCCAGGTTATGGGCCCGGTTGTTGATGTTGATTTTGATGGTTATCTTCCAATAATTAATGAAGCAATTGAAGTTAAGATAAATTTAGAGGGTGTGCAAACTCGTTTGGTATTAGAAGTTGCAGCTCACTTGGGTGATGGTCGTGTTAGAACGATTGCAATGGATATGAGTGAAGGTCTAGTGCGTGGGATGGATGCTGTTGCAACAGGTTCTCCTATTAAAGTTCCTGTTGGAGAGAAAGTACTTGGACGCATTTTCAATGTTATTGGTGAAACAATTGATGATGGTGAGCAAGTAACTGATGCTCCTATGTGGTCAATCCACCGTCAACCTCCGGCTTTAGTTGAACAATCAACTACTACTGAGATGTTTGAGACGGGTATTAAAGTTGTTGACTTGTTAGCCCCTTACTCAAAAGGCGGTAAGGTTGGATTGTTTGGTGGTGCCGGTGTTGGTAAGACAGTTATTATTATGGAGCTTATCCACAACGTTGCAATGGGACATGATGGTTTATCTGTATTTGCTGGTGTTGGTGAAAGAACTCGTGAAGGTAATGATCTTTACCATGAGATGAAAGATTCAAATGTACTTGATAAAGTTGCACTGTGCTATGGTCAAATGAGTGAGCCTCCTGGAGCACGTAACCGTATTGCATTAACTGGTCTTACAATGGCTGAATACTTTAGAGATGAAAAAGGTCTAGATGTATTAATGTTTGTTGATAATATTTTTCGTTTTGCTCAATCAGGTTCTGAGATGTCTGCACTTCTTGGTCGTATCCCTTCAGCAGTTGGTTATCAGCCGACACTAGCTCGTGAGATGGGTGCACTTCAAGATAGAATTACATCAACTAAAAATGGTTCAATTACTTCCGTTCAAGCTGTTTATGTACCAGCGGATGACTTAACAGATCCGGCTCCTGCTTCTGTTTTTGCTCACTTAGATGCAACTACGGTTCTTAACCGTAAAATTGCTGAAAAAGGTATATATCCTGCAGTTGATCCACTGGATTCATCTTCAAGACTACTTGATCCGCAGATTTTAGGCGAAGAGCACTACAGTGTAGCTCGAGGTGTTCAACAAACTCTTCAGAAGTATAAAGATTTACAAGATATTATAGCAATTCTTGGTATGGATGAGTTATCAGAAGATGACAAAAACGTTGTAGAACGTGCTCGTAAAATCGAGAAGTTCTTGTCTCAACCGTTTTTCGTTGCTGAAGTATTTACAGGTTCTCCTGGTAAGTATGTTTCTTTAGCCGACACTATTAAGGGTTTTAAAATGATTCTTAACGGTGAGTGTGACCATATGCCTGAAGGTTCTTTTTATATGGTCGGTGGCATAGATGAGGCAATTGAAAAAGCTGGAAAAATGAAGTAATTCATAAAGGACTGACATGAATAAGTTAAAACTTGAAATCCTAACTCCTAATGGTGTTATCTATAACGGTGAAGCCATTAGCGTGACTCTTCCTGGTGAAGAGGGCGAGTTTGGAGTTCTAGCTGAACACTCATCTTTAACTACATTGCTTGAAGCAGGTGTAATTGATATTGAGAAAGAAGATAAATCAGTCGAATCAATTTTAATCAACTGGGGCGTAGTTCAAGTTGATGAAGAAAAAGTTATTGTATTAGTTGAAGGTGCCGTAGCAATTCGCGGAGCAACAGAGAGTGCAATTGCTAAAGCACTGAGTGATGCTAAAGAGCTTATTGAATCTATAAAAGACAATAATCCTGCAATTGCTGCCGTTACTGCAAAAATTGAATCAGCTGCTCAAAATTTAATATAAATATATGATTAATAATTTAATTGATTTTTATCTCAAAAGTCACCCTGTAACATTGGGTGTTTTGGCTCTATTAGCGCTATATTTTATAGTGCTGAACTGGGTCTTTTTTTATCGTTATTTTTCTCTTAATAGTTGGCTTGAAATAGAAAATAAATCTCTTGAGAGTCTTTTAATGGGGGCAACTAACGTTAATCCTCAATCTTTTCTAAGTAATTTTTTAAAAACTAGTTCAAATGTTTCTAAAAATGTATTGGCATTAGCCCTTTTGGCAGCGACAAAAGATGCTACAAAAGGTCTATCTATTCTCTCAGTATTTGCATCAACGACTCCTTTTATCGGTCTTTTTGGAACTGTTGTGTCAATTTTAGATACATTTACGCATATAGGTCAAAGCAGTGGAGGTATGTCTGTGATTGCAGGTGGTGTTTCAGATGCACTAGTAGCAACTGCTGCCGGCATTTTTGTTGCTATATTTGCATACACATATCATCAAATATTAAAACGAAAATCATTTGAACTAATTAGTTTTATAGAGATGCAAAGCGATGCAATAATAGCTAGAAAAGTGTAAATATGGCATATAATTGGGATGAGAAACCTGAACTTAATATTACTCCATTAGTGGATGTAATGTTGGTTCTTTTAGCTATTATGATGGTTATAGCACCAAATGTAATTTATGAGGAAAACATCAATCTTCCTCAGAGTTCAAAAACAAAAACTTTATCTAAAATACCTCCTGTGCATATTAGTATAGATAAAGATAAAAATTTAAAAGTTAATAAAGACAGCTATCAACTAGATGCTTTTTTAGACAACTTTTTCTTATACTCTAAAAAACTAGATTTAAAAGCAAGTGTACTAATAAGTGCGGATAAAAATTTGGATTATGGTGTTGTCATGTCTGTTTTAGCTGCTGTAAAACAAGCTGGCTTTACTGAGGTTTCACTAGCTACTAATGGATAATAAAAATTTTTATTTTTACATTAGTGGTTTTATATCACTATTTATATTTGTATTTTTTTCATCGCTATTTATTATTTCTATAGTTATATCAAAAAAAGTAGATAGTTTTGCACTAAAAAAAGATAATTATATATCTGTTTCAGTAGATATACCAAAAACTCAATCTAGTACATCTAAAAAAAATATTGAAAAACCTATTGTAGAAGAGCCGATAAAAGAAGAACCTATTGTTGAGAAACAAAACGTGCAAACTCAAACAACTAAAGTAGAAAAAAAAGAGATAAATATAGATAATTTATTTAGTGATGTTTGGACTAAAAGTATTAAAGCAGAAGAGAAAAAACCAAAAACTGATAATAGAATTATAGAAGAAATTCAAAAAAAGATTAATAAATCAGACACAAATACTGTTAAATCAATTTCAAAAAAAATTCAAAATATTGATGCGGCAAAAATGGAAAATGAGAATGCTAAAGAGTCAACTGCTCCTGAGGTTAATGAATATTTTGCTAAAATTCAGGCTCTGGTGTATGAGCATTTTACGCCGCCAGAAAACTCAGAGGGTAATAGTGTAGTTGCAGTTATTGAACTAAGTGCAATGGGTAAAGTTATTGATTTTAGAATTTTAACTTACTCAGGCAATGACGCGTTAAACATTGAGAGTGATAAGATAAAAAGTAGGATAGTAAATATACTTTTTCCGGAGAATCCAAACAAAAGTTCCGGTATATATAAAATAAAATTAATTTCTAAGGAGTAATATTGAAAATTTTTATTTCACTATTAATTGCTGTAAGTATTATGTTTGCAAGTGATGCAACAATTGAAGTCGTGAAAAAAGCAGATTCTCTTCCAAGCTTGGCAGTTGAAGATTCATCTATTAGCTATGATCAGACATTTAAAGAGAGATTTTTTAAATCTATAGTAGCTGATTTGAATGTTCTTTCTATATTTAATGTAGATAGAAATTACCGAACGGTAAGCTATGACGCTTCTAATGTTGTTGTTGAAAATAAAGATATGAATTATGTTTTAAGATATAAGCTTAGTGAGGGCGAAAATAGGGCACTAAATGTCGAGCTGAAAATTTTTACACAAAATAATGTTGTGTTTAATAAAATATATAAACTAAATAATCCAGAGATATATATGTTTGCATCTCATGAAATTGCATATGATGTAAACAGCTTTATGGGTGAAGCACCTATAGAATGGATAAAAAGAAAAGTAATCTTCTCAAGAATGATTTCTCCGCAAAAAAGTGAATTGGTAATATCAGATTATACTTTAGCATATCAACATGTAGCGGTAAAAGGTGGTTTTAATATATTTCCAAAGTGGGCTAATAAAGAACAGAGTGCATTTTATTATAGTTCTTTAGATGAAAAAAAGCCGACCTTAAAATATGTAAATATTAGAACAGGAAGTGTTAAAGTAATAGCTTCTTCTGATGGAATGATGGTTTGTTCTGATGTTAACGAAGATGGAAGTAAATTATTATTGACGATGGCTCCAAAAGGACAACCTGATATTTATCTCTATGATGTTAAAACAAAAAACTCAAAAGTATTAACGACGTATGGCGGAATTGATGTTAGCGGACAATTTATGGGTAAAGATAAAGTAGTTTTTGTATCTGATCGTCTAGGATATCCAAATATATTCTCATATAATATGAATTCAGGCAGTATTGAGCAGATGATATATTATGGAAAAAGTAATGCCGCTTGTAGTGTCTTTGGCGGATATATTGTATATAAAGCAAGAGAGAGTTCTTCTTCTTTTGGAGATAATACATTTAATTTGCATCTTATATCAACAGAAACAGATTTTATAAGAAGATTGACGGCTGTAGGTGTAAATGAATTTCCAAAATTTTCTATAGAAGGAGATGCAATTATCTTTATTAAAAACTATAAAGGGCAAAGTTCTATAGGTTTAATTAGAATAAATCATAATAAAAATTACCTTTTCCCACTAAAAGATGGAAAAGTTCAATCTTTGGATTGGTAATATTAAAATATAATCATATTTTAATATTATTTTGGTACAATTGCGAAAATAAAATCTAAGGTAGAAAAAGATGAAAAACGTAGTAGTCTCAAGTGTTTTAACGGCGTTAATAGTGTTAAGTGGTTGTAGCGATAAAGAGCCAAAAGTTGAAGAAGCTGTTGCTGCTCAGGAAATTGTAAAAGACAGTTCAAGTGCTGAATCATCTTCTTCTGTTGCAAGCAATATAGAATCAGAGAGTGAGTTAATTGTTAGATTAGAAAAAGAGTTACAAACAATTTACTTTGATTTTGACAAATTTAATATCAGAACAGATATGCAAAGTAAACTTTCAAGTGACGTAGCTGTTGTAAATTCTAAAGCAAGTAAATTTTCTATAAAACTAGAGGGAAATTGTGATGAGTGGGGAAGTGATGAGTACAACTTTGCACTAGGATTAAAAAGATCTGAGACAGTTAAAAAAGCTTTAGTTGCAGAAGGTGTTGACGTAAAACGTATTACTATGGTAAGTTTTGGTGAGAGTAATCCTGTTTGTAAAGATAAAACTAAAGAGTGTTGGTCTCAAAATCGTAGAGTTGATTTCAAACTTTTACCATAATACATGAATACTAGAAATTTAATTGTTTCATTAACAATAATCTTTCCTTATTACTTAATCGGAGCCGAACCATCAGCGTTCGGTGCCGGTGATTTAAGCAATCCAAACCCTTATGGTTTAACTTCTACCGAAGCCACAATACTAGAAACTAAAAAAAATCTAAACAAAATCGTAGTAAAAAGCAATAATCAAGCAAATGAAGTCGATTCTTTAAGAGAAAGAATTGATGGATTACAAACAATTATTGAAAGTTTAAGCTCATCATCTCGTGAAAATAAGTTAAAGGTAAAATCCTTAACTGACGAATATACGCTTCAACGTAATAATGAGAGTGAATACAGCAAACGAATTGCAGAATCACTTCAAGATAATAGTAAAGAGATAGAAAAGATAAAGCTTCAAATTATCGAGATGTCTAAAATTATTGACCAAATAAGTTCCACTTATATTTTAAAGACGGAGTTTAATGCTTTGGTTAGCGATGTCAATAAATTTAAAGATCTCGTTGCAAAAGAATTAAAGACAGGCAACACTAAGTCAAAAAAAACTAAAAATGAAAATATGTCAACTTCAGAGATTGAAAGTAAAGCAAAAAGTTTATATGATAAAAAGCAATATGATGAATCTTTAGAATATTATAAAGATTTAATAGCAAAAAATTACAAACCTGCCTATTGCCATTATATGGTAGGAGAAATAGAATATTATAAAAATAGTTATGCTGAAGCAATAGCGTATTATAAAAAAAGTGCATCATTGTTTAATAAAGCAAGCTATATGCCCACATTAATGCTTCATACTGCAATCTCAATGGATAAAACAGGTGATAAAAAGAATGCAAAGATTTTTTATGATGCTGTTGTTTCCCAATTTTCAGATAGTAGTCAAGCAAAAATTGCAAAAAGTAAACTTAGCTCAATTAAACAATAGTTATTAGTTTATTTGTAATTAGTATTATTATGTTAAAATCAAAAAAAAATTAAAGGCATTAAATATGGCAATAGAAACAAATCAGATAGTATCAATAGAATATGAGGTTAGTGATGGTGCAAATATAGTTGATAGTAATGTTGGCGGTATTCCGTTAGTATTTATGTTTGGAAAAGGTCAAATTATTCCTGGTTTAGAAAATGCAATTGCTAATATGTCTATAGGCGAAAAAGCAGAAGTTCTTGTTAAAGCAGAGGATGCGTACGGTGAGTATAATGCTGAAGCTAAGCAAGAAGTTCCAAAAGATCAATTTGCCGGAATTGATTTGGAAATTGGAATGACTCTTTATGGACAGGGAGAAGATGGTGGAACTGTTCAAGTTGTAGTTCAAGAGATTGGATCTGAAAATGTTATAATTGATTTTAATCATCCTTTAGCAGGAAAAGATTTAGCTTTTGTTGTTTCTATTAATAATATTAGAGAAGCATCAGCAGAAGAAGTTCTAAGCGGTATTCCGGTTGAGAATCAACATGATGACTGTTGCGGAACTGGTGGCGGCACTGGTTGTGGATGCTAGTTATATAACTGCTTCCGCCTCTTCGGCGCAAGCATTTAAGACGGCAACTCTTTTAAAAACATTAAGTGTAAATTCTCTTATAACAGGAGATGTCGGCGTTGGGAAAAAAAGTTTAGCTCGTTATATTCTTCCTGATGCTCCTATGCTTGATGCATCTAATCATGATGAATTATTGGCTACATTAGAGAGTTCTAATAAGGTCATAATTGTAAATATAGAAAATTCACCAAATATAAAAAAAATTTTAGACATTGTTTATAATAATAATATTAGGGTTATAGCTACTGCAAAAAGTTCATATTACAATGAACAAGCAGATAAACTATTTGGCATTAAATTTAATGTGCCACCACTTTCGAAAAGACCGGAAGATGTTGAACAGCTTGTTCAAAAGTTTATCAAAGAGGCATCTTTGCTTTTTTGTACAAAAGAAAATTTTAAAATAAAAAACTTTAAACCTGATTTGACTCAAAATTCAAACTCTTTAAGAAGGCAGATAATGATTAATTATCTACTGCAAGATATTAATGAGAGTGAATTAATAGATATAATTCAAAACTATTTAATTGATAAATTGGGTTCCAATAATGATTATAAAAATTTTCTGCATTTATATGAAGTACCTATTATAAAAGCAGGTATTTTAAGATTTAAATCACAACTTCAGCTATCTGATAAACTTGGTTTAAATAGGAATACTCTTAGAAAAAAGATAGCAGATAATGAAAAATATTTATAAAAATAAGGATAATTATGAAAAAGATAGCAATGATTTTTGCAGGACAAGGGAGTCAGGCAACTGGTATGGGAAGGGATTTCTATGACAATTCAGAGTTAGCAAAAGAAATGTTTGACAAAGCAGGCGAGAGAATAGGTATTAATTTTGAAGAACTTATCTTTGGTGAACATGAGTTATTAAATCAAACAGCATATACACAGCCTGCAATACTTTTAGTTCAGATGATAGCTTATCGTCTTTTAAAAGAAGAATGTCCTGATTTGAAAGCAGAACTGTTTTTAGGTCACTCATTGGGTGAATTTTCAGCTCTTTGTGCAAGCGGTGCTATTGATTATATTGATGCAATTGAACTTGTTCATAGACGCGGTCAGTTAATGCAGGACGCTTGTACTGATATAGAAGCCGGCATGATGGTTGTTATGGGACTTGATGACGAAGCAGTTGAGAAAATTTGTACTGCAGCGCAGCAAGATGGCAAAAAAGTTTGGCCTGCAAACTACAATCAAGACGGGCAGCTAGTCGTAGCAGGAATGAGAGCTGATTTGGCATCATTGGAGCAGACATTTAAAGACGCCGGGGCAAAACGCGCTCTTTTACTTAACATGTCGGTAGCTAGTCATTGTGAATTACTATCTGCTGCACAAATTCCTCTTAAAAGTTTAATGGAAGGAATGATAGAAGATAGTTTTGAAGCTCCTGTAGTCTCAAATGTTACAACTACTTTATATGCAACAAAAAAAGAGGCGGTAGAGCTTTTAACGAAACAACTTGTTGAGCCGGTTAAATATAAGCAATCTATATTGGCAATAGAAAATAGTGTTGATATTGCTATTGAATTTGGAAACGGGGCTACTCTTAAAGGTTTAAATAAGAGAATAGCACCAAATCTGGAAACATATAATGTATCGGATATGAAATCATTGGCTGAAGTAGCGGCACAAATTTGTAATTAAAATGAGAATTACTCTTGCTCAGACATCGCCGAAATTAAATCGTTCCAATTTAAAAGAAATTATTTCTATAATAGATACATGTAAAGATAAAAGTGACTTGATAGTATTTGCGGAACTCTCTTTAAACGGTTATATGCTTCAAGATAAGCTTAGTGAAGATGCATGGAACATTGACGAGTTAGATATTTTGAAAAATTTAAGCTTACATGTAGATATTGCAGTCGGTGCTGCCATTAAAGATAAAAACTACTTTAGAAACGCGGCACTATATTTCTCAAAAGGTAAGCTTTTATCCAAGCATTTCAAAGTACACCTTCCTAACTACGGCATGTTTGAAGAGGCTAGATATTTTAAAGCCGGCAATATTTTTGAGAGTTTTATAAGCAGTCATGGAAAAATTTCTATGGTAGTCTGTGAAGATTTGTGGCACAAAGATGTTCATAAAGATTTAATAAAAGAGAATCCTGATTATATACTTGCGCTTGTTGCATCTCCGGCAAGAGGTTTTAGTGATGACGGGCTTGAGATAGAAGACAAATGGTATGAAATTATTAAAACTGTAGCACAAGAGTGCAAAGCTAAACTAATATTTGTAAATAGAGTCGGTTTTGAGGACGGTCTTGGATTTTGGGGTGGAAGTTGTATTATTGATGAAAATGCAAATATTATCCATAGAATGCCACGGTATAAACAAGAAACAAAGATATTTGAAATATAGGAAAAAATTATGAAGATAGCAATAATGGGTGCAATGCCTGAAGAGATAGCTCCGATACTTGAAAAAGTGGGTTTGTATAAAACAACTGAATATGCATGTAATAAATATTATGAAGCATCATATAAAGGTATTGAGTTAGTTATAGCATACTCTAAAATTGGAAAAGTATTTTCAACTCTTACCGCTACAACTATGATTGAGCATTTTGGAGCTCAAAAATTACTGTTTTCCGGTGTAGCAGGTGCTATATCAGCTTCTCTTAAAGTAGGAGATTTAGTTGTGGCTACAAAGCTCTCTCAACATGATTTAGATATTACCGCATTTGGTCACCCATTTGGATATGTTCCTGAAGGCGCTGTCTTTGTAGAAGCAGACAAGCAGATGATAGAGATAAGTAAAGAAGTTGCAAAAAGTATGGGTAAAAATATTTTAGAAGGAGTAATTGCAACAGGCGATCAGTTTGTTGCAAATGAAGAGAGAAAAAACTGGATAGGGAAAACTTTTAATGCCGATGCTCTTGAAATGGAAGGCGGAAGTGTTGCTGTTGTGTGTGATGCTTTAAATATTCCGTTTTTTATACTTCGTGCAATTAGTGATGCAGCTGATATGGATGCCAGTTTTAGTTTTGATGAATTTTTACAAACAAGTGCTAAAGAGAGTGCAGAGTTTGTTATGAATATGGTGGACAGACTTGCAGATTAAGCTTTCTAAAAAAATAATGTCCAAACTCGGTAAAACAAATGCCGAGTTTAATCTTATAGAAGAGGGCGATAAAATTTTAGTAGGTCTTAGCGGGGGCAAAGACTCTCTTACGATGATTCACGCTATGAAAGAGCAACAGCGTCGTGCCCCATTTAAATTTGAGTTTATTGCCGTAACCGTTTCATATGGAATGGGTGAAAATTTTGACAAGTTAGTGAGCCATTGCAAAGAACATGAAATACAACATGTTATTTATGATACGCAAATTTATGATTTGGCTGAAGAAAAAATTAGAAAAAACTCATCATTTTGTAGCTTTTTTTCTCGTATGAGGAGAGGTTCGCTATATAGCGCTGCAGAAAAGTACGGCTGTAATAAAGTTGCGTTAGGTCACCATATGGACGATGCGTGCGAGAGTTTTTTTATGAATTTTATATACAACGGTCAACTTCGCTCTCTTGCACCAAAATATAGAGCAGAAAACGGATTGATTGTAATTCGTCCGCTAATTCAGATGAGAGAGCGACAATTAACCGCTTTTGCACTAGATAATAATATTCCTACAATAGGTGATGAATCTTGCCCATCTATGAGATTTGATGTAAAGATGCCTTATGCAAGAGCTCGTACTAAAGAGATGCTAAAGAGCATGGAAAAAGAATTTCCTTCACTTTTTACAAGTTTAAATGCGGCATTTAAAAATATATCGCAAGAGAGTTTTTTTGATAAAGAGAAGTTTAATATTTAGACTCCACTTTTTCTTCATCTTTAGCTATCTGTAATTTCTTTTCGTTAAGAGTATCTTCTTTTATGTTTTTTAAAAATTCTATAATATTCTCTTGATAAGAGATAATATCTCTGTCATGTGAAAGAGAGATTAATTGACGTAGAGACTCGATATCTATTTTTTTAGCATATCTGGGTGCATGTCTTAACTCTTTTTGAATATTTGAGATAAGAGTATCTATGTCAAGACCGTTTTTTTCTGTAACTTTTTTTACAAGTTCTTTGGTCGAGAGCATTAAAAGGTTAGCTCTGTCTTCATCATATTTATAAACTTCAATGCCGATATTTTTAATGATTGAGTAGTTTTCCACGTTAGCATCTTCATTTGCTGAAATAATTAATGCAAAAAGTTTAGCGCGAAACTCTAAAGAGCCGTGATGATGAACAAACAATTCTCGAAATGCACTAAAAAAATGGTGTTTTAATTTAAAACTTAGTCGCACTTTGATTCCTCGGCTCATATGATATGCCATTATACAAAAAGTAAAATAAAACCTAGTTAATTGAAGTTTTTAAATATTTTTAGAATCGATAAAGTGAAATGGATTGAAGTAGAGATATGAGCGGAAAATCCGCTCAGAGAAAAATTACAGACCTGTAACGTTTTCTGCTTGAGGACCTTTTTCGCCTTGACCAATTTCGAAAGTAACTTTTTGACCTTCATTTAATGATACACGACCATGTCCTGAGTTGTTAATTTGACGAAAGTGTACAAATACATCTTTTCCGCCATTTTCTTGCTCGATAAATCCAAAACCTTTTTCACTATTGAACCATTTAACTGTTCCGTTTACTAATGTTGCCATTGTAATCCTTTTTATGTATGAATACACCTTATTTCAAAGGTGGTTGAAAATCTAATATTAAGTTCTATTTTAGGTGAATTTTACTGTTAACTAGAAGTCGTCAATACAAAGCAGTCTAAATGATGTAACTCGAATCATCTTTCATTGCTAGTATTGTATCTAAAAAAAGTTAAAAATAAAAAGATTTGCAAAATATTTGACTACGTATAGCTAAAATCATAAAGCATACCCTCTATTTTAGCAGTTTTTTATGCTTTTATTTTGCATATATGTTATTATACATTTTTGATTTTACCATGATATAAAATCGTAATAGTATATAAAAAATTATAAGGAAGAATTTATGGGTAGAGCCTTTGAGTATAGAAAAGCTTCAAAGTTAAAGAGATGGGGAGCAATGTCAAAATTATTTCCAAAGCTGGGGAAAATAATTACAATGGCTGCAAAAGAGGGTGGGATAGACCCTGATATGAATGCTAGACTTCGTACGGCAATTATAAATGCCAAAGCTGAAAATATGCCAAAAGACAATATAGAAGCGGCGATAAAAAGAGCTACGTCAAAAGATACTGCAAGTATGCTTGAGGTTAATTTTGAGGGAAAAGCACCGCACGGAGTACAAATTTTTATAGAGTGTATGACTGATAATAACACAAGAACAGTTGCAAATGTTAAAAATATACTTACAAAGCATGGTGGAGAGATGCTTACAAAAGGATCTTTGGAGTTTATGTTTGATAGAAAAGCACTATTTGAATTTCCTTTAAAAGAGGGCATGGATTTAGAAGAGTTAGAGCTAGAGTTAATTGATGCAGGATTAGAAGAGATAGAGGCGGAAGATGGCGTTGTAATGGTAACAGCTGATTATAAAAGTTTTGGTGCAATAAATAGCGCTTTAGAAAATATGGGTATTGAAATTTCAAAAGCAAATTTGGAAAGAATGCCAAATTCTCCTATATCTATTAATGACAAACAGCAAGCTGATATTGACAAAATATTAGATAAGCTTGAAGATGATGAAGATGTTCAGAAAATTTTTACAAACATAGCATAATATTAGCTATGTTTATATAATATGGAGTATATAAATAGTAAATTTATACAAACGCTAGAGTTAAAAAATAACATGTAAGTGACTCGAATATTTTTACTAATCGAACAATATATAAACTAAAAGCAAGCAAATAAGATGTCCTCTATCTAGCTCCCGTAACTGCATTTCCCATATCCCACATAGGCAGGAATATTCCAAGAGCTAGTAGAATAACCATACTTGCTAGAATTAATAACATGATAGGTTCAATTGCTTCAGACAGACCGTCAATAATGGCATCAAATTTCATTTTATAGTACTGGGCAACTTTTTTTACCATATTGTCCAACGTACCGCTATCTTCTCCTGCACTAATCATTTGAATAATCATATTTTCAAACAGTTTAGTCTCTTTTAAACCTTTATGTAAAGCAGAGCCTTTTTCAACGGCAACTCTTACGGATGAGAGTTTTGCTTTTAGGGGAAGGTTGTCTATCATTGCAATTGTAGTGTCAAGTGCTTCAAGGATAGGGATACCGGCACGAACAAGTTCTGAAAAAACAAGTGTAAATCTGCTGAGTGTTGAGTACATAATAATATTTTTAATCAAATATGTTTTAAGTAAAATTTCGTGCCAACCGTATCTAATATTTTTGTAATTATCTATTAAATATTTTAAAACAGCAAAAGATATAAATAACAAAGCAAGTATATATAATCCATAGGTATTAAAAATATGTTCAAGTTTTAGTAAAATTAGTGTAGGCAACGGTAATTCAGCATTTAATTTTTCAAACATCTCTTTAAAGTTAGGAACAACATAAGATATTAAAATAGTAAATGCAACAGCCATGGCTATCATAACATTTCTCGGATATGCCATAGCTTTTTTAAATTTTATATAATTAGCACGAATCTCCTCAAGCATGTCTGCAAGCGAATATAGCGACTCATCAAGATTACCTGTTTTCTCTCCTAATTGAACCATAGCAATAGTTAGGTGACCAAGTTCAAAATTAAAATTCTCCATTGATTTTGATAAAGAGTGTCCGGAGTTGATATCCTCTGCTAGTTTACTAAAGACAAGTTTCAAGCTCTCATCGGTTGTTGATTTTGCAATTTCACTCAGTGAATCATATATTGATATTCCGGCATTTGTCATAACTGCTAATTGTCTAATTGAGGCTATAAGTGCATCCGGCTTAATTTTTCGTTTTTTAATATTGCTAAAGAAGTTAGTTTTAAATCTTTTTAATTGAGCCTCTAGTGGCTCTTGTTCCTCGGTAATTTTTAGTACTATACCAGAGCGTTTTAGTTTTACTAGTTCGTTAACTTGTTTTCTATCATTGGCATACATACCTATATGCTCTTTTTTGCCTTTAGATAAAATTGTAACGACAAAATATTTCATTATTTTGCTACTCTTAAAATCTCTTCTAAGCTTGTAACACCGTTAAGTGCTTTATTGATTCCATTTTCAAAAATTCCTATAAATCCATCCTCTTTTGCTTGAGCATGCAACGCTTCTATAGAAGCACCTTTTGCAATAAGTGATGATATCTTTTCATTAACTACTAAAACTTCGCAAATCATCTCTCTGCCTATATATCCGGTTTCATTGCACTCTTTACACCCTTTGCCGATATAAAATTTACTGTTATTTGGAATTAGATGACCTAGCTCTTCAATTGTTGAAGAGGAGATTTTTTCTTCAGTTTTACAGTTTAAACATATTTTTCTAACAAGTCTTTGCGCTTGTATAGATACTAATGAGCCGCTTATAAGATATGGAGGAACGCCCATATCAATCATACGCGTAATTGCACTTATTGAATCATTAGTATGGAGTGTAGAAATTACTAAGTGACCTGTTAATGCAGCCTTTATAGCTATCTCAAGAGTTTCTGAATCACGAATTTCTCCAATCATTATCTTATCAGGGTCTTGTCTTAATATTGAACGCAGTGCGGCAGCAAATGTTAATCCTACTTTAGGATTTACTTGTACTTGCTGAATAAGATTCATCCTATACTCTACGGGATCTTCTACGGTAATAATTTTATCTTCAATATTTCTAAGCTCATTTAAAGCGCCGTATAGTGTAGTTGTTTTACCGCTTCCCGTGGGACCTGTTACTAAAATAATACCGTACGGAGTTTGTAGTGCTTTTAAAAATTTATGATAACTAACGCTATCCATGCCGGCATCTTCAAGTTTTACAAGAGCTTTTTGTTTGTCAAGAACTCTTATAACAATAGATTCGCCATATAAAATCGGAAGTGTAGATATACGAAAGTCATACTCTTTGGTATTTACCAATGTTGAAAAACGTCCGTCTTGAGGTTTTCTTTTTTCGGCAATATCAAGGTTCGCAAGCAGTTTAAGTCTAGATGCAAGTGGCGGGTAGATATCTTTTTCAAAAATAAATATTTCTATTAATTTTCCATCAATACGAGTTCTTACAACGCAGTTTTTTTCTGTGGGTTCAATATGTATATCACTTGCACGACCTTTAATACATGCATTTAAAATAATATCAATTAAAAGTAAGATTGAAGAAGCTTCCTGCTGCTCTTCAATAGAAGCTATTGAATTTAACTCATCCCTGATTTTTTTTACTAAACCTTTTACGCTATCTTTTAATTCTACTTTAAAAAGATATGATTCAATCTGTTTTTTAGTTGCAAGCGCTATTTTAATGGGTTTTCGTGTAAAGAGTCTTTGTATAGACTCCTGAGCCTCTATGTTAAAAGGGTCGCAAAAAGCTATAGTAATACTTAAATCATCTTCAGATATAGGCAGAGCGTTGTACTTTTTGAGTTGCGCAAGTGATATCTTCTCGGTTAGTCTATAGTCCATATCAATTGAGTCAAGATCAAGAAATTGAATATTTAATTTTTGTGCTAGTTTTACTAAGACATCTTTTTCTTGAATATAGTCATAATTTTCAATTATAGACAAATCATATTCACCGCTTTGTATTTTATCAACGATAAAACGAATAAGCCTGTCCATAGTCATAAATCCGGATATCGTAATATCTCTAAGAACTAAGTTTGTATCTAAGCCTTTAGCTATCAATCTATCGACTTGACTCTTCATTATAGAGCCATTAGCCAATAAATCAGATGTTATTCTATCCATAAATGACTCCTACCAATAGATATGTTTTTTAATAAGAGTTGTATTTTTGTACTCTTCTATTACAATTTTGTTTATTCTATCATTTTTTAAAAGATAGAGTTTATATTTTTGTTGACTATCATCTTTATCTTCAAAAGTATAAACTTCTTCTTTTTTATCATTTTTAACTTTTGTATATAAATCAAAAACTTTAGATAAAATATAATCGGTTGTCGGTAGATTTAAACCTGAAATGTCGTACCCGTCAATTAAAGCGTGGTAGAGCAGTTTTTTTTGCATTAAAATAACTGAAAAATAAGCAGCATTTGAGCGTGCTTCCTCTGAATATTTTAGTGTTGAGATAGGCATGGATAAACGATCTAAAAGATCAATGTTTAAACATGAAAATGCATATAACGACATGTACTCTTCATCTCTTATATTTTCTTTAAAGTTATCAAAACCGGTGTCACATGCTTCTAAATATTTTTTATTTTTATAAAGAGTAAACATCTTCTCTTTCGCATCGGCATATAAACTTATAGCCATAACTATTATTAATAATATTTTCATTTAAATTTTCCTGATGAAATTTCATCCAACAACTGTTTTGCTTGCTGTGAATTAGAGTACTCAATATATTTTTTAAGTGTCTCTATCGCCATCTCTTTTTTATTTAGTTTAACTAATGATTTTGAAAATAGAACCCAACTTGCATCAATGTTGTTGTTTATTTTATTTGTAATCAAAGCATAGTTATATGCTTTTTCATATTCACCTAACTGATAATACTTTTTTGCTATAAAAAGACTAAGCGCCGGATTATTATTAACTTTAAATCTTTTAATTACCTCTTCAATATCATCGGCGTCATTGTTTCTCTCTATATTAACAAAAACCTTTTTATCTTTTACATGTAGCGGTTCTCTAACCTCTTCAATCTCTTTTGACAATATCTCTTTTTCTATTATTTTATTTTGTGCAATTGTTTTACTAGGGGGCATGTCAGGTTCTATTTTGTTCATAAAACTCAATGATGGAGTCAATACCACTTTATCATCTTGAATTATAACGGGAGCTTTTATCTTCTCCTCTTTAACAACTTGCTCTATTTCAATTGGCTTAGTTTGTTCAATTGGCTTAGATACATGAGACTCTATTTCACTTTTTAAAATTGGTTTTTGTTCTTGATTATTGTTAATAATCATAAAAATAGTAATAAAAGAGATTAAAATCGCTATACCAGCAATTATAAAATATGGCATATCTTTTTTTAGTTTATATCTCTTATATCTAATTTCTAAATTTTTTACATCAAGCATTAATAAATCCTGTTTGGATAGCAGACATCTCTATAATATCATTTAAAACTTTACCTTTTTTTATTTTGCTAGGGGCATTTTTATCATAATAATCATAAATGTCAAAAAGAGTATATAACAGTTTATTTGTATTTCTGTAGTTTCCGTCTGTAAATTTGTGAATTAGATTAACTGATTTGGATGAGAACATGCTTGCAATATCTAAAAAATTTGCCTTCATAAGTTTCTTTTGGATATAAATTTTCAACTCTGATGTAGATGCATTTTCAAGTTGAATACTCTCCCATATTCTTGTTTGAAAGTGCTCTTTTGCAATGATGTCCTCTTTTTGAGTTTTATGAAGAGCAATTATAAATTTAACTTTTCTCGTATCAGCTAAAAGTCTAATCTTCTCCATTAAAGAGCTTGAGTAAAGCTGAGCTTCGTCTAATAAAATTAACGGTATCTTATTTTCTTGCGGATTCTTATTTTCAACTACTTTCATAAATTGTGTAAAATTTAATTCATTATTATAGTTCATCTCATATAAATCTTGCGCTATTGTTTTAAAAAATTCATTTTCGTCTAAGATAGGTGTTTGATAAAGATGTACTTTTTGAGTGGATAGAAGATCTTGATAAAGTTTTAGTAATAGCATACTTTTGCCGGTACCGGGTTTGCCGTAGAGAAGTATTATCTTTAGCGGTTTTGTTGTAGAGTTTTTTAGGTATCCATAGATATCTGATCTTCTATCAAGCTCTAAATAATCATCTACGTTTAGAGTGTCTAAAAAAATGTCTCTCGCATGTTCATAGATATTTAATTTCACTTTTTATCTTTCATATCGGAAATTTTATTATTTAATACAGTATCATCAGTTAAGCTTTTATAGCCCAAATTAGACAAAGATAATCCTTTTTTTTCTTTCCCGACAATATGTGGTTCTATTACTATAATAAGCTCTTGGACAATTTTTTGTTTATTCTCATATTTAAACAAATAATTAATAAGAGGAATATCTCCTAAAATAGGTACTTTATTGGTACTGTTATTAATACTTGTATTTATCAGACCGCCTAAAATAATTTTATTTCCGTCTTTTACCGTTACAACGGATGAAAGTTGGCGACGACGAAGATCCGGAGGCATAGTTCTGCTTGTAGAATCAGTTTGAGAAATGTCAGATGCTGTTTCGGATAAAGATGGATTTATTTTTAGTGTTATCATGTTATCATCAGAAATTTCAGGAGTTATATCTAATAAAACACCTGCAAAAACAGATTGAATAGTTTCATTTGAGCTTTGTGTTCCGCTTGTTCCTCCTGCTAATGTCTCCGTACTTGTTATTTTATAAAAATACTCTGTTCCTGCAGTTATTAGTGCCGCTTGATTATTAAGAGTTAAAACTTTTGGATTCGATATAGAACTTACTTCTCCTTGTGTTTTTAGAAATTTTATAATATTGTTGATGGTAAAATCATTACTGATTGTTAGTAGCTTTGAAGTTACATCAACAGGTGCGCGTACTCCTGCTACATTCATTAATCCATATGTAGGCTCAGCAACTGTTCCGCCTGTTATGGCTACTGTTTGAACATTGTCTCCTTCATAAGCACTATCCCAGCTACCACCGCTTACATTTGTTCTTTTTGCCTTATTAAAAGTTAAGTTGAAGTTTTGTAAATTATATAATTGATTCCAATCAACACCGGTTGTCTGCCCTTCATTAAGTGTAACTGATAGCAATTGTACATCTATTAGAACTTGAAGTTGTACTTTGTCTTGAAGACTTTTTAAATACTCTTCCAATCTTTCCATCTGTTTAGAAGTTGCGGTTACCGTTATTATTCCCGCATTTTTATTTATAATAGGAGCTTCTGCTACATATATATCTTGCGGTCTGTTAAGAATCTTTTGAAGTTCTAAGTCTAACTGATGCCAAAACTGTACTTCATCGGAACTATCTACCTTCATCCCTGATTTGCCTGCTGCATTTTTGCTTTGCGATGTCTCTTGCTTTGTAGAACTAGAACTTGTGCTTGTTGGATTTGCTTTGCCGACACCCTCTGAAGAGAGAGTTATATCTGTATTTGATTGGCTTTTTCTTTGTGATAATATATAATCAACGCTAAACATTTTTGTTTCAAGATAAGATATTTTTAAAATATTGTTCTCAAGAGTGTATGAAAGATTATTCTCTTTTAAGATAATATTTAAAACTTCATGTATGGTTAAGTCATTAAGATTGGTTTTATTAAGATTTGTATTTAAGAACTCTTGAGCATTTGGGTCTGAGATGATAATACTAAAACCGCACTCATCACTAAGTTGTTCTACAAAATCTATTATTTTAGTATTTTTTGTTGAGCTTATGTTAAATAGTTCATATGAGCAATCAGCTAAAGTATTAGAAAAGAATATAGATGTTAAAAGTACTGCGTAAACTGTTTTATTTATAAGTTTCATTAATTTGCCCTACTTGTTTTTGAATTTTAGGCTTGAATTTTTTACATATGTCGATAACACAAGCTTTTTATTCTCTTTTTTTAAAGTTACGGAATTTTTGTCAATATTAGCAATAGTATAATTGTTAATAATGTCATCTTTCCTATACCAATTTCCATTAATCATAGCAGAAGAGTTGATAATTACATTCAGGTTAAAATCATCAATTTGAGCAGTGTTGTCATCTTTTTCGCTAAGCTGTTCTTGTGTTTGGGAAGATTTTGCCGATGATTCTACATGTGTAATTAAAGAGCTACTAGTCTCATTTTTTATTTCAGATTTGTTTTTTTCAAGAAAAACAAAAGGAGATTCAATTGTTAAAATATCTATCCCTTTTCTTGGCGGCTTTATTGCCTCTACTTGTTCATCGACCCATTGCAGTTGTGTTGCACAAAGAATGGTATTACTTAAAATAGCCGCAAGTAATACAATTAACGCTGCTTTCATTAATAAGTTATCCCCCATACCGAGATATTAAGATCTGTATTTAGTGAATCTTGTGCTTTTATGCTTAAGTCATGTATATCAACGACAAGTTCACTCTGCTCTAAAGAATTTATAAACTTAAGTGTATCCAAATAACTGCCCTTAATCTCAAGAGAAATATCTAAAACATGACCAAAAGATGAGTTATTATTTTGTGAATATTTGTTTGCAAAATTAATTATCTTTATATTATTCTTTTTTGCATTAATAGATATTGAATTTAGGTACTCTCCCCATGCTTTTTCATTGTATATTAGATAGGATATCGCTTCTATTTTTTCCTTTATATATCTATTTTTTTCTCGTTGTACTAATATCTCATCTTCATACTGTTTGATTTCTTGCATAAGTTTAGATACAACTGCTTCAGTATTTACTTTTAAGTAAATTTCATCTGCGTTTATTTTTGTCTTAATATCTGCTACATTTTCTTTTGTGCTATTAAATTCATTAAAAGATAAATCATAAAACGGATATGCTAAAAAAAACAGAATTATAGTTACTATCATATACAAGATATAGACATCTTTTTTAGATTTCTCTTTAAAAAAGATATCAATTTTTTGTAGAATCTCTTCTATCATCAGTTTTATTTTCATAATAAATTCATCTTTAATTCTGCAAAATAGAGTTTTTCCGTATCATTATAAAATATTTTATCCACAAAAAAGTGAAATTTACCTTCATATGCAGTAGTGAGATATTTAATAAAGTCTGTAATCTTGTTATCACTAGAAGATACAAGCCCTAAGCTTAACTCTTTATTTGAACTATTATTATCTTTATTTTCAGAATACGATGCAAACTCCAACTTAACGTCATATCTGTTTAAATCTTTTGTCAAATTGTGTAACAAGTCTGCTTTCATAGGATAGTTTACTTTTACGTTATGGATTGCAATAAGAGTATTTCTTTTATTTACAAACTCTTGATCTTCATGAGAGAGTAATTGCGAAATCTTCTCTTTTTGTGCTCTATTTATGTTTATTGTAGCTTCTCTTGTGATTTTTATTTCATGAATATGCCTATACTCTTCGTGTAAGAGCTTATTTTGAAGAGATTGCGTATATGTGAATGCCCAATATGATATAGGGTAGATAAATGCGAGGAGCAGCGAAGCAACTGCAAAGAGTATAATCTTTCCGCTCTCTCTTTTAGTAAACTTGGCAGGACGATGGTAAGAGGTAAAATTACACTCATATCTTTGTGCTTTAGGGATTGTAATATATAAATGCATAAGATAGTGCATATAATCAATATGGATATCTTTTTTGTTTGAAAATCCATAGTTAAAATTGAAACTATTGCTTTTAATACTAAGCTCAACCTCTGCTAGCTCATCTAGTTTGGTTACGCTTGATAGTTCTGTATCTATGTAGAGAGAATCTATCTTCTCTATGTCTAAAGCTCTTTTTACATAAGTTAATATATCGTTTATATTTGCAAATATCTCTTTATAAAGTTTTATTATTGTTTTTTTATATGGACTGCTTGATGTTTTCAAATCATCGTTAGATAGAAAACGGATAAATTCGTTATACTCGATATCTTGCATATATATTTCACAAAATCTTTCATGCATCTGTAATAACGAATAGTTTATGGATTTGGTGTATATAAAATGTTTCTCTTTGTAAATAGCAATAAAAGTATCATCTTCCTGAAAATATACAAAACAATCAACACCTCCATCTGTTAAAATTTCTTTAACATATAGCGACTTTAAAAGTAAAGGAGATGGGATAATATAGTCTATATATTTTATTGTTTCAATTGATTGTTTAAAGATATCATTAATAATCATAGGATCAATTATAAAAATATGAAAGTTTCTATTCTCTTCATCTAGATTATTAAAAGTTTCAATATATTCTATTTTATATATAATCGCTTGATCAAGCCCAAACTCATCATAAGCTTTATTATAAATAGCATCATATAAATCTTCGTTTGGAATATTTCTACTTATAGAAATACTGCTGTTGATAAAGCTTTTTGTATTTAGATAAGAGATTGCATACTGCTCTTTATCATATGTCGGCTCTATAGCTTCGTCCAAAAAATTTGAAACGGCAGTTATATATCTGTTTTTGTATGGATTGATTGAGAGTACGCTAGAGAAAGAGGGATGCTCTTTTTTACCCATATTTATTTACCATATTTAAATTGAACTTTTGACATAGAACAAAAGTTATCATTTTTATAAAATTCAACTCTATATTCACTGTTATTTGCATCAATTGAGAATCTTTCATCAAAATCTTTTAGTTCAATATCTATTCCGCTCTCATCCACTAAATCTTTAGATTTAAAACCTATTATATTAACGCGATAGTTGTCTTTTTTTATAATATTAAAACTATTATTTACAATAATATCGGAAGATTTATTCATAGAGATTTTTTTCCCATCAACAACTACATCAAATTTATCTTCACAAGATTCTTCAATTTTAAAATATTGCGGTTTTAGAGAAGTTACTTTCTCATTGCCTATATATATGTTAAAAATGCCGCTTTCTTGAATAACGCTTCCTAATGGACTGGAGAATTTAAACGTATTGTTACTTGATTTTATCGGAATGAAGCTTAAGAAATTTTTGATGTTAGTCAAATTTAGTGAAATATTATTATTAATATTTAAATTACCGTAATCTTTCAATAAATTATCTATATTTTGCTCATTTAGTTCAAAATTTCTTGAAAAAGATATCTCCATTAAGTTCATAAACTCTTCTATTGCCAAAAGATGATAGAACACTTTTTGAGATAAAGTCGGTAAGTTTTTGCTGCTCTCAATTGCAAATGCAGGTTTATTGTTCGTAACTGCAAAATATGTTAATGAAAGTTGCATTGCTTCATCGTCAAATTTTGTATTTGTATTTTTTACGTCAAAAGTGTGATGCTCTTTTATTAATGTTTTATTTATTCTGTTTTTAATATTAATAGCTATGTTATTTAAATCACCAAAAGGTTGATCTTTGCTTAAAATGCATTGATCTATAACACAAGTTTGACCCCATGCATTAGGGTTAAAAATACTTCCTTTGTCAGTTTTTCTGTAAAATCCATTCCCGTCATGTAGATTTAAAACAAGAGAAATATTTGGTTGAAGAATTATCTTTTTAATTTCATCAACAATGCTTTTATCCCCGTCTTCATCTTTAATCTTGGAAAATTTTCTGTTCATGTCTCCATAAATGCCTCTGTTATTTTTTTGAATACTAGATTGATTCAAATTTGGTACTATCCAGATGTTTTTAGAATTAATTTTATAATTAGACGCTAGTATAGAGGCAGAAAAATATCCTCCCGGCTCATCGCCGTGTATTCCCCCGATTACTAAAAGTGTAGTGTTTGAGTCATTGTTCTCTTTTTTTATTAATTGAACATTTGCGTACACTGATATTAAAGAGATATTAAGAAGAAAAAATATTTTAATGAAAATATGTTTCATATATATCTCTTCTATTTTTCGGTTAGTATTTGAATATGTTTCTTTTTATTCAACTTTACAATCAAAGTTTTATCGCCGTTAAACTCAAATGTATCTGACTTATAAAACTCTTTAAAAGTAATTTGATAGATATCTGAACTACTTGGATAAGGCAAAACATTTATATTGTTAAAAATAATAATTTTTTTCTCAACTTTTTTAAAAATTCTTGTCTTATAGCTTGTGAAATCTTTAATATTCATACCGTCATTTCTAATAAACTCAGGTGCATAAAAACTAAGATATCCCTTTATGTCATCATAAAGCCATGAATATCTCCATGAAAAGAGTTGCGATAAAATAGATACTAAAGCCTCTTTGGAAACAGTTGTTTTAACGGCAGAATCATTGATTATTAGCAGAGTTTTTGATATATCTATATTTTTATCAAGACACTCTATGTTTGAATTATTTATTGCGATACAGCCTCTTGTAAATTCATCTCTAGCCTCTTCAACAGGTAAGCCGTGTATCCAAATTCCTGAACCGTTTTTACCTCTATATGCATCATAAACGTTAGGATATGATGTAACAAAAGCCAAAGGTCCGTAAAACGGGTCTAGTTTTGTCTCTTTAGCGGATAATTTTTTAACAATCTCATATATTCCTATAGGAGTTTTCAAATCTCCCTCTTTTACCTTATCGCCTTTTTGTTTACCGGTAAAAGCACTATATGTTTTTTTGAATTTAAAACTTTTATTTTGGTCTAAAGAGTAGAGTTGCAACGCCGACTCTGATTTATCACATGTTAAAACGTTTGAATATGACTCAATATATCCAAACGTTGTATCTTTGTTTGCCAAGTATTGATTCCAATACTCATCCTTTGACAATTCTAAATCCATCTGTTTTTCAATATCGACAATACCGTTAACTCTATAGCTAGTCAATATATTGCTAGCAAACACATTTAAACTTATCAACACAAGTAGTAGTAATTTCATGAAGTGTAACCTATCTTTTCCAAAAATGATTTATCTTTTGTCCAACCTTTTTTTACAACAACTTGTAAATCAAGATAGACTTTTTTGCCGCTTAGAGTCTCTATTTTCTCTCTGGAATATTTCCCGATTCTTTTTATTGACTCGCCGTTTTTTCCTATTATAATGCCTTTTTGCGACTCTTTTTCAATAATTATAGTTGCAAAAATTTTATCTATATTCGCCTCTTCGTATATTTTATCAATGATAACATCCGACTCGTAAGGAATCTCATCGCTTATGTTTTCAAAAATTCCCTCTCTTATAAATCCTGCATATATATCACGAACAAGTTCGCTGGTTAAATCCTCAGGGTCATAAAGAAACGGCGACTCTGGAAGAAGTTTTGATATTGTCTCAAGCAAATCTTTATGACCCACCTTTTTTGGTACAGCCATCGGTATCAGGGCTTCAAAATTATCCGAAAATTGATTGTAGAGGGCTATTTTTTTAAAAAGCTTATATTGAGATACCTGATCAATTTTGCTTAGTACTATTATATGTTTAATTTTTGAATTATTAAGTTTTAAAAACTTTTCATAATTTTCTACGCTATCGGTAACAGGTGCCAAATAGACTATTAAATCACAATCACCCATAGCTTTTAGTGCCTCATCAAGCATAAATTGGTTTAATACTTTCTCTCTTTCATGTAGTCCGGGAGTGTCAACAAAGATTATTTGCGTATCATTGTGCATTACTATAGCATTTGATCTTTTTCTCGTAGCATTGGCTTTTTGACTTACCATTGCAATATTTTCACCTAAAAGTGAATTCATCAATGTACTTTTACCGGCATTTGGACGACCGATTAAAGATACGAAACCAGCTTTGCTCATATATTTATACCTTGTTTTCTATAGGATGTAGCGAGATAAATCATTATTTTCGACAATTACATCTAACTTTTCATGTACTAGCTTTGCACTTACTATAAACTCTTTATCTGCATAACTGTCTGCCTCAAAGCTTATGTCTTCCAAGACTTTTTCCAGTACGGTATGAAGCCTTCTTGCACCTATATCTTCTGTTATCTCATTTGCTCTGTGAGCTAATTTTGCTATAGCATGTATCGCTTCATCTTCAAAAACCAACTTCATGCCTTCTGCGCCCAAAAGTGCTTCATATTGATTTAAAAGTGAATGTTTTGTTTGAGTAAGTATCTTGTAGAGCGCATCTTCTGTTAAAGATTCAAGTTCAACTCTTAAAGGAAATCTTCCTTGAAGTTCAGGAATCAAATCACTAGGTTTGCATAAATGAAAAGCACCTGCGGCAATAAAGAGAATATGATCTGTATTTATCATGCCATATTTTGTGCTAACACTGCTTCCCTCAACGATAGGAAGCAAGTCTCGTTGAACACCCTCTTTGCTTGGGTCATTTCTGCCTTGTGATTTTTCACTAATGGCAATTTTATCAATTTCATCAAGAAAAATAATTCCGCCGTTTTCTGCTCGTTTTAATGCTTCTACATGTATATTTGCAGAGTCAAGGAGTTTTGAACTAGCTTCTTGTCTTAAGATAGATTTTGCATCTTTAACGCTTAGCTCTTGTTTGTTATCCTCTTTATTCATTTGAGAAAAGACTTTAGAGAACGACTCCTGAACTTTTGCCATTTCAGGAGGAAGATTGGTGTCATTAAACTCTACATGTATCTTTTGAACTTCAAGTTGTATGATTTTATCATCCATTTCGCCCGAGAGAACTCTATTTTCCATAGCTTCTAAAAGTCTTTGATAATCATCTTTTTTACTCTCACTAGCACCTACCGGAAGTGGAGGAAGAAGTTTTTCTACTATTTTGTTTAAGACGTAGTTGTCTATCTTCTCTTTATTTTCTTCCTCTTTTTCGGTTTTAACTATAGCAATGGAAGCAACAACCAAATCTCTAATCATAGATTCGACATCTCGTCCGACAAACCCTACTTCCGTATATTTGCTAGCTTCAACTTTGATAAAAGGAACTTTCATCATTTTTGCCAAACGTCTTGAAATTTCTGTTTTTCCAACGCCAGTAGAACCAATCATAAGAATATTTTTTGGCATAATATCTTCTTGAAGTTCAGCACTTAGCTGCATTCTTCTGTATCTTGTTCTAAGAGCGATGGCAATAGTTTTTTTAGCATTATGTTGTGAAATAACATACTTATCTAAATATTCAACAATCTCTTTTGGTGTTAAATTCACTTACTATCTCCATCTAATATAAGAGTTTTTATGTTGTGGTTTGTGTATATGCATAAGTCTGCAGCGATACTTAAGCTCTCTCGTACCAGTGCTTCTTCGTCTAAAGAGGCATGTTTCTTGAGCGCACGTGCGGCAGAAATGGCAAAATTCCCGCCGCTTCCGATAGATGCTATTTCGCCGTCTTCCGGTTCAACGACATCTCCGTTTCCAGTTAAGATAAAAATATGATCGTTGTTTAATACTATCATCATAGCTTCAAGACGGCGGAGTACTTTGTCTTTTCTCCAAGCTTTAGAGAATTCGACAACAGATTTTAAAATATCACCTTTTTTAGCTTCTAAAAAATCCTCAAACATATCAAAAAGATTAAAAGCATCTGCGGTACTGCCTGCAAAACCTGCTAAGATTTTACCGTTGTACAGGGTGCGAATTTTTGTAGCATTGCCCTTTAATACACTATTTCCAAAGGTAACTTGTCCGTCACCGCCTATTACGGCTCTGTTTTTACCTTTGTATGCAAGTATTGTCGTAGCGTCAAACATTTTATTTGTCTCCTTGAATTGGAAGTAATTCCACTTCAATTCCTCTCACTGAAGCTACGCCTATCGGCGAGATAAAATATCTCATATTTACTATTCTCCTTGTACATCCACATGTAATGTAGCATGGATTGCATGTCCTAGCTTGAGGTCTAAGTCATGTTCACCGACAGTTTTAATAGATAATTTATCCGTAATGTGTTTTTTATCTATTTCAATATTATGCTGTTCCAAAAGGGCATGAGCTACTTCATCTTTTGTAATTGAGCCAAAAAGATGACCGTTTTGACCAAGTTTTTTAGTTATGATAATTTCAGCTTTGTCGAGTTTAACCGCAAGTTCTTTCAAAGATGATATTTCGGAAGCTAAATTTTCTTGCGCAATTTTTTCTTCCTCTTTATGCTGAGCCAAAATTTCAGTAGTTGCATGTTTTGCAAAACCTTTTTTAATCAGAAAATTTTGACCGTAACCGTCTTTTACCTCTTTTACTTCTCCCGCTTTACCGAGAGTTTTTACATCTTTAATTAATAATACTTTCATAAGTATGCTCCTTATCTTTCTATTTTGCCGCCGTAAGAGACGATACCGTGAGACAGATTGCCGATTTTTGAATATCCCATATCTGTTAAAATTCTAGCACAATGTGCGCTTCTGCTTCCTACATGACAATAGACGATAATATTTTCATCTTTATTTAATTTTGCATCATCAAGTGCAGCAAAAAAACTGCTTGTAGGAACAAGTTTGTCCGCACCTTTTATATGTCCCATCTGCCACTCCATGTGCTCACGAACATCAACTAGTTTAAACTCTACCATTCCAAGTTCTCTTGCTTCAAGAAGTGATGTTAACTCATCAGCATCAAGCTCTCTTTGACTTAACAATACATTTGCTTCATCTTTTGTTAAACCGCGAGAGTGTGTATGAACAACTTCTTCCATACCCATCTCTACTCTTTTGTTTGCAGCGTACTCAGGAGTACAGTAAATTCCGCAGTGACATACGCCGTCTTGCAGTAGTTCTTTTTCGATTGCAGGTTTGCATGGGCAGATTCTATCGTCAACGCTTTTTGCTTTTCCGTCAACACTCTCAACCATAAAACATGGACAAAAACGTTTACCGTACATAATCTTGTTTCTTGCAAGACCCATTTGTACACCTTCGTTTACCTCTTCTTGTGGATTATAAACCCAGTTAAACTGTTGCAGTACTTTATCGGTAAATTTAATCGTTTTTTCTAACTCATCTTGAAATTCGTCGGAATTTATATCTATCTTAATTATGCTCATTGTTTATCCTTAAGTGTCTATTTGTTTCTTTTTTTACCTGCGATAATTCTTCTAAGTGCATTAAGACGGATAAAGCCTTCTGCATCTTTTTGATTATAAACTTCATCTTCTTCAAATGTCGAGTGTGCTTCTGAATACAGTGACATGTCAGATTCTCTGCCGACCACTTCAACATTGCCCTTGTAAAGTTTCAGTTTAACTGTTCCTTGAACATACTTCTGTGTTGTATCGATAGCAGCTTGAAGCATTTCACGCTCCGGAGTAAACCAAAAACCGTTATATATAAGTTTTGCGTAACGAGGCATTAACTCATCTTTTAAATGAGCTTCTTCTCTATCAAGAGTGATAGACTCGATAGCACGATGAGCTTTTAGCATAATTGTTCCGCCGGGAGTCTCATAGCATCCGCGAGCTTTCATACCTACAAATCTATTCTCGACTATATCCGTTCTTCCTATACCATGCTTGTTTCCGTATTCATTAAGAGTTCTAAGAAGTGTAGCAGGTGACATCTCTTTGCCGTTGATTGAAATAGGGTCACCGTTTTTGTATCCGATGGTAATGTACTCTTTTTCATCAGGAGCATTTTCAGGTGATGTAGTCCACAGCCACATAGACTCTTCAGGCTCATTCATAGGGTTTTCTAAATGAAGCCCTTCATAAGATATATGAAGCAGGTTGGCATCCATAGAATAGGGACTTACGGTTGGATTACCGTTTTTGTCAACATGCTTTGCATCTATTTTTATTCCATGCTCTCTTGCATAAGAGAGTAATTTTTCTCTTGAGTTTAAATCCCACTCTCTCCATGGAGCAATTACTGTAACATCCGGTTTTAGACCTAGATAACCGAGTTCAAATCTTACTTGATCGTTTCCTTTGCCGGTCGCTCCGTGAGATACCGCATCAGCACCCATTTTATTTGCTATTTCTATCTGTTTTTTTGCTATAAGCGGTCTTGCTATTGAAGTTCCTAGCAGATATTCACCCTCATATATCGTATTTGCTCTAAACATAGGGAAAACATAATCTTTTACAAACTCTTCTTGTACGTCAAGAATAAAAATATTTTCCGGTTTGATTCCATTGTCAAGCGCTTTTTGACGTGCCGGCTCTACCTCTTCACCTTGACCTAAATCAGCAGTAAAAGTAATAACTTCTGCTTTATATTCTTCTTGTAGCCACTTTAAAATAACACTTGTATCAAGTCCGCCTGAGTATGCTAAAACTACTTTTTTAACCTCTTTTTTCATAATAAAAACCCTTGTGAGAAAAATAATTATCGCGAGTTTACTACAAAATATATTAAATAACGGTTAGTGTGATGATTTTAAATGAGTATAAAAAAGAGGGTAAAAAGGGTTTCGTTACAGTTCAAAAGGGTTTTTTATTACCCTTTTGAATCAAATAAGATACCTGTAACTTCTTGCATTTTAGGAAGAAAATCTGCAGCTTGTTCAGCCGGAAACCTTCTAATTATTTTGCTTGTCTCAGACTCTATAACAGATACAAAAAAGACATCTTGCTGATCAACTCCAAACTTTATGTTTGTGTTCATAGGAGCTAAAGCCTTATTTAGACTCTCTACCAAATCCTTTACTTGCTCTTTTGAGTTAATTTTTTCAGAACTATTAGAACTCTCTTTTTGTATCTCTTTAACAACGTCTATCTGCTTTGGTTGTTCGACTCTTGCATGAGACTCAACTCCTCTGCTTTCTTGTAAACTAACTTGAGATTGCTGCATTTTTGCAACATTTGCTATGCCATCCATGACCTACTCCTTCTTCCACAGAATATTACTAGACACCAAATCGACAATAAAAAAAATAACTTTAATTAAATAAGTAAAAATTGTTTTTTTTGATTTTTTTATTCTTAATTATGATAATCTTGCGTTTATGAATAAGTATATAGAGTTATTAAAGTCAGAACCGATACTAAAAAAGTTATCTACAATACAGTTAATATCATATTTCGGTGCATGGTTCAGCAATGTAGCCATATATACACTACTTTTGGATATGAAAGTTTCTGCCGAGGTCGTTGCGTTTACTGCTATGATACATTTTCTCTCAGGAATACTTCAAGCTCCTATTTCAGGCTCAATTATCGATAGCATGAAGCCAAAAATAGTTATGCTTGTTTTAATTTCAATCGAAATATTTGCAACACTTTTTTTGATTTTTATAAATGATATTTCAGATTTATGGATGTTATATAGTTTGATTTTTATAAAGATGGCAGCAGCTAGTTTTTACTTTACGACAGAGATGTCGCTTCTGCCTAAACTTCTTAAAGGAGAGAAACTTCAAAGAGCAAACGAACTTCACTCGATAATATGGTCATTTTCATATACATTAGGAATGGCATTAAGCGGATTTGTAGTTTTTTTATTAGGAATAAAGATTGCATTTATACTTGATGCATTAATGTTTGTTTTTGGTTTTTATCTGCTTTATAAGGTAGATATTGAGGTTGAGTTCATTAAAAGTAAAGAGAGTTTGATTCAAATGATGAGAGACACTTTTAGATACTTAAAAAAATCTCCGCATGCTCTTCATCTGATGTTTGTTCATGCATTTGTTGGGTTAACAGCATTTGATGCACTGGTCGCTCTAATGGTTGATAAATATTATGCTTCAATATTGGCGACATCTTTAGCTATCGGACTTTTACATGCATCAAGAGCAGTAGGACTTGTAATAGGACCGATAATTCTTGGCAAATGGATTAACAATAAAAGAGTTGTTTCTCTATTTATTTTTCAGGCATTGGCAATTTGGCTGTGGGCTTTTGTTATGAAAAATTTCTACATGTCTATTTTTGCCAGTATAGTAGTAGGTTTTTTTACGACAACACTATGGTCTTACAGTTATACTCTTTTGCAAAAAAATATAGAACAAAAATATTATGGCAGAATTGTTGCTTATAACGATATGCTCTTTTTAAGCTCTGCCGCATTTACCTCATTTATGATTGGTTTTTTTGCTGTTAGAGACTACTCTTTGGAGTTTATAACGGCTTTGATAGGGCTTGGTTTTCTTGTGGGTGCGCTCTATTTTAGATGGATAATAAAAACTCAAAATATAAAGACGTAACATGATATCATTTGCATTAATCGGCGGAATTCTTTTAAATATCGGTGCATATTTGACCTTTAGAGGCAAGATATACGAAGCTGTGATAGTCTATTTGTTTGCAGATTTATGCTGGATAATAATGGCATATCAAAGAGATGATTTTTGGGGAACTATCTCCATAATAATAGGCGTTGTTTTTGGATTTTTAGCATTTGTAAAGATGAGAAGAGGGGATATGAATAAGAGTTTAAATAAAAAGGATAACAACTAGATGGCATCGGGAATTTTTTTACTGCTTGATGATATTGCAATGCTTGCCGATGATGTTGCAGTTGCAAGTAAAATGGCTACTCAAAAAACTGCTGCTATACTTGGAGACGATTTGGCGGTAAATGCTCAGAAGGCAACGGGATTTGATCAATCAAGAGAGTTAGCTGTTATCTGGGCTATAACAAAAGGTTCGCTTAAAAACAAAGCAATAATTTTGCCTATAGCATTTATTTTAAGTGCAATTGCTCCGACTTTAATTACTTATATCTTGATATTTGGCGGATTGTTTCTTCTTTATGAGGGTAGTGAAAAGATAGAAGAGTATCTTTTTCATAAAGAGGTTCATGAGAAAAACGAGGAGCTTTTAAACTCCACAAAAGAGACTATTTTGGAGATAGAGAAGCAGAAGATAAAATCGGCAATCTTAACCGACTTTATACTCTCTATTGAGATAGTAGTAATTGCTCTTGCTGCCGTTGCTACTAAGCCGTTTGCGGTTCAAGTATCATCTACGGTTTTTGTTGCGGTAATAGCTACATTCGGTGTTTACGGCTTAGTTGCTTTGATAGTTAGAATGGATAATGTCGGGTTTTGGCTAATAGATAAAGAGCATATAAAAAGCGGCAATTTTCTTATAAGCGCTATGCCTAAGCTAATTAAAACATTGGCATTTGTCGGCACATTTGCGATGATACTAGTAGGCGGTGGAATTCTTGCTCACAATATAGAGTTTTTTCATCACTACTTTATAACGGGTATTCCTTCCATAATTAATGATTTGATAGTAGGCGTAGTTATAGGAATTGTTGTATTGTTAATAGTAAGGATATTTAAGAGACAAGTGTAAAATTTAACAAAAAATTAACATTTAACTTGTATAATAAGTTAATGTTATATGTTAAGGTTTGAAATTATGGATAAACTTGATAAGCCTTCTGTTTTGGTAATTGACGACACGCCGGATATTCTTAGTCTGATTATGGAGCTATTGAAGGGAAAATATGCTCTTAAGCTTGCGAATTCTCCAAAGAAAGCACTTGATTTACTTCAAAACAAACCTAAGATAGACCTGATACTTCTTGATATCATGATGCCTGAAATAGATGGGTATGAGATGTGTAAAATTATAAAAAACAACCCTCTTTATATCAATACGCCGATAATATTTTTAACCGCTCTTGAAAAAACATCAGATATCGTCAAAGGTTTTGAGTGCGGGGCGGTTGACTATATTACAAAACCTTTTATTCCTGAAGTTTTAAAAGCTAGAGTAAAGACACATGTAGAATTAAAACTGCTTCATGATAATATTATCAATGATTTGGAAGCAAAAGAGGAGATGCTTTTTAGACAAAGTAGAATGACCACACTCGGTGAGATGTTTGAAAATGTTACTCATCAGTGGAAACAGCCTCTCTCCGTAATTAATATGAGTTGCTCAATTCAAAAGATAAATTATGATCTCGGCGAGTTTAATATAGATGAAGTGATAGAGACTTTGGATACCGTTATTTCAGAGACAGAGTATCTTTCACAAACAATTGATGATTTTAGAGATTTTGCAAGAAACGATGCTGAAAAAGAGATATTTGATATACGAGATATCTTTACTCATGCAGTGGAAATTTTATCTTACAGATTTAATAAAATATCTATAGAGATTTATAATGAGATAGATAGTTTTAAGTATCGCTCATATAAAAACTATATAATCCAAATAGTTATAAATATTTTAAATAATGCTCTTGATGCTATGAAAAAAAATAGCGATAACATGTGGATAAGAGCAGAATCGATTATAAAAGAGAGTGAGATAATAATAAAAATTTGCGACAGCGGCGGCGGCATACATATAGATGACATAGACTCTGTTTTTGAAAAATATGTAACCACTAAAGAAAAAACAGAAGATTCCGGAATCGGTTTGTACATGTGCCGCCAAATTGCAGAGAAAAAACTTTGCGGGAAGATAAGTGCTTATAATAGTCCAGAAGGTGCTTGTTTTGAGCTTTTGCTCCCTATTTTTAAAGAGGATTAAATAAAATGTTAGAAAACATTAAAGAAAAAGAGTTGCAAAAGACTATCTTGGTCGTAGATGATACGGCTGACAATCTCTCTTTGATTTTAGATTTATTAAAAGATAAATATAGGGTAAGAGTAGCAAACAGCGGTAAAAAAGCTCTAAACTATCTTGAGATTTCAGAAGTGCCTGACCTTATTTTGCTAGATATCATGATGCCTGAGCTTAGCGGTTATGATGTTATTAAACTGTTAAAACAAAATAAGAAGACAAAAGATATTCCTGTTATATTTTTAACTGCTATGCGAGATATGCAAGATGAGCAAAAAGGTCTAGAACTTGGAGCGGCAGATTATATTACCAAACCTATTTCAGCTTCTATTATGCTCTCAAGAATTAAAACTCAAATAGAAAACAAGAGCGCAAAAGATTTTCTAAGAGATAAAAACTTATATCTGGAAGAAGAGGTTGAAAAAAGAACAAGAGAGATATCGATTGTTCAAGAGGTTACCGTTTTAACATTGGCTTCACTCGCAGAGACAAGAGATACGGATACGGGAAATCATATTAAACGAACACAGCACTACATAACGATTCTTGCAAAAGCGTTAAAAAATCATCCTAGATTTAGTGATTATTTGAGCGATGATATGATTGAGATGCTTTATCGCTGCGCTCCTCTTCATGATATTGGGAAGGTAGGTATTGCCGATAATATTCTGCTAAAACCCGGAAAGTTTAGCGAAGAAGAGTTTGAGATAATGAAAAAACATACAACTTTGGGTAAGGAAGCTATAGAGCATGCGGAGCATGAGGTTGGGGTAGAGGTTGAGTTTTTAAAAATTGCAAAAGAGATAGCACACAGTCATCATGAAAATTTTGATGGGAGTGGTTATCCGCTTGGTTTAAAAGCGGATGATATTCCTATTTCTGCGAGACTTATGGCACTTGCAGACGTATATGACGCTCTTATAAGCCGCAGGGTATATAAAGAGGCGATTCCACATGTAAAAGCTTTTGAAATAATACAGAGTGAAAAATCAGTAAAATTTGACCATGATATTGTAGATGCATTTGTAGCGCATCAATATGATTTTTTAGCAATTTCTAAAAAATATGAAGATGATGCAAATGCTATAAAAAATAAACAAAATAAGATAGATAGCATACTTTACAACTCTCAAAAGTAGGATTTATGAAATTAGGATTTTTTATAGTTTTTGCTTTTTTTATAACTTTTAATACTCTCTTTGCATCGGAATTTAGAGACTCTTTAACAAACGAGGAGAGAGAGTGGTTGCATAAGCATCCAATAGTAAAACATACCGGAAATCCTGATTATCTTCCTTATGAAGCGTTTGACAGCTATGGCAATCACTCAGGAATGGTAGCGGATTATTTGAATCTAATAGAGAAAAAACTCAATATTAAAATCCAAAGAGTACCATCTCTTTCTTGGTCTGATGCAATTAATAGGACAAAAAAAGAAGAAGTTGATATGTTGTCTGATTATACCAATGATGAGCAGTTTAAAAAGACGCATATAAGTACAAAAAGTTATATACAAAGCCCTGTGATCGTAGTAAAACAAAAAATGGATTTTCAGCCGTTTATCTCCAATCTATCGGAGTTAAATGAGGAAAAAATTGCTATAGGTAAAAAGTATGCCTTTTTAGAACCTATTTTTCAAAAGTATCCGAATTTAAACTATATAGAGGTAAATACGATAGAAGATGTTCTTAAAGGTGTCTCTTTGGGAGAGTATAGTGCCGCCTTGACGACTCTTAATATTACAACTTATGCAATATCAAAACATGGACTACGAAATTTACAAATTGTCGGAAAATCAGAATTTGATATGCATCTTGGATTTGTAGTAAAAAAAGAGTATGAATATTTTGCTACGATTTTAGATAAAACATTAGACTCTATTACTTATGAAGAGCATCAAAAAATATTAAACAGATGGACAAAAGTAGAGTTGAAAAACGCTATAGATTATAGATATATTATTTTATCTATATTGGTAATAGCTTTTTTACTTGTACTCTTTTTTTACAGAAACTATGAATTAAAAAGAGAGATTGCAAAAAATACATCTAGCCTCTCTAAACTTTTAAAAGCATTTGATGAAAACGTAATAGCATCAAAGAGTGATTTAGACGGTAATATAACTTATGCGAGTAAGGCATTTTATAAAATAAGCGGATATCAAGAAAAAGATATCTTAGGTCAAAATCGCCGAATAATAAAACATCCGGATAACGATAAGAACTTATATGAAAATTTGTGGCAAACTATAACGAGCGGCAAAATCTGGCACGGCACAATAAAAAATCGCAAAAAAAACGGCGGATATTACTGGGCAGATAGCGTTATAGAGCAGGATTATGATGAAGAGGGCAATATAGTCGGTTATGTATCTATAGCGCATAATATTACTGCAAATGTCGAACTTCAAGAATTTAGCGCAAATTTAGAAGAGATTGTAAAGAGAAGAACAGAGGAACTTTTTGCGTTAAACTCTCAGCAAAAAGCAATATTCGATTCTGCTACCATAGGTATTATTATGTTTCAAGATAGAGTTATGAAGCAGATAAATAACGAAGCATGTAAAATGTTTGGGTACTCTGAAGAGGAGCTTATTGATAACACTACAAGAGTTCTTTGTGAAAATGATATATCCTATGCAAAAATTGTCAAGCAGTATGAAATTGTTAAAACCGGAGAGATTGCTACATGGAAGCAGAAAATCGTCAGAAAAGACAAAACGGTTTTTATGGCAAAAATTCATTTAAAAGCAAAAGACCCTGATGACCTCTCAAAAGGCGTTGTAGCTACCATAGATGATATTACTTTAGAACAAAAAGCTTTGCAAGATATCAAAGATGCAAAAAAGATGGCAGAGGATACCACAAAAGCAAAAAGCGAGTTTTTGGCAAATATGAGTCATGAGATAAGAACCCCGATGAATGCTATAATCGGGATGTCATATCTGGCTCTTGGCACGGATTTAGACAAACAGCAAAGAGGATATATACAAAAGATTGAAAATGCATCAAAAAATCTTCTTCTAATTATTAATGATATTTTAGATTTTTCAAAAATTGAAGCTCACAGTATGACTTTAGAACATAAGGAGTTTTATCTTGAGAATTTTTTTGAAAATATAATGGATATTTTTGTATTTAAAATGCAGCAAAAAAAGCTTCAGCTTTTTTTTAATATCGATAAAAATACTCCTTCTGTTCTTGTGGGTGACTCTTTGAGGCTATCTCAAATTTTAATCAATCTTGTAGGCAATGCAATTAAGTTTACCGATAAGGGTGATATTATTATAAGCGTAAAAGTAGTGCAGATGGTAGAAGACAGCATACAGCTTAGATTTGAAGTAAAAGATAGCGGTATCGGGCTCTCAAGCGAACAGATTGAAAAACTCTTTATCCCTTTTCATCAAGCAGACGGCTCTACTACAAGAACATACGGCGGTACTGGACTAGGTCTTTCGATATGCAAAAGTTTGGTAGAGTTGATGGATGGAAGCATAGGCGTAGAGAGTGAGCTTGGCAAAGGGAGTGCTTTTTATTTTGATGTTAAATTAGGATTTGAAGAGAACAACAGACATGCTATGGATGAAAGTAGATCAAAAGAACTTCTTACTCCATCAAACATTAATATAGCAAAATCAATAGGCGGAGCGATTGTACTTGTGGTTGATGACAACCATCAAAATCAGGAGATTACAAAAGAGCTTCTTGAAAAAGTCGGTGTCAAGGCAGATATCGCTTCAAACGGAGCCGAGGCTTTGGAGAAAATCAAAGAGCGAGAGTATGACGCCGTGCTTATGGATTGTCAGATGCCTGTTATGGACGGTTACGAAGCGACTAAGATTTTAAGAGAAGATGAGAGGTTTAAAGAGATACCTATCCTTGCTATGACTGCAAACAGTATGCAAAGCGACAAAGAGCACTGTTTTTTTGTCGGTATGAATGATGTGATAACAAAACCAGTTGATATTAAAAACTTTTACGGAGTTTTATTGGAGTGGGTAAAACCTAAAAACCCTGCATCAAAGTTTGAGCAAAAGGTACAAAAATACTCACATGTAGAACTTGATAAATTAGAGATAGAGGGGATGGATATACAAAAGGCACTGCTTAGAGTTCAAGGAGACGATGAGATACTTTTTAACATGTTAAAGAGATTTTCAAACTCACAAAAAGATACGATACAAATAGCGGTTAAAGATTTAAAAACAGGCAATGTTGAGGATGCAACAAGAGAGATACATACTTTAAAAGGGCTATGCGGCAACTTAGAAGCCCAGTATCTATATACAAAACTCCAAACGCTTGAGCATGAGTTAAAGTCCTCAAATCAAAACATAGATTTAATTAACTTTATGATTTTAGATATTGATGAAAAGTTAAAAAAACTAATCACCGCTATAAATGAAAATCTTAAAATATTTGAGCATAGTTCAAAAATAGAGGATGAGAAGCATATAGAGAATAAATTTGATATAAAAGAGGTTGAGGTCGAACTTTTTGAGTTAGGCGAACTTTTTAAAAATCTTGATTCCGATGCGCTTGAATCAGCTCAAAAGTTGGTTAAGAAATTAACCAATCACGTCTCAAAAGATAAACTTGACTACATGTTAGAAGCGACGTTAAATTTTGATTTTGAAGAGGCGCAGAGATACTTACAAGAGATGTATAAAGAATTAAAAAATGAGGAGAGTTAAATAATATGCCAAAAGAAAAATTTTTAGCGCTTGAGAAAAAAGTTAAAAACTTAACTCTTTTATACGTAGAAGATAATAAAGGCTTGCAAGAACAAGCGGGAAAAGTATTTAAAAAGATTTTTAAAAATGTAATAAGTGCCGACAACGGGGAAGATGCTTTAGAGCTTTTTGAAGAGCATCAACCGGAAATTGTTATAACAGATATAAATATGGGTAAATTAAACGGTCTTGAACTCTCAAAAGAGATAAAAAAGATTGACCCGTTTGTAAAGATAATTATTACGTCTGCATTTGATGATAAAGATTATCTATTTGAAGCGATTGATGCAAATATTAGCAAGTATCTAAAAAAGCCAATAACCATAAGCGAACTTACAAATGCTATTACAAAAGTAGTTAACGAAATAGAGTTTGAGAGAAATAGAAATCTTTTTCAACACTACATAAAAGATGTATTTCAACACCAAGAAACTATGCTGATTTTATTAAAAGATGAGAACATACTGATAGTAAATAAAAAGTGTCTGGAGTTCTTTTCGCAAAAATCACTTGATAGTTTTAGGGATGTTTTTTTAAATTTTGATAAACTTATCTTAAAGCACAATAACTTTTTATATAACCATGATGATATCGACTGGCTGGAAAGTGCTAAGTGCAGCAACGGAAAACTCTTTAATGTCAAAATGGCCGATAAAGAGGGCAACAGCAGACATTTTATATTAAAAGCCTATAAAATTCCGGATAAAGAGGAGACATATATACTCTCTTTTGATGATATAACGGATTTGAATCTGCTCGTTATTTACGATAAAGAAGCGATGAAACAAGAGAAGCAGGAGAGTCAGAAAAAGATAATATACGGAGTTTTGGAGATTGTAAAAAGAAATAATTCTAATATAAAAATATATAATTCATATAAGGGATTGAACATTTCAAATATAGGAATTTTGGGAGAAATCACTGAAGATGATATTGTAATACAAGCGCCATACATGCAGTTAAGAGCAATCAAGATAAATAACTCGTTGGTTATAGAATCAGAACTTTTTCCAACAGCAGTACTGTGTGATGTAAAAAAGGTAGATTTCGAGAACTCACAGGTTATTATAAAAAACTATAAATTTATAGATTCTATGCCATCCGAACAGGAGTTTACTAGAGTAGAACCCGAAGAAAACCATAAAATTTCGCTCTTTTTTGAAGGTCATAAAATACATGCCGACGTTAAAATTTTAGATGTAAGCGTAGGCGGAGTAAAAATTACTATGTCTCTTCTTCCTGCAGGTTTTAAGGTAGAGGATGATTTAGTTGTAGATATGGTATTTACGATGGGTGCAAAACCTCTTATAATAAATACAAAAGCAAAAGTGAAAAAGCTGATTGAAGGAAAAAAAGAATTTGTGGTTATTTTGTTATTTGACAATGATACTAAAATAAAAAAGCTTTTAACGGAGTATGTTGCAAATAGACAGATGGCTCTTATTCGAGAGTTTAAAAAATTAGCACAAGAGCTTTAGGAAAGATATTTTGAAATTAAAAAATAGAGTTTTTGCACTTTTGTTTGTTATTTTGTCACTTTTGCTACTTTGTGTCCATGCTTTTTTTAATTATGAGTTTCATAACTCTCAAGAAGAGCATTTTAAAGAGCTATCAAAATCATTACATAAATTATTTGAGAGTAGGTTAGAAGAGAAGCAAAAAGTTTTAAATTTTGCATTAGAACAGATGTTAAATATTGAACATTTGCCCAAAGCAGTTTTTGAAAAAGATTATAAAAAAATCGACTCTATCGTAGAACCTTATTATAAAAGCTTAAAGACATTAAACTGCAATATATCTATTTTAACATTTAGAGATAAAGAAAATATAACACTCTATCGAGCCCATAAACCAGAGTTCTTTGGCGATGCGTTAAATGAAAAAAGAGAAATAATTTTAGATACAAACAATTTCAAGCAATCATTTAGCGGTTTTGAGGTAGGAAATCTGGAAATCACATACCGTATTACAAAACCAATATTTTACGAAAACGAGTACGCAGGAAGTGTTGAAATAGGGTTAGACCCAAAGAGTATTTTAAGCGCTTTAGATACTATTTTTAAAACTGATATCAAAGTAGCGGCAAAAAACTCGTATTTAAATGTTATGCTAAATAAATCGGCGGTTTATATAGGAGATAGACATTTCTTACATAATGGAAATGAAGCTTTGGAAGAGTATTTTTTAAATAAAGATAAAAATTTAGATAGTTATAAAGTTGACACGAGTTTAGTTTTAAAAAACCATCAGTTAGATAAGATAGGTTTTCTTGTAGTCGGCTTTGATTTTAAAGAGAACGCTAGGCAAAACAGAGAATTTATGAACAAACTTTTCATAGCCGTTACTCTATTTATAGCTATTTTTATAATAATTTTGTTTTTTGTTTATAAATATTTTAAAAAATATAGTTATAGCGGGTATTTGAAAGATTTGACAGATACGGATATTTTGAATTACAAATTGCTAAAAAAAGAGAATTTTGTTCCATATTTTCAGCCTATAGTCGATAGAAACGGTAGAATTGTAAAATATGAAGCATTGATGAGAATAGTTAATATACAAAATAATAAGGAGAAAATTTTATTACCGTATGAGTTTTTAGAAAAATCTATTAAAAATGATTTATACATAGATATTTTGAAAGATATGGTAAAAAAGAGTTTAAATTTTTTCTCAAGTAGAGAAGAAAAAATATCTATAAATTTTTTGCCTGATGATCTTTTTAACCTTATTATCATGGATGAGCTTACAGAGAGTCTAAAAAGATTCGACTCTCCTAACCGAGTTGTGGTAGAGATAAGTGAAAAACAGTGTATAGATAATTTTTCAAAGTTACTCAAAATCGTAAAAAATTTAAGAGAAATCGGGGTGTTAATATCAATTGATAATTTTGACGGCACTTATGCAGACAACGTACACATTTTAGTTATAAAGCCTGATTTTATAAAGATTGAAAGTACTCTTATAGAAAAAGTATCCGGTAGTGCAAGTTTAAAAAATACGCTACGTAATATCATAGGATTTGCCAAAGAGTCAGGTATTAAAACAGTAGCAGAGTCTGTAGAGGATGAAGAGACGTTCAAACTTCTAAAAGAGTATGGCGTTGATGAGTTTCAAGGGTATTATTTTGGATATCCTATAGATTTAATCAATAAAGTTTAGATTTTAGATTAAATCTGTCGTAGTATATATCAAGCATCTCTTTTAATATTTTATCCTCAAGCTCGCTCTTCTCTTTTATGCCGAATTTTTTTATATACTCAGATGGGAGTATCGATTTTTCGTAAGATGGATATTTGAGATACTCAAACATTGCATTTTTTATTCGCTCTTTCGTGCTGTATTTGAGTGTGTATTTTTTCATTATGATATTAAATCTAAAATCATCGCCATGACATGTAAGACAGTTTTTTTCAAATTCAGAGCTGCCCAAAAGAGTGCATAGTATTAAAAAAAGAGATACGCTTTTTACCATGTAAGAGTTACCTTTGTTCCTTTGTCTAGTTGTGACTCTATATCTATTTTAATGGCGTACTCATCTGCAATTGATTTTATAATACTGTAACCTATCCCAAACCCGCCTTGCGTTTTATCAAATCGACGATATCTTTCATATATGCTCTCTATCTCTTTTTTGCTCATCCCTTTGCCCTCATCCTCTATGCTAAGAAGTGAGTCATCTAAAATAATCGTGATAGTTGTTGATTTTTTTGTATATTTTATAGCGTTTGAGAGTATGTTGTCGATTAGTCGCTCCATCTTTTGTTTGTCTGCAAAAAAGTAAACACTCTCTTTTACATGTAGAATAAAGTTTAACTCTTTTTGATTTGCCATATTTGCAAAATAGTTTACTCTTTGCGTTAAAATCTCGCATAGGTTTAAATCTTCATTTTGAATTGACGTTTTATGATTTAAAAGCAGATAGACTAAATCTTCATAAATATTTGAGATGCTCATTGAAGCAATCTTTATACGCTGTAGTTTTCTTAAACTTTTTTCATCGCAGTTTGAAGAGTCTATAGTCTCTATGTTTGTAAGTATTGCGGTAATGGGAGTATTTAGCTCATGAGTCGTATCTTTTATGAAGTTATCCAAAAGTTTTATATTGTCTCTTAGTGGTTTTAAAACAAGGTTTACAAGAAAATATGAGGTAATTATAGTAATAATTATAACTATGATTGCCAGATAGATTAACCCACTTAAAATATCTACTTTTTTTGTCTCTTTTTCTATGACTATGTAAGCCGCTCCCAAATAATAAGGCGTTAGAGACGATATAAGATAGGATTTGGACTCTTTTTTAAAAAACTCTTTTTCAAAATTTTTTATTTTAATGTCCATTGTTGAGAAAATAAGGTTTTTATCAAGATCGTAAATCGCACTTTTAAAATTTTCAAATCTGGGATATTCAAATCTTTGTGCACTCTCTTCATGTAGTATAGATAGTCTCTCTTTTAGCTCAAGAGTGTATTTTTTTAAAATATTTTTTTCACTATCTGCAAGCTCTTCTTGTTTATAAAAGTAGTAACTTGTAAATAGGGTCGCAATTAGAAGCAGGGTAGAGCTTAAGTAGAGCACAAGAACATAAATAATCGTCTTTTTTTCACCGCTATACAAGTCTGTAACCTATCTTTTTTATGCTTATAATATGCTCTTTGCCTACATGCTTTCGCAGATTTTTTATGTATGTTCTAAGACTCATATAGCTGTGTGTTTCATTGAACTGCCAGACATTTTGATATATCTCTTCAAAGCTTACGCACTCATCTTTATGCTTTAAGAGCAGTTTTAAAAGCAGATGCTCTTTTTGGTTTAGGGCTATTTTTTGATTATCTTTAATTAACTCATTTGTATATATGTTAAAGTCAATATCTTTTGTAACTTTTATAATCTGATTTTGGGCTTTATACTCTCTTTTTAAAAGAGCATTTACTCTAAAGAGCAGCTCCTTTAGGGCAAAGGGTTTTTTGATGTAATCATCAGCGCCACTGTTGTAGCCTTGCGATAAATCATCCATGCCGTTTAGCGAGGTTATAAATATAGCGGGAGTTGTGATTTTTGCTTCTCTTAACTCTTGAAGAAGTCTAAAGCCGTTTAACTTCGGCACGTTTACATCAAGTAGCAACATATCAAAATTAGAGTCATAAATATACTCCAAAGCCTCATCGCCGCTATATGCACAAACCACATCAAAGCCTTCTTCTATAAGGTACTCTTCAACGGTTTGAGAGAGGTTTATATCATCTTCTAAGTAGAGTATTTTCATAAAAAATTATATCCAAATTTTAACATGTAGCTTAATTTATATAATTCTTTCATCAGAATCTTGAAAAACAATGGTTCTGTTTTCTATTTTCATTATTTTGTCGCAGTATGGAAGAATTCTATCATCATGCGTAACGGTAATAATGGCTACGTTTTGCTCTCTTGCGATTTTTTTGAGCATCTTTATAACACTTACAGATCTCTCGCCATCAAGTGCGGCTGTAGGTTCATCCGCTAAGATTATTTGCGGGTTGTTGGCTAATGCTCTTGCAATAGCAACCCTTTGGTTCTGTCCGCCTGAGAGCTGTGATGACATGTTATATGCTTTGTCGTCAATTTCAAGATATTTTAAAAGTTCCATAGCTTTTTCTTTTGAAATTTTCTCGCTTACTCCGTTTGCCTGAGGAAGAAGCGTTACATTTTCTATGATGTTTAAAAAAGGTATAAGATAGTGGGCTTGAAATATAAAGCCGATTTTTTCCCGTCTTATTTTTCGTGTATCTTTTGCAACCCATTTGTTGCCGTAAACTCTCTCTTCCCCTAGCCAAATCTCTCCGCTTGTAGGCTCTAGTACACATCCTATCATCATTAAAAGAGTGGTTTTTCCTGCGCCGCTTGGAGCAATCAGAGCAACAATTTCTCCTTTTTGTATCTCAAATGAGGCATTTTCTATAACACGCACAAGGCTATCGCCTTTGCCGAAATTTTTAACTAAATTTTGAACTTTAATAGCCGTATTACTCATTTATCCTCCAATCGCCGCTGCAGGGTCGGCACTTATAACTTTTTTAACACCCACAAAAGATGCCAATACCGATGCAACTACAATAACGCCAAAAAGTAATAATGCGTCATAAGCATAAAGTACCACCAGTTTAGGAAATTTATCGTAAGTCAAATGTGAAAATATATTTCCAAAGACAAAAGCAAAGATGCCTAAAATAAGAGTCTCTTTAACAATCATTGAAACTATTAAAGAGTTTGGAAGTCCCATAAGTTTCATTATGGATATCTCTTTCATCTTCTCTAACGTCATAGTGTATATAATCAAAGCAATAATTATCGTAGAGACTACAACTAGTATGATAGTAAAAAGACCTATCTGTTTAGAAGATCTCTCAACTAGATTTTTCGTAAGTATCTCTTTTTGCTCTTTTGCCGTATAAACGCTTTTGTGTTGCCATTTTTTTATCTCATTAGCAACTTCATTGATATTAAAACCCGGCTTTACTGTTGCTACAATGGCATTTACCAACACGGAGTCGCTATTTTTAACTCCTCTTGCCGTATTGTTTTGAATCTCTTTGTTAGAGTACAAAAATTGAAGTTCTTGAGCATCTTTTAGACTTATATAGACTAACGGGTCACCGTTGGAATAGACTGATTTATGTGTTACTCCGACAACCGTGTAAAAGTTTCTTCCTAGTTTTATCTTATCGTTTAGTTTAAAACCGCTCTTGTTTGTTACGACAATCTCATAATGGTCGTTTTTTAGCTCTCGTCCCTCTATCAGCCTATTTGGATTTATAGGACTTATTTTCCCGTAAATGTCATATCCTACTGCAACTGCACGTACAGGTTTGTCTTTATGGGGAAGCTGAATATTTTGAAATGTCATAGCTTCACTTTTATCTATGCCTCTCATCACATATATGATATCTTTAAAGTCTTCATATACTCTTGAAGATTCGGCAAACGGACCCATCGTGTTTTCTTGAACTATCCATAAATCTGCATTGATATCATCAAGTAAAACCTCGGCTTCAACTATTAGACCGCGATAAACGCCTATCATAATAAGCACTATACCAAGGAGCATTCCGACACCCATGGCAGTAACTACAAATTTGCCTAAAGTATGTTCGATATCCCTTCTTGCTAAATTTATCATCTAAATATTTTCATCCCATCACTTAGGGGTTTATTGTTTGGCTTGTATATAAGCAACTCCGTATTTTCGTCAATGCCTGATGAAACTGCAACTTCTTCATCATTTTGTGCCGAGATTGATATAGATTCAAAATATGCGTTTTCGCCTCTAGCTACCCACACACCCTTTTTACCGTTATTTGTTACAAGTAGATTAAGCGGAATTTTTAGAACGTTTTTATAGTCGGCTACTTCAATATTTACCTCAGCTTGTTCATTTATATAAAACGGTTTTGGTATTTCATCAAATTTTACCGCTATCTCTCTCTCAAGGGTAACAAGATTACTTGAAGCAACAATTCTATCAACACTGCCGAGTAACTTTTCGTTTGGTTTTGAGCGAAGAGTAATCGATGCTTTTTGATTAAGCTTTATCTGATTTGCCAATCTCTCATCAATATTTGTCTTAACCCAAAGAGTATTAGCATCAACTATTTTAAAAATTGCAGTTGATGGGAGTACATATTGTGATTGTTCTGCTTCTTTTGTTATTACATAACCGTCAACGGGAGAGTAGATTTTAAGTCTGTCTAGTTTTGCCTCAATGGCTTCTATGCTTTTTTGCACTCTTTTTTCTTCAGACGCGGCAGAGGCTATTTGCGCTTTTGAAGCTTCTATTTGTGCATTGATATTTTGCAGGTCGCTTTTTGCTTTGTCATACTCTGCCCCGGTAGCAAACTTTTGCTCTATTAGTTTCTCGTAGCGGTTGAAAGTGGCTTGTATGAGTGATTTTTGAGCCTGCAGACTCTCTAGGTTGTTTTTGGATGCTTTGGCTTCATTTTTTGCTTTGTTCAGTAGAAGTTTTGCCTCATCAAGAAGCATAGGAGCATCAACCGCATCTATTGTTAAAAGAGTATCTCCTTTTTTAACCCACTCTCCTTCGTCAACAAAGATACTTTCTATCTTTCCGCCGCTTTGTGCCGTAATTGTGTAGATATTTTTAGCATCCACATTCCCGATTCCGCGAACACCTACATGTAAATCTCCGATTGTCGGTTTTATTGTTTTAAATGTCGATTTTACTACATATATTTTATTATAAAAAATAGCGGCTATGATTGCAATAATAACTGCGGCTATTGCATATTTAATCCATCGTTTCATTAGAATTGTCCTTGTAAGTAGTCTAGTTTGTTTATAATTTTGTTGATAAAGAGCTTAGTTTCAATAAGCCCCAATTCTGCAAAAAGATGTGTGGAAGCGGCGTCAAGAACTTCAATGTATGTTGAAAGCCCCTCTTTGTATCTTGCCTCAATTATCTCTTTGGTTGCAAATGATGACTCTATGAGAGCCTCTTTCGCTTTAAGCGTGAGTTTGTATCTATCCAAATCTATCATCAAACCCTCAAACTCCTCTTGAATAAGAAGTTTTTTTGAGTTGTATGACTCTTTTGCTATCTCTTTTGCTATAGCGGCTTGTTGGCTTTGAGCGCTTATCCGTCCGCCGCTGTATATCGGGATATTTATAGTTACTCCAATCGTTGATAAATCATAACTGTTTATAGAACTTTGATGTATATATGATGCCATAGCGTCTATCGAGCCGTAATGTTGTGCTTTTGAGGCGTCATATATCAAACCCTCTTTTAGAATTTCCTCTTTAAAACCTTTTAACTCAAAGTTCTTTTCAAATATATCTTTTAGAGTCAAGTCTTTATTTTGAATATTTTTTTGTAATGAGTTTTCTACAAGAACGGTGTCAAAATCAATTCTTTCCCCCATGTAGATAGAGAGTGTGTTTAGAGCTTTGTGTAAATCGGCTTTTGCACCTGCAAGGTTGTCCTTTGCTATATACACGGCGCTAAGGATACTTGTGGCGTCTGCGGCAGTTTTCAAGCCCTCTTTTACAAGAGACTCGGCTTGTCTGTAAAGCTCCTCTTTTGTCTGCAAATCTTTTTGTCTTACTTCTATTGCTTTTGTATGGACAAGCGCCAAATCATATAGATTTTTTATGTTATAAACCAAAAGAGCTTTTTTATCGTCTAGCGACAAATCGGCTATGTTTTCATCTTTTTCATAAGCTTTTATCGTTGAGGATGTTTTGTCGTAGTCGTATATCTTTTGGTTCGCCGTTGCGCCTATTTGATAACTGTCGTCATTGATTGTTTTAAATTCTCCGTTTTGCGGTAGGGCAAAAGTGTTTATGGGGTTATACTGTGCATTAAAATTTATTTGCGGCATATAATCTGCCTTTGCAACGTCAACTAAAGACTTTCTCTGCATAACACTAAGTGAGAGTTTTTTAAGATCGGGATGATTTTTGAGCGTTTTGTCGATACACTCATCAAGCGTCAATACTTTGGCATTTACTATCAATATGAGTAGATACAGATATATAAATAAAAATTTTATCATACCCAAATCCTTTTTTTATTTTAAAATAGAATAATTATTGTACTTATTATTTGTGAACTTATTGTGAAATAATTAAGCAAAATGATAAACAAAGCCAATTATCAAGCATCATTGGCTACCATACGAAAAATAGTAATATATAAAAAGTTTAATTATGAAAAATATGATTTACAAATCAAAAATAGGCGATATAGATTTAACCAAAGTTACAAAACTCTATCCTGCGGCAGTCGTAAATGCACACGGCGAAGTTGCCGAAATGAGTTTGGAGTGGGCTGATTTAAACGGTAATAAAGTTGAGATAACTTCCTATGTTTTGGTATTTGATTTTACACTCCCAAAACAAGAAGAGCGTGATAAAAAAGAGCTTCATTTCAATACGAAAGATGAACTTATAGCGGCTATGCAAGAGGTGTCACAATTTTATCAAGACTAATCTCTCATGACACGCGTAGAGTATTTTCTATCGCTATTCCAGCCGCTCTAAAACATCTTGTCGATATACTTCAGATTCTTGTAGATATGCTGATGGTCGGTACGGTAAGTGTTTCGGCACTTGCGGCGGTGGGTATGAGTATGCAGTTTATGATGATAATAAACGTTCTTATGACTCTGTATGTCGTAGGCGGCAATGCTTTGATATCAAGATTTATAGGACAAAGAAGAAAAAGACGCGCATCGGCACTTCTTTACTCTCTTACAATTTTTGCGGCAGTACTTTCGGTTTTTGTAACAATTGGCGGTTACACAGGAAGTGAGTACATGTACTACATGATGGGAGCAGAGGCTGATGTAGTACGTGAAGGCTCACTCTATTTTAAAATAATCTCACTCGGAATCGTAGTGATATTTATAGATACGCTTCTTTACAATGCTCTCTCGGCGGCGGGAGATACAAAAAACTCACTCTACATTAAACTTATCTCAACTGCCATAAATGCATTTTTAAATTATGTTTTTATATTCGGGCATTACGGATTTGATGCGATGGGGATAGAAGGGGCGGCTTATGCAACGGTAATCTCTTACTGTTTTAACGTAGCGGCATATTATATGCTCATCAAAAGAGCTGATGCTAAATTAAATTTAATCCCTCTTATTAGAGTAAAAGATTTGATAAGAGTTTGGAATGTAGGCTGGAGTGCCGCGCTTGAGAGAGGTATTTCAAGTATGTCGTTTTTGATTTTTGTAGCAATTATTGCGGCTTATTCAACCGAAGTTTTAGCCGGCTATCAAGTAGGACTTCGCATAGAGGGAATCGCTTTTATGCCCGGATTTGGTTTTGCTATAGCCGCAACTGCGCTTGTAGGTCAAAATTTAGGCGCTAAGAACAAAGAGAGTGCCTATAAAATGGGAATTATAAGTGGAAGAATTGCCTACATGTTTATGGGAAGTGTCGGTCTTTTTCTTATACTTTTTCCTGAGTTTTTGGTAGGTTTTTTTACAAACGACAGAGCTACTATAGCAGTAGCATCATACTACTTGATACTTGTCGGTTTAGCTCAAATTCCTCTTGCAATTATGTTTGTCTATTCGGGGGCACTAAGAGGTGCCGGAGCGACAAAAACAACGTTAAAAGTAAATGTTTTATCTCTATGGTTTTTTAGAGTAATTCCATCATATATAGCTTATAAAATGGGATACGGAGTTGTGGCTATATTTGTAATTATGAATATTGAGACGCTTTTAAAGGGAATTATCTACATGTATATATATAAGAAAAGAGCATGGTTGGAAACTAATATCTAATATAAAGAATAGGTTAATATTTTATCTTAAGATGAAAATGATACAATTCATAGACATTTATAAATTACATGTGGAAATAGATGAATACACCTGCCAAAACAAAACGTAATACACTTATTTTAACTTCAGCTATTTTAGTGCTTTCGTGGGCTGTTATGTATCAGTTTTTGGAGTATAAACTAAAAGAGTCTATCAATGAGCAGTTCCAAAGAGTGGCTAAGAGCACTGAAGCGCTTTTTGAAATAAATATGAAAAACGATAAAATAGAGTTTGAATATAAACTAGATGATATAGTTGCGTCAGAGGGTTTGGCAAAAGCAATTGCAAATAGAGATTATGCACAAATAAATTCTATAGTTTCCCCACAGTACAAACGGCTTAAATTAGCTAAAAAAGCCGTAAATATTCTAACATTTCGCTCAGTTGATGGTGTTACGCTCTTTCGAGCACATAAACCTGAATATTTCGGTGACACTCTTAATGAAAAAAGAACATTAATCACAGATACGAATACTCTGCATCGCTCTTTTGGCGGTTTTGAAGTCGGTAAATTTGAGATGACTTACCGCATTACAAAACCTATATTTTACAATCAAGAGTATGTCGGAAATGTTGAACTCGGTATCTCTCCTACGGAGTTTTTAAAAGATTTAAATTCAATATTTAAAGCCGAGATGGGCATAATAATTGATAAATCATTGCTAGAGATAATGATGGATAAATCAACTACGGCTATTGATGAGAGGTATATTCTTATTAATAATGCCCAAAATATAAAAAAATATTTTTTACAAAATGACAAAAATAGTTCAAAATTGTATAGAGTAGATATGAATATCTCTCTTGAAAATCATTTATCGCAAAAATTAGGATATTTGGTAGTCGGTCTTGATATATCAGATATTGTAAAAAAAGATGAAGAGTTTATATATACTCTCTTTTTTATGGTTGTGATAATGATGTTTGCATCCGGTGCCGTACTGCATCAAGGTTTTAATAAAATGTTGAATTACTTTTCAAGACAGGTTTATACAGACCATTTAACGGGACTTTTAAATAGACATTCATTAAACGATGCACTTTACTCTAAAGATACTAAGTTGCTTATACTTAGCAATATTAAAGAGTTTAGTCTTATAAATGAGCTCTACGGTGTTGATGTCGGAAATGAGGTATTAATTCAGGTTGCAGATGCATTTCGGCATTTTGGAGATGAGCATGGGTTTGACACATATAGGGTTTCATCCGATGAGTATGTTTTGTTGAAAAAAGAGAGTAATTTTGACGAAAAAAAATATTTTAAACTTGTTGAAGAGTTGCAAAGTAAAATTAACTCGCTAAAAATATTAATTGTCGGTATGGATGATGTTTTGGGTATTGAGATATATTCAGGAATGGCACTTGACCATGAACACTCTTTAGAAGATGCTCAAATGGCGCTTAAAAAAGCAAAAAAACAGTTTGTAAACTACATGATTTATTCACAACATGTTGATACGAAAGAACATTCGCAAAAAGTCATAAGCGTAAAAAGAACAATCAGACATGCACTAGAGCATAAAAACGTGATTCCATTTTTTCAGCCAATAACGGATAGAGAGGGAAAAATTGTCAAATATGAAGCTTTGGTAAGAATAGTTGAGTTTGACGGCGGCGAGAAAAAGATTTTATATCCGAACGAGTTTTTAGAAATATCTATGAATAGCGGTTTGTATATAAAAATTGCAAAAGAGATGTTAGAGCTTAGTTTGGATTTTTTCGCTAAAAGAGAGGAAAAAGTCTCCGTAAATTTTTTGCCAAACGATTTTTTTAATGCTTCCATTATGGAAACATTAATAAACAAAATAGAAAAATTTGATTCGCCGCAAAGAATAGTTGTTGAAGTGACCGAACAAGAGGGCGTGGAAAATTTTGAAAGACTTATGAAAGTTGTTAAAAAGCTAAGAGCAATCGCTATTGATGACTTTGGCAGTGGATATGCAAACTATGTACAGGTTTTAGAAATTAAGCCTGATTATTTAAAAATAGACGGCTCTTTGATACAAAATATATTAACTGATGAAAATTCAAAAATATTGGTTAAGAGCATTGTTAGATTTGCACAGGAACTGAACATTATCACGGTTGCTGAGTATGTAGAAAATGAAGATATATTTAACCTCTTAAAAGAGTACGGCGTAGAAGAATTTCAAGGTTATTACTTCGGTCGCCCTATGGATTTGATAGGCACTCAAGCAGAGATTAAATAAGATTGTTGAAATATCGTACACCCCATCGTTAGCAGTTTATTTTGTTCTTGTTCTGTTTTAACACCTTTTGCTATGACTTCAAAACCAAATTCTTTTCCTATAAATAGTATAGTTTGAATCATAGTTTTGCTATTTATGTCTTCATGCATAGAGTAAATTAATGATTCGCTTATTTTTAATTCATCAATAGGTAGAGTTTTTAGATACGACAAAGACAAACAACTACTTTCAAAATTATCTATAGAAAAAGACAATCCAATTTTGTTTAAATCTTCTATTTTTTCAAGTATATTTTTTATATCTTTTGAAATAAATTTTTCCGACAATTGCAATCTTAATAGTTTAGGATTAATATCATATTCATTAAACATTTTTTTTATATCAGCAAAAAAGTTAGTTGTCGTAAGTTGTTTGATGCTTATCTCTATGGAGAGTCTCCAATCTTTTTTTATTTTATCTTTTTTCCACTCATTTAGCTGTTTAAATGCTTTTTTGAGTACCAATTTTTCAATCTCTATTATTAAACCGCTATCTTTTGCTACCGGAATAAAATAAGCCGGTAACACAATGCCTTTTTTAGGATTTTGCCACCGTATTAATGCTTCTACACCGATTATATTTTGGTCTTTATTTAGAGAAATTTGCGGTTGATAATATAAAACAAACTCTTCGTTTTTTAAAGCATTTTTTATCTCTTTAATAGTTTTAGTTTTATGTTCAATGTTTTTTTGCAGTACGGTATCAAAAAAATAAAAATTATTTTTACCGTTTTGTTTTGCCATGTACATTGCACTGTCTGCATATTTAATAAGCTCTATATCTGAATGTTTGCTTTCATTAAACATTACTATACCGATACTTGCGCTTATGAAAAAAGTATATTCATTTATAATATAAGGTCTATTTAGTTCTTTTAAAATCTTTTGAGCTATACTCCTTACTGCTTCTATCGCAACACTCTCATTTGAAGTGCTTGTATCTGCCAATATTATAAATTCATCTCCGCCTAGCCTGCCTATTCTATCATTTTCACGTAATATTTTTTTTATTCTGTCTATTGTTTCAATTAAGGCAAAATCGCCTATATCATGACCTTTTGTGTCGTTTATAATCTTAAAATTATCAAGGTCGATAAATAAAAGTGAAAAATAAGAGTTGTTTCTACTACTGATTTTAATAGCATTTTGTATAAATTTTTTTATTAAACTTCTGTTTGGTATATTTGTTAACGTATCAAAATTTGCCAGTTTCAGATTTTTTTCTTCAAGCTCTTTTTGAAGTGTTATATCTATCCCTATTTGAATTTTTACTTTTTTTTTCTCATTCCAGTGCATGATTTTAGTGTTAAACAGGTATGAGCGACCATTAATGGAGTTTTTATTTTCCCATTCAAATACAGCTCCGATGCTTTGTGATAAATGATTGTCTGTTTGTTGAACAGGACAAAATGCACATGGGCTATTTTGATTTTTTTGTAGAACTTTATAGCACACTTTGTTAATAATGTCTCCAAATTGTTCTTTACATTTATTGTTTGCATATATAATTTCATAAGTTTCCAAATCTATTACATAGATTAAAGCTCCGGTATTATTAATTATTGCTTCCATTGAGTTAAAATCACTGTTTATGTTCATAATATATCTTTTAATTAATTTAACCTATAGGCTATATACTCATAGATAATTGTCATAGTGATTATAACTCATTAGAATAGAAAAAATTATTAATTATTAATAAGATGATAATTTGAGGATAAGATTTGAGTATATTTGATGATTTGTGCGTAGCCGATGATGAAGAGGTTAAAGAGTTTATCAAACGTGTTTCGTCCAATATTAAGCGAATAAGGCAAGAAAAAGGCGTTACACAGCTAGAATTAGCTCTAATGATAGGGCAAAAATCTTCTGCCTTTTATGCAAACGCCGAAAATGCGGCTAAAAATAGAAGATTTAATTTAGAACATATTTATAAAATTGCAAAAGCTTTGGATGTTGACGTCATAGATTTTTTTAAATAAGTTCATTGATTTTAGCCTTTTATTCCATCCGCACGTGGGGCGAGTAAAAAACCAAAAAACACTTTTATATATATCATAAAAGGAATTGTCCAGATAATCGATGAGTAAAGATAAAGTACATGTGAATACTCCTCAAAAAACGGTATCAGACTTCTCATAAGCGTGGCAAGGATAATCAGTCCTACCATGCTGTGTGTATATATATTTGATGTTAAATGTCTCCCCGTATGAATCCATGAAATTATCATCATGATAACTATGTAAGAAAGCCCGATTCCGCCGCTTGTAATAAAGTGTCTAAAGTGGCTTAGAGTTCCAAGTTCATTGTTTAAAACACTCCATCCCATCATTGCATAACCTATACTAAAAAGAACATAGATAGTTCCAAGATATATGACGTAAGGTTGATTTAGTATAAATTTGTCTTTGAGTTTATACTCGGCAGTAATCCCAAGTATTGCCGCTGCAGAGGCAAGTCCTAACCATCCCAGAGCAGAGTTATTCGGGTATAAAAACTCAACTATCGTAAATATGGTAACTGCAAAAATTGCCAAATTTGTTTTTGGAGGACGTGATAAAAAAACATCGTCTATACTTTTATCCTCCATAAGCTCATTTATAGCTTCCATATTTACGCGTCTAAGAGCCAATAGTACCAAAACTACTATCGCTCCCGTTGCAATTTTTAAGATATCCAAAGCAGGAGTTGTTGCAAATCCTGCAACTGAAGCAAAAAACCACACCTCGATTATAAACAGTGCCAAAGCGGCATAACCTATGGAAGCGTGTCTTTGAAGCTTGTCTAAAACGGCAAATCTTGCAAACCAGATAATCCATCCAAGCATGGCAAGGTTTAAAAATGCAACTAGGTAAATGCCTAAATAGTCCATGAACCAGAAACTGATTCGCCCAAGCAGCCAAAGAATAACTACATGTTTTAATCTTTTGCCCACTAACGGTACAAGTCCGGGAAAAAGTTCAGGAAGTCCAGTAGCCAAAAAAGCTAACGTTCCTGCCGTGATAAGCCCAAAAAGCATCTCGTAAATATGCCATGTCAAAATATCCGAGATAAAGGGCAGAGCTATAATGCCGCTCCATACAAGTCCCCATAAAATCATGCTGATAATCACATAAGGGGCAAATACTAAAAAGATGGCGCGAAAACCGTACGCTAAGTAAGGCGGAACATCTTTTTCATCGGGATAGTAAAGGTAGTGATTTGTTGCATGAAGCTGTTGTGCCTGTTCTTTTTTATCACTCATTACTTTAGTTCCAGTTCAAATGTATTTATTATCTCGTTATCTTGTAAAATCTCTGCACTTTTGCCGTAAACGTACTTATCGTCTCTTTGATTTTGCAACACATCAAATCTAAATTTTTTGACGATATGACCGGGGTCTGCTTTTAAAAGAAGCATTTCGTCACTTAGGCGTATAGCTTCCATCAAATCATGCGTGATAAACAAAATACTTATCTCTTTTTTGCTTATCATGTCTATAAGAATTGATTGAAGCTCTTTTTTTAGCCCGATATCAAGTGCGGAAAAAGGCTCATCTAAAAAGAGCAGAGACGGTTTAACAACCAATGCCCTTGCAAAAGAGACTCTTTGCTTCATTCCGCCGCTTAAATCTTTTGGAAATTTTTCAAAATCCTCTTTATCAAGCCCGAATCTAAGAGCAATATCTTGTGATTTTTTTACGGCTTCGTTCTTTTTTTCGCCTTTTGCAAGCAAACCGATAGCTATGTTGTCAATCACGTTTTTCCACGGAAGAAGTCTCGGCTCTTGAAAAGCAAAAGCACTGCTTAAAAATGTATTGGTAACGCTTCCTTCCTCAACATCAAGCAGATTGGCGCAGAGATGTAGCAGTGTTGTTTTACCGCCTCCGCTAGGACCTACTATTGCTAGAACCTCGCCTTTGTCAAGCGTAAAATTTATATTTTGTAAAATTTTTGTAAACCCAAAACTGTGATTTAGATTTTTAACCTCTAGTCTCTCCATAATTCAACCTCTCGCTTAATCGGCTCTAGGATAATATACTCTATAAACATAAGCGAAGCTATCATGATAACCACTATGGATAGTGCAGTAGGAGTATCAAGCTGGCTTCTCGCAACTGCAAGTGAAGCACCGATACCGTCGCTTGTAGCAAGAAGTTCTGCCATTATGACTATCTTCCATGCCATACCAAGACCGCTTACCCAGGCAGGAAAAACATAAGAGAATATATGCGGAAAGTAAACGTCAAAAAACTTCATGTGCCACGGAAAGTTAAAACTTTGCGCCATCTCTTTTAAATTGCTCTCAAGCGTGCGTGTTCCTTGAAGCGCGCCTACAAATATGATAGGAAACGAGGCTACGATAACGGTAAATATTACAGTCTCATCACCCATACCAAACCATATCATGGCAAGAACTATCCATGCGATAGGCGGCATACCGACAAGTATGGTAACAATGGGACGGCTCATCATGGAAGCGGTAGCAAAAAAACCGGCTAGAAGTCCAAGGGCAGTGCCTATAATAAGAGATAAACCAAAGCCGATAGAAGCACGGTAGAGAGTAGTATTTATCTCGGCTATAACATTTTCATCGTGAAGCATTGTATTTAGAGTTTTGAAAGTCTCAAGAGGAGAAGGCAGAACTAAATTTCCGTAAATTTGTCCTCCTGCGTCCCAAAGTGCTATAAAAAGCAGTATTGAAGAGAGTGCACCCCAGCCACTCCAAAGATAGGCAGGAAAATCTTTAATGATTTTTAGTGTAAATTTCATCTCTTAAAGTCCAAAGTAGAAGCTGTCTTGCGGCAGTTTGTCGCCTATACTTTTAGGATCTTCATCTTTTAAAACATTAAAGAAAAATTCCAAATCTTTTTTTGCATTTGCCGCACTTACGCTTTGAAGTCTTACATGTGAAATAGAGTCGCTTACTCCGTCTTTGTTTAACATGTTAAGAGTTTTGACAACCAGTTCTCCTGCTTCTTTTGGATTTGCTTTGTACCATGCGAGAGATTTGTCGTACTCTTCTTGAAATCTTTTAATAACATTTTCATTTTTCATTCGACCCATTACGGCAATTCCGGCTTGCGGAATATTACCGTTGGTACCATATACTTTAGCCCACTCCTCTTGCAAATCAACGCTTCTGTATAAATCAGGTGCAACAATGCTAATAGGAAAAGATTTTGTTTTTCTCAGTGCCATGGAAATTGCCGGTTCAGCTAGAAGCGAATGGTCTATTCTCCTCATTATAAGCATTTGCATAGCGTCAATCGGGCTTGCCACATAAACAAGTTCAAAATCTTTTTTCGGATCTAAACCCTCTTTTTTTAGCAGCTGCTTAAATACGATATCAGGCATATCTGCGCGAAAAGGAACCGCAATCTTTTTGCCTTTAAAATCTTTAAGACTCTTGATTGAGTTATCACGGCTAATCATCCCTAAAATCCCCCAAACAGATACATTTAGAAGTTTTATATCCACGCCTTTATTGTTTAAAATTGCCGCCGTATTTGTAGGAACCGCTAAAAAATCCACATCACCTTTGATTGCCATAGCGCGAAGCTCGTCCGGATTTTTCCAGAGCTTAAACTCTACCTTGTTTGCAACGTCACGTAGAGCATTTGTCTCTATCATGTGTAAAATTGGATGCGAAACGGAAGCAAAAGGAGCGGCTACTACTATTTTGTCTAACTTTTCGTCTGCACTAAGAACATTTGAGAAAGAGAGTAGCAATGCAATTAAAACGTAAATAAAACTTTTCATAATTTTCCTTCTAAATAATTAATTTTTGTATAGTACTGATTTTGATATTAATTATCATTGATTTTAATCAAGATTAAGAAAGTATATACAATTCTAATAATATATAAGCTAAAATTTTACTATGAATTTAAATGAATATAAAAAAGCCGTAGAGCAGTTAAACCTCTACTCATATCACTACTATGTCCTTGATAATCCAATTACAACTGATGAGGTTTACGACAAGCTTTACCATGAGGTTTTGGAGTATGAAGAAGCTCATAAAGCAGATATCTTGAAAAACTCTCCGACTCAAAGGGTAGGAGACGTTGTATCTGAAGGATTTTCTAAAGCTTCACATCTAAGCAGAATGTGGAGTCTGGAAGATATTTTTGACACAGATGGTCTGCAGAAGTGGCTTACGAAAACTTATAAACTGGATGAAAACATCTCTTTTTACTGCGAGCCGAAGTATGACGGTGCATCGTTAAACCTTATCTACGAGAACGGCGAACTATTTCAGGCCATAACAAGAGGAGACGGCGAAATAGGCGAGCTTATCACTCAAAATGTAAAGACGATTCGCTCTGTTCCACTTACTATAGAACATAAAAATAAAATTGAGATTCGCGGCGAAGTGGTTATTTATAAAGATGAATTTGCAAAGATAAATCAAGCAAGAGTAAAAAACGCTGAAGCGGTATTTGCAAACCCTAGAAATGCGGCGGCGGGGAGTCTTCGTCAGCTTGACTCAAGCATTACAGCTTCAAGAAATCTCGTCTTTTTGCCTTACGGTGTAGGCGAGAATACGCTGGAGCATAAGCTGCTTAGCCAAAAGATGGAGTACATTTATTCATTGGGTTTTAAAAGACCGCCTATACGCTCTACATGTAAAGATTTTTACGAGATAGAAGCTGTGTATCAAGAGATGAACAAGAACCGCGACAATTACCCTATGATGCTTGACGGCATGGTAATAAAAGTGGATGAGATAGCCGCGCAGATAGATATGGGTCATACGGTCAAAAATCCTCGTTTTAGCGTCGCGTACAAGTTCCCCGCTGTTGAGAAGATAACAACCGTAAAAAAAATAATTCTTCAAGTAGGGCGTACGGGCGTTGTTACTCCCGTTGCCATTGTAAAGCCGACAAATATTGACGGTGTTATAGTTGAGAGAGCAACACTGCACAACTTTGACGAGATAGATAGAAAAGATATTCGCTTAAACGACAAGGTAATCATCCTTAGAAGCGGTGATGTTATACCAAAAATCATAAAAGTTTTAACTCATGAGAGAGACGGAAGTGAAGTAGAGTACAAACGACCGACAGAGTGTCCGGTTTGTAAAAGTGAACTTCTTGATGAGGGTGTACTTTTGAAGTGTCAAAACCTTACATGTGAAGCTAGGGTTATAAACTCCATCATCTATTTTGCCTCAAAACCGTGTCTGAATATTGACGGTTTGGGAGTCAAAATAGTAGAGGCGCTTTTTGAATCAGGTTTGGTAAAAAGCGTGGTGGATCTTTTTGATTTGACTCTTGATAAGCTTTTGATGCTTGAAGGATTTAAAGCCAAAAAAGCTCAAAACCTGCTTTACGCATTAGAGAAGGCAAAAAGGTGTGAATATTGGCGATTTGTTAACTCTTTGGGGATTGAGCATATCGGAGAGGTTGCCTCTAAAACTCTAAGTGCAAATTTCGGCAGCGGTTTTATGGATGCTACAAAAGAGCAGATAATATCATGCGATGGAGTGGGCGAGGAGATGGCTGAATCTGTTTTGGAGTTTGTAAGAGTAAACAGAGATACTATTTTAAGACTTCAAGATATTTTAAAACCGCTTGAACCGTTACAAAAAGAAGAAGCCAAGGATAATATCTTTAAAGGTAAAAGCGTTGTACTGACTGGAAGCATGAGTGAGTCCAGAGATAAGATAAAAGAGATGCTTGAGAGTTTAGGGGCAAAAGTGGTAAGTTCCGTATCAAAGAAAACCGATTTTGTAATTTACGGCGAAGATGCGGGAAGCAAATACGACAAAGCAATGGATTTGGGTGTAGAGTGCCTAAATGAAGAAGAGATGAGAGGCAAAATTGAGCAGACTTGATAACTATCTGGTAGAAAATGGCTTATGCGAGAGCAGAAACAAAGCGCAAAGTATCATAAAAGAGGGGCTTGTAAGCGTAAATGGCGAACAAATAATAAAGAGTTCGCATAAACTAAAAGAGGGCGATGAGGTAAAAGTAAAAGAGCATAAAGAGTATGTCTCTCGCGCCGCTTTTAAACTAAGTAGCTTTTTGGATGAGCTATCCCTTGATTTAAAAAACAAAACAGCGCTAGATATCGGCTCATCAACTGGCGGTTTTACGCAGGTTCTGCTAGAGAGCGGAGCTAAAGAAGTAACTGCCGTAGATGTCGGACGAGACCAGTTACATGTAAGCCTGAGAAATGATAAAAGAGTCCACTCATACGAGGGTTGCGATATAAGAGAGTTCAGAAGCGATAAAGTATTTGACATAGTTGTAAGTGATGTTGCTTTTATCTCCTTGCTTCATATATTAGACGATGTCGATAGACTCTCAAACGATAAAATTATTTTGCTTTTTAAACCACAGTTTGAAGTAGGGCGAGAGGCAAAGAGAGATAAAAACGGCGTCGTAACGGATGAAAAGGCGATACTTCATGCTATGATAAAATTTGAAGATACATGTAAACTAAAAGGGTGGAAATTGGTTCAAAAATCAGCTTCAAAACTTACGGGCAAAGAAGGAAATTTGGAGTATTGTTACCTTTTTGGGAAGTAAAATATGACAAATTGTAATATTTTGAAGTTAGCTTTTTTTGAAAAGTTATAATATTTGAAATAGTTGTTTAAGGAAAAACCGATGAAACCAAACGAATCAATCAAGCTCTTTGAAGAGAAAAAGCTTAGAACTCTTTGGGATGAAGAGCAAGAAAAGTGGTATGTGTCTATCGTAGATGCTATTAAAATTTTGACTGATAGTCAAGATTTTCAAAGAGCAAGAAAATATTGGAACAAATTAAAACAACGATTAAAAGATGAAGGAAACGAAACGGTGACAAATTGTCACCAGTTGAAAATGAAAGCAGAAGACGGGAAGATGAGGCTCACGGATGTAGCCGATACCCAGCAGCTTTTCAGACTTATCCAGTCCATCCCCTCGCCAAAAGCAGAGCCTTTTAAACTTTGGTTGGCAAGAGTGGCAAGTGAGCGACTTGATGAGATGAGCGACCCTGAACTTAGTATCGACAGAGCGTTAAAGCAGTACTTAGAGCTTGGGTACAGCCAAAACTGGATAAATCAAAGATTAAAAAGCATAGAAATACGAAAAGAGCTTACCGATGAATGGCAAAGAGTCGGAGTGCAAGAGGGAGCGGAGTTTGCGACATTAACCGACATCATCACAAAAACTTGGGCAGATAAAACCACAAAAGAGTACAAAATCTTAAAAGGTCTAAAAAAAGAAAACTTGCGGGACAACATGACAAACACGGAGCTTATCTTAAATATGTTGGCGGAAGCTTCAACAAAAGATATTTCAGAAGCGATAAATCCTAAGAGTTTTGAAGAGAGTAAAGATGTAGCAAAGCAAGGCGGCAATGTAGCAAAAGTCGCAAGAGCCGAGCTTGAAGCAAAAACAGGTAAAAAAGTAGTAACTAGTACAAATGCAAAAAATTTACTAGATGATAAAATAGAAGAAAAACGATAACAATAATAAATTTTATGGATTTAAATTAGATAATTTTAAAAACGACACGACCTGTCATGTAGAGGTATTAAACTTCTTGTAAATTAAATATACAAGGAGACGACATGATACCATTTATCATAGGCGGAGTGGCACTTGCGGCTACGGGTTACGGTGTAAAAAAATATTTAGAAGAAGAGGTCATTATAAAGTCAAAAATTCCAAGAGTAGATTTGTCGGAATTTTTGGTAAAAGAAGAGGGCAGTGTTTTAGAGGAGTACAAAAATATAAAACTCTCTTTAGAAAAAACAACCCTCAAAGAGATGCAAAACGCATTTAAAGAGATAAAAAATCTCAATCTTCCTGCATTTAAAACTTCAGAGTCATGCGAAAACGACAAAGATAAATATCTGTTTTTGAATAAATCAAATATATCATTGCTAGAGGAGTTCATAAACATACTCTCAAATGCAAGAACTATGCAAGATATACTGCTTGACGAATTAGACATAATTATAATGAAGTACAATGATTATAACAAATATAGCGAAGAGCAAAAGATGAAAGTGCGAGAAGCAGTGACACTTTATCAAGCCACTCAAGACGCTATAAACATTCCGCTGAGTTATGACGGTACCTCTATAAACAGGACTATAAGGAGAGCTTTTGCAAAGCTTAAAGAGTTGCTAGAAGCGGAAATCAGATAGTTAAAAACTCTTTTATATCCACTTCTAGGATTTGAGAGATTTTTAAAAGTTGTTCTAAGTTGAAATGTTTGCCGTTGTAGCAGATCTCTGCACCAGAAACTACGGAGACGGATTTGTACCCCATCTTTAGTGAGAGGTCAAGCTGAGATAAGCCTTTGGCTTTTCGGTACTTTGCTACATTTTTGCCGATGGCTTGATATAGCTCGTCAGATGAGAGTGTATTCATAAGCTTACAACCTGCTATGATAGATAATGTTGTTGTAAGTTTATCTTGTGTAATATTTTTGACAATCTACTATATAGCAGTGTATGATGGTAGATAAAAGGTAAGATGTGATTCTTATAGTACATACTGCGATAATATCGTTCATAATGTATATGATATACCTTGCAGGTAAAGAACAAAGGATGATAAGCAGAACTTTGAGCCTGACTATCATCGTCTTGATATTTGCCGCTATGCCTCCACATGTAAAAGGATTGATGGTTTTGGGAGTTGTTGTTTACGGCGTTATTAGCGTTGTTTTTAGTGAGGATGATTAAGATTTTGTTTGGTAGAATAGTATTAATTTAAAATAAGGAGCATTTGTGAATTTAAAAAGTTATAAAGAAGATATAGATATTCAAGAAATAAAATTAGATAAAGCAATACAAAATTTTTTAGAACGAAACAGTTATGAAAATTATGATGTTGTAAAAGTAGATATTGAAGAAAATATTGATATAGATTTTGTAAAAATAAATCATATTTCTTATGATAGAAATAAAGATGAAACAGATATAAATCTTGTGGATTTTGAGCAGATATTAAGTGCAATATCTTCAAAGGCACGAAAAATAATTTATATAGTTGAGGGTGATAGAGACGGTATAAGTTTATATCTTGGAACTCAAAAAAATTCAGTAGATTTTTTAAAAAATACTTTTGACGGTATATATTCCGGCTCAGAAATCGAAATCAGCAAACCAAAGTTTGATAATAGTAGTTATTCAAAAGCTATGTTAGGAATCCCGTCTTTAAAAAGAGATTCTGATAAAGCTTATAAACAATCTCTTGAAAAGATACTTTTTCCAATGCAAAGTAAGAGTTTTCGCATAGTAATAGTCGCTGAAAGTTATGACAATAGTACAATCAAAGAGATAATTTCAAACTATCAAAATCTTGGAAATGAACTTCATAGACTAGTTAAACAAAGTAAAAACGAACAGGAAAGTCATGCTGATTCTCAAGGTATTACTTTAACAAACGGTTCTAGCATCAGCAATACAGAAGGAAAGAGTGATAAATCTCTTGATAGTAAAATAGGTGCAACTCTATCCGTAGCAATTGGTGCTAGCATTGGTGCCTATTTTGGTCCAGCAGGAATTGCTGTTGGAGCAAGTATAGGAGGAACAATAGGAGGTAGTGTATTTGCTGAAACAGAAAGCACTTCCCGAACAAACTCTACAAATGAAAGTACAAGTAAAAATCAAAATACCACAAAAACTGATACCTTAGGTATAACTTTTGATGAAATCAATAAATCAGCTGAGTATTGTGAAAAACTCATTGATAAATATATTGAAAGATTCCAAAAAGGTTTAAATCATGGAATGTGGAATAGTTCTCTATATATCCAATCAGATGATGAAACAACACTTGCAGAGCTAGAGCATACTTTAAAAAGTGTTTATAGCGGAGATGAAACATACTTTGAAGCCATAAGATTTAGTGAAGATTTAAATGAAAATCAAAATATAAAAGTTGAAAACTTGCCAATATTGTATTTTGATAAATCAATACAACATCCCATACATAACTCTTTTTCAGGTTTTTCATCTGCGATAAATACAGAAGAGTTATCTATACTTTCAGCATTGCCAAATAGTGATATAGATGGAATTAGCGTCTCAAAGATTTCTAGTTTTGGACTTACACAAGCTAAAAATATAGATAAATATAACTCTATAGAACTTGGAAATGTTCTAAACAAGAAAAAGCCTACAAATCAAAGATTTAAACTCTCTTTAGATGGTTTAAATTCGCATCTCTTTGTTTCAGGTATCACAGGTGGCGGAAAATCAAACACTATTAAAGGTATTTTAGAAAAACTGCAAGATAAAAACCATTTAGAAAATAAAATACCGTTTTTAGTAATAGAGCCTGCAAAATCAGAGTATAAACATCTACTAAAAAAGATACCAAATCTACAAATATTTAGACCGGGGGCAAAAGGAGATATATTTAGATTTAACCCTTTTGTTTTTGAACATAGTAGAGAAAATCATAGTGTAACTCTTACCAAACATGTAGATATGCTAAAAACTACTTTTAATTCTGCCTTTCCTATGTATGGACCAATGCCGTATATACTAGAAGAAGCTATCCATAATATTTATAAACATAAAGGTTGGAGTTTTGAAACGGAAGACCATCCATTTTTTACAGATTCTAGTGAGGCAGATTATGATAGGAAAAGTTTACTTTTTCCAAATATGGAAGATTTAAAAGAGGAAGTTATAAGAGTTGTCGATAATGCAGGATATTATCAAGATTTGCAAAACAACATCAAAGCTGCCTTAAAAACAAGGATAAACAATCTTACATTAGGTGTCAAAGGTAAAATTTTCAACTCAAGACATACTTTTGATTCTAAGCTTTTGTTTGAAACGCCTACTATTATAGAGTTGTCAAATATTGTAGATGATGAAGAGAAAGCTTTTTTGATGGGGCTGATTCTTAACAAACTTTATGCTTATAAAGAAGAAAAAGGCAGCAGTAAAGAGTTAAATCACATTACTGTTATTGAAGAAGCTCATAGGTTATTGCCCAATATATCTTTAGATAAAAGTGGAGAAGAAGCTAGTTCAAGAGCTAAAGCTATTGAGACTTTTACAAATATATTAGCAGAGATTAGAGCCTATGGAGAGGGTATCATCATAGCTGACCAAATAGCTTCAAAACTTAATAGAGATGTTATAAAAAATACAAATATAAAAATAATCCATAGAACGATGGATTATGAAGATAGGGAAATAGTCGGCAAAGCCATCAATCTTACCGATGAGCAAATACTTGATATTGCAGAATTAAAAGCAGGTGAAGCAATTATTCATAATAGAGATATTCATCAAGCGTTTATGGTAAAAATAGATGAGTTTAAAGAAGAGAAGATATCTAATGATGAAATAACTAAATTTTATACTAGATTTATAGAAAAATATGACAATTATAAGTATGAACTACTTTTTGAAAAATGGTTTTGCATTGAAAACCATGAAAAACAAGAGATAAATAATCTTGATTTTGATATTTTAAAAATCAAGTTTATAGCATTTATAAACTCTATTTTCTTTAATTCAAAAAATATTTTAGAGAATTGGGAAAAGTTAAAAAATAGTATAGGAGACTTGACAAATGAACGGGCTTATATCTACGCAGTGACTAAACTATGGAATCAACTAAATTATTTGTCAAATATGCAATTTTATAAAAATATAGATTGCTATATGGATTCAAGTAGAAGTTTGATTACTTTATTGCTTACGATAATCGAGAATAAAAAGGACAAGCTAGATGAAAGAGTAGAAAATTTTAAAAATTGCTTTTTGCATAGTAATCTTCAACGAGTATATCCGTCAATGAAATATTATGAATATGAAGCTATAGACTTTACTTTACTTCTTTTGGAAAATATTACTTCAAATGAAGAAATTTATGAATATGTAAATGAAGTTATGAAAGAAGATATATCTCTAAATGAAAGGTTAGATAAGATTTTGCAAAAGGTATTTAAAACAGTATCTCCTGAGCTAAGATGTTCTCTAGGAGCAATAAGAGGCGGGAAAAAAGAGATAGATTTCTCAATTATTGCAAAGGAGGGTTTTTAATGTATGAGACTATTATAAAAGAGGTGGCAAAAAATGCTGAACATCTTAGACCATCATTTGATGAAATCAATAAAAAGATGTCACCAAGTGAATTATTAAAAAGTTCTGAGAATCTTGGTATTAGTGGGGATATAAATGAGATTACTAATATTGAACAAGAAGTTGAAGATGGGTCAAAAAAGATAAAAACAATAAATGAAGACTTAGAAGGAACGGAACACCCTGTAACAGGAGTTTCTTATGAAAAGGATATTTTACCAGATGGAAGAGAAGGGGTGTTTCCTGTTTTTCCATATGTTACAGAAGTTCAACTACCCGAAGAGTTATTGAAAGCAACAGATGCTAAACAGTTTAAATTTTGTAATCAAGAATTGAAAGAACAGATTAAAAATAATCCTGAATTAAGAGCGAAGTTTACTCCAGAGCAAATAGAACAAATTGAAAATGGAAGAACTCCTAGTGGATATACTTGGCATCATAATCAACAAGATGGTAAAATGCAATTAGTACCAACAGATATACATGATAAATCAGCACACACAGGTGGTAAAGCACTTTGGGGTGGCGGACAAGCTAATAGATAAAATAAGGAAAAAATATGAAATGGATTTTGAAAAAAACAAACATTGGTGAAAATGAGTTTGAAGAAATAGAAAATAAATTAGATGTGAATTTTCCATCTAGTTTCAAAAAAGTTGTTATAGAAAACAATGGTGCTTCTCCTGAAAAAATGTTATTTGATACAAAAAACACAAAAGAGAGAGTTGCTGAATATTTGTTGTCATTTAGCAAAAAAGATAAAGATAATATTCTTGATGTATATAGCTATATAAAGAATAGATTTAATAATAAGTTAATACCAATTATGAAAGACCCTTTTGGTAATTATATATGTTTTGATTTTTCAAAAAAAGATGAACAAGAGTTGTATTTTTGGAACCATGAAAATGATAGTATAGAGTATATTGCTAAAACATTTTCACAATTTTTAGATAGTTTATATGAATAAAATATATGGTGAAGTGATGCAAAACAATATAACAAAATCAGAATTAAGAAATAAAATCGAAAATTTAGAAAATTATTTTTCTAAATATAAAAATAATGCTTCTACAAAAAAACTTGAAGAAGTCAAAGAAAAACTAGATAACCAAGAGTATAAAATAGCAGTTGTTGCAAATATGAGTTCAGGAAAATCTACCTTTGTAAATGCGTTATTCGGTAAAGAAGTATTACCAGCATTTAATCATGCAACCACAGACAGTGCAACATATATTTATTCTAAGCCCAACATAGAAAAAAAGGCTGAAATATTTTTTTCTGATGGTAAAAAAAGTATTATAGTTATGCAAGATTTAGAAAAAGAGATTAAGCAGTATGCTCAAAAAGATGAAGACTGCGAAGATGATAAATATAAAAATGTTGAAAGAATTGAGTTATATTATCCTTTTGAAAATCTTCAAACCTCTTCAAGTGAAGATTTTAGTATCACTTTTATAGACACTCCTGGACCAAATAGTACAGGAGATTATGGGCAAAAGCATAAAGACCAAACAAGGAGCGTATTAAATAGTGTAAATATGGCACTGTTTGTATTTGATTTTGGGCAACTTGATGCAAACCTAAAAAGTGATGAGCAGGGTTTATGGAATACCATAAAAACGAGATATGAAAAAGACAAAGATTTTGAAATCTACTTTTTAATCAATAAAATTGATATGGCGATGGAAGACAACTTCAAAGATGTAAAAAATGTTGATGATGCTAAAAATAATTGGGGTATTCATGAGCAAAAAGCCATTGACAGGTTAAAAAAAGCTGCAAATGATTATGGGATTACTGAACCCAAAATATATACAGTTGCTTCTAAATTTGCACTTTTGGACAGAGATGATATTTTGTGGGATAGCCCATTAGAAAGTTTCCAAAAAAAATTTAAACAAATTTTTACTGATACAACTGATATATGGGAAAGCAAATATATAGAGTATCTTGGAATTTTTGAGCTTGAATCTGATATAAATAATTATATTAATACAACTCTAAAAGATAAGATTTTTAAAACTGCTCTGGATAATATAGAAGCTGTTAAAAATGATGAATTGATTAGTTTGATAGGCAGAAAGCAAACATTAAGCAAGCCAAAAGAAGAAGCAACTAGAAATGTAAATAAAGCTTTGGCATTTTTAGATGGTAAAGCTAAAAAACTTGAAGAAGATATGAATAATGAATTTAAAGAATTATGTACCAAAGCTACTGATGAGGTAAATAATCTTATAGATTCGGCAATCCAAAATGAACTTTATTTAAAAATTGATGAAATGGCAAAAATAGCTATTGCTTATGCTGAAGCTATTGCCGGAGGCGAAAATCCTAACAATGCAAAGAGATCGGCAAAACAATTCTATACAAAAATTATTTTAGAGCAAGAAGTGTCGTTAGAATTAGAAGATAGTATCGATATGAATCAAGTATTATCTGAAATGCAAAATTACACAAAAACACTTTTTGAAGATTATAAAAGAAACTATCTTGATGTAAAAAGTGATTTAAAAAATAGTTTTGCAGAATATGAACGAAACATTTCTAAAGTATTTAGAGAAGTAAAAGATAGCTTGAATTCACAATTAAAAGATGCTTTGGATATTGATATACAAACTATAGAGATACAAACAGTTGATATTGATTCAACTTTAGGTTTTGATGTAATTATTCCAGATAGTGTATTGGATTACAAATATCAAGAAGCAGAATATAGAACTGAAAGTGCTTCTACTTGGTATAAACCATGGACTTGGAGAGACACAAATAGAGTTAAAACACAAGATGAAAAATATACTTTAACTATAAATCCTCAAGAGTTAAAAAAATCTATAGAAGAAAATATTAGTGGCTCTATAAATCAATTTAGCGAGAAAGAGAAAGAAAATTATAAAAAAGCCATAAATGACTTAAGAGGAACGAACTCTAGTATTTTTCAAGATTTTAGAATAAATAAGCAAAAAGAGATAGATGAACTTCAAAATGCAATCAAAAGGAGTGAAAAAGAGTTAGTAGTTGTAGAAGAACAACTAGAATATTTTAATAGTTTAACAAAGGAGTAAAAAATGGAACCCGTAGCAGGAGCAGGAATATCCGTAGGAACAGTAGTTTTAATAGGCGTAGTTATAGCAGGAGTTGCTTATTTAATTTATAAAGGCAGTAAAGTAAGTAGTTCTACACAACCAATAAAAAAATTAATTGATGATGATGATAAATATAAAGGCTATAAAATTATGATTGAAAATGCAATAAAAGAGAAAGATTGGCAAACTTTAGAAGATTTTCTTGACTCACGAGCAAAAAAGTATCCAGATTTGATTAAGATAATAGAAAAAGCATTAAAAGAGAGAAAATGAAAAAAGCAAAACAACAGTATAAAATAGCTGTTGTTGCAAATATGAGTGCAGGAAAATCTACTTTTATAAATGCTCTATTTGGGAATAGTGTCTTACCTTCATATTCTCATGCTACGACAGATTGTCCTATTTACATTTACTCAGATGATAATCCTCATAATGACATGGCTATAGTGGAGTTTATGGATGCTAGAACGCCTATGCAACTTTCTAAAGCTCAAGTTAAAGATGAGTTAAAAGATTTTGCAAAAAAAGATACGGATGATTTAGATGAAAAATACAAATTGGTTTATAGGATTCATTTGTATTGGGATTTTCATGTTTTAAAAAATAGTGAGAAATATGATATAAATTTTGTAGTTATAGACACTCCAGGACCAAATAATACAGATGAACATGCTTTTAAACACAATGATATTACTAAAAATATTATTCTAAATGAAGCACATATGGTTTTGTATTTGTTTGATTATGGGCAAATTGATGCAAATTTAGAATCATCAAAGAATAATCTTTGGGGATTGATTAAGCAAAGAAAAGAAAAAGAACCAAATTTTGAAGTATTTTTTGTAATAAATAAAATTGATAAAGCTTTTGAAGATAATAAAAAAATAGAAGAAATTAAAAATTTATCTTCAAAAGAAGAGTATTTTAAAAATATAAAAAAATATTGGTTTTTTCATGAAAAAAAAGCAATAGAAAAAATAAAAAAAAGTGCAGTAAAATATGGTTTTAAAGTAGAAAAAGTTTTTACAGTTTCTTCTAAGTTTATAGAGTATTATAGAGATAAAGAGAATCTAAATTTTGAATATTTAGATGATTTAAACGGTTGTATAAACTTCTTTAAAAATACATTCGGGGAGTTGTTTTGGAATAGTGAATTTGAAGATTATATAGGGTATGAAGCTATTGAAAATGAGTTAATTAAACATATCAATGATAGGAGTAAATCATAATCCAACCAAGCTTATTTAAATATATATATGCCCAGAATATGGGCATAAGAAAAGATAGAGTTGCCAAACGACAAAGCTACTCTTTTAAATATAATTGTTTAGATTAGTATTAGGATTATACATGTATAAGTTATCAAACTTTTTTTCTTCACTTGTTGATAAGCTAGATATAATGCGTAAACGACGCCAAGCTTACATCATAGGTTCTAGGGCGGCTTTGGGCAAAAATATATATCTAACATTCGGTTCACAAAAGACAGTAACCAAAAATGCACAGGAGAGTTACATTAGATACTCTACGGCTTACGATCAAGAGTGTTGCGACAAAGAGTATTTTATAAAAGGCTATGATGAAATGAAAGTAAAAATACAATATTGACAGCTTTCAAACGCTATATGATATAATCTTCCATAAAAACAAACTTAAAAGAGGGATATATAAATGTCAAAGCAACTTGATAAAACAAATATCTTGAACTATTTAAAAGAGCATTATTTTGAGTTTAAGGATAAGTACGATATTGATTCACTATACCTCTTTGGTTCATTTGCGAGAAATGAACAGTCGGTAGATAGTGATGTTGATTTGCTTGTCGAGTTTAAAAAAACACCCGATTTACTGACATTTATAGAGTTAGAAGAGTATCTAAGCACTTTGCTTCAAAGTAGTGTCGATTTAGTACCCAAAAGAAAACTAAAAGCTGAAATTAGAGATCAGATTTTAAAAGAAGCAATAGCTATATGAAACGAAATTATTTACTTTTTTTAGAAGATATTTCTAAACGAATAGAAAAAATAAACTCTTTTATATACGGTATGAGTTATGAAGATTTTGTGCAAGATGATAAAACAGTAAGTGCATGTATAAGAGAGATAGAGGTCATAGGCGAAGCTACAAAGCAGATTCCAAAAGAGATTACAGATAAGTTTACTGATTTACCTTGGTCATTAATGGCAAAAATGAGAGACAAGCTTATTCATTGGTATTTTGAAATTGATGAAGAGATTGTTTGGAATGTTGCAAAAGATAAACTGCCTGATATCAAAATTCAAATTGATGGTATTATTAAAGATTTGAGATGAAAAAATCTTGTTATGCTTTGGTTTTTAAGTTAAAATCCAGATGATTTTCAAACGCTATATGATATAATTTTTTATAAAAACAAACTTAAAAAAAGGTTGTGTATATGTCAAAACAACTTGATAAAACAAATATCTTGAACTATTTAAAAGAGCATTATTGTGAGTTTAAAGATAAATATCATGTTGAAAAGATAGGACTTTTTGGCTCTTTTGCAAGAGACGAAGCAAATGAAGATAGCGATATAGATATCTTTGTAAAGATGCAACCGTCTCTATTTGATATGGTTGCTATAAAAGAACAGATAGAAAAGGATTTACATAAAAAAGTTGATATCATCAGAGAGCATAAAAATATCAAGCCATTTTTTTTAAAAATGATTCAAAAAGATTTGATCTATGTCTGATGAACGAAAACTTATGATACTCTCTACTCTTGAAGATATAAAACACTCTTTGGAACTCATTCAAAAAAGATCGAAGCATATCTCTTCAAGTGATGATTTTTTAAAAAATGATGACGGGCTTGAAAAGCTAGATAGTATCTCTATGAGATTGGTAGCCATTGGTGAGGGATTTAAAAATATAGATAAACTCTCAGACAATCGACTTTTATCAAACTATCCAAACATACCATGGAAAAAAGTAAAAGGAGTTAGGGATATACTTTCTCATCATTATTTCGATTTGGACGCTGAAGCGATTTTTAATATATGCGATAATGAAATTGACAAATTGCTTCAAACAACAATTGAGATAATAGACGATATTCAAAACTAAAAATATGAAAAAATCTCATGACACCTTAGCGTATAGACTATCCATCATCCTTACAAAATTCAATGGCGGTGAAAGTTTTACCGCTAAAGAGTTAGCAGAAGAGTTCAATGTCAGCGAGAGGACGATACAAAGAGATATAAACGACAGACTTTTCTTTATGCCCATAGAAAAGAATAGTGATCGTTACAGTATGCAAAGCTACGCTCTTGGAAAGTTAAGCTTTAAAGATATAAAAAGTTTTGCTACTCTAAGCGGAGTTTCTCATCTCTATCCTGAACTTACGAACGAGTTTATCACAGATATTTTAAACGTTAAACTCAATACTGCCTATCTGGTCAAAAATCAAAGTTTTGAGGATATCGGCGATAAAAAAGAGTGGTTTGAGATATTAAGTGCTGCAATAGTTAAAAACAGCCCCGTATGTTTTGTATATGCCGATAAACAAAGAGAAGTAAATCCGTACAAATTTGTAAGTAACAACGGTATCTGGTATCTGTTGGCGGAACAAGACGGCAAGCTTAAAAACTTCACTTTTTCAAAGATAAAAAAGTTTATATGGAGAGACAAAACAAAAACATTTACTCCCAAAAAAGAGTTTTTAGAGCAAATCGCCAAAAACGACACAAACTGGTTTTCTGATGAGCTTATCGAAGTTACTTTACAAATAGATGCCAAAGCCAAAGACTATTTTTTACGAAAAGAGATTTTGCCAAATAAAAAGATAGTCGAGCAAAACGACGAATATCTTGTCGTCTCCACAAAAGTATCTTATGACGATGAGGTGCTTAGACTCGTAAAATACTGGATACCGTATATCAGGATAATCTCGCCGATTTATCTGCAAGAGAGATTGGAAGAAGTGCTTAAGGAGTATATAAACAGATGATACCTTTTAACAACCTCGGATTTGTCTTTAAACACTTCGGCTCTATTATATACTCTAAACCTATCTTGGAAGATTTGTGTCTGTTTTTGCATGGCTTTACCGATAAAGAGAGCGTCTTGGACATAGGTGCTGGTACGGGAGTGATGAGCGAGTTCGCTTACAGATGCAACGATAAGCTAAAGTTCACGGCATTAGATCCGGCAGAGGGCATGCTCAAATATGCACCGGCGTATCTGGAAGTACATGTAGGAGTTGCGGAAGCACTTCCATTTGAAGAGAGCAGTTTTGATGCCGTTTTTATGGGAGAGTCTTTGCACCATTTCAACAATCCAAATATGGCATTTAAAGAAGTATCGCGAGTTTTAAAAAAAGGCGGAAAGCTTTTTATCTATGATTTTGATTCGGGTACGTTTTTAGGGAAAAGTATCTGTTTTATGGAAAAACTATTGGGTGAACCTGCAAATTTTTATAAGCCGAATATATTAAAAGAGCTGCTTGAAGAGTATGGTTTTGTGGTAAAAGTAAATCATTATAAATGGAGATATACCATTAGTGCATATCTACAAGAATAGAGTTTTAGCTTCTATTTGATATACTTCTTATTAGAATAATCTATATTATATATGGTTTTTAGCGAAGGAAGAGTTAGTTGAGAGATATAAAAAATAGCACATCAATCGCCATAGGCGGTTTTGACGGTATGCATATAGGGCATCAAAAGCTTTTTGAAGCACTTGACAAAGACGGAACTATAGTAGTAATAGAGACGGGTTATGCAAATCTTACTCCAAAAAAAGAGCGTGAGCATTTTTCGCACTATCCTATTTTATATCTTGAGTTGGATGATATACGTCATTTAGGCGGCGAAGAGTTTATAGCTTTTTTAAAAGAGAAGTTCCCAAAACTGCAAAAAATAGTTGTCGGGTATGATTTTCATTTTGGAAAAGATAGAAAATATTCGTTTAATGAGCTAAAAAATCTCTTTAATGGAGAAGTTGTTGTTATAGATGAAGTAACACTTCACGGCGATTCTGTTCACTCTCACAAGATAAGAGCAAAACTTCAAATAGGAGATATAAAAGGCGCAAATGCTTTTTTAGGACATAATTACACTATAAAAGGTACTTTGGTCTCTGGGCAAGGGATAGGAAAAAAAGAGCTGGTCGCTACTATAAATGTAGAAGCTAAAGAGTTTTTGATGCCAAAAGAGGGTGTTTATGTAACGCTCACACGTATTGATGATGAGGAACATTTTCATCCTTCAGTCTCATTTGTGGGGCATAGAGTGACGACTGACGGCAGTTTTGCGTTAGAGAGTCATATACTTGATGGCGAAGTTACATGTAAGACAAAAGCAAGTATTAGTTTTGTCTCTTTTATCAGAGACAATAAAAAGTTTGACTCTTTAGAAGAGTTAAAAAAAGCGATACTTCAAGATATCGCGACCGCTTCAAAGGAGCTAAAATTTCTACAATTATAAAAGAGTTAGATAGAGAATATCTACTAAGCACGCAGGATATAGATTTTAAATTTTACCAAAACGAAAAAGATTTCGTAGTTGACGAAATTCCCTTGGGAGAGTTTTTAGGTAAAGGAAACTATCTCATATTACATGTACAAAAAAAAGAGCTTACAACGTGGGATATGATAGCCGTATTTGCCGAATATTTGGCTATACCTGCTCAAAAGATAGGTTACGCAGGACTTAAAGATAAACATGCGACTACAACGCAGTATATTTCAGTTGAATCAAAGTATGAAAAACTCTTTAACAACTTTCAGCATAAACAGATAAAAATCTTAGGAAAAACAAGGCACTCTCACTCTATTAGAATGGGTGATTTGAAAGGAAACAGATTTAGCATAAATCTTTATGATGTTGATGCTATTGATGCAGGCAGAATTGAAAAAGTAGCAAGAAAAATAGCAAAAAGCGGGCTTCCAAATTATTTTGGCTATCAAAGATTCGGGCGAGAAGCGGGGAGCATCGAACAAGCAAGAGAGATGATAAAGGGAGAGCTTTTTATCGAAGATGCAAAACTTAAAAGTTTTTTGATTTCAGTTTATCAGAGTTACTATTTTAACGAGTGGCTTAGAGAGAGAGTGTTTTTGAGCAAAGAAAAAGAAAGCTCGGAATTTGTGCTTTTAAACGGCGATATTTACATGTCAAATGACGGCAAACTCTCTACACCAAAGCTGATACCGTCTAAAGAGTTTGCAACAAAAAAAGTTGTTCCTACAGGACTTCTTTGCGGTAGAGACGTTTTTCGTGCAAAAGATGATGCTGCAGAGATAGAGTCAAAGTATGATGATGAATTTTTGCAAGAGAAGGGACAGCGAAGAGAAGCCTTAGTTTATCCGAGTGATATTGATTGCAGATATGTTAAAAAAGAGACAATGCTAAATATCTCTTTTATGCTTCCAAAAGGCTCTTATGCAACTGTTTTTTTGGAGAGTATTGCAGGGAAAAATTACAGTGCAAAAGATGTTAAACTAAACAAAAATAGGAAAAAATAGATAAAAAACTTTTTGTATTATAAAAGTTTAATTAAATTTTTACTATAATCACACAATTTTTACGAAACAGGGAGTACACCTATGGGTGAATTGTTCACATTTTTCGGTCTAATTTCTCACGATAAGACTTTTATCTATATGACACATATGCTGCTATCAGCAGGTATCGCTTTGATGCTTGTAAAGATGGCAATGTCAAATCTAAAAATGGTTCCAAGCGGAACTCAAAATGTAATGGAAGCATATATTTCCGGTGTTCTTAAAATGGGAACGGACGTTATGGGTAAAGAGAATGCAATGCGTTTTCTTCCTCTTGTTGCTACAATCGGTATGTTTGTGGGTATTGCCAACTTAATTGGTGTTATTCCCGGTTTTGAAGCGCCTACGGCATTTTTAGAGATGCCTTTTACACTTGCATTAGCCGTATTTGTTTACTATAACTATGTCGGTATTAAAGAACAAGGTGTAATTAAGTACTTTAAACACTTTATGGGTCCTGTATGGTGGTTATACTGGTTGATGTTCCCTATTGAGATAGTTTCTCATTTTTCTCGCTTAGTATCACTTAGCTTCCGTCTTTTTGGTAACGTTAAGGGTGATGATATGTTCTTGATGGTAATCTTAATGTTAGCACCGTGGATACTTCCTATGATTCCGTTTGCACTTCTTACTTTTATGGCATTCTTACAAGCGTTTATTTTCATGATGCTTACTTATGTTTATCTTGGCGGTGCAATAGCTGTTGATGAGCATTAATAGTTAAGTAGCAATATGCAAAAAGATAGATTCGAGAGAATTATAAGCTTTTTGCTTGGAGCATCATTGGCGATTCTTATCTTTGGTGCTCTAATAATCTTTAAAATTTTTCTCTTCCTTGGATTTTCACTAGCACTTTTTATTACCGTAATTTTTATAGTTATTTCACTCTTTTTGATTTTAACATTAGATGCTTTTTCAATAAATAGGCAAAGACTTGATGAGGCAAAAAAGCAGACAAATATACTAGAAAATATAGAATCTAAATATACTAAAGAAGTTTAATTATAAGAGACAACCATATTCCTTCCTCCATTTTTTGCCATATATAATGCTTTATCTGCATTTTCTACTATTGATTTAGCATTGTCATTTTGCGTACATGTTGCAACGCCGAAACTTGCGGTTTTGTTGCCTACTTTAGTAAAATCAAACTCTTCTATTTTAACCTTTAAATGCTCTGCTAAAGCTAATGCTCCGTTTTGGTCAGTTTGAATACAAAGAATTATAAACTCCTCTCCGCCCCATCTTCCTAAAAAATCTACATCTCTAATATTGTTTTTAAGAACAGAGGCAAACTCTTTTAAAACTACGTCGCCTACTAGATGACCATATGTATCGTTTATTTGTTTAAAATAGTCGATGTCTATGAGAATAACAGAAAAAACAAAGTCATATCTTTTTTGTTTTTTTAGTTCCGCATCTATAATTTCATCAATTTTAATTCTGTTATATACATTTGTAAGCCTGTCTATAATATACAAACTGTCTAGCTTCTCTTTTGCCCTTGAGAGTTCTTTATGGCTTTTATGTAGTTTATTTATAAATATGTTTATAGACTTTATTATTTGTCCAAGCTCATCATATGAGACGATGCAGAGTCTTTTTTCAAAATCAACATCGCCTCTTGCTATATCTTTTGAGTCATTTACAATTCTTTTTATCTTATGTTCTATATCTTTATAAACTAATAATATTATTACGATAGATACTAAAAACCATATAAAAAATACTAAGTTTCCATTTAATAAAATAAACCTTGTGTTATCACTAAGGGAGTTAATATTATTTTCAATATCTTTTTTTGTTTTTGATTTTAAATTCTTAAGTAAAGTATCAACCTTATTATAGTTATTGACTAAAATTTTCGTATCACTGTCAATATTGTAATAGCGGTAATCATTTTCTATTATTTTTTTAGAAACATCACCTACTGTTTTATAGTATTCATTAAAAGCTTCTGTGGTCTCTTTAATGTCCTTATTATATTTTTTGCTTCTATTATTTTTTAAATTTTCTCTAATTTTATCTGCATTTTTATCAGAATAGTTTATCCATTCAGGCTCTTTTGCAGATACGGCACTGTTTATATCGTTAACTATCTTTTCTAGTAGTAGTACATTGTCACATGAAATTTCATATAAAGGGAGCAACTCACTATTAATATAATTCATATTTAATTTCATATTCGAAGTATTTAAAAAAATAAATACATAAAAAGGAAATACAAAAATAATACCAAACAGAGGTGCTAGTAAAAATTTTTTTAGTATTGAAAGAGAGTGATAAAAAAACAATAGTCTCTTTATACTATGTTTAATTATCTTCATAAATAATTTTCCACTCTTCTTTTATATCCTCTTTATTTATATAAGCAATCGTATTTAATTCGTTAAGTTTTTTTACAACATCATTAAAATCATATCTTTTTGCTATCGGTTTTCTTCCTGTAAAGACTAGTCTTATCCAGTAGCTATTGTATTGAGAAGGGCTTTTACACAATACTTTATCGCAAAATTCGTTATGTAGTTTTTCATCACTTGATAAAATAGGCACTACCTTAATATCATCAATATTGTTCGTTTTCGCAAGATAAATGTATTGAATTATATCTTTAGGAATCTCTTTGAAATGGGAATTTTTATTTGTAACAACTACTATTTGAGCGTTTAAAAAGTTTATAATAATAAGTAGTAATACAATTATTTTCATGTTACAAACTTTTCAAAATATAAAATCCATAGCAAATGAAAATACGTTTAGAGTTTGCGGATATTGTAAAGAACTTAGATAATAACTTCCAAATTCACCTATTGGCTTAATATTTTCATATTGAAATTTTAAATCAACATTCTCATTTACATAATATTTTATACCTATTAATTTTGATGTTTGGGCTAAATTCTGAGCATGTAAAAGAGCATTTAGCTCATTTGAAACCGTATTTGCTTCATAAGTAGCAGTATCCATTTTGCTTTTTGAATATGTTATAAAAGGTATTATTCTATTAAAGTTATAGCCAAACGTAATATAATAGCCATGTGTGTCTGCAAAAAAACTAGGTATTCGTCTTTGAGCGTATTCGCTTGAAAATATAAAATTTTTATAGTCTATAAAGAGTCCAAAACCTAAATACTCTGAGTTTGTATTTTTAAATTCGTATCTATTAGCTAAATCATTAAATCCAAAAGCTCTTAAACCTGTAAAAAGTTGATCTATTGATATGTTTGAAGCAGTTATATCTGCGTTTAGGTAAGTTGTTCTAAGCTGAAGAGCATCTGTTCCGAATGTTAAGTTTACGGCATATAGATTATTGACATCTACGTTTGCTTTTTGGTTTAGCGAATGTATCGGAACGCTCAACTCTTCGGCTCCATAACCAGCTTGAATTGTGTAAAAATATCTGCTAATTATATCAGAGTATATAAATTCGACTCCGTTGTATGATGAAAAAGGAACTTGTCCGTAAACTTCGACACTCTCTCTTATCATAAGATTTGAGTAACCGATATTTAGATTTTCTGAGTTTCTGTAGTATGGAGTTCTAATTTTACCTAGTTTGATAATTATATTTTCATTTGAATCATATTTTAAGTATCCCCAATCAATTTTGGCTTCTATTTTGTCGTCACAATTGTTATTTACGATACCTTGCAGAGCAAACGAGTAGTTTTCATTTATATTTACTATTGTTTGCAATCCGATAAGAGTATCTGTTTCAAAACTCAAATCATTAGATGAACCGTCTTTTTGAAAAATATCTTTTCTATATATGTAGTTGCCGTTGTTGTTATACACACCACTGATTGTTCCAAAAGCTTTTATATCTAAATCCGCCGAATATCCAGATATACTTAGTAGTGAAATAGTAATAAAATTTAATATTATATGTTTTCTTTTCATAGTTGAATATTATATAATAAAAATATAGTTTTGTCATATTTATAGCAGTGTTTATGAAACTTAAAAGCATAATTGGGTAAAATTTACTAAAATCTTACTCTTTTTAATCAAGGAATCTTATGTTTGAAGTAGTTATCGGTCTAGAAGTTCATGTTCAATTAAACACAAAAACTAAACTATTTTGCTCGTGTCCGACGAGTTTCAATCACAAACAAAATACAAATACATGTCCTACATGTTTAGCACTTCCGGGAGCACTTCCTGTTTTAAACAAAGAGGTGCTTCATAAATCCGTAATGCTTGGAAAAGCTATAGATGCAAAGATAAATCAAACGTCATATTTTGATAGAAAGAGCTACTTTTATCCTGATAGCCCGTCTGCATATCAGATTACTCAGCTATATACTCCGATAGTAGAACATGGAAAACTTCGTATTGATTTTGAAGATGCGACACATAAAACTATTCGTATAAATCGTGCTCATATTGAAGCAGATGCAGGTAAAAACATACATGACGGAGATATCTCAAAAGTCGATTTAAACCGTGCAGGAACACCGCTTTTGGAGATAGTAAGCGAACCTGATATGAGAAGTGCAGAAGAAGCAATTTTATATCTTAAAAAACTGCACTCAATTATTCGTTATATAGATATCGGTGATGCGAATATGCAAGAGGGTTCATTTAGAGTTGACGTAAATGTGTCCATTCGTCCTAAGGGTGATGAGAAACTATATACTCGCGTAGAGATAAAAAATATCAACAGTTTTAGATTTATCCAAAAAGCTATTGAGCTTGAAGTCGCACGTCAGAGGGAAGCATGGGAAGACGGTGTTTATGGCAAAGAGATAGTTCAAGAGACAAGACTTTTTGACCAGACTAAACAAGAGACCCGTTCTATGCGAGGAAAAGAAGAGGCAGCTGATTATCGCTATTTTCCTGAACCTGATTTATTAAAAGCTGTTGTAACGGATGAAATGATGAGAGAGTTTAGCGTCATTCCTGAGCTTCCTGATGAGAAAATGACACGTTTTGTAAAAGATTACGGCATGAGCGAATACAATGCAATAGTAGTAACATCATCAGTTGAAATGGCACACTTTTTTGAAGATATGATGAAAGAGGGCATAAGTGCTAAAAATGCTCTGACATGGCTTACTGTTGAGCTTCAAGGCAGACTTAAAGGAGATGTTAATATTACAAATTCTCCTGTTAATGCAAAAAAACTCGGGTTTTTAGTTAAAAGAATAGAAGACGGTACAATAAGTGGAAAAGCGGCTAAAGAGGTACTTGATTATCTTATGAATAATAGTGCAGATATTGATAGTGCGATAGAGACTCTTGGGCTTAAGCAGGTAAGTGATACAGGCGCACTTGAAGCAATTTGTGATGCTATAATTGCTGCTAACGGAGATAAAGTTACCGAGTATAAAAGCGGAAAAGATAAACTATTTGGCTTTTTTGTAGGTCAAGTTATGAAAGAGTCAAAAGGTAGTGCGAACCCGCAAACTGTAAATGACATATTAAAAACAAAATTAGGACAATAGGATAGTTTAAGATGCAAAAGCATTTGCTAGTAGATATAGCATATCAGATAAATACATCTAAGCGCTATGCAAATGTAAAGCATTTTTTCTACAATCTACTAGAAAACGATAACTATAAGTACAAAAAGTTTTTTGATATTTTTATGATTACCCTTATTTTTTCAAGCGTTATTATATTGGTAAGAGAAGTTAAATCACATGTAAATGATGAATTGCTTTTTTTTAACACATATATTGTTTCATTTATTTTTCTTATAGAGTATTTGTTAAGATTTTGGGTTAGTAGTAGTGTAACGAATATAATAATTGAGCAAAATGAACAAGATACTATTCTTGGAAATAAATTTCAACTTTTAAAGAGTTTAAAAATTATAGCGGTTTTAAAGTTGAAGTATGTTTTATCTTTAAAAGCTATTATTGATTTACTTGCAATTATGCCGTTTTTTCACGAGTTAAGGCTACTTAGAATATTCGTTCTATTTAGAGTATTTAAACTCTTTAGATATGCAAAAAGTATTCATACTTTTACTTCGGTTATAATTGCTAAGAAGTTCGAGTTTGTAACACTTCTTATATTTGCATCCATAGTTGTTTTTGTCTCTTCAGTTTTGATATATGTAATGGAAGCAAACAATCCTGCCTCACCCGTTAATACACTTTTTGAAGCTATTTACTGGTCTATTGTTACCATCTCAACGGTAGGATATGGCGATATCACTCCGGTAACCGAAGCAGGAAGAGTAGTTGCGATGTTTGTTATAGTAGCTGGAATTGCCGTTTTTTCGTTTACTACATCACTTATAGTAACTGCTTTTACGGAAAAACTTGATGAGATAAAAGATACGAAACAGATTGATGATATAGCTAAGATTAAAGAGTTCTATCTAATATGCGGTTATGAAAGTATTTCAAAAGAGGTTGCAAAAAAATTATCGATTAATAATAGAGTCATTATTCTTGAAGAGCATTCATTAAAAGTTAAAGAGGCTATAAAAGATGGTTTTACGGCACTTAACTATGACCCAGGAAGTATAGAGAGCTATAAAAAGCTTCGGATAAATCTTGAGGCTCAAGTAAAAGCTATTATCTGCTTAAGTCATAGCGATGTAGAAAACCTATATACTGCTTTAACTGTGCGTTCATTTAATAAAGATGTATATATATTGTCTATTTTAAAAAATAAGATTAATAGAAATAAGCTTATTTTTGCAGGGGTAAATGAACTTTTTTACGAAAAAGAGTTAGTAGGTATAATTGCTAAAGAGTTTATAGGACAGCCAGTGGCATTTGAAGCTATTCATGCTCTAAGAATGAACTACAAGGGTGTAGATATGCAAGAGATAGTTGTTAATGATAGAATACTAGAGAGTTTTGTAATGGTAGGAGAGCTTGAAAATAAAAAGTATCGAGTTGTGCTTTTGGGAATTTACAAAAAAAACAAAAAAAGATTCTTTTTCAATCCGCTTGATAGTACGATACTAGAAGTAGGGGATTATCTTTTAGTTATCGGAAATACGCAGTTTATTAAAAGTTTCAGCAAGTATCTGCATAAAAAAGGTTAAACATGCCACAAAATACCGCTTTAATATTCGGATATAATGATTATACTTTTGAGATAGAAAAAAATATAAAGTCACACTATGAATTTATTCATATTTTTCAATTAGATGCAGAAAAAGAGCCTAAAGACAGAGGTGAATATAAAATATATAGTTTTGATTTGAGTGAAAACTGGGATGACTTAAGTGCAAGTGTAAATATTGATACATGTGTTGCTTTTTGTCTGCTTGAAGATATGGCAGAAAATATATTTTTAACTATATCGCTTAGAGAAACTTTTAAAATGTTAACTATAGTTGCACTTTCAAAAGATAAGGAGAGTACGGATAAACTTATGTTAGCAGGAGCAACAAGAATTTTGCCGACTACTCAAACAACTGCAAATATAATAGTTGACATGTTGGAAAAACCTATTATAACAGAAGTTTTACACGGAATTTTATATGAAAAAAGTGATCTTAAGATAGTTCAAATAAAAATTGACAATGATGAATTTTTTAACGGAAAATATCCTGCTGATATAGACTGGAGCAGGGCACACGGTATAATTGTTCTTTCGGTATTTAACGATGATATGAGTAGTGAATTTATCTATTCATCAAAAGAGAAGCATCATATTATAAAAAGCGGCGACGTATTTGTCGTTGTAGGATATGATGAAGATATTAAAAATTTTAAAAAAATGATAGGAAGCAAAGTTGATTAAAGTAGGAGTTATCGGAGCCGGTAAATGGGGATCTGCTTTAGCATTTGCTTTGAGCGAAAAGTGTGAAGTTTATATTAACTCAAGAACACCAAGAGATATAAAAAACTTTATATCTTTAGAAGAGATTTTAAAGTTTGAGTATTTGGTTATTGCTATTCCTGCTCAACAAATTTCATCATGGCTTGAAGAGAATTTTATTTTCACAAATCAAAAAATACTTGTAGCATCAAAAGGTATAGAGGCAAAGAGCGGAAAATTTTTAAATGAGATATATGCCAAGTATATTCCCGATGAGAATATAGCTTTTCTTTCAGGTCCATCTTTTGCTTCTGAGGTTATAAAATCTCTGCCGACTGCTCTTGTGATAAACTCTATAAATGATGAGTTAAGTGCCAAGTTTGCCTCATTTTTCCCCTCATTTATTAAAACATATACGTCTTCGGATGTCGTAGGTGCAGAGGTTGCAGGGGCATATAAAAATGTTATAGCTATTGCTGCCGGAATATGTGAAGGTTTGGGTTTAGGAAAAAATGCCGCTGCTTCTTTGATATCAAGAGGTTTGGTCGAGATGCAGAGATTTGGCAAAGAGTATGGCGCAAAAGAGGAGAGCTTTGTAGGACTTAGCGGAGCAGGAGATCTTTTTTTAACTGCATCATCAAATATGAGTAGAAATTTTCGTGTAGGTTTAGGCATAGCCGATGGAAAATCAAAAGAGCAGATAGTAGAAGAGCTAGGAGAAGTCGCAGAAGGAATAGGTACCACTTACGCTCTTTACAAGATAGCCAAAGAGAAGGATTTATATCTTCCGATTGCAAGAGAAGTTTACAGTATGCTTGAGGGAACAGACCCACATGTAAGTTTAAGAAATTTTCTTGCAAATTAGCGGTACTTATTGTGAAAAACTCTTTAAATAAACTACGTCTTGCTACCATCTGGCTCGATGGCTGTTCGGGTTGTCACATGTCTATACTCGATATGGATGAGAAGCTTGTTGAAATCGCCGAGTATGTGGATGTTGTTTACAGTCCTTATGTTGATGTAAAAGAGTTTCCAAAAGATGTTGATTTGACTATAGTTGAGGGTGCAGTAAGTACCGACCATGACTTAGAGATGATAAAAAAGATAAGAGCAAACTCTAAGCTTATCTTAGCGCTCGGAGATTGTGCAATAACGGGAAATATATCCGCTATGAAAAATCTTTATGGAAGCAACGCGGTTTTGCAAAGAGGTTATTTTGATTTGGCTGATATTAACAAAGAGAAAAACTACCCCTCAAAGATAGTTCCAAAACTTCTAAGTAAAGTTTTGCCTCTGCATGAAGCAATAAAAGTTGACTACTTTTTACCAGGTTGTCCTACTCCATCAATCGCTATTTACGAGTTTTTAAAAGCACTAATTGAAGGCAGAGAGATACATGTACACTCCCTTACGAGATTTGGAAAATAGTTATGGAAAATAAAAAGATAATCATAGATCCCGTAACCCGTATAGAAGGACATGCAAAAATAACTATAGATTTAGATGATAGTGGCAAAGTCAAAGATGCAAAGATACATGTAACGCAGTACCGTGGTTTTGAGAAGTTTTGTGAGGGTAGAGTTTATACAGAGATGCCTGCTTTAACGGCTAGAACATGCGGTATATGTCCTGTTAGCCATGTTATAGCTTCATCAAAGGCAATTGATGAGATACTCTCAATAACTCCGCCGCAAGCTGGTATAAATATAAGAAAAATTATCAACCTAGCTCAACTTCTACAGTCTCATACGCTAAACTTTTTTCATCTCTCAAGCCCTGATTTTGTTTACGGTTTTGATGCTCCAAAAGAGGATAGGAATATTTTTAAGATGATGCAGACGCATCCGCAAAGGGCAAAAGACGGGATAAAGTTAAGAGCATTTGGGCAGAAAATAATTGAAGATTTAGCGGGTAAAAGAATTCATCCAACAGGTATAATCCCCGGCGGGGTAGAGCATAGAATTGAACTATCTCAAAAAGAGGCGATTTTAGAGCAAATTCCCGATATGTTAAAAATTGCCCAAGATGCTTTAGAGTTTTTCAAAACTAATCTGCATAAATTTAAAGACGAGATAGACTCTTTTGCAACCTTTCCCTCACTATTTATGGCACTAACAAACGATGAGGGCACTCTTGAACACTATGACGGTTTTTTACGCTTTATCGACAGTGAGGGAGAGATACTCCAAGATAGAGTTGAACCAAAAGATTATAAAGAGTTTATAGGTGAAGCGGTTGAAGAGGATAGTTATCTCAAATCTCCCTACTATAAACCGCTCGGTTATCCGAAGGGAATGTATAGAGTGGGAGCACTTGCAAGACTAAATATTGCCTCTACATGTGGAACTCCATTAGCAGATGAGGAGTTAAAAAACTTTAAAGCTATAAACGGCGGCAAACCTGTTTTAAACTCATTTTACTACCACTATGCAAGGCTTATTGAGATGATTTATGCCATAGAAAAAATTGAAGAGCTTTTAAAAAACGATGAAACTATGAGCGAACATGTAAAAACAAGCTCAAAGATAAGTAGAGAAAAAGGCATAGGATGCTCAGAAGCTCCAAGAGGGACTCTTTTTCATGAGTATCATGTAACAAAATACGGAATTATAACCGCCGTAAATCTGCTTATAGCCACCGGAAATAATAATTTAGCGATGAACGCAGGGGTAAAGCAAGTAGCCAAAAAGTTTGTAGATGCAAAGAATATCACTGAAGGCGCATTAAACAGAGTAGAAGCCGTTATAAGATGCTTTGACCCGTGTCTTAGCTGTTCTACTCATGCTTTAGGGATAGTGTCTTCAAGGATAGAAGTACGAGACCATAACAAAAATATACTTAAAGTGATTGAGCGAAATTGATGAGAGCAATCATAGGTTACGGAAATGAGTTAAGAGGAGAGGATAGTTTTGGAGCAGATGTTATAAAAGAGCTTCAAAAACTCTCTTTACATGACACAAAACTTATCTCTATGCACCAACTCACACCTGAGATAGTTTTAGAGTTGCTTGAGGTAGATGAAGTTATTTTTGTAGATACATGTTATGATGAAAAAAATCATTATGCTTTGGCATGTTTGCTTAAAGAGCAAAGCTCTCTAAATCTAAGTCACCATATCTCGCCAAAAACTATAATCTACATGTTAAACACTCTTTATGATAAAAAGCCGGAGTTCCTTATCTATTCGATGATGAGTGCTTGCTTTGAAAAAATTGCAGATATAAAAAAGTATAACAATTGTATAAAAATGGTTGCAAAGCAGTTAGTCTTTAGAGACACTGACCGCTAAGCTTTTTTTTATAGGAACTTTTTTCAATCATCCTAAGAACAATAGCCGAAATATATGGAATACTCTGCACAAAAAGAGTCACTGAGAAGAGATATAGTTCTACAATATACTGATAATTTGTCATTATAAGCGCCGTGAATGAGCCAAGTAAAAGTGATGCTAAAATAATCTCATTTTTTATAGGGCTATTTATCGCTTTTTTACTATTTCCGCCTTTTTCTGTTCGCTTAAACGGCAAGCGGTCCTTTACAAAACCGTCATAAACAGCTTTAAAAATTGTCAACTGCAAACTCATAGCGGCAGTAGCACCAAGTAGCGAGTGAAAGAAATTTGCTTTTACCCTTGTTCTATAAAGCACGAACGCATGAATTACATTTACTATAAACGCAGTTAAAATAGGTACGGTTAGTGCAATTGTTGGAATAGTTACACCGATAAAGATTATAACCGGCACCCAAATTATATTTAAGATGGCAGTTACGGTACCTAGTGCATCTGAGAGCCAAAAAAACCATCCGGTAATAAAGTGGTGTTTTTGAGCGCGAGTTAACGTTTTTGAAGATGGTTTAAAGTGCTGCCAATGTTTTTTGAGAATCTGTATAGCACCGTAAGCCCAGCGATGACGCTGATTTTTAAATGCTTCAATGGTATCCGGAAGCAGACCGTAGCCGTATCTGCGGTTGGTATAGTGTCCGCTATATCCCGCTTCAAAAAGTCTTAGTCCAAGCTCACTGTCTTCTACTATCGTATCCGTATTCCACTGTCCTACTTCATCAAATGCACTTTTACGAATCATAATCATCGTTCCGTGAGCGACTATTGCATTCTCTTCATTTCTCTCAACCATTCCGATATCAAAGAAACCTGCATACTCTGCATTCATAGCTGTTTTTAGAAGTGACTCTTTTCCGTCTCTGTGGTCCTGTGGAGCTTGAACTAATGCAACATTTGAATCATCAAAAATAGGCACCAAATCAACAAGCCAGTTTGGACTTATAACATAATCTGCATCGATAACCGCCAATATTTCCGTATCGGGGTTTGTATAATCAAGTGCTTTGTTTAATGCTCCTGCTTTAAAACCGCTGCACTCGATATCTAAATATACAAATTTTGACCCTAACTCTTCACATAAAGCTTTAATCGGATTTTTGTAGTAATCTTCAGGTGTATTGTTGATGATAACCAATACTTCATAATTTGTATAATTTAGTTTTGATAACGCTTCAAGAGTCTCTTTTAAAACATACGGCTGCTCTTTGTATGCAGGTACATGTATGCTTACAAACGGTACGCGATCAGATTTTAAATCCAGAGGTATTAATCTCTTAGGTCGCTGTCCGATTGTGCATTTAAACAGTTCATTCGCTTTGGCAAGTGTGATAACACTTAGCGGTATCATAAGAATAGTACCCATTACCCACATAACCCATGTACCGAAATTCATATAGTGGATAAAAGGATAAACTGCGGACATAACTATACCAAATGAGATTCCCTGCGCCGCAAATCCGTATGTTATAGCATGTAAAAAATTAATATGTTGATTTCTAAGTCCAAAGAAAGTTAAAATTGCACCGATTATTGCCGCGGCAACCATCTGCATAATCCAATAAGGCTCTACAAGAACATCTCCTTGTAACTCAAATTTTTGTTTGCGATGTGCATCAAATATACCCCAATATTGTCCTACACTTCCCTCATGGACACCTTTCCATGGTTGATCAAAAGCTTCTAAAAGGTTGTAGCTAAACCCTTCCTCTTTTGCCATACCTAAAAATCTTCTAACAACAGTCGCTTGATTTTGCGGGCTTGCTACGGAACCTTGATTATTATACCCTTGACTAGGCCATCCAAACTCGCCGATGATAATAGCTTTATCCGTATTGGCATCTTTTACTTTTTTATATATCTCTTTAAAAAACGGTTCAAAATTCTCTGCTTTTATCTTTTCCCAGTAAGGAAGAATATGAATATTTATAATATCAACTTCCTGCGCTAAATCTGGATACAGCAACCACATATTCCAAATTTCTGCAGTTGTTACGAGTATAGTATGCGGCTTCTCTTTAGCCGCTTTAGCTTTTGCCTCTTTTATTTTAGCGGCTCTCACTTTTCTACTTTTTTCTTTTGCTAGTTCTTCTTTAAATGCTTTTTCTTTAGCATCTCTGTCTGCTTTTAAGATGCCTTCTGTAAACTCTTTAAAATCTCTAACATGAGCAATCAGCTCATCAGGTGATAAATCATCACGAAGTAAAACCTCATTCCCGACAATAACGGATGTTAAGCTTTCATGATACTCGCTTATAATGCTCTTAGCTAATGCTATCTCTTTTTCATTATCCTGTGCTACACCAGAGAGCCAAAGACCCATATGCGCCTGCATACCAAGTTTTTTTACTGCAGGCATTACTTTTGCAGAATCTTCCGCGGAGTAGAGGCGGATCCTGTTTGTGAATGGCTTAAGAAGCTTTAAATCACGTATTATCTCCTCATCGCTAAGCATTATTTTTGTATTATCTTTTTTGTACGGTGCATAAGACATAGATTCTATAATGTTTTCGGCATTAGGTGGAGATATAAATTTGTTGCTGTTGTTCATCCATAAAAATATTTGAACCAAAGATGCGAGTAGTAACGAGCTAAGAATATATTTCAATGATTTCCCCAGTAAATAAAAACGTATTGTATATTAAAATTTCAAAAAATGTTGCTTAATAAAAGATATATATAGCAATTTTATAATTAAATCAAATTCCAAAAATCAATAGTAAAACCGGCAATAGTAAAAGATCTGCAACTATTGCCATAAACATAGTAATCATTGTCAATAATCCAAAATATATAGTCGGTAGAAAATTAGAGAGTATTAAGATACAAAACCCAACCATAATAATCGTAGATGTATAAAACATAGCCGTTCCAATGCTCGCATGAGCTTTGAACATAGATGCTTCTGCTTCATTTGACTCTCTATACAACAAAGAGTATCTGTAAATATAGTGTATAGTGTCATCAACTGCTATTCCTATGCTAATGGCTGCTATCGTTATCGTCATCATATCCAAAGGAATATTCATCCACCCCATAAATCCAAAAATCATACTAACCGGAACAATATTCGCAATCATCGCTATTACTGCTATTTTTAAGCTTCTAAAAAGAGCTAAAAACATAAAGAAAAGTATAAGAACAACTATACCTATAGTTTTAATTTGAGAGTTAAAAAGAGATTGAAGCATATTATTGTACATGACTAATAGATTTGCCATCTTATACTCTTCATAATCTTTATTTAGCATCTTGTTAATATCTGCATCTATCTTTTTAATTAATTCATCTCTTTTAAGATTAGGCATAGAGTCTATTATTCTCATGCTTATTCGGGCTTCATTATTTTTTACATCTACGTAGGGTGATATAATTATGTTTTTGTACTCCTGTGGAAGCTCTTTATACATAAGAGCCAAAGTTAAGCCATCAGCCTCTTTCCCACCGTTTAAAACTTTTAAAATTTCCCCGGTTGTAGCGAGTGAGAGAACTTTTCCTACAGAGTCAATTGAATCAAGGTAATCATGAACCTCTTTTATCTTTCTCATTTTATTTTGGGTAAACCAGTACTGTTCCCTATCGCCCTCTTTTTCCTCAAATTCTGTTTCAAAAGAGTCTAACTCTTTATCTTTTTGTGCTTGAACAATATTTGCTTCTTTAATCTCATCGCTGTTTTCTTTAAATTTTAAAATAATATCAAGAGGTGTCGTACCGCCTAGTTTTTGGTCTATTAAAGCCATTCCTTGATATATCTGCGTATCTTGTTTAAAATAATCTATAAAACTATTTTCAACTCTGAGTTTAGTTGCTCCGGATGCAGAAAATAGCAAAACCATAACAGTCGAAGCTATAATTGTTTTTTTATAATTGTGTGCTACATGTGCTACTTTGGAAGTAAAAGGCGTACATTTTTTTTCAACACTTTGACTCTCTTTTTTCTTGAAAAGGATTAAAATTATCGGAAATAGAATAAAAGTCATAAGAAGAGATATTATTATCCCAAGGCTCATCATCCACCCGAAGTTTATTACGGGTAAAATATTGCTAAAAACTAAAGAGCTAAATCCTGCTATAGTTGTAATAACCACAAAAAAAGAGGGTTTTGCCATGGACGTAACCGTATTTAGCGCTAAAGTGTTTTGTGATTCATTTGGATTTGCTTCATGAAGCTCTTTGTATCTGACAATCAAATGAACGACCAAAGACATGTTCATAATAAGTTGAAGAGAGATAAAATTTGAAGATACTACCGTAATTTCCCAGCCAAAAAGTCCCAAAAAACCACTTGTTATAATAAGAGATATAGTACATATAAAGAGTGCTATTACAACCCATTTAATCTCTTTTAATAGTATATACAAAATAGCTACTAGCAATCCTATGATTAGAAATCCAAAAGTTTCCAAATCATACTTGACAAACTCTACCATATCATCGGCAATCATCTCAACTCCGCCTAAATGAAGAGTCACTTTTTCGTGTTTTGATTTAAAAGTATCTAATATCTCTCTTATTTTAACTATCGTAAAGTGATTTTTTTTTCTTAAAATATCTCTATAAGTTTTTAATTCAAGTGAGATATTTTTATATTTAACTATTTCATCTTTATTTAATGCTCTTTGTTTTTTTAATTTTAAATAACTGTCTCTACTATTTATTAAACTAAAATATTTCTCATCTCTTTTAAGATTTACCATAAGCGCAGTTGTCTTAAAATCATCACTGACTAAATTTTGCTTATATATAGCGCTGTTTAAAAACTCATGCTTTACCAAATTTTTATCAATATTTGGCGATTCAAGCGTAGGTATATCTTTTAACAACTCTTTAACTGGTTTTGGCGGAGATTGTAAAAGCGGAACATTTACTATAGAGTTAATTGATTCAACTATCTCTAAATCTTTTATTTGTGAATTTAATGTTTTAATATTTTTAATATTCTCTTCACTTAAAAGGTCATCTTCTATGGTGTAAGTTACAACAAGAAAATTAGGTGCTTCAAAGCGTTTTAAAACATCTCTTGTATATTCTAAATCTTTATCATCTTCAAGAAGCAGTGTCTCCGCGCTTGCATCTATCTCAAGTTTTAACGAGAAGAGAGCCGTTATGACTATAAAAACAGCTATCGCAGATAAAATAATTTTTGGATATTTTAAAAAAAAGTTTTGATATATATTTTTTAGCATAAATTTTTACGACTGTTTTGCTAAAGCATCCATTAATTCAGATATGCTTTTTGTTTGTAAAAATTCTTTAAACTGAGCTTTGTCGGTTTTTAAAATACTAACTCCCAAAATTTCTACATCATAAATTAACCATTTATCTTTATTTCTTACTTTATCTTTTGGCATATAATATTTATACACTATTTCTAGTTTCTGCTCTTTGCTGACCAAATCCGTTATTAGTGCTATCCTATTTTCTTGAGGCTGTTCTATCTGTTTTACTTCAACTTTTTCATCTTTATAAGCATCAATTTTTGCCGAATACGACTGTTTCATTCGCTCTACGTAAAGCTCAACAAATTTTTCTCCTTGCTCGGGCGTAAGTTGTTTCCATATATTTCCTAAGCTAAGTTTTGCCATAAGTTCAAAATCAAACATAGGCGTTAGAGATTTGATAATATTGCTGTTTCTATCATTTTTAGATAATTTTTTATCTTCAACAATTAAAATAACTTCATTAATCTTATTTAAAAAATGCTCTTTTAATTCTATTTGTTCACTGGCAACTAGATTTTGTTCAAATAATAAAACAACAAATAGTGCTAATATTTTTCTATATATATTTTTCATCTCTACTCCCTGATTTTTTTATTTCTGTGTTGTTCATATATATTTCTCAAATATGGATACAAATCAACTGCATCCCTTTTTATTTTATCATACTTATCTATATCAAGAGAGATATAGTTTATATTTTCCAATAATCTTAAAGTTAAATACCACTCTAAATCTTCCGTTAAAGCCCAGTAATCTCTATCGCTATAACTTATAGGACTCAAGAATGAATCAGGATATAAACTAAGAGCATCTCTTAAATTTGATGGTCCAAAAATTGGTAAAACGATGTGCGGACCGCTTTTTACACCGTAAAATCCCAATGTTTGACCAAAGTCCTCTTCATGTGGAAGAATACCGAATTCAGTTCTTGCAGGATCAAACAATCCTAATATTCCTATTGTGCTGTTTATTATAAATCTCCCGCTCTCTAAAGATGCATAGTGAAATTTTCCCTGAAAAACGTTGTTAACAACGCGCATAGGGAAATAGAGGTTATGAAAAAAATTTCTTATACTCTCTCGTATCTCTTCATGTAATACGGACTTGTAGCCTTTTGAGATAGGTTTTAAAATGTACTCATAAAGATCATCATTAAAACTTGTCATAAATCTGTTATATCCGCTAAATGGGTCATAAACTTCTTCAGTTGCAAATTCATCCGCAAATTCATCAAGCTCACTCTTTGACGTATCATCTTTATTATCATCAAAAACTACAGCGATTTTAGTTTGAATACTATTTAGGCTACAACCGCTAAAAGCGAATATATTCAACAGAAGCAAAACCAAATAAACAAATCTCAAATTTATACCTTTACTCTATCTGTTAATGCTCTTGTTAAAGACAATAAATCTATATTTTCTAAACTTACACCGGTTGGAACACCTTGAGCTATTTTTGAGAAGTTTATATCAAAATTACTTAATTTATCTTCAATATATAACATTACAGCATCATTGGCGATAGAAGGCGTAAGAGCAAAAACTATCTCTTTTACACCGGAGCCTACTAGCTTTTGCAGATTGGAAAAATTAAACTCTTCTAAAGACTCTAATACAAAATATCTGCCATCAAAAAGAGCATTCTCCTCCAAAAGAAGTATATCTTTTGGATTTTCTACTATACAAAGAAGCGTTTTGTCTCTGCTCTCGTCGCAACAGATGAAACATAAATCATCTTCACTCATTCCGCCGCAAGAACTGCACTGTCTTAAAAATCCCAAAGCTTCTTCAATTGCATGAGAAATTTTCATACCTACAAAACTATTTTTAATTAACATGTAATAGGCTAATCTGGTAGCGGATTTTTTTCCTATTGTAGGAAGTTCTTGTAATGCATCTACCAATTTGTTAAATTTATCTAACGAACCTCTCACTTTATAGCCTTAGTAAAATAATTATCAAGATTTATCTTTTGGAAGCAGTATCCATAGTTTTAGAGGTGCTTTTAATTTTCCTGCCAGCTCTTTAGCTTCTTCCCCATAACCGCAAAACATATCTGCCCTTAAACACCCTTTTATGGCACCTCCTGTATCTTGAGCAATTGCTATATGATTTAGAGTGCTATCTTTTGTGTCAGCGCTTAGATAGAGCATACTTCCTAGTGGAATGTATCTTCTATCTACTGCAACCGAACGTATAGGAGTAAGAACTACTCCTAAAGATCCGCTTGCCGCTTTAGTTTTTTGTCTAAAAAAAACCATAGATTTATTAAAATTCAGTACTTCATCTACTCTAGACGGGTTTGCTTCCAGCCATGCCTTTATGCTCTGAAGAGATATATCCTCTAGCGCTATTTCATTTATATTAACCAAATATTTTCCGATTGAGTTATATTTATATCCGTTTTGATTGTCATAACCGATAAATATAGTCTCTCCATTTTCAAGTGTTACTCTGCCGGAACCTTGAACTTCCAAAAAGAAAAGGTCTATCTTTGAATCTGTATAACAGATTACGTCTGCATCAAGTGTTTTTGAATTTACATCTTCTCTGGCATAATAAGGAACTACTTTGTTTCCCTCTATTTTGCCTCTTAATCTGTAGTTTTTAAGTTCTGGATACTGCTCGCTTAAATCCACAATAAGCATATCTTTTGGAGTTTTATATATCGGGTATATGTAAGGCTCTTTTTTTTCTAAAGAACCTTTCAATTCAGGCTCATAATAACCGGTTAGCAATCCCTCTTGAACATCTTCAAAAGTTTTAATTCTGTACGGCGTAAATTTGCTTGTTAAAAACTCTCTCGGTTCTGCCGCATTAGCCGCTTGATTACATAAATCTTTATAGATATCTTTTGTTTTGCCTGTTTTGCAGCTATTAACAAAAGAGCCTAAAGCTTTAAAATAATCCTCATCTTCCCAATTAGGCAACTCTTCAAAACTGCTTTTAATAAGTTGGGTTTTAGGCATATCGGTAAAGGTTACAACGGGCTGTTTTGAACAACCGATAAAAAAGAGTATAGTAGTTAAAAATAGTATATTATGTTTCATAAACGGGATTATACATAGATTAAATTTAAAACGCTATAATTGCAAAAATTTTAAATGTATAGGATATTAAAATAATATGCAAGATTTAAGCTATTACGAAATATTAGAAGTCTCAAGGGATGCAGACCAAACTACAATTAAAAAAGCATACAGAAAAATGGCTAAGACTTATCACCCTGATAAAAATCCGAATGATAACGAAGCAGAACATAAATTTAAACTGTGTAATGAAGCTTATCAGTGTTTGAGTGACGATAAACAAAGAAGTATTTACGATAGATATGGCAAAGAAGGTCTTTCAGGAATGGGTGGACGCGGTCGTTCATCAGGTGGATTTGATGATTTGGGTTCAATGTTTGAAGAGATGTTTAGTGGCTTTGGAGGGGGTTCTCGTCGTCGTCAAAACCCGACTGACATGGAAAAATATCCTCTTGATATGAATGTTGATATGAACATCAGTTTCAACGAAGCTGTTTTTGGATGCGAAAAAGAGATAGAATTCAAGTTCAAAAACTCTTGTAAAAGTTGCAAAGGCACTGGTGCAAAAGATGGAAAACTATCTACATGTCATCAATGCAGGGGTCAAGGTCAGGTTTTTATGAAACAGGGATTTATGACTTTTTCTCAAACTTGTCCGGTTTGTGCAGGAACAGGTTCTGCACCCTCAGCTCATTGTGACAGCTGTGACGGCAGAGGTTATCATGAAGAAAAAGGAAGCGTAAGCATTAAAATTCCAAAAGGAATCGATCACGGTAATCGTCTTAGAGTTTCAGGAAAAGGAAACATCGGCAAACGCGGTACAAGAGGTGATTTGTATGTAACTTTTAGCGTAAAACCGGATAAGCACTTTCAAAGAGAAGGAAATGATGTCTATATCGCTATTCCTGTATTTTTCACTCAAGCTGTAGCAGGAGACACTCTTACAATACCTTCATTAACCGGTGAGCTAGAATTGAAACTTGATATAGGTACAAAAGATAAACAGCACTTTACATTCAGAGGTGAAGGAGTTGATGATGTTCACGGTCATGGTAAAGGAAATTTAATTGCACAGATAAATATTACATATCCTAAAAAACTAAATGACGAGCAGTATGAACTTATAGCTAAGCTTCAAGAATCTTTCGGTATAGAGTCAAAACCTCATGAAAGTGTTTTGGATTCTGCTATAGAGAAGATGAAAAATTGGTTTAAATAGAGGTCTAGTATAATGAACAAAGATAATCTTAAAAACAAACTCTCAGCGCTTGCGCTATCGATGTTTAGAAAAGATTTTTTTGGCATATATCACGGCTCAATATCGGCTAAAACAGAATCTAATAGATTTGTTATAAATACGAAAGAGGCAATCTTCGACTCAATTGATGAGAATAATCTTATAGAGCTATATTTTAAAAAAGATTACAGATGGACTCAAGCAAGTATAGATGCAAATATTCATCACAGTATATACTCTCAAATATCGGATGCTAAGTTTATCTGTTTTAGTATGCCGCCTTTTACGACGGCTTATTCACTTGATCACAATATTATTGCACCAAAAGACTATTTCGGCTATAAAGAGATAGGCTCCATCGAGATAGTGGACCCTAAACATTTTGACGACTGGTATGAGAGAGCAAGCAGTGAAATAGCCTACTACTTTCAAAGTAAAAGAACGGATATTATGGTTATAAAAGGTTATGGCGTATATACGTTTAACAGAGATTTACATGAGATGGCAAAGAAAATTGCTATTTTAGAAAAAAGCTGTAGATTGCTTCTTCTTGATAATACAAAAAATGATACTGCTTTTGACTAAGAGAGTCTCTTTATAGCCTCATAAGCAGTCTCTATCATCCTATCGCACTCATCTTTTGTAATAATATACGGCGGCATAAAATAGACTACATGTCCAAGCGGTCTAAGAAGCACTCCGTTATCTAGTCCATACTGATACACTTTTAATCCTATTCTTTCTTGCGGCGTGTAACCCTTTAACTCCACCGCGCAAATCATTCCGGTTTGTTTTATGGATGCAACATTTGTAAGCTCTTTAAACTTTAAAAGTCTCTCACCCATATATTTAGCCATAACTCTATTTTTCTCTATGACATTATCTCGCTCAAATAAATCAAGAGTAGCGTTTGCAGCTGCACAAGCAAGCGCATTTCCTGTATAGCTGTGAGAGTGCAGAAAAGCTTTATATTCACCGTAATCACAATAAAACTTAGCATAAATCTCATTAGTTGTTAGTACAACAGAAAGCGGGAGATAACCGCCTGTTAAACCTTTTGAGAGAACAAGAAAATCAGGTGTAACATCAGCACTCTGACATGCAAACATCTCGCCGCATCTTCCAAAACCTACCATAACTTCATCTGCAATCATGTGAATATCGTATTTATCACAAATTTGTCGGACTAAAACTAAAAACTCTTTGTGATACATGTGCATATATCCTGCACCTTGAACAAGCGGTTCCAAAATTATCGCACTTATCTCATCGGCTCTGTTTTTACATAACTCCTCAAATTTTATCGCCGCTTCTTGTGCCGATTCTAAGCTCATATCTTTTGGTACAGGAGTTTGAATACTATGAATTAAAAGTGGTTTATAAGTATCTTTATAAAGCTCTACATCTCCTACACTAAGTGCACCGATAGTCTCTCCATGATACGAATTTGTAAGCGACACAAAAAGATTTTTATTCTTGGCGTCATTTTTATGTGCATGAAAACTCATTTTTAACGCTACTTCAACGGCACTTGAACCGTTATCTGCATAAAAACATTTCTCGAGTCCAATAGGCGATATTTTTACCAATCTCTCAGATAATCGCACAACTTGTTCATGCGTAAAACCGGCCAATATTACATGTTCTAAAGTATCTAACTGCTCTTTAATTTTTTGATTTATATAAGCGTTTGTATGTCCAAAAATATTTACCCACCAGCTGCTTATAGCGTCTATGTAGGTATTGCCGTCAAAATCTTCTAAATATACTCCGTGCGCTTTTTTTATCGGTATAAGAGGAAGGTTCTCATGGTCTTTCATTTGAGTACATGGATGCCATAAAACATCCAAATCCCTGTTTTTTAGTTCAAAATTATTCATAAATTTTTATAGCTATTTTTTAGAATGAGAGAGAAAAGCTTTGTATGCATCGGTGTAATCAAGCGTAGTACATGTAATAAGTCCGTATAGCTCCATCTCTAATCCGCTTACGTTAAACAGCTCTTCTCCGTCTTTCCCAAGAAATATAAATTTTTCATATTTATGATTATCTTTATCTATATATTTTGAAAAAACTACGTAATATGCATCTTTTAATTCAGGAATTGTAAAACATGTATCAAGACATTTTTTACACTCTTTATCAATACTTTTTATCTCTAAAACATCAGATTGTATAGTATTTAACAATACCTCGGGCAGTTTCGGCAGCACATCTACAATATTTGAATATTTTATAATACCACTCATAAAAATCCTTTTTGGCTATTATTGTCCTGATTTTACTACCTTTTCATTTATATTTTTCTTAGCTATTTAAATTTATCTTCAAAAGCAAAGATAAAGCCTTTTTATCAAGGTTTAATACGAATTTACCTAAAATTACAGAAATATCATATACAAGGCTGTTTAACCAATGATTACATGGATGCAAAGACATAAAAAATACCTCATAATTACTATTTGGATTTCAACAATCGCTTTTGTTGGAGCCGGATTTGTCGGATGGGGTCAGTACAATTATGGCAACAAAGCAGGAGCAGTAGCCAGAGTCGGAAGCGTAGATATAACCATGGGTGAACTTCAAAAAAGCTACTCAAATCTATACAATCAATACTCTCAAATGTTTCAGGGAGAGTTTGATGAAGAGAAAGCAAAAAGCTTTGGTTTAAAAGCTCAAGCCCTTCAGCATCTTACTCAACAAGCTCTTGTACTAAATTTGGCTAAATCTTATGATTTACAAATTAGTGACGAAGAGTTATTAAATGATATTACAACACAAGAGTACTTTTTAAAAGACGGCATTTTTGATAAAGAGATATATAAGCAAGTTTTATCAAGAAATAATTTAACTATTAAAGAGTATGAAGCAGATGTAAAAAAAGAGTTACTGATTAAAAAAGCTCTTAAACTTCTCCCAATTCAAGCAAAAGAGAGTGAACTCAGCAGTTTAAATACGGCAATAAATATTGCTGATAAGATAGAGTATAAAATTTTAGACAACTCTCAAATAAAAGTTGATACGTCAGATGAGTTTTTAAAACCGTTTTGGGAAAAGATGAAGAATAATTTTATGACAGAAACTAGCTACGATGTTAAGTTTATAAAACAGCCTAAAATCTCAAAAGAGTATGATGATGCAGCACTTAACGAATATTACAATGAAAATAAAACACACTTTAAAGACAGTGAGCAAAAGATATTAGCTTTTGATGTTGCAAAAAGTAAAATCAAAGATGAACTAGATGCAAAAGAGACTAAAAAAGAGGCTCTAAAAACATATATAACATATAAAAAAGGCGAACTAAAAGGTGTAGAGATAAACAACGGTGTTATATCTGCTTCAAACAACACTTTTAATAAAGAAGTTATTGATGTGGTATCTAAATTAACTGCTCAATCTCCATTTTCAAAGCCTGTTATGGTCGGCGAAGATTATTTTACTTTTGAGTTAGTAAAAGCAAATAAACCTACCGCAAAAAGTTATGAGGATGCAAAAAATGAAGTTGTTTCAATTTATGTAGATGAGCAAAGAAGAGCTAAACTACAAGAGGTGGCAAAAAACTCTTTTGCTACATTTAGTGGAAAAACAACTGATTTTATTACAGGAAATGACTCCAATAAATTGTCAGATTTAAAAAGTGAAGATGCAAATGAATTTATAAGCGAACTTTTTATGACTCAAAATAAAAAGGGATTTGTTAGTTTAAAAGACGGAAATATTGTTATGTACAATATATTGGAACAGAAACTGCTTAACAATAGTCATACTAATCAAGACAATCCTATTGTCAGATTGAAAAGTGCTATGTTTAACGAAGGGTTGGTTAAAACCCTCCAGAACAAGTATAAAACTGAGATTTTCATCGAAGGACTCTAAGTTGAGCAGAACTGTTTTAGCCATTGATATTGGTTCAACAAAAATATGTGCAATTATCGCTGAAATAGCTGACGATAACTCCATAGCTATTACAGGAGCAGGAACTTGCAAAGCGCAAGGTCTAAAAAAAGGGAGTATTACAAATATAGAACTTGCTTCAAGGTCTATAAAAACTGCGTTAAATGATGCTAAAAGAGTATCAGGAAGCGAAGTTAAAACTGCTATAGTTTCTATCTCCGGAGCTTATACAAAAAGTTTAAATTCAAGCGGTATAGTTAATATTCAAAATAAAGAGGTTAGTTTTAAAGAGATAGAGCGAGTTATGCAGACATCTTTATATAATGCAAATATACCTAATGAGTATGAAATTTTACATGCTCTTCCTTACAATTTTAAAGCTGATGATCAAGACTACATAGAAGATCCTCTAGGGATGAATGCATCAAGGCTTGAAGTAGATACACATATTATTACTACTCAAAAATCAAATCTAAACAACCTTAGAAAAGCTGTTCGTGGTGCAGGTGTTGAGATAGAAAACATTGTACTAACTGGTTATGCTTCTTCAATTGCAACTCTAAATGATGATGAAAAAGAGTTGGGTGTTGCCGTTATTGATATGGGTGGAAATACAAGCAATATAATTATTCACTCTGGTAATTCTATAAGATATAATGATTTCTTGGGAGTAGGTTCAAACCATGTAACAAGTGATCTCTCTATGGCACTTCATACGCCTTTAAACATTGCAGATAGCGTAAAGTTTAATTACGGTTCACTATTAAGCCATAGTAATGATTTGATTGAGTTGCCTATCATAGGAGATGAAAATACGACTCATGAAGTCTCTTTAGAAGTGGTTCATAATGTTATTTATGCAAGAGTTGAAGAGACGTTAATGATTTTAGCGCAGTTTATAGAAAATAGCGGCCTAAAAGATAAAATAGGTGCCGGTGTTGTCTTGACAGGCGGTTTTTCTCAAATGGAAGGCATACGTGAATTGGCAGTTGCAACTTTTGGTTCTGTTCCGGTTCGCCTTGCAAAGCCAAAAGAGATGAATGGGCTGTTTGATAATCTTCGCTCACCTGAGTACTCTAGCGCTATTGGTTTAGTTATGTATGCTGCATCTCCATATACGCAGTATGAAATAGATGTAAACAAGAGAGTTAGACATTCAAACGAGGTGCTTAGCGAACACACAAGTATAAATCTTATTGATGAACCAGAAATGACTACACCTATTTTGAATAATATTGATAAGAAAGAGCGAATCATAGCTTTTCCGTTAAAAAAAGAAAAAAAAGAAGACGAAGCAGGGATGTTTAATAAATTTTGGAGCTGGGCAACCCAGCTATTTTAAGGAGTGATAATGGAACCATTTTTAATTGAAGAAGCAAGTAAAATAAGCGGAGCAAGAATTGTAGCAGTAGGCGTCGGCGGCGGCGGTGGGAATATGATTGGTCATATGATAAAAGAGGGTGTTGCGGGTATTGAGATGATTATAATCAATACTGACGCTCAAGCTCTTAAAGACAATAAAAATGCAACTACAATTCAAATCGGTGCAAAGCTAACTAAAGGTCTTGGTGCCGGTATGAAACCTGAAATCGGCAAAGAGTCGGCATTAGAGAATTATGATGAGATTAAAAAAGCTCTTGAAGGTGCCGACATAGTATTTATTTCTGCAGGTTTAGGCGGTGGAACAGGAACCGGTGCTGCTCCGGTTATTGCAAAAATTGCAAAAGAGGTTGATGCACTAACTGTTTCTATTGTTACAAAGCCTTTTGCATTTGAAGCACCAAAGAGACTTAAGCTTGCAAAAGCAGGTCTTGAAGAGTTAAAAAAAGAGAGTGACTCTATAGTAGTTATCCCTAATGATAAGCTATTATCCATAATTGATAGAAAACTTGGAATTAAAGATAGCTTTAAAATTGTTGATAGTGTTTTAGCTCAAGCGGTAAGCGGAACAGCAGGTGTTATTTTATCAAACGGTGACAATGATATTAACCTTGACTTTGCAGATTTAAAAACAGTAATGAGCCATAAAGGCATGGCGCTTATGGGTGTGGGTGAACATGAAGGCGAAAATGCAGCATATGAAGCAATTAAAGCTGCAATTGAATCTCCACTTCTTGATAATGTATCTATTAATGGAGCTATGGGTGTTCTTGTACATTTTCACATGCATCCTAACTTTCCGATGATAGAGACATCAGAAGCTATGGTAGTTGTTCAAGAGAGTGCTCATGAAGATGCAGATGTAATTTTCGGCACTTCAACAGATGATTCTCTTCCTGAAAATTATGTAAAAATAACTATTATTGCTACAGGTTTTGAGAAAGATTTAAATACAGGTTCTAATAACGAAAATTTTGTAAGTGATTCACCTTCTCCTATTGCAAAAATTCGTCCAAGATTAGTAGTCGGTGGAGATCTTGACGGAAGTCATTTAGATATTCCGTCTTATATGAGACAACAGTTAGATTAATTCCTTGCTCTTTTATTAAATAACCTCTCCCTCCTTTGGGGTTATTTTTATTATCTTTTATGTATAATCCTTATAAAAAGAGAGAGTAAAATAATGAAATTTATATTCATAATCATATCTTTTATGATTGCTGTATTTGCACAAGATATCCAGATGCAAAGCAGGGAACTATCCACTAAAGAGATGAAAAAACAAAATCAAGAGATTGTAAAATTAGCTGCAAACGAGATGTCAAAATCAGTTCCAAAAGAAATTGATAAATATACTAAACTTATAGCAATTGAAGCACAAGATACTACTTTAGTTTATATATATGAGATAAATACGGCTCCAAAGAGTGATGAAATTGTTAAAAAAGAGGACCGTTCTAGAATGCAAGAAGCTGTAATTTTCGGTACATGTAAAAACTCTCAACGATTTTTAGAAGCAGATATCTCTATTCGCTACATATATAAAAGTAGAAGTACTAAAGCAGAACTATTTCAATTTAATATAAACCAAGAGCACTGTTTAAAACTTTAACAAATGGAAAAACTACACTCTTGTAAAGATGCTATAGTACGTTTAAGTTTTTTCTCTTCTTTAAATGAAGAGCAGATAGAGCTTCTATCATCTATTTCAACTCTTTACAACTACTCTAAGGAGTATGTGGTTTTTTATGAAAAAGAGACAAATGATTCTATTTTGTTTCTCCTAAACGGACTTGTAAAAGTATATAAAATAGACAAACACAATAATGAGATATTTTTGCACTATATATATCCAAATTCTATGATTTCAGAAATATCAAATCTTAATAAAAGCTCATTAAGCTCATTTTCAAATGTCATGTTACTTGAGGATTCTCAAATTCTTAGCATTGATTATAAAAAATTTAAAGAATTTTTTATAGAAAAGGGTTATTTATGTTTTGAACTCACAAATGAAATTATTTTAAAATCTCAACAGTTGCAATCGCTTATAAATAGGGAATTTATTTTTAATTCTGTTGCTAAAGTTGCTACAATGCTCTATAATGATTTAAATATTTTTAATGATTTAAAAAGAGCTGAAATATCATTGATGTTGCATATTCAACCAGAAACATTATCACGAGTATTAAATAGGTTAAAAAGAGATAATATAATTGACTCAAAAGGTGGAAAAATAATAGTTTTAGATAAAGAAGCCCTAATGTCTGTTTATGAGGAGTAGAAGGTGAATAAAATAAAAATTATTAGTATTTTAATATTTTTGTTATCCGTTACGTTAGCTCTATTTTTTAACTATATATCAGAGAAAAATATTGCACATAATGAGTTTTTAAATACAATAAATGAACAAAAAGATTTTACGCAAGAGATATCTAAAAATATTTTTTATATTCACAAAGATAAGGAGTGTCCTACAAATTCACTGGATAGTTCTATAAAAAATTTTCTATATCAGATGAATGCAAAGGAGCAAAAATTACAACTAAGTAAAGAGATAATTACTCTATGGAATGAGTTTTATTTTCTTGTACAGGATTTTAGGAATCAGATAAAGGTTAAATCAATTTATTCAAACATAATCTTAGAGAAAGAAGTTAGAGATATTTATAATACAAATTTAAAATTGATTGTTGAATTCGATAAACTTATAAAAAAAGAACAAGAAAATTTTGATTCTAAGCAAAATATCTATATTTTGACTCAATATTTTCTATTTGCCGGATTAGTACTGTTGCTTATATATCTGTTTACGCAGCTAAAAAGTACAATAGCTTTTATACAAAAATTTCTTCTTGCATCAAAAACCGTACTTACAAACTCAAGCATTAAAGGTTTGGCACCCATAGACATTTTAGATAAAAACGAAGATGTCTCTCAAGCTAGTAAAAATTTTAACGCTTTGCTAAAAAAAGTAAATGATTCAATTTTGAACTCAAGCAACTCAATAGAACACTCTTATAAATCATTAGAGATTCTTGAACAAAATATTGAAGATATCATAGAGTTAATATATGAAATGAGTGAAAAAACAAGAGATAAAGAGCTAATAAAAAAAGAGGATGCTATCATACAGTCTCTTGAGGAGTTAAGTTCTTCAACAAAAAGTCTTAAAAATGTAAAATCTGATTTAGATGATTTGATTTCCCACTATATGTCATATAAAGCTTAAAATTTAAAATTAATTAAATATTTTGACCATAGTCAAATTTTTGCTCAAAAAAATAGACTACCATAACAAATCATATGAGTATTTTATTAAACTCAAATGAATTAAGGAGAAGAAAATGACTAAGCATTTTGGAAAAATTGCTTCACTTCTTGTAGGAACATCGCTAGTGGCAACTGCTGTTAGTGCCGATGCAGAACTACAAAAAGTTATGAAAGCAAGAGGACTAAGTGAAATAGATGTAGTTCGTGCTGCAAAAACATATAACCCTACCGGGGTAAAAGATGAGTTTGTTGTATTTAGTTCTGCAGGACAAGCTGGACAAGTAATTGTTTACGGTGTTCCTTCTATGAGAATCTTAAAATATATCGGTGTATTTACACCTGAACCTTGGCAAGGCTATGGCTTTGATGAAGAGTCGAAAAAAGTTTTAAGACAAGGTAATATTAGAGGAAGAGAGATCAACTGGGGAGATACTCACCATCCGGCTCTTTCTGAAAAAGACGGTAAGTATGACGGTAAATGGTTGGCAATCAACGATAAAGCAAATCCTCGTATTGCAATTATTGACTTAGCAGACTTTGAAACAAAACAGATTGTTGCAAATCCTGTATTTAAATCAGCTCATGGTGGTGCTTTCTTTACTCAAAACAGTGATTTTATTATAGAAGCATGCCAATATGCTGCTCCTTTTGATAATAACTATCACCCGATTGAGGACTATAAAGAATCTTACCGTGGTGGTGTTACAATGTGGAAATTTGACCACTCAAAAGGTAGAATCCAAGAAAAAGATTCTTTTACGATTGAGATGCCTCCATACATGCAAGATTTATCTGATTCAGGTAAAGGCGTGTCTGATGGATGGGGTTTTACAAACTCAGTTAACACGGAGATGTACACAGGTGGTATAGAAGTTGGTATGCCGCCGAATGAAGCGGGTATGAGTAGAAATGATACCGACTTCTTACATGTATATAACTGGAAGAAACTTGCAGAGCTTGCTAAAGACAAAAATAACGTAAAAATTATTAATGACCATAAAGTAATTCCTATGGATATCGCTGTTAAAAACAATGCGCTGTTCCTAATTCCTGAGCCAAAATCACCTCACGGTGTTGATATCTCTCCAGATGGTGAATATATTACTGTTTGTGGTAAGCTTGATACTCATGCTTCTGTTTTCAAATGGAGCAAAATTAAAAAGCTAATTGATTCTAAAGAGTTTGCAGGAAAAGACCCATACGGTGTTCCTATCTTAGATATGAAAAAATCACTTCATGGTCAAGCTGAATTAGGTCTGGGGCCGTTACATAATCAATACTCTCCAATTGACGGTGAGATATATACTTCATTGTATGTTGATTCTCAAATTGTAAAATGGAACTATAAAACTCTAAAAGTTATAGATAAAGAGAATGTTCATTATAACGTTGGTCACTTATGTGGTATGGAAGGTAAATCAGCAGATCCTCAAGGAAAATATATCATCTCTTTAAATAAATTAGCGATTGATAGATTTCAAAATGTTGGTCCATTACACCCACAAAATCACCAATTAATAGATATTAGCGGTAAAACTATGGATTTACTTGTTGACATGCCTCTTCCTCTAGGTGAACCGCACCAAGCTGTTGCTATTCGTGCAGAGAAGCTTCATGGACATGTAAGATATCCAATGGGTACAAACTCAAGAACGGATTCTATCCATGAAGGTAAAACTTTAGCAGGACAAGAGAGAATTGAGAGAAATGGAAATAAAGTTAAAGTATATGCTACTGTAGTTCGTTCACACATTAACCCTGAGAGAATCACGGTAAATAAAGGTGATGAAGTTACAATGTACTTAACAAACTTAGAGCGTGCACAAGATGAAGCTCACGGTTTTACGGTTGACCATTTTAATGTTCACGCTTCGCTTGAGCCTGGTAAAACTGCAAGTATTAAATTTACTGCTGACATTGAGGGAGTATTCCCTTACTACTGTACAGAGTTTTGTTCTGCGCTTCACTTAGAGATGATGGGTTACTTGATGGTTAAAGATCCAAACAAAAAGTACGAAAGCTCTCAAAAAATGAAAATGCAAACAATGACGCCTGCGCAGTTCAAAGCTGAGTATGACAAAACTGTTGCAACAAATACTGCAACGGATGCAGTTATTCAAAGTGTTGTTAAGTTCCTAAAAGATAACAAATTTGACAAACATAAAGTTGTAGCTGATTTGGTAACTGATGCATTTGACCAATATAATCAAATTCCTGCTCAGAAAAAACTTGCTGATGCCGCTGTAAAAGCAGGTGATATGGAAAAAGCTATTCTTCATGAAAATATGATTTGGCAGCTAATGGTTAAAACGGCAGACGTTGGAATTAGAGCAAAAGATGCATTAGTTAGACTTATTGCTACTAAACAATCTAGCGCTGCTGCAGCCGGAGAAGCGGCATTTGGAGAAGGCGGTTGTGGCGGATGTCACGTTATCGGTAAAGTTTCTTCAGGTCCAGACCTAACAGGTGTACTTTCAAGACATGAAAACGCTGAGAAATGGGTTAAAGATTTTATTATGAATCCTGAAAAAATGTATGGAGATCCTTATGTAAAAGGTATGATTGATTACTTTAATCTTAAAATGCCTAACCAACACATGAACGAAAAAGAGACTAAAAACATTATTGAATACCTAAAATGGGTAGATCAAAATGCTAACTTATTCTAATAGTTAAGCTCTTTTAACTATATGCAGAGAGCGATGCTCTCTGCTTTACAAACTCCTTATCAAAAATTACTCAATAAATCATTGATATAAATCAAGCTTATTTAAGAATTATAGTACTACAATTAAATAGAGCTAAAAAATAATATGTTTCTGACACCTTCATGACACGATTTGCTAGTATTTTGACATAATTCTGACATAATTTTAAATTATATTTAAAATAGGCAAAAGCTCAAGGTTTTTAAAAGAATTATAGTTATATAATAACTCTACATTATTTTTAAATTAAGGTATAACTATGCATCCAAGTTTAACAAAGGCTAAAATCTTTACAATATTGGCTCTAATAATATTGTCAGTTTCTTTTACTTTTCCCATGGTTGCTTTCCACTCAGCGTTAAATAAAATTCATGATGGTAGAGAAAGCGAAATTTCATCTTTTACTAAAACTGTATGGAATATTTACAACCAAGGTAGATACAAAAGCCAAACAACAGATAAATCAGCGCATAATGATTTAGATAAAATGATAGGGAGTGCATCTGAAATAGGTGTAGCTTCTATGCCTATCTGGGCAGTTTCGCTAGAAGCACCGAACTATCCTAAAGAGGCTTTTCCTGATGGTATTCCTGTTTTTTTCCACTTTGATGGATTTAGTGGAGAAGTTCATGAAATGAATACTATTAATCACTATGTAGGAATGGACCCAATGTGGATTGGTGGACAGATTGAGCGAGAAATAGGTATATATGCACTTCTGTTTCTCTCTTTGATAATGATTTATTTTATTGCCTATAATGCTAAATTTTTAACATATTTTATGTTGATTCCTTCGGCATTACCTCTGCTTTTTATTGCAGATTACTCTTACTGGTTATATTGGTTTGGACACAATCTTCATAACTGGGGAGCATTTACTATAAAACCTTTTATGCCTACGGTATTTGGAGACGGTAAAATTGCTCAATTTACGACTCACTCGTATCCTACTATAGGTTTTTATCTTCTTGTTGCAATAAGTTTATTAAGTTTACTTGCTTTTTTTGCAAAACAAAAAGCTCTTAAAGAGATGAAATAAGATCATGTTAAGACTCCTTTTTGCTTTATTTAGCGTATCTCTATCGCTGTTAAATGCAAATGTATTGCAAAAAGCAATAGACGATGCTCCTGTAGGTTCAATACTAAAATTAAACGCCGGCACATATGAAGGTAATATAGTTATAAATAAACCAATTACGATAATCGGCAAAGAAGATGGGGTAATAATTGACGGCGGCAATAAAGGAACAGTAATTGCCGTAAATAGTTCATATGTAACACTGAAAAATTTAAAGATAATAAATAGCGGAGACAGACATGAAACTATAGATGCCGCCATATCATTAAGTGACTCAAAACAGTGTGAAGTAAGCAACTGTATTATAGATAGTTGTCTTTTTGGTATAGATTTGAAAATGGTGCAAAATAGCATAATTTCAAATAATAAAATAACCTCAAAAGATTTTGATTTGGGTCTTAGAGGCGATGGGATTAGAGTCTGGTATTCAAATGATAATATTATTAAAGGAAACTCTCTAGTTAAATCACGAGATATGGTTATATGGTACTCTCACGGTAATGAAATTTCAGAAAACTCTGGGGAGTATTGCAGATACTCTTTGCACTTTATGTATGCAGGAAAAAATATAGTTAAAAATAATCACTATAAGTATAATAGTGTAGGTATATTTTTTATGTATTCCAAAGACACTATTGCAACAGGTAACGTTATAAAAAGCTCTTTAGGTGCTACAGGAATGGGAATAGGTCTAAAAGAGGTAACCAATTTTACAATCAAAGATAATACGATACTGTACTGTGCGCAAGGAATGTATATAGACAGATCGCCTTTTGAGCCGGATACCAATAACTGGATTGAAGAGAATAAAATACTGTACAACTCTGAGGCACTTCACTTTCATTCACTGAGTGAAAACAATATTATCAAAAATAATAAAATAATGGGAAATATTGAAGACGTTGTAAATGATGGCAGATCAAGTAAAACTTACAATAATGAGATAGAACAAAATTATTGGGATAATTATGAAGGATTTGACAAAGATGGAGACAATATAGGGGATACGCCTCATAAGGTTTATCAATACGCCGATCAGCTTTGGGTATATAATCCGGACGTAAAGTTTTTTTACGGTTCTCCGGTTATATCACTTTTAAATTTTTTAGCTAAGTTAGCGCCCTTTACCTCTCCTTTATTTTTAATGGAAGATAAAAAACCAAAAGTTATGATAAAAGGTTAACAATGGAAAAAGTACAAACAGATAGAAGAGAGTTTGTGAAATTCTCTACACTTGGTATTTTAGGATTGGCACTTGGGGGAGGAATGGTATTTTCCCCTTATTTAGTAGGTAAAGAGAATAGATTAAGACCGCCTGGAGCTGTTAGTGAAGACAAATTTTTGGCTTTATGTATTAAATGCGGTCAGTGTCTTCAAGTATGTCCTTACCACTCTATAAAGTTGGCAGATTTTGCGAAAGGAATTGGTGTCGGAACTCCGTATATAGACGCAAATGAGCGTGGTTGTTGGGCTTGTGATGCAGTTCCTTGTGTTTTGGCATGTCCTAGCGGGGCATTAGATCACCACTGTGAAAAACCGCAAGATATTAAAATGGGAATTGCAGTTTTAGAGTTTCCAAATACCTGTTTGGCTATAAGTAATACGCTTATCCCAAAAGGGTATAATGACAAAATGCACAACTTTGTCAACTCTGTTCGAAACAAAACAGAACAAGAAGATGTAATACTAAAAAAACTTGATGAATTTGAAGGCAAAGAGTGTACGCTTTGTGCAGATATGTGTCCTATTCCAAATCCGCTTAGTGCAATTGCAATGATAGCAGACAGCGGAGGCGGAAAGAGACCTGAAGTTTATGACGGATGTATCGGTTGTGGAGCTTGTCAAGAAGTTTGCCCTACAACACAACCGTCAATTGTTGTTAAACCACGCGTAATGTATAATGAATTTTATAATAAAGCTTAGGAGTTTTACATGAGAAAAAATATTTTTAAAATAAACATCACGACGGCCATTTTCGCATCTTTTGTTATTTTGTTGAGCGGTTGTAGCGGTGATGATGGTAAAAAAGAGGATTTATCACAAAACTCTAAGGTTGCAACATCTTCGGGTATTGAGGTTGTAAAAAATGAGAATGCAAAAGAGATTAAAATAGAAGAAAAAGAGAAAACAAACGATAAAAGTAGTTCATACTATTATGATTATGGCGTAAAGAGTAAGTATGCTCTAAATTCAACGCCTGCTAATGATGATGCTTCGGTTAGAGAGAGACCAAGAACGGCAGTAGATGCAAATTTACATGTAAGAAGCCCTTACGAAAATGTTCAAATATCTATGCTCGTAAAGAGTCTTAGTAAAAATTTTATCGTAAAATGCTCTGCATGTCATAATGATTATGCAAACGGAATAATAGGACCTTCTCTTCTTGGAAAAAGCTCTGATCTTATATATGAAAAAATTAAAAAGTTTAAAGATGATAAAAAAGCAAATGTTCTTATGAGTGATTTAGTTTCAAAAATGGACGATACGGAGATTAAACAACTTGCCGATGAGATATTTAGCTTTAATCAAGAAATTAAAAATGCAAGGAACAAATAATGCAAACTAAAAACTTAATAAACTTAAAAAATATTGTAGTAGCTGTTATAACAATAGTAGTGATATATCTTATGGTACTAACTGCCTCTAGAGGAGGCGCATATCATGGCGGAGAGCAGGGGAAAGTTATAGAAGATATAAGCAAGGTACAAATGCCGACACAGCAAGATACTCAACAGTATAGCCAACAGCAACAACAAACGCAACCAAAAGAAGAAGTGAGAGACGAGTTAAAAGAGCTTAAGGAAAAAGCAGGAAGTATCGGACAAATAAATGTTAGCTTAGCGTACAAAAGTAAGTGTTCGGCATGTCATGGAATCGACGGTTCGGGAATGCAAGACGGTAGAAAGCTTATTGGACCTAAGCTTTATGGGCAGGATGCCGAGAAAATTTACAAAGACTTAATCGACTTTAAAGCAGGAAAAAAAGAGAATGTTATTATGAGTGGCTTGTTAATCAATACAAGTGAAGAAGAGTTAAGAAAATTTGCAGATGAAATAGGCGCTTTTTCTTCTCAAGAAAAAAATCAAAAATAGTGATTTGACATGGATAAGTATAACAATAGAGAAACTATAAAAAACTCTACTTTTTGGTCAACTTTTTTTGATAAGACTAGTGATGGAAAGACGAAATTTAGCTATAGAATGAAGAGATGGATTTTAGTTATATCTATCCATCTTCTATTTTTTCTATCGTTTGCCATTGATATTCAAACACTTGAAGGAACGTTAAACGGTTCTAGATTTTTGGGATTTCATCTAATTGACGTATTTACTACAATGGAAGTTTTTTTATCCACTCATGAACTACATGTAAATATGATTATAGGAACTGTTACCATTATAGTTTTTTATATGCTAGTAGGCGGAAGAAGCTACTGCTCATGGGTTTGTCCTTACGGTTTATTAAGCGAAGTAGGTGAAAAAATACATAACACTCTTGTAAATAAAAAAATTATCAAAGAGAGAAAGTTTGACCATAGAGTAAGACACGTTTTCTGGGCTATGTTTTTAATTCTCTCTTTTACAAGCGGTTATATGGTTTTTGAAACTTTTAACGTTGTAGGAATTATGAGCAGGATTATAGCGTATGGCTGGAGTTTAGCCGTGGTATGGGTAATTATAGTATTTGCTTTTGAAGTATTTTACTCTCGTAGAGCTTGGTGTACATATATCTGTCCAATCGGAACTACATACGGATATATAGGAAAAGTATCTGCTCTTAGAGTTGAGTGGAATGATAATTGTGACCACTGTATGGTTTGTCATGATGTCTGTTTTGAAAATCAGGTTCTTGAAATAACAAAAGCAAAATATGATGATCAAAGAAAAGAAAAAAGTATAACAAGAGAGTATATTACAGGAGCTGATTGTACATTGTGCGGAAGATGTATTGATGTTTGTCATGCGGATGCATTAAACTTTGATTTTAGATTAAAAAGCTTGGTATAACTATGATAAAAATAAACAATTTAACCAAAAAGTTTGGCTCACATGTATCGCTTGATAATGTAACATGTGAGTTTAGTAAAAATGACAGTGTTGCTCTAATGGGTGCTAACGGTGCAGGTAAAACCACACTTATCCGCTCTATACTCGGGTATTATCATCCAGATAGCGGAAATGTTTTAGTAAACGGATTTTGTCCTATAAAAGAGAGAGTTAAAGTTTTACAAGATATTAGCTTTGTTCCTCAACTCCCACCTCCTATTAAACTAAGCATAGATGAACTTATGAGTTACGTGGTTGTTAGCTCTGACGTAGATAAAGAGTTGATTTTGCACTACGCAAACGAGATGAAACTAAATATCAAAGATAATATTAACAAATCATTTTTTAAACTAAGCGGCGGTATGAAGCAGAAGCTTCTGATAGCGATTAGTTTGGCAAAAAAAAGTGACATTATAATCTTTGATGAACCGACTGCAAATCTTGATCCAGATGCCAGAGATGACTTTTACAGACTTGTTAAATTAAACAGCAGTGAAAAAACAACACTTTTTGTAACCCATAGGCTAGAAGAGGTAAAAGAACTTGTTAATAGACAAATTTACATGGATTTAGGAAAAGTGGTATCCGATGAGAGAGTTTAAGCTTTTACTTCTATCTTTTTCTCTTTTGTTTTTTATTAACGGATGTAACTCTTATGAAAAAGCATCCGTTAAAAAATCAGATAGCTGCTCTACATGTAATATGAAAATCCTTGATTCAAAACTATTTACTTCAGAGTTGAGCATAGATAATGAAATTCACAATTTTGATGATATAGGGTGTATGGTTTTATTTGCTAAACAAAATGGACTTAATTTAAAAGAGCTGAAATCTAAAGTATTTACAACAGATACAAGAGCATATATAAATTCATACGATGCTCACTACAAAATAGATGAAGAGACACCTATGAGCTACGGTTTTAGTGCTTATCAAAATTCCAAAAGCGGTGCTATATCTTTTGATGAAGTTATAGTTAAAATGTTGAGGGGAGAGCATATGGCAAACCCAAAAATAAGAAAACAGATACTAGGAAGTGAAAATGCGCGCTAATAAAAGTGATTTTGGAATAAAAAATCTATATCTAATCGCCTATTTGGACTTAAAAGAGTCTATAAGAGCAAAATGGTTTTTAGTCTATTCTTTAGTTTTTGGTGGACTTATAGCTCTGTTTTTTATTGCAGGGGTTACAGAGTCACAAGTTATGGGCTTTAGCGGATTGAGCAGACTGTTGCTTATGTATATTCAAATTACAATTATAATACTCCCTATTTTTATACTAATAACAACTGTACGTTCAATATCCGGAGACAGAGACAATAATATACTTGAGTACATGTTGTCATTTCCGATATCTTTAAAGCAATATTATTGGGGTAAAATTATAGGAAGATTTATAACTGTTTATCTACCCGTTTTCTTTGCAATGATAATAGCAGTAATATTTGGCGCAATTAAAGGCGCTGATATTCCATGGAGTATATTTTTCTTATATACAGGTCTTTTGTTTGCACTCTCTTCTGCTTTTTTGGGAATAGCATTTTTTATCTCATCATTTGTAAAATCAAGCGAAGTAGCACTTGGAATAGCTTTTTTTATATGGATATTTCTACTCTCTTTTATAGATATTGCACTTATTTCACTTATGATGCAGGGAAGATTTCCAAGCAGTTTAATCATCTCTATTGCTATGATGAATCCAATGGAAGTATTTAGAGTAGCGGCAATATCTCTCTTTGATCCAGAATTAACAGTTATGGGACCGGTAGCATTTTATATACTAGATGCGATGAATAGAGCTTTGTTTATTATTTTTTCTATCGGCTATCCACTTGTATTAGGTTTGATTTTTGCAACTTTTGGATTTGTAATATTTAAGAAAAAAGATTTAGTTTAAAAAGGAGCTATTATGAAAAAGATTTTATTTGCAGCGGCGATAACTACTAGTATGCTGTTTTCATACACTATGGATTATGATAAGGATACGATAAGTATCGTAAGAAAGATGAAAGTTTATGAAAATCCAAAGTGGGTCTCTAAAATAGAACTTACAAATGGGAAAAAACTTTTCTTTGTCAGCCCTAAATCCATGATAGAGTTTTATCATCAACCCGGAAAATGGTTTGATATAGGTGTAAAAAGTGAAGCAGACTTTAAAGATATTCTAGTAACGGATTACAAAAGCTTAAAACCTATTGATGCAAAAGGTGCATTTTATGTTTACGGAAGTTCACATACTTCTCCCGCAGGTGATGATTTGGTTCCTTTTGCAAATTATGAGGAAGCTAAAAAGTTTGCAGCTTCATATAACGGTAAAAGAGTTCTATCTTTTAAAGAGATAAAAGAGGCTCTTATAAATCTTTTAAACGGAAGAATTTAGTTCAAGCTAAAAGTGCTTGAACTATAATAAAATCTAAACAAAATTTAACAATAGTTAAAACCAAAACCTTAAACCTAAAGTTAGGTAAACTTCATCTAATAATTCTATATTATTGGTATTTCCAAAGTTTTTATTCCACTCTACCCCTACATAAGGTGCGAATTCTCTTATAAATTCATACCTTATTCTTGCTCCTAAGGTAAGATTAGAAAATCCACTTCCTATATCCATTTGCTTGTCGTTCTTTGTATATGCCGCAAAAGCCATACTAGGTGTTAAGATAAGTTTCTGAGTTATAAGTGCCTCATACTCTGCTTCTGCTCTGAGTCCGACATTTCCGTCTTCTGCTACAAGAAGAGATGCACGTATTTCAAAAAAATATGGAGCCAGCCCCTGCAAACCTATTACTCCCCACTTTTTATGTGAATCTTGCGTTTTGTCATAACCCACACCCATTTGAATATCCCAATACGGAGATATAGCTCTGGAATAAACAAGCTGATTTTCACTCTTAGCAAAAGAGGCGCCTTTAGCTTTTTCACCTTCGGAGTAAATATATATCTTGTTTAAATCATAGCCTGCGTATGCATAAGTATCCCAAGTTAGTAGTTTTTCATCATTAAACTGATATTCCAGCTCATCTACTATCAACGTAGCTCTAAAAATATTGTCTGTTCCGCTTGCAAATAAATTTATACTACATGTTGATATAAACAGTGTCATTATTAGTAATTTTTTCATGATATGTCCTTTAGGTAACTATTACTTTTCTAAACATACCCGACATATGATAAAGCAGATGACAATGATATGCCCAAGAGCCTTTAGCATCGACGTTGACTCTAAAACTGATCTTAGAACCGGGTTGTGCTATAACGGTATGTTTTTTAGGAAGATAATCGTCATCTCCCGTCTCTAAATCACTCCACATTCCGTGAAGATGCATAGGATGATTCATCATAGTATCGTTTATATAAGTGATTCTAAGCCTCTCACCGTATTTGAACTCAAGCGGTTGAGCGTCTTTGTAGGCTATTCCGTTAATAGACCACATGTATCTCTCCATATTTCCGGTTAAACGCAGGATTATCTCTCTGTCTGGATACTTATCGTGAGCCGTGGAAGTCAGTGATTTTAAATCTGCATAAGTTAAAACTTTTCTGCCGTTATCTCTCAATCCTACTCCGGGATCATCAAGTCTGTATTGAGGGTTTACGGCTCTCATGGTAGTTTGTACGCCTCTGGCTTCTTCAAGTTTGCTAATGGGTATGAGTGTTGTTTCTTCATTTGTTTTCATAGGCATTTTCATACCTCCGCCACATTTCATAACACTCTCTTTTTTAAGAGGTTTGTCCATATTTGACATGTCATGAGTGTTATCGTTCATATTAGCTATACTCATGTTCATACCCATATCCGCATGTGTAAGGATAGGAAGAGCATCCATATTCGGAGTCGGTGCTACTATATTTTTATCATATGTTAAAGCTCCAAGAGCAAAACCGCTTCTGTCAAGGCTTTGAGCAAATATAGAATAAGCGGTATCTTTTTCAGGCTCTACTATAACATCGTAAGTCTCCGCAACGCCTATTCTAAACTCATCCACTTCTACGGGCTGAACATTATTCCCATCGGCTGCTACTACTCTCATTTTAAGCCCCGGTATCCTAACGTCAAAAAAAGTCATAGCGGCACTGTTTATAAAGCGGAGTCTGATTTTTTCACCATTTTTAAAAATAGCTTTATAGAGTGTTGCAGGATTTTGACCGTTCATAAGATAAGTATATGTATAACCTGTCACATCAGATAAATCCCTGTCGGTCATTGCCATTTCGTTCCACATCTTTCTATCATTAAATGCGGCAAAAAAACCTTTTTCTTTTACTTCATCAATAAAATCACCGACCGTTCTTTGCTTAAAATTGTAATAATCTGCAGATAATTTAAGTTTTCTATATACGCTTTTAGGCTTTTCATCCGACCAATCTGAGAGGGTAATGACATAATCTCTATCATACTCATAAGGGTCCTTTATCTTCGGTTCTATTACTATAGCTCCGTAAACGCCGGTCTGTTCTTGAAAATCTGAGTGAGAATGGTACCAAAAAGTTCCGCTTTGTACTACGGTAAATCTGTATGTGAAAGTCTCTTCGGGTTTTATACCTCTAAAGCTTATTTCGGGAACGCCGTCCATTTGAAAAGGCAATATAATCCCATGCCAGTGGATAGACGAGTCCTCATCAAGATTATTTGTCACATTGATAGTAATCTCATCCCCTTCTCTCCACCTTAACGTAGGACCGCTTAACATACCGTTTACGACAGTTGCAACTGAGGGTTTGCCTGTTATGTTTACAAATACTTTATCGATTGTAAGATCAAATCTTGTTCCGCTTAATTCTTGCGTTTCTATGCGATTTGAAATCTTTGTACTTGCACTTATATTTATTGGTGAAGATGCGATTATACCGCTTGTGAAAACACCTTTTACAAAGATTCTTCTTGACATATTTAAGGCTTTTTGAGTCATCTTTTTCTCCTCTTGTGCCGTTTTATAAGAGAACATTATAACAAAATCCGACAATATGAATATACAAATAGTGCAAAGAATGTTGGAAAAAGATAAGAAACAAGAGGATAGATTTACTAAATAACTTTCCTCGGATGAAAATCCAAGAAAAGTCAAAAAATAAAAGTGTGTCGAAGGTGTTGTATATTAAAAACTAAATTGCTCACTCTTTAAAACTCTAAACTTACTTAGCTCTTTATTGTCTTCAAGTTTAAGTTTTTTTATGCCTTCATCTGAAATTCTTTGAACTCCAAGTGTAAGCGTTAGTCTATCGCCTTTTTTAAGCGTGTATGCAAAAATAATCTCTCTTTTGGCATATATTAAGCTGTCTTTTAGTGTCTCTTTAGCATCCCACGGCATAACCTCTTTGCCGTCTTTTGCTAAAATTCTCTCAAATATAAACGGCTTTAACTCTATTGTCTTTGCATCTCTTTTAATTTCTGCTTTTAAAATCCCTTGTCTAAATGCCTGACCAAAAAGTGCATGATTTGATTTGTTAATAACGCTTACACTAAATTCACTACTGGATTTTGAAACTTTAAAATCTATATATTCTCCCATATTTTTGCTTTTATGGTATATTCCTGCAATTCCATGATAAGCATGAGTCTTGCTCTCGTTAATAGTAACTTTTGTTCCTAAAACCTGCGGCATATGACATGTCACACAGCTGTTTTCATCTTTCTCGTCTATTACCGCATCTAACATACTGATATCAAAACTGTGTTCATTGTTTGTGTGCGAGTGACAACCCATACATACGTTTCCGCTATAGTAGTTTTTATTGTCATAATCAATTTTATGATAAGGAGAGCTTTTTGACTCTTTTACAAGTCCAAACCAAGATGTTTGTGTTTTATACTCTGCTTTTCCTTTTTTTCCCTCTTCTGCCGTATAAAATTCTTTTTGTTTTCCTGTGGAAATATTTGTATTTGAACTATCGCCATCTTCTATATCTTTTATAGTATGACAATATACACATGATATAGGCTCTTCTAGTTGAGTTTCATTTTTAGATAGTTTTCCATTTTTAAGTGCTTCTGCATCGCTAGGAGAGTGACATTTTGCACATGTATAACCTTTTTCATCTTTTGGATGAGCATCCCACATAGCTTGATGAATAGGATTATTATAGGCTGAAGCGTTGCGGTGGGAAGATTCATAATATTCTGAAAAAATAATCGGATGGCATTTCTGACAAACCTTGCTCTCGTTTGCAGTTAAAAAACCGGCAAACATAATTGTAAAAATCGATAAAAGTATGTAACGCATATCGTAATCTCCATAATTAAAATTTATGTATTCTAACTAAGAGCGAATGTAATTGTATTGATATAAATCAGTTATACATTTTTTATTAAAAAAATTCTACTAATGCATCTCTGTCTATATATTTGCTTTTAACATTTATGATATCATGATCTTTGAAAAATTTTAAAATTCTTGACAACGTTTCCGGAGATACGCCTAGTACTTCGGCTATCTCTATATTTTTTGTCTCAAAAAAATCATCGGCATGATTATATATATATTTTGCAACTCTCTCTTTGGAGTCAAGAACCAAATTGGTTGAAATTATATTTTCAAGATTTTTAATCTTTTTAATTAAAGATGTTTGAATATTGAATGCCATATTCGGGTTGGAGAAGATGATGTCTTTTAGTTTATCAAAATCTATTTTTAAAACTTCGACATCGCTATATGCCTTTGCCGTTGCAGGGTAGGGTATCCCTTCAAAGTTTGCAACTTCGCCTATTAACTCATTATCATGAAAATATTTCAAAACAACCTCTTTATGGTTTGAAGAGGTCTTATATAGCTTAATCACGCCCTTAACAAGAAGGTATAAAAATCTTGGTTCATCGCCCTCATAAAAAACAATATTATCTTTTGAGACTCTCTGCTCTGTAGTAAAGGTCTCTATCTTTCTTATCGTCTCTTCGTCTATATTTTGAAAAAGAACCGTATTTTTTAGATGTATTCTCATTTTATTCTTTTCAATACTTCATCATAGGATAAAATTTCACTATTGTTTTTGATAGAGTTTTTTGTTTTATGCGCACTAAATCCAAATCCCATAGGGGTTATATTTTGGGATGTATAAAATGCAGCTCTTGCATCTATCCACTCTCCTGATTCAACATCAGTAATCCAAATTTTTGCTTTATCTTTAAATTCTATATTTTCCTCATTAAACCAGATTGCCATACAGCCGATATCATCAAATTTATAGAGCTTATTTGTAGATAGGTCTCTTAGTTGAACCGTGTTTTTTCTATCACTAATGACCATTACACATCTATCACACATATCCCTATCCCAATTTATTTTGCCAACCTCATTAGCACTCTGCTCTTGACAACCAAAAAAACTAAAAACCACAAATAAAAAAACTAATAAAAATCTAACTCTTACCATATATTAACTCCAATATTTAAAGCCACACACCATTTTTTATATAGTATGCTAGGACGAATGATGTTAATAATATAACATAAAGAGAATTAAATAGAAGTGATAAAGTATAGTTTTTCTTTGTCTCTTTTACTAAACCTACTACCAGTCCGTAAAATGTCCCTGCAAAAAGCAACAAATATATAATGTAACCTACATAATAGTAGTCATATTGCAAAAAGCAAAACGGGCAGTGGTGTGAGGGAAGCTCGTATATATAGGTACCAAAAAATGTTATCAGAGAAATCAGTGCTATGATAATAAAAAGTATATTTAAAACTGCAAAAACATATCTCTTTTTTAAAAAGTAAAATATAGCTATAAGCAGATAATTTGTATAAAAAAGAGTTAAAATAGTAGTCGTATCTAAAGAAAAAAGTCCTGAAATAGTAGAGTTTGCAGAGCTTGAGTATATACTTCCGCAACAACTAACCATCTTATCTATCTCTATAGAATTAAACATAACAGTTTCTAAAACAACCTCAGATATAAAAAGAAAAAACAAAACTATAAAGAATCCGAATTTCAGTTTAGTGTAGGGCTGGTTTTTATCTTTAATATCCTCTGCATGAAGCTTTAGCCAGTAAGCAAACAGATAAATATTTACTATTTTTAAGATTATGAGATATGTACCGTATTTTGTAGCATCAACTACTCCTGCTGCGCACATAGCACCGGTTAAGACGTTTGATATCTTATCGAGAGCAAAAATAAAAAATAGAAACAGAGGAACTTTTATGGCAAATATATACTTTATAATGGTAGATGCTAAAAAACTCTGTTTCTCCAAAGAGTATTGAATTTGGCTTGTCGAATTAATATTCCAATTAATATATATTTTAATTGCAAGTACAAATGCAATTAGTGCAAAAAGTGTAAATATAAGATTTAAAATCAGTATGGTAAGTACTTCGGGAGTAAGCAGCATTTAAGAGAGAACTCCCTGATGTATCTCTATCTCTTTATCTACAATATCAAGACCGAAAAAAAGAGGGTCGTGAGTAGCTACAACTATTGTTTTTCCCTCAGCTTTTAGCTCTTTTAACATGTCGATAAAATGAAGTGAAAGTTTCTCATCCAAATTTGCCGTAGGCTCATCCGCTAAAATAATTTTTGGAGTATTAATATTTGCCCTTGCAATGGCAACCCTTTGCTGTTCGCCTCCTGAGAGGTTTTTTACAAGCTGATTTGCTTTATGCTCTATATGAAACATCTTCAAAACTCTCTCTAGTTTAGTTTCTATCTCTTTTACATGTAGATTCATTGGAAGAAGAGGCAGGATGATATTCTCTTTTACGCTAAGCGTAGGTATAAGATTGTACTTTTGAAAAACAAAACCTATATTATCTCGTCTAAAATCGGATGCAAAGTTATCGGGAAATTTTGATACTCTGTTATCGCCCACAATTACCTCTCCGCTTGTCGGTTTGCTAAGAGCGGCGATAAGAGATAGTATTGTGCTTTTTCCGCTTCCGCTTGCCCCTTTTAAAACTACAAGCTCTCCCTCTTTTATCTCTATGTTTATATCTTTTAATGCCGTTACTATGTTGTTTTTATTTACTTCATACTTTTTTACTATATCAATTAGCTTAATCATTATCTTATAACCTCGTCTGCTTCTAAAGTAGCACTTCTCCAAGACGGTATTATCGTCGCTGCAATATAGATGGGTACGCTTAGAAAAAATATAAGCGCCAATGTCTGTATATCAAAAACAAAAGGGAGTTCGAATGAGGTTTTTAGCTGTGAATAGCCTGTAAATATATTTTGCAATAACGGTGCATTAAAGATATATACAAATGCAAGTGCCAAAACTATACCCGACATGTAGGAAAAAAATGAGATAATAAAACCTTCGTAAAACTTCTCTTTTAAAACATCATCGACTCTCCAGCCTATGGCTTTTAGTATCCCTATCTCCTTTTTCTCTTCACTGCTAAGTCCGCTTGCTTTGTCATAAATTATTATAAAAAAAGTAAAAAGCGAAACGACGAACAGTGCTAAAAAAATCCCGCTTTTATAGTCAAAAATATTCTGATAACTGATTTTTAAATCATCTTTTGTTATTACTCTGGTATCCGGATACATAAGTTTTATTTTTGAAGCGATAGTAGCAATCTCGTTTTCGTTTGCAACTTTTACTACTATGTCCGTAGCTTTCTCTTCTTCTATATCAAAAATCTCTCTTACGTTTTCTTTGCTCATAACTATCACATCGTTTGATTCTAACTCAGTATCGCCGTTGAAAACCCCGCTTATATCCACTTTTTTAAGTGTTCCGTCGGGTTTTATAAAATTAAAATACTCTTGATAATAGTTTTTATTCATTACCTTTTTAACACCTGTTCCTATAAACATCGATGAGCCGCTGTTAAAATCTAACTTCTTTGCTACATGTATAAGAGAGTTTTTATACTGCTGTTCATACTCGTCAATTCCTACAATACTAAAGTTTACGCCTGCATTTTCAAAATAGTAGTATCCCCAGACTCTAGCAACTGCGCTACTTACTCCGGTAATTGTCAAGATATCGTCTATTGCATTTACGTCTATATCGTAATGACGCCCCGCTTTAACCTTTTGAACTACAATTTCAGGAAGAGAATTAACGGTACTTTGAAGCTCATATTTTATTGAGTTTGTTATGAAAAACAGTGAACTTAGCAAAAAGATAAGAGCGGTTAAGACTACAGTAATAAAAAAACTTTTATATTTCTGCCTTAGCAGAGAATTTATCGCATACTCTATAAGATAGATATTTATTTTACTGCGCATTTAGACTCTTTTGATTTATAATGTGTGAGTGTGTATATGTATATGTGGATGGAAAATACTCTCTTAAGCTAGGGTCGTCTTTATATATGCTAAAAAGGTTGCTCATAGTTCTGTGGCGAATAAAAGAGGCTTCGGTGGATATTGCCAAATCAGGAAGTCCTACAACTTTTGTAAAATCGTTTTTTAAATTTAACATGTTATTATCCATACTCTTTGAGTTGAGATAAATGCTCTCGAGGATAAAAACTCCAAAAATAGTTAAAAAAGCGTAAAAAAGGGACTTACTTTTTTTATTCATCTAGTTTATGCACTTCTTTGGCTTTTATATCTTTAAACCTTAATACCTTCAAACCTTTATGATCCATACTAAAAGTTTTTGCCTCATTTTCACTTTTAAAAGGTATCAACTCATCTCCCATCGGACCGTAAACATCACTGCCTATTACATAGTATGCCTCTTTCGCATCAATTGCTTTTTGAGAGTAATAGTCGCTTACTAACATTTTAGAGATATTCTCTTTATGCTCAAAGTAGTATTTCATCATATCTTTTACGCCGTCAAATGAAAGATGAGACTCTTTATAAAATATTTGTGCCGCCCATTTAGGATATTTATATACAAACATTCCGCATACAGGGCACTTTTCATCTCTACTTACGTTTATTGTGTCACTTGAATTTTTTAAATCGCCGTACTTTTTAACTTCCCAAAGATATAAACTAAGAGCTTGAAGTTCACTCTCTTTTAGTTCCGAGCAAAGATTTTTATCTTTTATATCAGCTTTTAGCTCATTAATTTGATTATATGCATTGATATCTATCTCTTTAGTACATTTTTTTTCAAATATCTTTTTTCCCATAGGATAGACTTGCTTGCTTTTTTTGTTATCGACCATGGCAACATCCGAGCTAAGAGACTCTTTTGCAATTTTAAGTGCGGTTTTAAAGTCAACAACCTCTCCGCCGTGTTCTATATTAAAATCATCAGCAGCCTCTTTTTGCGCAAAAGCCAGTTTGCTAACTTTTGACATAGTTCCTTTTACGTCAGAACCTACTACATAAAATGCACTTGAAGCTTTTATAAACTTTTGGGTTAAAGCATCTACGACTTCTATCTCGTCAATATTAATATCATGCTCTTGCATATCGACTATCAAACATCTCATAGAGCAGTATTGTCTTAATTTATGATTGTGAATTTTTGAAAGATGGGAAGTTTTATAAAATGCTTCAAGATTCATTCCGCATACGGGACACCACTCTTTTTGAGCACCCTCTTGAAATAATTCAGGCTTAATTGTTGCGGATTTTGTAAAACCTATTGCTTGTAAATTTGTTATAGCAAAAACTAAACTAATGGCAAATATCGTAATTGATTTTTTTAACATAAAGAGTTCTTTATAGTAAATTTTTTTAAGATTTTACCATAAAGTGTTTATATGAAGAGTTAATCTAAGAAACTCTAAGAAGCATTAACCTTCTAATAAACAAAACCAGAAGCGCTAATGCCATTATTTTAAAATCAAGCTCGCTAGCTACATGTATATTTTTAAAAGTATCGCTTAAAACTGCTTCAGAGCCGAGTATATGCATAGATATTATTTTTGGCACATAAACTGCACTAAACATAAAAGCAGAAAAAATAAAAGTTACCGAACTACCAAATAATATTGCATCTCTTTGCCCTTTTTTATACATCATTAGCTCATAAAAAAGTACAAAAAAAGCACTAAAATAGACCCAATAGCTAAAACGACGAAAAATCTCCGCCATTATTACGCCTGCATTATAGTTATCAAGTATAGCACTATGGAGAATTTTATCGGTGTGAAAAATCAAAGGAGCAACAAATGCACCTAAAACAATGGTCGCCCCAAATGTTGCTGCCAACATAAGCAGGTAACTAAAATCAACATATATATTTTTTTTCACAAATTACAGCCTTAGTGTGAAGCCCCTGTCAAAATCACTAAAATCTTTATAAAATTCCAATTTCTCAAACGACTTCTTGTTTAAATAGTTTTGTATTTTATCTTTTTGGTCATAACCTATCTCACAACTAAAAAAGTTAATATTTCTACTTAAGACTTCATCAAGAAGCTCTTTGATTATCTCATCTCCGATATCTCCACCAAAAAGTGCATTTTGAGGTTCGTAAGATAGATTTGATTCCAGTGCCGCATTATTTGCTATGTAAGGCGGGTTTGAAACTAGATAGTCTATATGTTCGTTTATAGGCTCTAAAAGCGAACCTAATCTTAGCTCAATTCTATCGCCAAGATTAAATTTTTCTATATTTATTTTTGCGATATCAATTGCGGCTTGTGAGATATCTACTGCAATTATTTTTGCATTTACAAATGTTTTTGCAAGCATTATAGAGATGATTCCGCTTCCTACACCTACTTCTACAAACGTCATGCGGGCATTTTTATCTGTTACGTTTTTTATGACTTCATCGATTAAAAGCTCCGTTTCAGGGCGAGGAATTAACGCACCTTGAGCTATGTAAAACTCCTCGCTGTAAAAACTTACCTTTTGCGTTATATATTCAAGAGGCTCATTTTTGGCTCTGCGCTCTACCCACTCAAAAAGTTTATGAGCATCTTTTACATGTGAGTTTTGATTCATCAAAAGCCAAAGCTCATCCACGTTTAAATGGTGCATAAGAAGCAGTTGAGCCTCTCTTGAAGCTCTCTCTATTATAGGACTTAGAGTTTGCGATATATCTTTTAAAACATCTTTTACTAGATATCCGCTTGACATGATGCTCCCAAAGCACTTTTACTTGAATCGTCGATATCTATTCCAAGCTCTTTAAGCCTCTCTAAAACAGGCGGATGAGTATAGTGAAAAAAGATATACAAAGGATGAGAAAGAGGAAAGCTCTTATTCTCGTTTACAAGTTTTTTCAAAGCATTTGCAAGTTCTACAGCACCGCCGCTTCCGCCTAATTCGCTTCCCGTTTTATCCGCCTCATACTCGTTATGACGACTCACAGCTCCCATAATAGGCATCATTAAAAAACCTAAAACAGGCATAAGAAGAAGCAGTAAAATCATTACGGCATAAGGAGATTTATCGACTCCAAGCTCCATGTAAAGTGAATCTGGAAGATTTCCGAAAATTCCAAACATTGCAAAAAGCATACCGCCCATCAATGCAATATTTTTATATATATCTCCATGCGCAAAGTGACCAAGCTCATGACCTAGAACCGCAAGAAGCTCTTTGGTAGTGAGTTTTTCTATAAGAGTGTCAAAAAGTACTACTCTTTTAGTTTTTCCAAACCCGCCAAAGTAAGCATTAAGTCTGGCATCTCTTTTACTTGCATCGCTTACAAATACGCCTGAGCTTACAAAACCTGTTTTATCCATAAGATTTTTTATCTCGTTATCTAGCTCTTCGTTTTGAAGCGGAGTAAGCTTGTCAAAAAACATAGCCCTAAAAGTCGGATATAACATGTTAATCAAAACAATGACACAAAAAATAAATATAAAGCTCCATAACCACCAAAGAGTCAGACTAGAAATTATCATGTAAATTCCCCAAACTACCAAGGAACCAAAAATAAGCGTCATTGCAAATGAGATAAAAGTATCTTTTATCCACTGAGCTTTTGTAGATTTGTTAAAGCCGAACTTCTCGTCCAAAACAAATTTTTCATAATATGAAAAAGGCAATGAAACAACGGAATTTATAATTAAAAATCCCATAACTACCGCTATATTTAAAAAGGCTTCATTCTCAAAAAATATATTATCTTGTAAAAATTTAACACCCGTTCCTATCCAAAAAATAAACATTACATAATCGATAAAAGTCGTTGCGATACTCATCTTCTCTTTTGCTACGCTGTAATTTCCAGCCTTTATAAAATCATTATCGGACAACAAAACTGCTTTGCCACGCTTTGCCTGATTTACATATCCTATTTGCATTACACTCGTATAAATAGTGATTAAAACAAAAATAGTATAAATAGCTATAATAGTCGTTAACATTTAACTGCCTTAATTTTTTTGAAATTTTAGCATTATTTTTAGATACAATTTTTAATCAAAGGGAGAAGATGAATAAGTTAAAAAATAAAAAAGTTGCTCTGGCACTAGGCGGCGGTGCGGTTTTAGGTGCAGCGCACATAGGCGTAATAAAAGCATTGGAAGAGTTTGGGGTTGAAATAAAAGCAATAAGCGGAACAAGTGCAGGTGCAATTGTTGCATCATTGTATGCTTTTGGAAAAAGTGTAAAAGAGATAGAAAAAATTGTACTGGAATTTGAATGGAAAAATTTATCATCTTTAACTCTTTCAAAATACGGTGTTTTATCAAATGAAAAAATAGGCGAGATGATAAAGCTAAATATAGGTGATAAAACATTTAAAGAAGCAAAAATACCGCTTGCAATGATAGCTACCGACATCACAAACGGAGATAAAGTCGTTTTAGACAAAGGGAGTGTTGCAGATGCTGTAATGGCTAGTACATGTATACCGGGAATTTTTGTACCGATTGAGCTTGATGGCAGGTTTTTGGTAGATGGCGGAGTTGTAGAAAACATTCCGCTTAGCTGTTTAAAAAAAGAGGATGTTGATATTTTAATGGGAGTTGATTTAGTTCCTGAAAAATTTTACAAAAAACCGGAAAATGTAATTGATGTTTTGTACAACAGTTTTACATTTTTAGTAAAAATAAATAAAAAATTTCAGATTAAAGATGCAGATATAATTATAAAACCCGACCTTTGCAAATTTAATCCCGTTGAGATGTCTCAAATAAAAGATTTAATAGAAGCCGGTTACAATGAGACAAAAAAAATCATAACTACTCTTTGATATAATCAACCACTTTTGATTCTATAGTTACGGATTTTATAAACTCAACAACTTTTAAATGCTCAGGATGAATTGCATAAGCTTCCAAATCTTCTTTTGAATCAAACGTAGAGTATAGCGACAAATCAAATGCTCTGGGTGCAACCGTAAAGTTAACTCCGACTTCCATTAATTTTAGAGCAGGTATCAAATCAACCAAAGTATCAAGCATCTGCTTTGTATGCGCTATATTTGTACTTTTGTTTTCATCTTTAAACTTAAACATTACTATATGAACTATCATTTTGTACCTTATATTTTTTATGAAATTCTAACTAAAAAAGATAAAAGAGTTTTAAAAAAATCCTCTCCAAAAAAATTCCGCAATGAAGACTATTAAAAAAACTCCCGCCAAGTTTAAAACAAAGCCGTATTTTGCCATATCTTTTATACTTATGGCGCCACTGCTCATGGCTATTGCATTTGGAGGAGTGGCGATTGGGAGCATAAAAGCATAACTTGCACACACCGTTGCAACCATCATAATCAAAGTCGCATTGATACCGCTTTGCTGTGATACTGCGTAGATAACAGGTAGCATAATTGAAACTAAGGCAGTATTTGATGTTATCTCGGTTGTAAATGTTACAAGCATTGCAACGGCAAATATTATCAAAATGGGAGAGAGATGTGTTATGGATATCAGATAAGAAGCAAGTTCATCTGCTAAAAGAGTCTCGCTAAAAGCTTTTGCAATAGAAAATCCTGCTCCAAATAAAAACATAATTCTAAAAGGAATTTTTGATTTATCGCTACTCCAATCCAGTATGCCAAAAGGCGGAGCAAAAAGCAAAAGACCTATTCCAAGCAAAATACCTGTTTCGCTAAGTCCAAGCCCACTCCAATAAGGTTTAAGAGGAGCATTTAACAACAGAAGTACAACTACGGCTCCAATCAAAAAAAGTACTTTTTTTTGCTCTATACTTAAAGGTTTTTTTTCACTATTTATTGAAATTTGGATATCTTTTACGCCAATACTAAGTAGCGAAGCAACTATAAAAAGCATGATAAAGACTAAAGGTGCAACCATAAATACCCACTGTAAAAAAGGTATAGGTTCTATACCCTTACTTTGCATAATACCAAGCAAAATTAAGTTTGGCGGTGTCCCTATAGGTGTTAAAATCCCACCCACACTCGCACCGTAAGCAATAGAGAGTGCAAATCTCATCTTTAGTCTTACATCATCGCTGATAAAAAGAGCAATCGAAATCAGTAAAAGCGTTGTAGTAGTATTTGAAAGTACGGAACTGAGTATGCCAGACGTTATGGCAAGTGAAAATATTATCCCTTTTGGAGTTGATGGAAAAATTAGAAACATTTTATTGGCTATATATTTATGAAGATTTGTTTTTTCAACCGCAATAGCAATCAAAAATCCGCCTAAAAATAAAAATATAATAGGATGAGAGTAGTTTGCGCTCGTCTGTTCTGTAGTTAAAATGGAAAATGATGGAAATAAAATAATTGGAAGTAAAGAGACAACGCCTAATGGTAAACCCTCATTTGTCCATAGAGTTACTAAAAAAGCTATTGATGCCAAAAGCGAAGATTGTAGTTTATTAAAAAAGAATAGCGATATCATAAAAACCAAAATGCCTATTAAAAGAGCTATAACTATTTTTTTAAAATCTTCTTTGTATATATACATGTAACATCCAAATTTTATTTTTATATTTTATCAAGTTGCTCTTAAATTACGATATCTAAAATCATACTTTTGCGATAAAGTTATGTTATAATTTTGATTATCTCATTTTATACAAGGTGTTATTATGAAAAAATTATTAAGTTTATCCCTAATTTTGGCTACATCAGGTTTATTGTTTGCATCTGATGGTGCGGAAGAACTTGCAAATCAAAAGTGCGGAAGTTGCCATCTAATGGGAGCTATTACAAAAGAGAAACTTGATAGAATGGTAGCACCGCCATATTGGGCAATTGCAAAAAAAGTCAAACAATCATCAGATGATAAAGAAGCAGCAGTTAAATTTATCGTAGATTATACGCTAAATCCTACTCAAGAAAAAACACTGTTTCCAAAAGAGACTATTGAAAAATTCGGTATTATGCCATCACAAAAAGGTCTTGTAACTGAAGATGAAATCAAACTAATAGCTGAATATATTTTAGAGAAAAAAGCTTTTTAAAACCGTAAATCTTATTTGTATTAAAAGTACAAATAAGGTTTTGTGTTATCTATTTTTTATAAGCTCGGTTATAATACCTCTTTTTTTGATAACTTCTTCTCCTCTGACAACTTAACATGAACGGTTAGTTGTCAAACAAACTCCCGCTAAAAGTACTCTCGTTTATCTTTGCACTTTTAGCCAAATCTTCCATATCTGCACCGCTTTTTTTCAAACTGTAAAACTGTGTCTCCCCTAAAAGCAAGTAACTCCAAGTTTTATTATCTCGCAAATCTCCATCAAGCGAATTGATTCTTTTTATAAAGTCAAGTGTTGCTCTTTGTTTTTGCTTGACATTTACATCTTTTAAGTCTTTGTCTGATTTTGTCTCAACCAGATATACATGTAAATCAGTTTCAACCATAAAATCAGGATAATAACTAGCCATCAAACCATCATCTCTAAAATAGCTAATAGTTGCAAAATCATGTTTGAATTCTAAAATTTTTATAAACTTTAATACTTTGGCATCAGCATCCAAAAACTCTAAAAATGCTTTTTCAAATCCGCCCTTATTTGACGGATAAGAGGTTTTTTCATAGATGGTTTTTTGCAAATTAAGAGAGAAATTTTTTCTCATATTTAAACCGCCGACTTTTGAAAAATAGATTTTATCTACAATAGGTTTTATGTAAGTGGTTGAGTTTTGCATATTGTAAATCATTCTATTTATTTCATTTGTTATATGTGATGTTATATTTGCATTTTTGAGCATTAAAACTCGCCAATTTTCATTTTCAAAAGGATTGAAGTTTTGTGAGAAAAGCCTTGTTCTGATGTAGTTATCAAGAAGCCCCAAAAGCTGAGGCTGATAAATTTGCATTGACGGTAAAGCCCGATTATGCCCACGCACTTTCAACTGCCCCATTTTATGTGTCAATATCTCTAAAAGTTTTTGAAGATACTCGTTATAAGAGTTTGCATTAAACAAATCCGCACTAATTGTATAGTCTCCAAAAGTTGTTTTTACTGTTAGCTCTTCAGAGTGAAAAACTTCCCCTTTTGTAGTCCATGATTTCAAACTCTCCAAGCTGTGGTAAGTATAAGGCGGTAAATCATCTACATGTAAAATCGGCTCATTTAGCGCCTCTTCCTCATCTTTGATTATCTCCAAAAATGCCATGTCGTACTCTTGATAATTTTCTTTGAGTCCGACTTTTATCATGTCGCCCGTTGAAGTTCCCTCTGTTGGTTCATTTTCATCAAAACCAAACTCATCACTTGCAAGTAAATCACCGTAAAACTCACTAAAGGCAGGATGTTCGATAATGCTTAAAACATCATAGTAAGATTTTGGGCTAAGTCTATCGTTTAAAACTCTTTGTCTATTTTCTCTTTTTTCATCTTCAAAGTCGCGACCTCGAAACATCAGTCGAAGCCCACGCCCGATGGTTTGTTCTAGCAAAATGGAAGATTGATTTGAGCGAAGCGGCACAATCACACAGACATTGCTTACATCAAAACCCTCTTTTAACATCAAAACGGAAATGACGACTTTTGGATTTTCATACTCATCAAGATTAAAGAGTTTTTGTTTGAGTTTTGCAAACTCCTCTTTTGGAATCTCTCCGTTTTTCTTAGAGTGAATCCCCATAAACTCATCATCTTTAAGACCAAGTTCGAGTAAAAACTCCTCAACATAGTTTACAACTTCCGTCTCTTCACACATGATAAGCATTTTTGGATGTTTTGGATTTTCAAGTTTTGAAAAACCTTCATCTAAAATAGAGAGCTTTGTAAGCCCAGCCTGAATCATAACTTTTTGCCCGTCACTAAGCCCGATTACCTTGTTTGTTCCCTCATCACGGAGTGCTTTAAAATCAAGCTCCAAAGTGGAAAGCTCTTTTCGTTTATCGATGGTTATCATCTTTACAAGTCCATCTTTAATGGCTGCATTTAGGTCAAAGTCCACCACTACATGTGGAAAATAATGTTTTGTTCTTTTTTGTCCGCTTCCTGTCGTGTCATAGGGAGTGGCTGAGAAATCTATCTGTATAAATTTTTCGGCTTTATTTTTAGCGATGAAATTGAGCGATTTTTGCCACTCAACTTCTTGAATCTCTCCAGCGGTTTTGTTCTCATGGATATGATGTGCTTCATCATTCATAACTATCAAATCATCAAGTTCAGCAAGATACTCAATCTCTCCACCGCTAAAATAAGCACTATCAAGCTGTTCTAAGCTATTTCCTGCACTTACTCCAGGACGAGCAGGAAAGATGTCGGCTATCACGCCGCTAGGGTCTTCAAGTGGACTTATCTCTTCGCTTGTCTCATCTTTGCCCATAAACAGATGCCAGTTTGAAATGGCGATAAATCCGTCACTTGTAATTTTTTTGCCTATCTCATCTTTTTTGACAACGCTACTTTGTAAAAAAGCTTTTATTGTTACTTCATATTTATCTGGCAAAAAGAGTTTTCTATTTTTAAAAATATCGCTTGTGTTTACATCACGGCTTCCATCTTCTCTCTCTTTTCCCATGTAACTATCAAGTAGTCTCTCATAAACTATAAGACCAGGGGCGATAAGCAAAAAGTTTTTAGAGTAGCGTCCGCTTCTCTCTTTTTCAGCTCTTGCATTGAGATATTGCCAGATGAAAAGTGCATTCATGACCCAAGTTTTACCCGTTCCCGTTGCCATTTTCATGGCATATTTTGGAATGTTGTATTTTTCTTTTGCAAGCATTACTAAATCAAGCCGTGCTAAAAGTTCTTTATCTATCTGGTTGTAAATATCTAAAACGCTCTTGATTTTTACAATCTCATGCAGATAAACAGTATTTAAAATCGCTTGTTTTTGTCCTCTGTGAAAGTTGATTTCTCTATCGGTATGAGGTTGACAAAACCAAAATTTTAGAAGTGTTGCCGTTGTAGGAGTTACAAGATTTAAAAACTCTCCGCTATTCCATAAGTCAAGAACTTTGTTTGAGATAGCAGATGCAAGCTGTAAAGGTATGTCGCCCGTAAGTGTGTTAATAGGTGTTGCCATCTCACACCTCCACTTTTACAACAGACTCAAATCCAAACACATCTACCGCCTTGACACACACCACTCTTTTTTCTTTTCTTGAGACCATGATTTTTGCTTGAAAGATTACATGTAAAGGGTCGTTATCGTTTGCCGTGTTTTCTCTATAATCTTGCCACTTGCTTCTAAATGTTACACCGTCATAGTCAGGGTCGATACTCCAATACTCAATGAGAGCAAGAGGGTCACTAGCCAAAAGCTCTTGAAGCGATTTTTTGTCCGCATCATCAAGCGGTATGTTGTCGGGGCTTAGCAAAATGTAGTTATCTAGTTTTATGCTTAGCTCTTCAAGTTCACTATCGTAAATCTTTTTCTCAATCGGTTTTATAGTCAGATATTGAAGTGAAGAAAATCGTATCTTTCCACTCTCGACAAGCTTTTTGTAAGTTACTTTAGTTTTGAGTTTGTCGAGCAAATCTGGAGGAATGACCAGCACTTCAAGTTTGTTATCACCAAGTTCATTGATGGCAGAGCTGATGTCATAAGCAAAGTTCCAGCCAAGCACAACCACTCTATCCCAACCGCCGAGAAAATTATCACGAAGTTCTATCGCTTTTTTAAGAGTGGCACGACCTGTCATTTTACTAGGGCTGTCTATGAATACCAAAGTTTTTTTATCTTTGATGTAGCCAAGATTTCGTGGATGCTCATCTCCAAAACTCAAAGCTCCGCTTCCGCTATCATCTACAAAAAGAGAGATAATAACCTGCGACAAGTCGCCAATGCGTCTAAACATTCCGCTACTCTCAAAAGCCTCTTTTTGATAATCGCCGATGCTTTGATACAAAAAGGGTTTGACTTCATTGTCGATGAGTCTTTTTCTCTGCACCATAATGGATGGTTTGCCGATATCGGAGCTAATCCAACGACGACCCAGTTTTTCTGCAACTGTTGCAGTTGTTCCGCTTCCGCCGAAGAAGTCGGCTACTATGGAGTTTTCGTTTGATGAGGCTTTTATAATGCGCTCAAGAAGCGTAAATGGTTTTTGGGTCGCATAACCTACTAATTCTTTTGAAACATTTCTAACAGGAAATATATCAATCCATACATCTGGCATAGCGACACCATTATCTAAATAATATTTATTCCCTGCTTTTATGTAATATTTTCTATTATCTTCATCGGTTAAATTAAACCTATTTTCATCTTTTGAAGGCATTCTGGGCTGATTAAATATATAGTTTGTATTTTTTGAATATAAAAATAAATTGTCATGCTTTTTTGCATAAGTAGTACTACCTAATCCGCCAGTTGAATAATGCCAAACAATTTCATTCCTAAATTTATCCTTACCAAAAATATCATCCAACAAAATCTTCACATAATGCCCCACATGCCAATCAATATGGACATAAATAGAGCCTTTTTCACTCAAAAGTTCCCGCATCAAAACAAGCCGTGGATATATCATTTTCAAGTAACTTACCGTGCCGTCTTTCCATGTGTCAGCATAAGCAAACTGCTCTATTACGGTCGGTTTTTGGTTGATGTTTGCATTTGGTAGAGTGATTTTGGTGCGATAATCTGCCTTACTATCAAAAGGTGGGTCGATGTAAATAAGGTCGATTTTTCCTCTCATAGATTCCAAACCACTTGAACTATCTCCTGCAAGTAAACCCTGCATCACTAAAAGATTGTCCCCGTAAATGAGCCTATTTTTCCACTCGCTCTCATCAGCACTCGGCACTTCACCACGAAAAAGCCCACTCACATCTTTACTAGGTAAAACAAGTTCATTTGTCTGAAGCACAAGAGCATTACCGCTATTTATCCGCTCCAAAATCCTTTGAGCTTCCGCTTTTCCCTCTTTTACAATTTTTGGTAACTCTTCTATAAGTGATAAAGACATAATTTCCCTCTTTTTACTTTTAAAAAAGTAAATGATACCTATATAAAATTAAAAGAGGGGGATATTTTCTCTTGTTTTAAAAAAAAAGAGGGTTATTTGGGCTTGTTGTAACATCAAGGGAAGTTTTGTAATTTTTGCTTAAAAAAGGTAAAAATAATGACTCAGCGAGATATGGCAGGATTTTTGGATATTGATGTTAAAACAATACGAAACTGGCGAAAAAACAAACCTCATTTATACGAAATAATCATGAAAGGCTTTGCATTTGAAGAAGCGGTAAAAAAAGCTCAACAAAACGCCGATGAGTTAAAAGCTTTGGAAGAGCAGTTTAAGGCTAAGAAGTAAATATTTATCTAAAATATTGCAATTTGTCATATTATTTTAGTTTTTCAAGTTTTATTGGTATAATTTATGAAAAATTATAAGGATATATGTTATGGAAAATAAAACAAATTCTGCAATTAGATTAAATAAAATAGTTCATAGTGCATATAATAATGATAGTAAAATAATTGTTGATGTATGGAAAAGTATTTTTAATATTGATGAGCCAAATAAACACTCTACAGAAGTAGCTGTAATGGAGTGCCTTAATAATTTAAATGATGAATTTGAATTATTTAAGCAAAAAATGGATAAAACTGGTTTTTCAAAAAAATTATATGAAAGTGAAATCAAACAATTACAAAACCACTTAATCGTACTTACTGGTATAAATGGTGATTGGCAATCAAGAAAACAGAAAATTACGGATGTTCAGTTTAAAATACTAGATTTTTGTTCTGAAATATTACCTAATGATGAAATACCAATCAATGATGAAGAAATTGAAGAGTTAAAAAAATTATTGGATGAGTTGGAAGATTTTATTGAAAATAATTCATTACCTACTGATTTAAATAGTATCATAAAAAAACATATATTAAAAATAAAAACTGCTTTATATTCATACAATATTAAAGGTGCAAATGTTTTTGATGAAGTTTTACAATCTGCCTATGGAGAAGTAATAAAAAATCATGATTTATTTGCAAATAAATTAAATACTGAAATAAAAAATAAATTATCTAAAGTATGGATTAGAGTTCAAACAGTATATAAAACAGCCAAAAATGCAGAACAAGTTTATATTGATTTTACCAATATAACAGATAGCATACAAAATTTACTTCCATCAGGTAGTTAGTAATGAAAAAATGTTCTCATCAAAATTGTAACTTAGAAGTTTATGAAAATAATGAATGCGTATTGCATTGTACAAAAGATGATTGGTCAAATCAAGTAAGAGCAACATTTACAGATGCTAAACACATATACTTTTGGCAAGAAATAAAGAATCTTGTAGAAGAACAAATAAGTAGATATGACAATATGCTTATGTTTAACGATATCATATTTCCAGAGTTTACAAGATCGATGATTGCACCTCTTAAGGATGAATTTTTCTATTGGTATAAACATGTAAATAAAAACAATCCCTATAAATTAACAAATGTTAATGATAAAATAGTGCATAAACAATATCCATATCGATTAATACAGTTTACAAATTGTACTTTTTATAATTTTGATTTTTACTTATTAGATTGTCAAACATTAAATTTAACAAATATAACTGTAAGAAATAAACTTAAAATATCAGGTATGAATATAGATAGACTATTACTATATAAATTAAATAACATCAATACTTTAGAAATTGATTCTAATTTATTAGACAGAGTAACAAAAGAGCCAAAGCAATTAGAAATATATATAGATAAAGTAAAGATAGATAAATTTATTCTACAAAATAATAATCTCAAACCAATAAATATTACAGATTCAACTTTTAATTTTATTGAGTTGAGAAAATTATCTATAGAAGAAGGGTTATTTCAAAATTTAAACTTTAAAAATATTAATGAATATAAAAATATTAAAATAAATAGTTATAAATTTCAATATAACTCTGTAAATACTGAACAAGCAATATCAAGAGAATATTTTCGATTTTTTAAACATTATTTCTTTGAAAAAAAAGATTATATTGAAGCAAACAAAATGTATCAAAAAGAGATGGATACCTATATACGTGAATTGTGGCGAAATATAAAAAGGGGTAAATTTATTTTACAAAACTTACAAAATATTATTATCGCAGGATTTGGAAAAATATCATCCAACTTTGGTCAAAGTTGGTTAAGACCTTTATTATGGATAATTATATTTTTATTTCTTAAAATTTATTTTTTAAATGATTATTATACACTATCGTATTTGTTTTCTGGAACCGCCAATCTATGGGATAAAATCTCAGAACAATTTTATATACTTATAGACTTGAAAGCCTTTGGATTATCGGACTTATTATCTAAAACTCTCTTAGGATTACTTATATATCAATTGACTATAGCAATTAAGCGAAAAATAAAATATTAAGCTCTGTACCATTACACCCCTGAGAATGAATCTCCACTTTTTAGAATATTTGTAGTTTGTTTCACAACTTTTATAAATCCAAACTAAACAAAAAAGCCACATAAAAAAGCAAGGCTTTAAAATTGTCCCCAAGGTACGAGCAAAGAGATAAAATCACACAAACCCCATCTTTTTCGTTCCTTTTCTAGCTTCATCATGGATACTCTGCATACTTGAAACCACTTGCACCACTTTTTGAAGTAATTTTGTTGTCTCTTTGTCATTTGTTTCTAGTTTTTCAAGCCTTTTAATAATGTCAAAGTATGGTATGGATTGATTTTTTAGCTTTGTAAATGTTCGCATGATTTGTTTTGTGACTTCTACGGCAATACCGCTTTTTAAAACTGTAGCCAACATGTAAACACCTTGTTCAGTAATATAGATAAGGCAATTTTCTAATACCTCCCAAACTTGATGTCGCATTTTGCGATATCAAGTTATCAAACTCCTCTTTTGTCAGTTGAAACATAAAATCACCATCAAATCGTTCTATGTTTCTTTTAACATGTTCATTCAGTCTGCTAGTTTGAACTTGATAAAGTTCGGCTAAATCCTTATCAATCATTACTTGAACGCCTCTTATGATAAAAATTTTATCATCGACAACAATATTGTTAAAAATGGTTTTCTTACATGTAAGTTTATTTACCCCTATTTTTCACAAGCTCCGTAATTATCCCTCTTTTTTTCACAACCTCTTCTTCGCTTATATCTTTCTCATAAAGTGCGCCCGTAGGGCAGACATAGACGCATTTTCCACAACTAGTACAACTTACCGACTCCGCCCACGGCTCATCCATATCATGAATTATTCTCGAGTTTATACCTCTGCCGAAGATATCGAGTGCATGAGCGCCCTCTATCTCGTCGCAGACCCTTATACATTTAGTACATAGTATGCATCTGTTTGGGTCATTGACAAAGTTCTTATGAGAAGCGTCTATCTCAAACCTTTGGTTTAGGTACGATACTTTGCTGTGTTCAAGTTCAAGTTCGACCGACTTGTTCTGCAGTTCGCAGTCACCGTTAGCTATACATGTAGAACATACATGAGAGCGTTCGCTAAACATCATGGAGAGTATCATCTCTCTGGCTTTTTTTATTTTGGGTGAATTAGTAGTTACTTCCATTCCCTCTTTTATTTTTGCACTGCATGCGGGAGTAGGTTCATGAGAGCCTTTTATCTCCACTATGCACATTCTGCACGAGCCGACACAGCTTAACCCATCAAGATAACAAAGGGTTGGAATCTCGATGCCGTTGTCTTTTGCAACTTCCAAGATAGTTTGGTTTGACTGACCCGTAACGCAAATACCGTTTATAGTAAAGCTTTTGACTCTTACTTTTTCTCTATTCATCTTTTATTCCTGCTAAGTATTCATCTTCAAAATATTTTATAGTGCTAAGAACCGGATTCGGAGCAGTTTGTCCTAGTCCGCACAGACTCGTACTTTTTACAACTTCGCACATCTCTTTAAGGAGTTCAAAATCTTTTTTTGTAGCATTTTTGGCTATAAACTTATCAAGCAACCGTGTAAGCTCTGTTGTTCCCACGCGGCAAGGTGTACACTTTCCGCATGACTCGCTTGCGCAAAAGTCCATAAAAAAGCGTGCTATCTCTACCATATTGGAGCTGTTGTCTATAACTATCAATCCGCCGCTTCCCATTATTGAACCTGCACTCTTTAGTGACTCATAATCAACTTGCAAATCCAAAAGATGCTCTGGTATGCATCCTCCGCTAGGACCTCCCGACTGAATGGCTTTGAACTTTTTATCGTTTTCTACTCCGCCGCCGATATCAAAGATAATTTCTCTTAGTGTCGTTCCCATCGGCACTTCGATTAGCCCCGTATTTTTTATATGTCCCGTAAGCGCAAAAACTTTTGTACCGCTTGATGTCTCTGTTCCGATATTTTTAAACCATGCACCGCCATTTTTTATGATTGCAGCTATATTTGCAAAGGTTTCGACATTGTTTAAAACGGTAGGCTCTCCCCACAGACCGTGATCGCTCAGATGAGGCGGTTTTTGTCTGGGATGTCCTCTTCCTCCCTCTATCGAAGCAACAAGCGCGGTAGCTTCGCCGCAGACGAATGCCCCTGCACCCAGCCTTATCTCTACGCTAAAGCTAAATCCGCTGTGAGCGATATTTTCTCCTAAAATCCCAAGTTTGCTTGCTTGTTTTATGGCTCTGGTTAGTTTTTCTACCGCCATAGGATACTCCGACCTTACATAGATATACCCTTTGTTCGCATCGCATGCATAACCTGCTATCGTCATTCCCTCTAAAACTCTGTGAGGATCACCCTCCATTACGGCTCTGTCCATAAAAGCACCGGGATCGCCCTCATCTCCGTTGCAAATAATGTATTTTTGCTCACTTTGAACTTTTGAAACACTCTCCCATTTTAAACCGGTGGGATAACCGCCTCCGCCTCTGCCTCTAAGTCCGCTTATTTTTACCTCTTCGATAACCTCTGATGGGGTCATCTCATCAAGTACTTTAAAAAGTGACATGTAACCGCCACGAGCTATATACTCCTCTATGCTGTCGGGATTTATTACTCCTATATTTTCAAGAACAACTCTTTTTTCTTTTGGATGGATGCCTTTTGGTACGCTAAAATCTCGTTCGTTTTTTTGCGCGAAATCTCTAAGTTCTTGAATAGAAGTTATCATTTTATCTTCTCCTCTATCTCACAAAGTGGATTTTCAAGCGATACATTGCCTTTTATCTGCTCGTCACATACAATAACGGGAGCAAGAGAACATGAGCCGAAGCATCTTGCTGTTAAAATAGACAAGGCTCCATCAGAAGTTGTTTCGTCTGCTTTTATGCCGTATCTGCGTTCTATCGTTTCAAGTATTTTGTTTGAGCCTTTTATGTAACATGCCGTTCCCAGACAGACGACTATATTGTGTCTGCCTTTTGGTTTTAGTCTAAAGTAGTTGTAAAACGTAGCGACCCCGTAAACTTTGGAGTAGGGGAGTTTTAGTCTCTTTGCTATGAATTTTAGAGTGTCAATTCCCAGATAACCAAATGTCTCTTGAGCGTTATGAAGCACTTCTATGAGCGTATTTTTTTCATATCCTAGTTTTTTGATGCTTTTTTCCAGAGTTTTGTATCTGTCGTCTATAGTATCAAGCATATTTATGCCTTCTAAAAGAGATTTTCTCTATTATAAGAAACAATTGATTAAAAATTAGTATAATCTTTGAAACACACATAGGTAGTTTGTTATGCAACATTTAATAGCGGATAATTGGCATAGTTTAGAAACTGATAAAATAGTAGAGATATTTGAGAGTAACAAACTTGACGGTCTTGGCTCACTTAGTATCAAGCATCGTGAAGAGTTCTTCGGCAAGAATGAGCTTGAAGCCAAAAAGAGCGACTCAAAACTTAAAAAATTTCTTATGCAGTTTCATAATGCGTTGATTTATATACTTTTAGGTGCATCGATTGTTACCGCATTTTTGCAAGAGTGGGTTGATAGCGGAGTTATATTTGCAGTTGTTATTATAAATGTAATAGTCGGCTATATACAAGAGGTTAAAGCCGAAGAGGCTATTGAGTCGCTAAAGCAGATGATGCATACCGATGCCGTTGTAATAAGAGACGGCAAAAAGATTACTATCTCTTCTGCCGACTTGGTTCCGGGGGATATAATTTTACTTGAATCAGGCTCAAAAGTACCTGCCGATATAAGACTATTTGAGAGTAGAGATTTAAAAGTTGATGAGTCTATGCTTACCGGCGAGTCACAACCCGTGCTTAAAAATATCTCATCACATCAGCAAGATATCACTATCAATGACAGAAAAAACATGGCATATTCGGGAACTTATGTAACATACGGCAGAGCAAAGGGCATTGTCGTAGCGATTGCACAATATACGGAACTTGGAAAAATCGCCCATCTTATAGAAGAGACAACCTCAATGGAGACGCCTCTTACAAAAAAAATATCATCATTTTCAAAACTGCTTTTATATGTGATTTTAGCTCTTGCTGTGCTTACTTTTTTCATAGGGCTTTTAAGAGATTATAGTGCTGTTGAAACATTTATGGCTTCAGTTGCTCTTGCCGTGGGTGCTATTCCTGAAGGGCTTCCTGCGGCTGTAACTATAACTCTAGCAATCGGAGTTAGTCGTATGGCAAAGAAAAATGCCATAATCAGAAAACTTCCCGCAGTTGAGACTCTTGGAAGTGTTACGACGATATGTTCCGATAAAACCGGAACACTTACGCAAAATAAGATGTTTGTAACAGATATATATTGTGCAGGCAAATCTTATGAAGTAAGCGGTAACGGGTATGAACCAAAAGGCGATTTTTTGCAAAACGGACAAAAGATAGACTCTATTGATGATGATTTAGCCGAGGTGCTTAGAGCAGGATACCTCTGTAACGAATCATATCTTGTAAAAAAAGATGGATTATATAGCATAAGCGGTGATCCTACAGAGGGCGCACTGATTGTTAGTGCCTTAAAGGCAGGTTTTGATGAACATGAGTTGCATACTACATTTGAAAGAGTGGATATTTTACCCTTTGAATCAGATAGACAATATATGGCGACTCTAAACATAGATACAAAAAATGCTAAAAATATCATATATCTAAAAGGTTCTATAGAAAAAAGTCTTGATATATGTGATTATGAAGCTATTGACTCTGAGAAGGTGGCTATAAACAAAGAGAGAATTTTGCTACAAGCAGAGGATTATGCCACTAAGGGTCTTAGAGTTTTGGCTATTGCTAAAAAAGCCTCTCACGGAGATAAAATCAACGATAGAGAGCTAGATAACGGATTTATATTTTTAGGTTTGCAAGCGATGATGGATCCACCGCGTTCTGAGGCGATAGAGGCTGTTAAAGAGTGCAAGAGTGCAGGTATAAATATCATAATGATAACGGGAGACCACGCTCTTACCGCATTTTCGATAGCAAAGATGATGTCTATAGTAGATGATGGCAGAGAGTATAAAGATGCTGTTTTAAAAGGAAAAGAGCTTCTTTTGTTAAGTGATTCTCAGCTGATTGAGAGAGTAGGCAGCGTTAAAGTATTTGCAAGAGTAGAACCTGAACAGAAGTTGCGAATAGTTGATGCTCTTCAAGCAAGAGGAGAAATAGTCGCAATGACCGGAGACGGTGTAAACGATGCTCCGGCACTCAAACAAGCAGACATAGGTATTGCTATGGGTATGGGCGGTACGGAAGTGGCAAAAGAGGCGGCTGATATGATACTAAGCGATGATAATTTTAGCTCAATCGCACATGCCGTTAAAGAGGGAAGAAATGTCTTTGATAATCTTGTTAAGTTTATAACATGGACACTGCCGACAAATCTGGGAGAAGGGTTTGTAATATTAGTCGCTATTATGCTTGGGCTGACTCTTCCTATACTTCCCGTACAGATATTGTGGATTAACATGTCAACCGCAATCTTACTTGGGCTTATGCTTGTGTTTGAGCCGCAAGAAGAGAACATAATGCAAAGAAAACCTAGAAATCCGCAAGAGCCGATTTTAACAAAAGCGATAATTACTCAGATGCTTGTTGTCGGTTTTTACATGTTAATCGCCTCTTATGCTATGTTTGAGTATGCAATCGTTAAGGGTCACACTATAGAGTATGCTAGAACGGTAGCCGTAAATATCTTTGTTTTTACGGAGCTATTTTATCTTTTTTCATGTAAAGAGCTTGAAAAATCGGTTTTTAAAACCAACATCATGAATAATAAGCTTCTGCTTTTAGGCGTAGCTTTAATGAGCTTGATTCAGGTAACTTTTACACATGCCTCTTTTATGAATAGTATGTTTAAGAGTGAAGCTCTGGATTTGATGACTTGGATAGAAGTTTTAGCGATTGGAGCGAGTGTTTTATTTGTAGTGGAAATAAAAAGATTTATTGACAGCAAGCTTAGTGATAAAAAATATATATAACATGTAAAAAGGGTGTTGAAGAGATTCATACGTTGAGTATAACTAAATTCTTAAATTATATGTTTTTGTGTTAGAATTATTCTGACTATGTGTGATTACATAAAAAATTATAATAATTTGGAGTACTACATGTTAGAAGATACCATCACTGCAGAATTGGCAAAAAGATTAACCCAAAAACTTACTCAACATCCCGTTATCGGGATGCATATAGGCACTGTTGATGAATTCTCAGAACTTATCTTAGCGGAGATTAAAGTTTTTAATAATATCTTTGACAAAAGTATTCTTGAACTTGACGTCTATATTTATGAGTTGGCGAATAAAATTAAAAACGGATACGACATACCTTTTGAAGACGTAATTTATGTCGTCGATGTTTTAGAGAATGAGATTTTAAATTTAGTTGAACACAAAATAATTCAAACTGATATAAAATTTGTAACAAAACGTTTTAGCTCCATAAAACAGAGTATGGGCAAAAGTTATTTTACTCTAACAATGCAGGATATGGTACTTTTTTTTAACTCAAATGAGAGTGATATAAAATATGTCTCTTCACTAAGCGTTCATAGGAGCTGGTTTGAAGATTTTTCACTCTTTATTCAAAACAGCAAAGATACAAAACCTCCTTCTCTTAATTATCTTACATGTAATCTGGCAAAATGGTTCGGTAGTATGGAATTTGACCTATACGCTTACAGCATGCAGGGACATCAAAATGATATATATGCAAAGATATTTTTAACTCACCGTGAACTTCATGAAGAGGCTTTGCATATAATTACCATGATTACGAGGGATGAATATACTTTAGCCGTTTCTCATCTAAACAAGCTCTTTAAATCAATGCTTGTGTTAGAACAGTATCTAAATAGCATGCAGATAAATTATACAAAAAATAAGAGTATGCATTTTTTTAACTATATAGCGTATAAATCAAAATATGAAGATGAACTATACTACTTTACTTCGATTGTTTTTAGTGATGCAACTCCTGACAAAGTAAGAGAGTTTTTGTATAAGAATAATTTTGAGATAGAAAATAGTATAAAAAAGACGATGGCTAAACAGAGTTTTGACGGAGTCGTATTTTCAAATGAACACTCCGTAAATCTGCTTTTGCAGGATGCTAAAAATAACAATAATATCGGAGTTATGGAGTTTGTTAACGACTATATATATAAAAAAATTGTAACATTGGCAAGCAAATTTGATATTAAAGTCAAAATAACCGGTGTCAGGGTAGATGATATATATCGTATTAGCTCTAATGTCGTTCCGATACTGCATATAATTAAAAAGCATACACAAAAAGATGATGTAAACTTATTAAGCAGTGCCGATATCAACGAATTATATACAAAAGTAAAAGAGAATGATGAAATAAGGGTAGAGATTGATAAAGCGTTTAAAGAGAATCTTTTTGAAATCTTTTTTCAGCCTATAGTAAAAAGCAAAACAAAAGCAAAAAAACTATTAGTAGAGGCTCTTGTCCGTCTTCCATATAACGGTTCATACTTAAGCGGCGAGAATTTTATAGGGTTGATTGAAGAGCAAAATAGAATGAGTGAACTTGATATCTATGTGCTTAAAAATATGCATCGGCATATAGATAAATTAGCTACTACAGTTACAAGAGTGGCTGTAAATATATATCCCGCCTCATTTGAAAACGAAGAGGTGCTTAAATTGATTGTAAAACTCTCAAAAGCAATTGCCAAAACAGGTTTTGAGTTAGTCGTAGAGATAACTGAGCAGATGCTTTTATTGTCTAAAACAAATATTTTGATGCTCTCAAAAGAGCACTGTATAAACTTTGCCATAGATGATTTTGGAAGCGGATATTCTAGTTTTATACAGCTGATTGAACTTGTCGAGATGGGCGTCGTTAAAATTATAAAAGTTGACGGGACTATAGTAAAAGGTTCTGAAGAGAACTTGACAAAATACAATATTTTAAAATCTTTAACAGACATGGCACAAAGCTTGAATATTCAACCCGTTATTCTTGAATATATGGAAAATGAAAAACTTTATGAAAAGTTGAAACATTTAAAAGGCGATATACTTTTTCAAGGATACTATTTTGATCAAGCACTGCCGATTGATAAACTAATAGAGAAGTATAAAAAATAGCTCTAAAGATTACTTGATATTAAGAGAGTTTTACTATAATTTAAACCTTTAAAATATAGACTAAAGGTTACATGTAATGAGTCCTCAGCCGTTTACGCATCTGCATCTGCATACCGAATATTCACTGCTTGACGGTGCGAACAAACTCTCAAATCTTGTTAAACAGGTTAAAGAACTCGGCATGACAAGTGTTGCTATGACTGATCACGGCAATATGTTCGGTGCAATAGATTTTTATCAGCAAATGCGCTCTGCTGGGATAAAACCTATCATCGGCATGGAGGGTTATATTCATAACGGCGAGAGTATAGATGACAAAAGCACAAAACAGCGTTTTCATATCTGTCTTTTTGCCAAAAACCAAAAAGGTTACGAAAACCTTATGTATCTTTCATCAAAAGCCTTTATAGACGGCTTTTACTACTTTCCGCGCATAAACAAAAAAGAGCTTCGCGAACACAGTGAGGGGCTTATATGTTCCTCTGCATGTCTTCAAGGAGAGGTTAACTGGCATCTAAACACCGCAAACGAGAGAAATTCAAAAAACGGAGCATTAGGCTACGAAGGTGCAAAAGCTGCGGCACTTGAGTATAAAGAGATGTTTGGCGATGATTTTTACCTTGAACTTATGCGTCACGGCATAGGCGATCAGCTCTTTATAGACGAGCAGGTACTTCGTCTTGGAAATGAGCTCGATATAAAGGTGGTGGCTACAAACGACACTCACTATACGTTCGCGGGCGATGCACAGTATCATGAGGCGTTTATGTGTATCGGGATGAATAAACTCTACGACGACCCAAACCGCATGCGCCACTCCGTACATGAGTTTTACCTGAAATCCCCCCAGCAGATGGCAAGACTCTTTGCGGATATCCCCGAAGCACTAGAACATACGCAAGAGATAGTAGATAAGTGCAACTTGGAGCTAAAACTTGGCGATCCCGTTCCTCCAAACTTTAAATTTGCTTCTGAATATGCACAAAAAGAGGGTCTTGAAATAAAGGGTAGTGATAAAAACGAGATAGATGCCGAGTATTTTATATATCGTTGTGAGCTAGGACTTATAGAGAGACTTAAACATGTACCGCAGGAGAGACATGAAGAGTACAAAGAGAGACTTAAATTTGAGATGAACGTAATCAACTCTATGAAGTTTCCCGGCTACATGTTAATCGTTTGGGATTTTGTTAAAGTTGCCAAAGAGATGGGCATTGCAGTTGGACCGGGGCGGGGAAGTGCCGCTGGAAGTTTGGTTGCATATTCGCTTGAGATAACGGACATTGACCCCATGAAGTATGATCTGCTCTTTGAGAGATTTTTAAATCCTGAACGTGTAAGTATGCCCGATATAGATATGGACTTTATGCAGGCACGCCGCGGTGAAGTAATAGACTACGTTGTTCAAAAATACGGACGAAATCAAGTAGCTCAAATCATCACATTCGGTTCGCTTTTGGCAAAAGGGGTTATCCGTGATGTTGCCAGAGTTTTAGATATGCCGCTTTCTCAAGCCGATGCGATGGCAAAACTTGTTCCCGATGAGCTTGGAATTACGCTTAATGGAAAGAAAAAAGGAGATGAGTTTATAGCGGGAGCTTTTCAAAAAGAGCCAAAACTGGGGGAGCTGATACAAAACGATGCAAATGCTGCGAGGGTTTGGGAGTTTGCAAAAAAGCTCGAAGGTTTGAAGCGAAATTCGGGCATACATGCTGCAGGTGTTGTTATCTCAAACGAGGAACTTTGGAAAAAAACGCCTATTTATAAGCCTTCAGGCGAGGATGTTTTTGTTACGCAGTACTCTCTTAACTATCTTGAGGACGTTGACTTAATAAAATTCGACTTCTTGGGTCTAAAAACCCTTGATGTAATCGACAATGCTATAAAGCTTATCAAATTCCGCTATAACAAAGAGGTTATCTGGCATGAGATAGACGAAAACGACCCGAAAGTTTATGACGTGATTCGCGGCGGAAATACGGTAGGAATGTTTCAGATAGAGAGTTCCGGTATGCAGGATTTGAACAAGCGTCTAAAACCCGATAGTTTTGAGGACTTAATCGCGGTTTTGGCACTCTACCGTCCGGGACCGATGGAGTCTGGGATGCTTGATAGCTTTATCGAGAGAAAGCACGGGCGTGAGAAGATAGAGTACACGTTTGAGAGCATGGAACCTATACTTAAAAACACTTACGGAGTCATCGTTTATCAAGAACAGGTTATGCAGATAGTTCAAACCGTCGGTGGTTTTTCTCTAGGCTACTCCGATATTATCCGCCGTTCTATGGGTAAGAAAAAAGACATGTCGGTTTATAACGACGAGTTTGCGAAAGGGGCGCAGGGTCAAGGTCTTGACTACGCTGAGGCTTCCAAACTCTTTGACCTAATCGAGAAGTTTGCGGGGTACGGTTTTAACAAATCGCATTCGGCGGCTTATGCGATGATTACCTTTCAGACCGCATGGCTCAAAACCTACTATCCAAACGAGTTTATGGCGGCACTTTTAACCTCGGATAAAGACAATACCGATAAAGTCGTGCGTTATATTGATGAGACAAAAAGAATGGGCATTGAACTATCCCCGCCTGATATTTGCGACTCGCAGCTAGAGTTTTCCGCTATCACAAAAGAGGAGCGCGAGATAATACTTTTTGGTCTCGGCGCTATTAAAGGTGTGGGCGAAGCGGCAGTTTTATCTATCCTTGAGACTAGAAAAGAGGGCGGAGAGTTTACATCTTTGCAGGATTTTGTAAATAGGATAGAACCTTCAAAAGTGAACAAAAGAGTTATAGAATCAATCATAAAAGCGGGTGGTTTTGACAGGTTTGACTTTTCAAGAAAGGCACTGCTTGACCAGATAGAAAAAATAGTCGATACCGCAAAAGATGCTTCAACGGCTAGAAAAAATGCGGTGGGGAGTCTTTTTGGAGACGACAGTGAGATAACAAGCGTTGAGCTGAAACTTACAAATTCACCTGAGTATGAGTTAAAAGAGATTTTGGAGTTTGAGAAAGAGACTTTGGGCTTTTACGTCTCAGGACATCCTCTTGATGAGTTTAGAGAAAAGATAGATGAGCTTGACTATACGCTCTCCTCTGAAATAGAGGGTGCAAAAGACGGCTCTTATGCAATTTTTATAGGAAAAGTCGAAGAGATAACCAAAAAAACATCCAAAAAAGGGAATCAGTTCGGGATAGTAAGCCTTATGGATTTTCACGGAAATATAGAGGTTATGCTTTTTAGCGACAAGCTTGAAGAACTTAGCCAAATGAACCTGCAAGAACCAATAGCGATAAAAGCAAAAATTACCCACACTGACATGTTTACAAGAATCGGCGTGAGTAAGCTCATGACGCTAAAAGAGGCGAAAAAAGAGACGCAAAAGACTAAAAAAGAGGTGAGAGAACTCCCTCAAGAGCCAATAAACCTAGCCATAAGACTAGACAGCGATATGAAGGTTTTGGAAGATTTGTATAGAATTGTGCGTCAAAATCCCGGAAATAGAGAACTAAAACTCACCATAATCTCAAAACTTCAAAATGTCGTAATAGACTCTGCAATAAGAGTTGATAGCAAGATACTAGCTGCGCTTGAGGGTAATGAGAGTGTGGATATTTTAACTTGATAAGGTTATCATGAAAGAAAAAATCAAAGCAAAAGCAAAAGAGATAGCTACAAATCCAAATACTAAAAAAGCACTTTTATCGATGAAGCCGGAAAAAAATTTCTGGGGCATTAGCGGTGTTGTTTTGTTTCTCATACTCCCTGAAATTGTTGCATATATCTGGGGTGCGGATATTACCGCTTATGCAAACGAGCAGTTAAAAATATCAGATGATTTTTTAGAAATAAAATATTATGAGATGTTGGTAATGCTCTTTGAAGAGGGCATGAGCTATCTCAATCTTGCCATCGGCATAGCACTATTGGTGTGGCTGTTTTTTTAAAGCAAGATAGAGAAAATGTATAAAAATTGATATAATCTTTAGTGAAAGTTTTCTACAGAAGAGTATAAATGACCATAAACCTTAACGAATCCCAAAATATAGAGTTTAAACAACTTTGGAAAGATGAGTACATTAAATGGATAAGTGCATTTGGAAACAGTGACGGTGGGAAACTTTATGTCGGTGTGGATGATGATGGGGACATCGTAGGAATTGATAATGCCAAAAAACTACTTGAAGATATACCAAACAAAGTGCGAGACATTTTAGGCATCATTGTAGATGTAAATCTAAAGATAAGTGAAGACAAAGAGTATCTTGAAATCATCACAGATAAATACCCATACCCGATAAGCTATAAAGGTTCATATTACTATAGAAGTGGAAGTAGCACTCAGGAGATAAAAGGTGCTGCACTTGATAAATTTTTGCTCTCTCGTCAAGGCAAAAAATGGGACGGTGTGCCTGTGCCTTATTTTGGCTTTGATGATTTAGACCCTTTTGCATTTAGACTTTTTAGAGATAAAGCAGAGAAAAAGAAGAGAATTGATGCAGAACTCTTGAAAGAGAGCGATGAAGTGCTGGTAGATAAACTTCATCTCAAAGAGGGTGATTATCTCAAACGAGCTACAACACTTTTATTTGCAAAAGAACCTCAAAAGTATGTGACCGGAAGTAGTATCAAAATAGGATATTTCAAATCAAACAGCGATTTAGTTTATCAAGATGTGATAGAGGGAAATCTTTTTTTCTTGGCTGGTTATATAGAATCATGGGGAAGAGGGATAGAAAAAATCATAGATGAATCTAAAAAGTTCAATGGTATCACTCCGCAGTTTAGGTGGCAAAACGGTTTGTGGGTGGAGTTTTATTTTAATAAGGTCGATAGCAAAGAGTTAGAAACTAGGGTAAAAACTAGGGTAAAAATTTTGGAACTTATTGAAGAAAATCCAAATATTACAAACCAAGAGTTAGCAGAAAAATTGGAACTTACCGTCAAGGGCATTGAGTGGCAAATAAAAAAACTCAAAGCTCAAGGCTTTCTCCAAAGAATAGGCGGTGCTAAAGGTGGACATTGGGAGTATAATGATGACAACCATTGAGATATTGGCTTATCTAAAATGAAAGCAAAAAATCTAAAACATACTTTTTATGAATGGGACGGAGATGTCCTTGTGATAAATATTTTAGGAACTCCTGCTTCAAAACGTGATGCGATAGGAAAAGTTAAGGGAAATCAGCTAAAAGTAAGCGTAAAAGCTCAGCCTGTTGCAGGTAAAGCAACTGACTATATGGTGGCTTTTTTAGCAAAAGAATTTGGTATAAAAATATCTGACTTTGAGGTTGTTTACGGACGAGAGAGTATTCATAAGCAGTTACGCATAAAAGCACCCAAAAAGCTTCCAAAAGGGGTTGAATTTGAGTAAAATAAAAGATATTTTTGTATAATCAAAAAAAGATTATAAATTGAATTTAGGAACTCTTAATAATGACAAAACAAGATTTCAATGAAGGGCTTTTAGGCTTTTTAGACGCTTCGCCCACACCTTTTCATGCTACTCAAAATATGGCGGGTATGTTTGCAAATGCGGGATTTATAAAGTTACATGAAGAGCAGAAGTGGAAGCTTGAGAAGGGCAAAAAATATTATGTAACGCGTAATGATTCGTCAATAATCGCTTTTACATGTACACAAGATAAAAACTATGTAATGGTCGGTGTGCATACCGATTCGCCAAACCTGAAACTAAAACCAAATCCGATTATAAAAGAGCATGGAGTAGTAAAGTTCGGCGTTGAACCTTATGGCGGCGTACTTTTAAATCCGTGGTTTGACAGAGATTTGTCATTGGCGGGAAGGGTTACATACTTAGACTCAAACAACATGATAAAAGACGCACTTATAGATGCCAAAAAACCCATTGCTATCATCCCTTCTCTTGCAATTCATCTTGAGCGAGACGCAAACAGCTCAAAAAGTATCAATGCCCAGACGGATATATCTCCGATTTTATCAACTTCTGATGAGTTTAATTTTGATGAGTTTTTAAAAGAGCAGTTAAAAATCAGCGGCATACCTGACGTAAAAGAGCTTTATGCAAACGAGCTTAGCCTTTATGACACGCAAAACGCATCTTTTGTAGGACTAAATAATGATTTTATAGCGAGTGCAAGGCTTGATAATCTTCTTTGTTGTTATGTAGGGATGCTCTCTATTTGTAGCATTGATGATAAACCGATGCTTTTTATTGCAAGCGACCATGAAGAAGTGGGCAGCGAAAGCACTTCCGGTGCAGGAGGAAGTTTTTTAGAAAATACGCTTCGCAGGCTCTATCCCGATTATGAGGAGTATATGCAAATGATACGCTCATCGTTGATGATATCGGCTGATAATGCACATGCCATTCATCCGAATTTTCCAAGTAAACATGACTCAAAGCATGCTCCGCACATAAACAAGGGAAGTGTGATAAAGGTAAACTCTAATCAGCGTTATGCCTCAAACTCAAAAACAATTTCAAGATTTATGAATGTTGCCTCTTCACTAAGTGAGCCTATTCAAAGTTTTGTAACAAGAAGCGATATGGGGTGCGGCTCAACCATAGGTCCCATAACCGCTTCAAGACTGGGCATAGATACCATAGATGTCGGACTTCCTACATTTGCCATGCACTCTATAAGAGAGCTTTGTGGAAGTGATGATGCGCACTCTCTCTATAAGATTATTTTGGGATTTAGCAGTTAATGTCAGGTATAACGCCCGAAGAACTTAACCTTTTAATAGAGCAGACGTATAAGGTTGAAAAGGAGTTTAGCGAACTAAAGGCATCTTACTCACATTTGCAAGATACTATTGAAAAAGTCGTTGAGTTTTTGCCAAACGCTATTTGGATTTTGGATGAAGAGGGCGAGGTTTTTTTACAAAATTCACAAGCAAAAGCATTAAATGAGTTATTTGAGCTTTTAGAGTTGAAAAATGATGACTATGAGGTGCAGTTTAATTCAAAATCCTATCTTATAAAAAGCTCCTCTTACAAAGATAAACTGATGTTAAGTGCAACGGATATAACAGAACAAAAGAGAAAAGAGAACCTTGCAACTATGGGGCAGATGGCAGCGCATCTCTCTCATGAGATACGAAACCCTATAGGTTCTATCTCGCTTTTGAGTTCTACTCTTAAAAAAAGGGTAATTCCTGAAAATATTCCAATCGTTGAAGAGATACAAAAGTCTGTTTATAAAATAGAGAGAATTGTAAAAGCAACGCTTATGTTTAGTAAAGGCGTACATGCAAATAAAACTCCTTTTAAGTGGGATGAACTTCAAGATGCGCTTGTTGCGGCTATCGGATATTACGGCTATACAAAAAATATAACGTTTATCTTTCCTCAGCAAAAATTTATACTAAACGGTGATAGAGATTTGCTTGAGATGCTTTTCTCAAACTTCTTGACAAATGCGATAGACGCAATAGAACTTGATGAGAATGATGACGGTTTAGTGGAGATAGTGTATGAGAGAGATGAGGAGTTTCATAAATTTTATATATATGATAGCGGTGTTATGATTGAAAATGCAAAAGAGCTTTTTGAGGCTTTTAAAAGCTCTAAAGTAAAAGGAAACGGGCTAGGACTTGTTCTCTCACGTCAAATAGCACAGGCTCACGGCGGAAGTGTTGAGTTACTTGATAAAGATAGAAAAGGGTTTGAAATAAACCTTGCTATTTTGTAATAGTGATGGAATATTTGTTGCTTAAACTATCTTTAATTATATCAGAGGTTAGCGGATGCTAGAAGATAGCAAAAAAATATTGGCTTTACTTGATTATGTGAAAATAGACAAATACTCGGTTGTTTGTTGTTTCAAATGTAACGTAAAGAACAAATCAGTTGTCTCAGTAGTTCCTTTTGAACCGTTTGATGGCAAAATTGAGATATCATTAAAAGAGATGATTTTTCATCCTATAAACTCATACAACAGATATTATCATACTCCCATTACAATATACGGAGACGGTTCCAAAGAGACGATAGTTTTAAAAGCTTTTAAAAAAGTTGCTCATAATTTTGAGTATGATGAGTTAAAACATAAATATATATATTGCAATAAAAGGTAATAATAAGAATGAAAAAAGAGTTGATAGAAGTCCCGCGTGCGACTTTGGATTTTTACAAATATGAAGAGGACGGTTTAACATACTACGAGTATGATGCGACAAAGTGTCAACCGCCTGAGCCGATGGTAAATACAATGTGCGGTCTTAGTCTGCTAAGGAGCAAAAACGACAGACTTGTAGGTATTTTTTTTCATGAGCCGTTTCCTCTGTACGGCAGAATACCTTTGACTATAGCTCATGAGGCAAAAGAGCTTGAAAACGGGGATTTTAGAATAACCTTTAAATTAGACGAATAGCCAATAATTTAGCACTTCGTTATCTAATTTTAAATAGAATACCCTTTTCAATCAAGGGATATATATTATGAAACAGATAGTATCAATTTTTAGCTCTATGAAGACAATGGCTGTTTTAATGCTTATTTTTGCTTTTGCCATAGGTTATGCAACATTCGTAGAAAATGACTACGGAACAATAACGGCAAAAGCCGATATATACAACGCTTTTTGGTTTGAACTCTTAATTGCACTCCTGAGTATAAATCTGATTATGAACATCTTTAAATATAAAATGTTTAGCATCAACAAAGCTCCTATTTTTATCTTTCATCTCTCTTTTATTATTATAGTTTTAGGTGCTGCAATAACAAGATTTGTCGGTTTTGAAGGCACTATGCATATTCGCGAAGGAGACGTGGCTACTACAATGCTTAGCTCTGATACATATTTTAGCGTGAGTGCAAATGTCGGGGATAAAACAAAAGAGACATCTCAAACTCTTTATCTGTCTAAAAAAAATAAAAATAGTCTCTCATCATCTTTAAACATTGAGGGTAAAGATGTACATGTAGAACTCATAGATTATATTCCTGATGCTATAGAGAGCCTTGTTGAAGGTAAAGAAGGCGGTTTTGAAGCAATAGAGATGATGATTGCACAAAATGAATCAAGTATGCCCATAAAGCTCAAAAAAGGCGAGTATTATGAAAATGATGTAATAGCTTTAAATTTTGGTTCAGACAAAATGTTTTTAAAACCGGTGGTGTCAATATTTTCAGAGGATGGCAAGCTTTATATGAAGCATGAAATGCCGCTTAAATTTTTAAAAATGGATGATAGAACAGAGGGTGAAGTTGCTCCTAGCGATAAAAACAAACTAGAAGGTAGAACTCTTTTTGGAGTTGAAGGTACTAGTTTTATTGTTCGCGGTTTTTATCAACATGCAACTACAAAAATTATATCAGACCCAAATGCTTCGCCTATGAGACCTCAAACGGATGCTTTGACATTTAACATAAAAGTAGGCGATGTTTCAGAAAATGTTATGATATTTGCTCAAGCAGGAAGAGCGGCAAAAGAGAGTCACAATGTTATTAACGGAGTTGACGTACATGTATCTTACGGTTCAAAAAAGATAGAGATTCCTTTTGGTGTAAAGTTAATCGATTTTCAGCTTGATAGATATCCGGGTTCTATGTCTCCTGCTTCTTATGCAAGTGAAGTAGAGTTGATTGACGAGGAGAAAAACATACATATGCCATATAGAATTTTTATGAATAATATATTAGAGCATCGCGGATATAGATTTTTCCAATCTTCATACGACCAAGATGAGCAAGGAACAATATTGTCCGTAAATAACGACCCTGGAACACTACCGTCATATATAGGCTATTTTCTTTTAGGATTAGGAATGTTTTGGTCTCTTTTTTCAAAAAAGAACAGATTCGCACAACTCTCAAGCAGAGCTAAAAAAGCTAGTGAGCAAAAAGCCGTAGGAATTTTACTATCTCTGGGTCTGCTTTTTTCTATAACTCCATCTTACGCGGATAATATAAATCCGACGATAAAAACCGTTTTATCTTTTGACAAAGAGCATGCTAAGAAGTTCGGCGAGCTTATCATTCAAGATAGCGGAGGCAGAATGAAGCCGCTTGATACTCTCTCAACAGAGATATTGGCAAAAATTCACAGAGGCTCGTTTATTAAAATAGGCGAGGAGAAGTTGACTCCGAATCAAGTTATTTTAGGAATGATGGTTAAGCCTGATGCTTATAGGGAATTAAAAATCATCAGAACAAAAAATGAAGAGATAAACAAGATGATAGGTGTAGAGTCTGACTCTAAATATGCATCATTTTCGCAATTTTTTACAAATCCGGAGCATTTAGACGGTTATAAACTAGCAGAAGCAGTAGATAATGCAATAAGAAAAGAGCCAAAACATAGAGATTTGTTTGATAAAGCCGTTTTGGAAATTGATGAGAGAGTAAATATCTCATACTCCGTGTATTCGGGAGCCCTTATAAAAATTTGGCCGAAGCCAAATGATGTTAACAACAAATGGTATCCGACTATAGAGGCTCTTCAAACGTTCGACCCTCAAAATTCGCAAAAAGTAAGAACTGTGGTTTTTGAGTATTTTGCTGCCGTAGATGCTGCGGTAAGTAGCGGCAATTGGAGTAAAGCAAACTCTGAAATAGAGAAGATATATGAGTATCAGGCATTTTACGGACACTCTGTTTTGCCTTCTGAAACCAGAATAAAAGCAGAAACATTCTACAACTATGCAAATATATTTGAGAGAATCTATCCTCTATATCTTTTACTCGGATTTATACTCCTTATTTTTAGTTTTGTGAAAATATTAAAACCTGAATTTAATATAGCAATGTTTTCAAAGATATCTCTCGGACTCTTAACTCTGCTGTTTTTAACTCATACTTTCGGTATAGCTATTAGATGGTATATAGCAGGTCATGCTCCGTGGTCTGACGGATACGAGTCTATGATATATATCAGCTGGGCAACTGTTTTGGCAGGTTTTATCTTCTCAAAACGCTCATCTATGACGATGGCTTCAACTGCTGTTTTGACGGGACTAATTTTGTTTGTTGCACACTTAAACTGGATGAATCCTCAAGTTACAAATCTTGTTCCCGTTCTTAACTCTTATTGGCTTAGCATACATGTAGCGGTAATTACTGCTAGTTACGGCTTTTTAGGTTTGGGCGCACTTTTAGGTTTTATTACCATACTTCTTTTTATACTTAAAAATGAGAAAAATCAAGCGCATATTTCACTCTCTATTAAAGAGCTAAATGCAATAAATGAGATGAGTTTGATGATTGGTTTGGCATTTTTAACTTTAGGAAACTTTTTAGGCGGAGTTTGGGCAAATGAGTCATGGGGAAGATACTGGGGATGGGACCCGAAAGAGACATGGGCGCTTGTAACTATTTTAGTTTATGCTGTTGTAGTGCATCTTAGATTTATCAAGTCAATTTACAGCGAATTTAACTATAGTGTTATTTCTCTTCTTTCATATACATCCGTAATAATGACATATTTCGGGGTTAATTACTATTTGGCGGGAATGCACTCATACGCAAAAGGAGACCCTGTTCCTATTCCTGATTTCGTGCCGATTACATATACTATTTTATTTGTAGTTATAGCAATTGCCTCAAGAAACAGAAAATTGGCTTAATAAGGCTTAGATATGGAATTTAAAGGCTTTAGTAAAAAAACATTACCTTTTTTAGAAGCCATTCGCCAAAATAACAACAAAGAGTGGTTTGAAGCGCACAAGGGCGAATATGAGGAGTATATTTTAAATCCGTCTCGCGCTTTTGCGACAGAAATGGGAGAGCATCTAATGGCTCTTGAACCTAACGTGATTTTTGAACCAAAGATTAATAAATCTCTATTTAGAATATACAGAGATACCCGTAGAATGGGCGCAAATAAAGCCCCTATAAAACATCGCATAGGTTTTATCTTTTGGCAAGGTAGCGGGAGCAGAATGCAAAGCTCCTCATTTTACATGCACTTCTCTCCGGATGAACTTTTTGTAGCAGTTGGTGTCAGATGGTTTGAAAAACCGATGTTAGATGCGTATAGAGAGTATATAAAAAATGACAAAAGACGAATAGAGCTTGATAATCTTCTAAAATCTTTACATGTAAAAGGGTATAGTACAATTGAAAAAGGGTATAAAAAGTATCCGCGAGGCTTTAATGCAGATATGCCAAGTGTAGATTTGGCTCTATATAAAGGTATGGCACTTTATAAGATTTTAGAGCCATCTCTTATTGAAGACAAAGATAAACTTATAGAGACGCTCTACAAAATATATGAAGATATGTTACCATTACAACGAGTTGTATATGAGATAAGTTTACATGTTAAAGAGGATTAGATTATGAGAAAAGAAGCGATTGTTTTACTAAATATGGGTGGTCCTAATAACCTTGAAGAGGTTGAAGTTTTTTTAAAAAATATGTTCAACGATAAGAATATAATAACTGTTAATAGTTCGCTTTTAAGAAAGTTTATAGCTACTATGATAACATTTAGCAGGACTGAAAAAGCGCAAGACATATACAGACAAATCGGCGGAAAATCCCCGTTAGTAGAACATACACGGCATCTTGTAAAGAAACTTCAGGCAAAAGTTCAAGATGAGGGTGTTATAGTTGATTTTGCTATGCGATACACTCCCCCTTTTTCCAGTGAAGTTATAGAGAGACTTAACAAAGAAAATATTGAAAAAATCTATTTGATTCCTCTTTATCCGCAATTTTCTACGACAACAACGAAATCTTCTTTAGAGGATTTTGAAGAGCAGTACCATTTAAGAGGTACAGATGCTATCTTGGTAGAGATAAAGCATTTTTTTCAAAATTACACCTACAACAGTGCTGTTGTAGCGAGAGTTAAAGAGATAATAGATCCTAGCGAATGTGAAGAGTTTGAACTTATATTTTCAGCGCATGGACTTCCTAAAAAAATTGTAGATGCAGGTGATGTTTATGAGCGACATGTACAAAAACATGTAGAGTTGTTAAAAAAGATGCTTGAAAACGAAGGGTTGAAATTTCATGAAGTTCATTTGGCATACCAGTCAAAAGTAGGACCTATGGAGTGGCTAAAACCTTCACTTGAAGAGAAACTAAAAACTATAAAAAGCAAAAAAATAATTATTTCTCCAATCTCTTTTACTATAGATAACTCCGAGACAGATTTTGAACTTGAGATTGAATACCGTGAAGTAGCAAAAGAGTTGGGATTTGAGCATTATAGGGTATGTAGATGTCCAAACGACAGTGAACTATTTGTTGAAGCAATATTAGAGATATATGAGAAAATGAGATAAACAAGAGATGAAAATCGTTATCTTTGATATGGACGGCACTTTGCTTGATTCCAAAAAAGATATTACTATATCTATAAATCATGTAAGAGAGATTAATTACGACCTTCCTCCACTTAGCGAGAAGTTTATAGTTGATGCTATAAACATGGAAGTTAGAAACTTATCTAAACTCTTTTATGAAACACAAATTTATCTTCGTAGAGATAAAAATTTATTTGAAAAGCATTATAAGCTTCAGTGTGTAAAAAATGTATATCTCTATGATGGTGTAAAAGAGATGCTTGAGAGACTTGTTGCTTCACATGTAAAGATATCAGTTGCAACAAATGCACCTACGCAATTTGCACTAAGAATGTTGGAACATTTACAAGTTAAAAATCTTTTTGATGTTATTATCGGCGCAGATAAGGTAAATAACTCTAAGCCGAGTCCTGAGATGTTAAACAGTATTTTAGAGCATTATAGATTTGACGCTGCTAAACATAAAGCATGGATGGTCGGAGACAACTCAAAAGATATACTAAGCGCAAAGGGAGCAGGTATAGAGTCTATATTTGTAACGTGGGGATTTAGTCCTGATGGCATTTCAAATACAATCGTTAAAAAACCTACAGAGGTATTAGATATAGTTTTATAAATTTTTATGATAGAATGTTTTAATCTAATTTCAAGGATATATAGTGTTTGACATAGATTTGTTACTTTCATTCGCCTTTATGGCGCTGCTATTTTTAAGACAAATCTTTATACTAAAACAGCCAAATAAGATAAACTATGCACCACTTATGTTGGGCATAGGAGCTATAGGGGCTGTTGTTCACTTTATAATTCATCCTGAAGTGACAGATATGTTTCTTACTTTAAAAGAGAGCTTTATCCCTATCTTAGTCTCACTGCTTTTATATATCATTATGAATATACTCCATCAAACTCAAAAATCACAGCTTGCAAGAGAAAAGCATCAGTTTACAAAAGCACTTGTTGAGCAGATAAAAGAGCTAAAAGAATATAGTTTAGAACTTGAAAAAAAGATGATACTAAATCAAAATGAAGATAAACAGACTCAGTCTGAAATCAGAGAAAAATTTAAACATGATATTAAAGCATTAGAGGCTATTCAAACAAATCAGGCTAAATTTTTGGATAAGTTTGAACAACTGGATGTGTGGCATGAAGAAGTTATAAAATCATTTGAAAATTTTACAGAGGTTCAACTGCCATCTCTTGATAATATTGTTCACAAACATATAGATATCTTTCGTATTGCAGAACAAGACCACTTCAATAAAGTCAAAACAATACTTGAGAGAGCGGTTGATAGCAGAGGCGATGTTGCAGATGAGATTGCGGAACTTAAGAACAGTTTAGAGATTATGAGTAGTATCTCTCAGACTATCGCAAATACAATAGTAAGACATACCACGGACAAGCTATCTGAAGTTACGAGACCGTTTGAAAAAGAGATGCTATCTCTAAAATCTCATACCGAGAGTGTAAATACTTCTCTTTATGAGGGCGAAAATAAGCTCGGCGTCATAAAAGAGCAGAGTGAGCTTATAATGAAACAGATGATTTTATCATCTAAAAAGATGAGTGAACTTCAAACGCAAAATAGCTCATTACATGATATATATACTACTATGAGAGATTTGGTAAAAGATATAGAAGTTATCAAATCTGAATATGTAAAATCACAATCTCAGCTAAGTAATATAATAAAAGATTTTAAAGATACAAAAGAGCAAGAAAAAAATAACATAAGAGAACAAATTGAGTCTTTAAGTGCTGATTTAACAAATAAAATAGAAAACTCTTTGGAAAAACTGCATAGTCGTTATAGTACGACAAGTGAAGATATATCGCAAAGTGTGAAGTTTCTCTCTAAACAGGCTCAGCTAAAAAACAGATACTCCGACTTAGATAGCTAAGGCTATAAGAAAAGGGTAAATAAAGAGACCCATGTAGGGCAAAAAGCTGTTAATAGGTGCTAATAAAATTAAACTAAGTTCATGTGAGAGTTCTCTTTTTGTAAAAATTTGCTCTATAAGAAGTATCTTTGTTGCAATATCTGCCGTTTTTAAAATAAGTATAATAATCGCATAGATATTGTAATCACTCAGCATGACAAAGCCAATTGCAAAATAAAAAGTGGGCTGCATAATTAAAAAAAGAAATATGTTCTTAGCATAGTATTTATTCATGCGTATTATCATACCCATAATGCTAGGAGCTTTTTGCCACGATATTTCGTACAATTCAAGAAAAACAAAAAGAAGTATATAGTTTAAAATTAAGTCATTTATCATGTTGAGATTTTACTATAATTATTTAAATATTATTGATAATATACCCCTCTCCTTTAACATTTTGAATAAAAGAATCAGGCAAATCTTTTTTTAAATTTCTCATTGTTGAAATAATCGTATTGTGTGAAATCTCTTTATCGTCCCATACATAATCAATTAACATATTAAATGTAACTAATTGATTTTTATTTTTTATAAGGATATATAAAATCTTTTTTTGTATGGAGCTTAACTTGCATTGTATGTTGTTTTTCAACAATATGCGATTTTTTAAATCATATTTATAGATATCATCAATTATTATCGGGCTGTTGTTTGAGTGCTTTGGATTGATTCTTAGCATTCTTGCTTCTAGCTCCGCTAAGTCAAAAGGCTTTTTCAAATACTCATCTGCACCTAGTTCAAAAGCTTTAAGAACTTTTTGTACATCCGTTAATGCGCTTATAAATAGAGCAGGAGTTGTAATGTTATTGTTACGTATGTATTCAAGTACTTCAAATCCGTCAATTTCAGGAGTATTTACATCAAGTATCAGACAGTCATAATCGTTTGGATTTGCTTGTGCAAGCAACTGTTCTCCGTTTTCAAAATCATCTACATAATGACCTTTTAGCGTTAAGTATTTTTTAATATTTTGTCTTAGATGAAGTTCATCTTCCATTAAAAGTATTTTCATATTGTTTGCATTAATTCCATATTTATACAAAATTGCCCATTATTGCAGATAGCATTAATATTTATATTGTTCTCTTTGCAAATAGATTCTACAAGTTCAAGTCCGAGTCCAAGACCAAATACTTCTTCGTTATTACGATAATATTTTTGAAATATTTTTTTTACATCAACATCTTTTTGCACCGGATTACAAATTGAGAATGTCCATGTATCCATATTTTGTGTTAATGAAATCGTTATATCTGAATCCTCTTTTGTATATTTGAGTGCATTTGATATGACATTATCGATAACTCTCTCCATATCTTTTTGGTCAAAATAAAATAACATCTGCTTTGGCAAATTTGTTTTAAATTTTAATAAGCGGCTGGTAGCTACAAGATTAAAATAGTTAATTCTTTGGAATAAAAGAGCAGAAAAATCAAGCAGTGCGACCTCTTTTTGTCTGCTTGCATAATTGATTGAATAATATAAATCGTCATATATATTTTGCAAAGTTTTGCAAGCGGCTAGTGCCATTTGAGTATAGTTTGTTTGTTTATATTCCAACTCTTGCATCTGCATAGCGGAACTGATAATGCTCAAAGGCGTATAAAGTTCATGAAATGAGTGTTCCATTAATCTTTTTAAATTTGCGAGTAATTTTGCTTTTTGCAGATGAGTATGCACTCTGGCAATTAACTCTCGTGGATGAAACGGTTTTGCTATATAATCAACAGCTCCCTCTTCAAAACCTTTTACAATATCATTTGTTTTGTCTTTTGCAGTTAAAAATATAACAGGGATATCACATGTCAATCTGTTTTGTTTCAACTCCTTGAGAACTTCATATCCATCCATTAGAGGCATGACAATATCAAGCAAAATAAGCTCTGGATGAAAATTCTGTATAATGTTTAGCGCTTCTGCTCCACTGGATGCTACTTTTATATCATAATTATATGCACTAAGAATACTTTTAAAAAGAGAAAGATTCTCAAGTCTGTCATCAACAAGAAGTATTTTATGGGCATTGGTTTGTGTTATCTTATCTATTTGTTCTTCATTGTATAGAGTTTTATCGGTAAAAGTTTCAATATCATCTGTTTGTTCTTTTCTAACTGATAAAAGTGACCTTATATTTAGAGCTGCTTTTTCAATAGATATTGCCATTTTATTTTGTTCATTTGGCATAATATCTTCATCTTGAAGTATTTGAGAATATCCCAAAATAGTGTTAAGTCTATTGCGAATGCTATGTAAGTTTTTTTGTGTCAATAAGATAGATTCAAAATCTGCGTCATTGTTAAGATTGCTACTCATATATACCTTACTTTTAAATAATGAAGTTATTTTAGTGAAACTTTATAAAAAATAATCAAAGATTTATAAAAATTTGCATTCTTTATGCATTTTTGTTTGATTTAATACGCTAAATCAATTTTTATAAAGAGAATCAAATGAATAAAATAAGACTTCTAATCGTTGATGATGATGAAGATAATCGTTTAGTTTTAAAAGCTACATGTAGAAGTATAGAGGGTTTTGAGATTAAAGAAGCCGTTAATGGTCTTGAAGCCGTTGAAATTGCACAATCATGGGAACCGCATATTATTTTAATGGATATTATGATGCCAAAAGTTGATGGTTTAGAGGCATCAAAAATTATAAAAGAGATATATCCGCAAACTGTAATAATTGCGGTAACAGGTGTTCTTGATTCTCGTATGGAAGAAAAAATGAGCGCAATAGGTATAGATATCTATATCCATAAACCTATCGATAGAGAGTTAATCCGCTTCAAGCTTCAAAGTGTCGAATCATCGTTTCGTTTAAAACACGGCAATTTTAAAGATCGTTCAAAAAAAATAACTTTAAATCCATTTAACTCAGACATTCCTTCTTACAAAACAATTTTTGATATTGTAGATACCGAAGCAATGATGGAATTTGGAATGTGGCTGTTTGACCGTTATAACGGTAAAACTGTATCTAATAAGTTTGACAAAGTTATAGAAGTTTTTTACAAGATAATGAAACAAGGAAATAAAAACGGCGAAGCTATGACTATTATCGTCGAAGAGAGTTATGAAGAGTTCTATATAACTATTAAATTTGATACGGTAGTTCATTTGGAACAAAATGTATTAAACATGTTAAATGAATTTGGATCGGAGTTTATCATTAAAGAAAATATTGTTTGTGCAAGACTCAGCAAGCCGTTAGAAACAACTGTTAAAGATAATATTTTGGCAGATACAAAAATTAAGCAAATTGAGAAAAATAAAATTGATGATGAAAAATTAAAAGAAACAAGGGCAATTTCATTAGATGAAAGAAAACTTTTACATCAAAGTTTTGTTCATAAAACAAGTGCAAAAAATTACATTAATGAAATTGGCGGAGATATTCTTGATGAGATTTTAGATTTATCAAGTATAGATGAAGAGTGGATAACAAAGCTCAATGAAATAGAAAAAAGTCCCATAGAAGAAAACTTTATAGCATTTACCAATAACGTTTTAAATGTTTATGTAGGAACAATCAATAATCTTTTTGAATTTACTGCTCTTGCTTATGCTCTTACCTCACTTGGATTATTTATAAAAGAAAATGCAAAAGTTATAAGTGAAGACAGCTCAAAAGTAAAAAAAATGATTATGTTACTTGAGCATTTGGGAAAAGACCTTGCATCGTGGAGAGAGCATATATTTGTTTTGCAAAATACTGTTGATATCCATTATCTTGATAGTTCTTTTTTCAGCTCTTGTATGCAGATAGAGGGAATTATGACGGATAAAGGCCTGGGCAGTGACGGTGATAATGACATGGAATTTTTTTAAACAAAAACAAGGAGATAGAAAATGGCAAAAAAAGTTATTATAGTTGATGATTCAAGAGCAGTGGTTGCAACGGCAGAGTTAGCGTTAGAAGAGCTGATAAACTCAGGTGTTATCGAGTTTAAATCATATTTAAACCCCATGGAGCTTTTAGGAGCACTGCAAAGCGGAGCTGAAAATTTTGACTTGCTTATAAGCGATGTAAATATGCCGCAGTTAAACGGTTTGGATTTGGCTCGCTCAATAAAAGGTGATGATAGATACAAAAATAAGCCCATTATTATTTTAACGACGGAGAGTTCAAATGATTTGAAAATGGCGGGCAAAGAGATTGGTGTTACGGGTTGGATGGTTAAACCCTTTAGTGATGAAAAACTTGTTAAATCGCTTAAAATGATATTAGGAGTGTAGGAATGAGTCAAAATATTGTTAACACAAAAAGAGAACGGTACCTTACTTTTTATCTAGGAGAAGAGCAGTATGGAATTGCCATAGATAAAATTAAAGAGATTATAGCGATTATGAAAGTCACTAATGTTCCAAATACACCTGTGTTTATGCGTGGAGTGATAAATTTACGCGGATCAATTATACCGGTAGTCGATACGAGATTGCGTTTTAATATGGAGCATAGAGAACCTGATATGCATACTGCAATAATTATCGTAGAGGTAGAAAAAACAAATATCGGTTTTATAGTAGATAGAGTTGAAGAAGTTTCATCTATTGACTCTTCAAATTTAAGTGAACCGCCTAAATTCGGAAGTCAAGTAGATACTGATTTTATATGCAATGTAGCGCAAGTAGAAGACGGTGTCGTAATGATATTAGATGTTTTAAAGCTATTTAAGGCTGATGAACTGGTAAGTTTAGAAGAGATACAACAAAAACACACAACACAAGGACAATAAATATGAAATGGTTAGAAAATATTGTATTACAAACAAAGTTAGTTATGTTGACGACAATTATCTTGATTGGATTAGTAACGGTTAGCGTAATTGCAGTGAATTCTGTAAAAAGCTGGCAAACTGATGTTAAAGAAATAGGCAGCGTGCGTGTTCCTTCACTTGTTGGACTTTTGAAAATGCGTACAGGTATAAATAAAGTAATTATCGAGCAAAATCGTGCACGAGGATTAATACAAGATCCTGAGCGTGTAAAAAAATGGGCAAACGCATTAGAAAATACAGATACCGGATGGAAGTATTACCAAATTGGATATGACCTTTATGCTCCGCTACCGCAAACAACGCAAGAAGCCTTAGAATGGAAAGAATTCGAAAAGAATATGGCTTCTTGGAAGGAAGCAAGTAAGAATTTTGAACAAAATGTTTTAACTCCAGCAGCACATGGTAAGCTGACTCTTGATGATGCCAATATGTATATTGTAATGACGAATATACTTGAAGATTTTGTTGATATACGAAACAAAATGCTTAACAATATTGAAGTAATTACAAAAATAAATGAAGATGTTGCCGATGAGACGGTTAAAAGTGCAAAAGATACATCATCTTCTGCATATAACTCGACACTTTTAATTTCAACTGCATCGGTAATAATAGCAATAATACTTTCTTTTGCATTTATTCGTTCAATTACACGTTCAATTACGCAAAGCGTAACATCTATACGTGACGGTGCAATGCAAATTACGTCAGCTAGTGATCAGGTTGCTTCATCTTCATCATCTTTAGCTCAAGGTGCAAGCGAACAGGCTTCAAGTGTTGAAGAGGTAAGTGCTACGTTAGAAGAGAGTACGGCAATAAATACTCAAAATACCGACAATGCGCGTCAAGCCGATATTTTAGCTAAAAATGCAAACGATTCAGCACGTGCCGGATATCAAAAAGGAGAGCAACTATCTAAATCTATGCACTCTATTACCGAATCGGCTGCAAAAATTTCAGGAATTATTAAAACAATAGACCAGATAGCATTTCAAACCAATCTTCTTGCATTAAATGCAGCAGTTGAAGCAGCACGTGCCGGTGAGCATGGACTTGGATTTGCAGTTGTTGCCGATGAAGTTAGAAATCTGGCTCAAAGAGCCGCATCTGCAGCGAAAGAGACTTCTAACATTATAGAAGAAGTAGTAGGGCAGATTAAAGAAGGAAATGAGATAGCACTTGCTACACATACATCTTTTCAAGAGATAGTAGAGCAATCTAAAAAAGTATCGGATTTAATTGGAGAGATATCTATCGCAGGAAAAGAACAAAGTGAAGGCATGACGCAAATAAATCAGGCTATGGGACAAGTTGACCAAGTGACTCAACAAGTTGCCGCAAATTCTGAGGAGGCTGCCGCAGCTGCTGAAGAGTTAAATGCACAGGCAACGTCTATGATGGAAACCGTAAGAATTTTAGCAAAAATGGTAGGTATGGAATCAGATGCTCCTACTCTAGCAGCAAAAAAGAAACAACTTCACCATATAGAGATTAAGCACCCATTAGAGCAAAAGAGAAAAATTAAAACTTCTAAAAGCAGTTCTTCTTTCAATAAAGCTGAAGAAATTTTCCCTCTTCATGAAGACGATTTAAAAGAATTTTAAAATGGAATTCGACGGCGATGTACTTACCATAGATATAAATATGTCTATGGAAGAGATTATAGAATTTGAAGATTTTATTCGTACAAGAGTTGATTATATTGATATTATTGAAGTTAAAGAAGAGGGCTCATTTAAGAGCAGTGCTTTTTTGTCTATTTTGTCTAGTTTGAAGAAAACTAAACCAGAATTGCAAATTCCTTTTTTAGAAAAGAGAGTTGCAATTTCACCAGAATATGGAACAATTCATTGGATTTGTCATGACTAAACAAGAACAAGTAAAAGCTATTTTCATAGAAGAAGCCGGAGAAATAATTGAAAAATTAGATATAGATATTATTCGCTTTGAGGAAAATTGCAGTGATTTTAATCTTTTAAATGAAATCTTTCGCGGAGTTCATACTTTAAAAGGCAATGCCAATGCATTTGGATTTACTCGTTTGGGCGAGTTTGTTCACCATTTTGAAGATGTACTTGATCATTACAGAAGCAGCAAAGAAAATATAGAAGAGCATAATTTGGAGCTTTTTGTCGGTAGTGTCGATGTCATTAAAGAAGTAATGACATGTGAACTTGATGCGATTGAACAACTGCCAAATAGCTATCTCGATTGTTTGAATGGGATTAAAAATTTACTTGCAATAAAAAAAGGTAAAGAAAACCCATCTGCAAATCCGCAAACAAACAGCAATACTTCCAAAGAGTTAAATGATTTGGCATCTGAATTTGCTTTTGATTCCAATGAAGGGATTAAAAATGATGTGGAAAAAAGTATCAAACATCATCAATCATTACAAAAGGAAGGTTTAAACTTATATCAAATAGATTTGACGCTAGATTCCGATTGTTATAAACGCGGATTTGACCATATACTGTTTTTAAAAAATCTAGCTCAGGAAGCAACGCTTTTAGAGAGCTTTTTTGATATGCAAAATGTCGCAGCTATCGATAACTTTAAGAGTGATGAAAATGCTATAAATAAGGTTTTTATAGTTGTTTTAACACATTTGTCGAATGATGAAGTAGATGAAATATTTGAATTTTTATTTAATCATGAATATAAAATTACGGCAATTGCACCAAAGATTACAGAAATAATACAAACTTCTGATATTGCAAATAATAAAGCAGTTGAAAATGTAGTAGATAACATAGCAACTAATGTTGTTACTTCAAAATCAACGATTCGTATAGATACATTTAAACTCGATGAGCTATTTGATTCTGTCGGCGAGTTGGTTATAGCACAAAACTTTATTGCACAAAACGATAAAATCCGTTCAATTGAGGATGAGTCTATAAACCGTACTATCGAGACGCTCTCAAAAATCACGAAAAAAATTCAAGACCGTGTTATGAGTCTGAGAATGATTGCGATTAAAGATACATTTGAAAAGATGAAGAGAGTCGTTAGAGATACGTCTAAAAAAACAAAAAAAGAGGTACATCTTGTCGTTCAAGGGGAAGATACCGAGATAGACAAAACTATGATTGACAGTTTATCGGATCCGCTTATTCATATTATCCGCAATGCAATTGATCACGGTCTTGAAGCAGATGCTAATGAGAGAACACAAGCAGGTAAAAGTTCAGGCGGAACAATTACTTTAAGGGCATTCCATAAAAGCGGCAATATTGTAATAAGCGTTAGTGACGACGGAAGAGGAATAAATAAAGAGAAAGTTTTAAGCAAAGCAATACAAAGAGGCATAGTAAGCGGCGATGAAAATCTGAGTGATTCTCAAATATTTTCTCTTATAATGCAACCTGGATTTTCAACCGCAGAAACCGTAAGTGACTTATCAGGACGCGGTGTGGGACTTGATGTAGTAAAAACGTCAATAGAAAAGCTTCGCGGAAAAATTGAGATAGATTCTAAAGAGGGGCAGGGAACGACATTTTCTATGATTTTACCTCTTACATTGGCTATCATAGATGGAATGCTGGTAAATGCTTCGGGTGAGACTTATATTATTCCAACTCTTAGTGTTGTTGAATCGTTTCGTCCTGAAGAGGAGATTGTTCATGCTATAAAAGGCAAGGGCGAATTTGTGAGTTTACGCTCTCAGCATATTCCTATTATTAGATTGAGCGATGTATTTGATTTAGAGACTAATAGAATTCCTCCATGGGAAGGTATCTTGGTTTGCGTAGAAACGGAAGCAGGACGTATAGCTATAATGGTTGATGAGTTGGTAGGCCGACAACAGGTTGTTATAAAAACACTCGGAAAATCTCTGGCAAAATTAAAAGAGATATCAGGCGGGGCAATACTCGGTAACGGAGATATAGCGCTTATCCTTAATGTAGATGAATTACGACCTTTAATTGAAGTCTCTCATGCTTGAACTACAACTTAAACCTGAAGAGTTTGCGCTTTTTCGAAAATATATCTATGAAAAAGTCGGAATTTCACTTTCCGATCAAAAAACTACATTGGTTAAAGGTCGTTTAAATAAACGGGTAAATCAATTAGGATTAACTTCATTTAAAGAGTATTATCATTACCTCATAGATGATGAAACGGGTGATGAACTTACTTTTTTTGTGAGTGCTATATCTACAAATGTTACATCGTTTTTTCGTGAGACATCTCAATGGACTTGGTTGCAAGGATATTTGCCGCAGCTAGCAACTGCAAAAAAAGAGAAAAAAATCAGAATATGGTCGGCAGGATGTTCAAGCGGTGAGGAACCATACACTATTTTAATGTTTTTGCAAAATCATCTTCATGATTTTGAGAGTTGGGATATAAAAATTCTAGCAACAGATATTTCATCAAAAGTTCTCTCACGTGCAATTGCGGGAACATACGAGTCTAAACAAGTTGAGCAGTTGCCAAAAGATATGGTGCTGAAATCTTTTGAGAAGATAAAAGTAGATAATGAAGTTAAATATCAAATAAAACCTTTTCTTAAAAACAAAGTGCTATTTCGGTTATACAATTTAATTACTGATCCGTTCTTTTTTAAAAATCAGTTTGATATGATTTTTTGCAGGAATGTAATGATATATTTTGATGATAGCAATAGACATGAATTAATAGGAAAATATACAAAATTATTGCCAAAAGGGGCTCCTCTGTTTTTAGGAAGTTCTGAGTCGTTAACGACTCATAGAGATTCATTGAAGTTGCTTGGCTCCTCAATTTATCAAAGATTATAGGATGAAAAAATGGAAAAAATAAATACTGCTATTTTAATGAAAGAATCAAAGTTTGATTTGCATGAGCTGTTTTTTTCCATTACACAGCATGATAGTACTATACTTTTTGGTAACGAAACTTTTATTCGTATAAGCGGCTACGAGAAGGATGAAATAATAGGAAAATTTCATAATATTATTCGTCATCAAGATATGCCGCGTGTAATTTTCAAAAAATTTTGGGAATATTTAAAACTAAATAAACCTGTTGTAGCGTATGTAAAGAACAAAACTAAAGATGGCGGATTTTACTGGGTTTTAGCAGTAGTTTTTCCAATGGAAGATAGATATATATCTATTCGCATAAAGCCAAATACGGCAATTTTTACTGTGGTAAGAGAGATTTACTTTAGGTTACTTATGGCAGAGGCGAAGTCAGATATGGATGAGAGCCAAAAGCTGTTTATAGAGCTTTTAAACGCTTACGGCTTTGATGATTATGACCATTTTATGAATGAAGTTTTATTGGCTGAACTTTTAGAGAGAAAAAGATTATTAACATTAAACCGTTCGCAAGAACATGATTATAGCTATTTAAAATCAGATTTTAAATTAGATGTTAAATCGCTGTACGATATAAGCAAAGTATTATTAAATGAATATGAAAAATGGTTTACGAAGATTGAATCTCTTAAGAGGATAAAATCTATTTTTGAAGATAAAGGTTATCTTTTAAGAACATTAGCAAGAGATATCGTATTTTTATCTCTTAATGCATCCGTATCTTCCTATAAACTTGAGAGTGACGGAGAAACATTCGGTGTATTAGCGAGTGATATTAGAACTAATGCAAAACAAAATGATATTTTAATAAGAAATGTGCATAAAACTACTCAAAGTTTTACGGAGTCGATAAATGAGATGATATTTTTAGTTTCATATCTGAGTTTGCAAATGGAGATGGTTACATATTTTATAAAAGAGCTTCTTGATGAGAGTAGTGAAAAATTAAATGAAAATATTAATATTTTGAATGAGCTTGTAATGCAATACAATGAAAAATTGATAAAACTACCTAATATTTTTGATAAATTAATTAGAATAAACATACTGAATTTGGAAGAACTTGAAAAGCAGTTGATGTATTTAGGATATGTGCAGGTATATGGAATAATTGAGTCTTCTAGATTAAATGATGACAGATTGGGGTTTTGTGAAATATTTTCACAACTTAAAGCTTTAATTTCAAAAACTTCAGACGAAATCTCTTTAATGAAAGATATGGCTGAAAATTTTAATGTAGATAATAAAAATTTGATGAATGATTCAAAAAAAATAGAGGTATTGTTAAATAGCTTTAAAAGTCAAATAATTAAAATGAAAAAGATGGAAATATAATCATGGAAAACATATCAGAAAAAAAAGCGCTTGATAATGAAATTGCATTTTTAAGTAAAAAAATATTGGAACTTAACAAACGGCTTATTGAAAGTGAAAACACAAAATCAAGATTTTTATCACTTGTAACAAATGAATTAAATGATCCTATGACAGTACTTCTTGGAATGATACCTCATTTGAAAATTCAAGCAGAAGATAAAAATGAAAAAATATTTTCTATAATAAATAAAGAAGTTTTAGATTTAGAATTTAAGATTAAAAATTTAGTTATGGCAGCAGAAATTGAAAGCGGAAATATAAATATTTCATATTCGATGTTAGACCCACAAGAGATTCTTGATGAAGTTATAAAAAGTTTAAAATATACTATTGAAGAGAAAAACCTTGAAATAAAAATAACAAATACGATAAAAGAAAAAATTATCTCTGATTCGCAAAAGATATATATTATAATGAAAAATCTTATCTCTAATGCATGTATTTACGGGATAGAAAAAGGTGTAATTGATATCGGTTTGAGCGAAAAAGATTCTATATTTAAGATAACGGTGAAAAATCAAGGCGAGGGTCCTCAAACAAGATATAAACCTGAAGTTTTTACACGTTTTACAAATACGACAGATCATGAGCACGGTTTAGGTATAGGGCTTAGTATAGTACGTGAACTATGTGAGCGCTTTGGCGGCAGTATAGATTATACAGCAGAAGATGGACATGTAATATTCAGCATTACTTTATTGCTTGATAATTGTACAATTGACTCTCAGGCTTATGGATCAAATGAATTTTTATTTGACTCCTTTGAAAATGCGATAGAACTGTAATGATAATAGGTAGTTCAACTTTTATACATGTCGGTCAACTTCATGTTGATGTTGCACCTGCCGCGATATCTACGGTTTTAGGTTCATGTGTTGCAGTGTGTTTATATGATACAAAATTAGGCATAGGGGGTATGAACCATTATCTGCTTCCTTTTTGGAACGGTAACGGTTTGCAGTCTCTGAGATTTGGAAATATATCAATCCCTAAATTGATAGAAACTATGTTAGAACACGGTTCAAGCATAAATACTATGGAAGCAAAAATATTCGGCGGTGCATCAATGAACATATCGGCAAATGAAAATATGATGATAGGGAAAAAAAATATTTTAGTCGCAAAAGAGATATTAAAAACATATAAAATTGCAGTAGTAGCCGAAGATGTAGGCGGAATAAACGGTAGAAAAATACAGTTTAATTTAGAGAGAAAAAAAGTGTTGCTTAAATACACTTCCGATAAATAATCTTTGAAAGGAATAGAAAATAGATGGCTATAAAAGTTTTAATAGTAGATGACAGTGCAACGGCACGTGCGGTGTTGCGTGAAATTTTAGAATCAGATCCATCTATTGAAGTTGTGGCAACGGCTTCAGATGCGTATGTCGCACGAGATAAAATAGTGGAACTAAAACCAGATGTTATTTGTTTGGATGTTGAGATGCCCAGAATGGACGGAATCACTTTTTTAAAAAAGCTAATGCATTATATGCCTATGCCAGTTGTGATGGTATCTTCTTTGACGCAAAGCGGAGCTAAGACAACATTAGAAGCACTTGAAGCAGGTGCAGTAGATTTTGTTCCAAAACAGCATTCGCATATTTACGACGCTAAAGATGAAATGAAAGATGAGCTTATATCTAAAATAAAAACGGCATCAAAAGCTAAAGTTTTTAAAAGAGAGTTAAGTAATCAAAAATCTCCAAATATGACATCATTGGCGGAGACTACCAATAAAATATTGGCAATAGGTGCCTCAACAGGCGGTACTGAGGCTCTAAAAGAGGTGTTGATGGGTTTGCCTAGAAATTCGCCGGGAACGGTTATCGTTCAGCATATGCCTGCAAATTTTACGGCGCCGTTTGCACAAAGACTAAATTCGCTTTGCGCTATGGAAGTCAGAGAAGCAAAAAACGGGGATTCTATAACTCCCGGCGTAGTTTTGGTGGCTCCAGGGGATTATCACATGGTTGTAAGGCGTTCAGGGGCTAGATATTATGTTGAAATAGGAAGCGGTGAAAAAATTTCAGGACATAAACCGTCAGTTGATGTTTTATTTAATTCAGTCGCAAGGATTGCAGGTGCAAATGCAATCGGCGTTATTTTAACAGGAATGGGTGCTGATGGCGCAAGAGGGCTGTTGGCTATGAAAAATGCCGGAGCAAAAACAATCGGGCAGGATGAGGCAAGTTGTGTAGTTTACGGAATGCCGAAAATCGCTTTTGATGTTGGAGCCGTAGATAAACAAGTTGCGTTAAATAAAGTAGCAAATAGCATACTTTCTTTTATCTAATTAAACAAATATAATAAAGGACATATATAATGAAAATTTTTTTAGCAGAAGACAACGAAGACAACCATTTGGTTATAAAATCTAATTTGAGAAAATTAAATACATCAGTAGAATTAATTTGGGCAGAGGATGGAAGAGTTGCTATTGACATGTTGGAAAATATAGATAGCATCGATCTTTTTTTAATAGATATAGAAATGCCAAATGTTAACGGTATTGAGCTTACTAAATGGATTCGTTCTCAAGAGAGATTTGCCGATAAACCTATTATTGCCGTTACGGCTTCTGTTTTTGCAGAGATGAAAAAAATGTACTTGGAAAAAGGGTTTGATAATATCTTGGAGAAACCATTTTCAAGAAAAGAGTTGCTTGAAACTATACAAAGGAGTATGAATATTCCATGAAACAACCTACACTTTTAATAATTGATGATAATTATGATAGTCGTTTAGCAATAAGAGCAGCACTAAGAAAACATGAGTACACTTTTTTTGAAGCCCAAGATGCCAAAGAGGGTATATTTTTGGCAAATGAGGAGATGCCTGATTTAATTCTTATGGATTTAATGATGCCAGGTATGGGCGGATATGAAGCTCTGCAACAGCTTAAGGCAAAAGATGAAACACGGCATATACCTGTATTAATCGTTACCGCTTTAGGTTCGATGGATGAAAAAATTACTGCGCTGGAGTATGGAGCAGAGGGATTGTGGTCTAAACCTTTTGACAGAGTTCGTTTTGTTGAGCATATAGAAACCATAATGGGGATGAAACATGTATATGTAAAAACACCTACTCAAATAATTAAACAAAAAGAGAGAATAGATAAAGTTTTGCATAGGCAAAGCGAAGAGCTTATTTATTACTATTATACTGATGCGTTGACCGGATTTTCAAATAGAGGTCAGCTTATAAAAGATACAAACGGTATAACAAAATCAGCGCTTTTACTGCTTGATATTGATGGATTTAAGGATATAGTCTATTTTTACGGTCATGAAACAGGAGATAAATGTCTTAAATCTTTTGCGTCTAAAATTAAGCAGATATTTCATGGAAATAATTTTAACTATTATAGAATTTCAGGTGATATCTTTGCCATCTTAATTAAAGATAATAACGATATAGAGATGCTCAATAATTTAATAAAAAAATTAATTGAAATAATGGAGTTATTGTATTTTGATTGCAATGGACATGAAATTCATATTAAAATTACCGTAGGTGCTTCTATGTTTGAAAAGGAGCTTCTCCTTAGTGCGGAAAAAGCTCTTAAGAGGGCAAAAACAACAGGTAAGACAACTCTTGTTTTTAATGAAGAAAATGAAGAGTTTCGCTCTTATGAGCAAAATATTTTTTGGGTAAACAAGATAACACAAGCTATCGCCAATGACAATATAGTTGCATTTTTTCAGCCGATTGTTAATAATAAAACAGATAAAATCGAAAAATATGAGTGCTTAGTTCGCATGATAGATAAAGACGGTACTATACACTCTCCTTTTAAATTTTTAGAAATTTCTAAAAAGTCTAGAAATTATGCTGCTATCACAAAAAGTGTTATTGAAAAAGCATTTAAAAAATTTGAAAACACCAATTATGAATTTTCAATTAATTTATCTGCAAAAGATATGGTAGATGAGGTGATGGCAAGAAATATTTATGACCAGCTTGAAAAATTCAGCGGATGCAACAGGGTGATATTTGAGCTTTTAGAATCAGAAGGGATTGAAAATTATGATGCTGTTTACGCTTTCATAAAAAGAGTAAAAGAGTATGGGTGTCAAATTGCTATTGATGATTTTGGCAGCGGATATTCTAACTTTATACATTTATTGCGATTAAAAGTAGATATAATAAAAATAGACGGTTCGCTTATACGTGATTTGGATAAAGATAAAAATGCTCAAATGATTGTACAAACGATAGTCGATTTTGCAAATAAGTTAAATATTTTAACGGTTGCGGAGTTTGTACACTCTGAATCGATATATCATGTAGTAAAAGAACTTGGAATTGATTATTCTCAGGGATATTATATTAGTGAGCCAAAAGAAGAGATAATTAATGACTAAGTTAATAAAAAGAGATAGCAAGATTATTAGAGCAGTACCTTTTATGGTGTTGGTTATCTTTATCTTTACCAGCTATCAGTTTTATATAGATATTAAAAACAACGCAAATTCAAAACTTCAAACGGAGTTTTTACTTAAGTCGCAAGAGTTTAAGACACTGATAAAGCATAGAATGTTGGCTTATGAACATGTACTTCATGGCGCAAAAGGGTTATTTGCATCTTCTAATTTTATTGATAGAGATGAATTTAAAATTTATGTAAACGCCTTAGACTTAAATATAATGTTTCCCGGTATTCAAGGTGTCGGTTTTTCAAAAATCGTACCGGCAGATACTAAGGATGACTTTATAGGAAAAGTTCGTTCTGAAGGCTTTAGCTCTTTTGATATTACTCCTAAATATAAGCGTGATTTTTATACGACTATTTTATACCTTGAGCCTTTTGATGATAGAAATAAAAGAGCATTTGGTTATGACATGTACTCAAATCCTACCAGACAAAAGGCTATGGCTGCATCAAGAGATATGTCTATGGCGGTAATTTCAGGTAAAGTAACCTTGTTGCAGGAGTATAAAAAGGATGTTCAAGCAGGTTTTTTAATGTATCTGCCCGTCTTTAAAAATAAAACAAAAAATATAACCCTAGAGCAAAGAAGAAAAAATATTTTAGGATGGGTATATGCTCCGTTTAGGATGAGTGATTTGATGCATAGTTTAAAGGGTTACGAAGATAGTGAATTTGATATTGAAATTTATGACGAAAATATAATAAAAGAAAAATATTTGATGTATGACAGTTATGCCAGCAATAAAGCATCACTTTTTTATACTCAAATTGAACTTGATGTCGCAGGACGAGAATGGGGTGTTTTAATAAAATCAACACCTGAATTTGAAAAAAATTTAGATATCAGCAAGGCAGAGCTTGTATTGATTTTTGGAATAATATTTAGTGTTTTTTTATTTTACATTATCCAGCAACTTATAACCGGTAAAGAGTATGCAGAAAACTTAGCAAATAAAATGAACGAAAAACTGATTATAAGTAAAAATATACTTAAAAACTTAAATACTACATTAGAAAAAAGGGTTGAGGATAAGACACGGGAGCTGCAAAAATCAAATTATGCACTTGAAGAGTATGTATCAAACCTAGAAGTATTAAACCTCAAACTTACAAAAGCAAAAGAGGAGGCTATGCAAGCTGCTCAGGCAAGGTCAAATTTTATAAGCGGAATTTCACATGAGTTAAGAACACCTCTTAATGCAATTATAAATTTTACGGACCAAGTAATAGAAGATTTTGATGAGATGTTGGTAGATGAAGAGCTGCAAGTCGATACACAAAAGTTTTTGCAAAGAGTTATAGTAAATTCAAGACATCTTCTTCAACTAATAAATGATTTACTTGAATTTACCAAAGCAGAAGCGGGTAAAATGGATTATAAAATAGAAGAATATAATCTAAATGAAATAATGAAAATGGCATATAACAATACTGCTTCACTATTAAACGGCACAGAGGTAAAATTTAATTTGATGTTGAGTGAAAAACCGCTTATAGCACATGTAGATTCAAGAAGACTTTTACAAATTCTTCTAAACCTGCTCTCAAATGCAATCAAATTTACTCAAAAAGGTTTTATTGAATTAAGAATATTTGAAAAAGAGAGCGGAATTTTTATAGAGGTAGAAGATACGGGAAAAGGGATACCTTTGGATAAACAAAAAATCATCTTTGAGCCGTTTATGCAGGTAAACAGTACCGATAACGGAACAGGACTAGGACTAGGACTTGCAAAAAGGATGTGTAAAGATATGGATATAGATATATCGCTTACTTCGGTTGAAGGTAAAGGCACTACCTTTATATTGTTTATAAAAGATAAGGCGTAAGAGATGAAATTTAACTCTATTGTATTTAAGATGATTACGCCGTTGGTTGTTGTGACTATCCTTGTGGTGATTGGGACTCTGTTTGCAACTCAGAGTCATTTAAAAAAGGTTGTAGAAGATATTTTCATAAATTTGCAGGTGCATCATTTTGAAGAAATTTATAGATTAAAGATTAATAATATCATCTCGAACATTAAAAGAGACGGTATAGCCATAGCATCATCTTATGACGTTCAGAAATTCGTAATAAGCGATGATGCAAAGAACCGCAAGATGCCAAAATCACTCCATAAAGAACTTTTAGAGTTAAAAGAACTTTATGAACTAGACGTAATTTATATGGCGGAGATAAACAACAGAAACTATTATAATGAAAACGGATTCGTAAAGGTCGTGGATATCGCGGATAAAGAGAGTGAGTGGTATTTAAAAACCCTTGGAAGTAAAAAACGTTTTTATATAAATGCAGACAGTGATATAACAGGAGCACTTCACATCTGGGTAGATACTATTGTAGGAGATATAGAAAATCCATTGGGTCTTGCAGGCGGAGGGGTAAACGTAAGCAACCTATTAAATATGGCTTTAAGAGAGATAGATGATGATAGTGCGAATGCAATAATTATAGATAAAAAAAATATTATTAAAAGCGCATCGCAAAAAAATATAAAACTAAATCAATCTTTCACCAGCATAGGTCTGCCTCAAAACAAAGTATCAGCCATTTTTAAAGCTTTGCAGAATAAAGATTATCTCGCAAAGTATAGACTCGCAGAAGATACAAGATTTGTGGTTATCATACCTATAGACGAGATTGGGTGGACAGTTTTAGTGGATTTCTCAAGAACAGAGTTCTTACAGCATTTAAGCGGAATATACAATAGGATAATAACAGGCGGAGTGATTTTGCTCTTTTTGCTTATTTTTGTAGGAGGTGCGGTATTTACATATTTGGTTTCTATGCCTCTTAAGAAACTATCATCAGCCGTGAGCGAGTATGACTATAAATCTGATTTCGAGCCGCAAGGGTGCAGAAATATGGGATACGAAGTTGATATGATATGCGATGCTTTTAATAAGAGCTCAAAAATATTGCGCAATATGATAAATAAATATAAGTCTAATGAAGAGCTGCTTAGAAGTATTATAAATGCTACGGATGATCTTATATTTTTTAAAGATACAAATAGAAAATATTTGGGTTGTAACAGTGCTTATGAAAAGTGGAGTTTAAAAGATAGGGAACAAATTATCGGTAAAACAGATAGAGATTTATATACTCCTGATGTTGCAAACTATCATATTCAAGTTGATACTCAAGTAATCAAGGAAAATAAAACTATTATTGTTGAAGAAAAGTTTGAAAAAGAAAAAGGTAAGTTTATAATACTGCAAGTCAAAAAAAGTCCTTTTTATGATGAAAACGGCAATGTAAACGGTCTGGTTGTAATCGCAAGAGATATGACGGTTATTAAAGAAATGGAGAATGATTTACGAATATTAAACTCTACACTTGAAAAAAAGGTAGAAGAAAAAACACGTGAAATACAAATAGCCAATGAGATATTAGAAGAACATATAGTAGATCTTGAAGTAATGAACCTAAAGCTTATGAAGACAAGAAAAGAAGCGCTTCAGGCTGCTCAAGCACGTTCAAATTTCATTACCGGAATTTCACATGAGTTAAGAACACCTCTTAATGCAATTATAAATTTTACGGACCAAGTAATAGAAGATTTTGATGAGATGTTGGTAGATGAAGAGCTGCAAGTCGATACACAAAAGTTTTTGCAAAGAGTTATAGTAAATTCAAGACATCTTCTTCAACTAATAAATGATTTACTTGAATTTACCAAAGCAGAAGCGGGTAAAATGGATTATAAAATAGAAGAATATAATCTAAATGAAATAATGAAAATGGCATATAACAATACTGCTTCACTATTAAACGGCACAGAGGTAAAATTTAATTTGATGTTGAGTGAAAAACCGCTTATAGCACATGTAGATTCAAGAAGACTTTTACAAATTCTTCTAAACCTGCTCTCAAATGCAATCAAATTTACTCAAAAAGGTTTTATTGAATTAAGAATATTTGAAAAAGAGAGCGGAATTTTTATAGAGGTAGAAGATACGGGAAAAGGGATACCTTTGGATAAACAAAAAATCATCTTTGAGCCGTTTATGCAGGTAAACAGTACCGATAACGGAACAGGACTAGGACTAGGACTTGCAAAAAGGATGTGTAAAGATATGGATATAGATATATCGCTTACTTCGGTTGAAGGTAAAGGCACTACCTTTATATTGTTTATAAAAAAAATAGACCATGTTTAAACTTTTGACATATACTTTGTAGTACAATGTAGAGCAAGGTGTTTGCCGGGGGTTTTAATTGATGGGTGATAGAGATTTTTTTAACGATAGTGTTTTGATTAGGGTGGTGTCTTATGGACCTCTGCTTTTTATTCCTCTTGTAGTAATTTCTATTACATACTTTATTTTTAGTTTAAATGAGCTTCGGTATAAGGAGTCTTTAAAAAACTTGCAGGACTCATATATCAGCGCAGAAAGATATAAGGTTATATCAAAAGTAAACTCAGCGGTAAAGTTGATTGAATATAAGATGTCAATAGCTGAGAACATGTTAAAAGAAAAAGTTAAAAACAGGGTTGACGTAGCTTACTCGGTAGCAAAAAATCTTTATATTCAAAACAAAAGCACACATACGGATAAAGATATCCAAAAACTAATAATAGATTCGCTTAGACCTCTTAGCTGGAATAACGCAGAGAGTTATATCTTTATCGTTAATTTTGATGGCATAATATCACTTGCACCTCAATATTTGAAACATTTAGAAGGTAAAAGCATAATTGATTTTCAAGATGCCGCCAAAAGTTATGTCATACGAAAAGAGATAGCTTTGGCAAAGAGTGCGGGAGAAGGCTATCTTTGGGATACTTTTACTCGTCCTAATTACCATAAGAGCATACATTTTAAACAGCTTGCGTATATAAAAAAGTTTGATGATTTTAACTGGTATATGGGTTCTGCGGAATATCTTGATACGACTATGCATCAGACACAAAGCGAAGCTTTGGATATTTTAAAGAATGCATTTTTAAAGCAAAGCAATTACTTTTTTGTTATAGATCAAAACGGCAGCAGTATTATGAATGGACAAAATATTGTAAAAAATGGTACAAATGTATTGTCTATGAAAGATGAAGACGGAAAAGAGTTAGTAAAAGAACTAATAAAAAGCGCTAACTCTAAAGAGCCTTATTTCGTTTCTTATAAACTGAACAATCCAGTAACAAAAAGAGCAGAAGAGAAATTCTCTTATGTAAAAAAAGTTCCAAAAACCGAATGGATAGTTGGCACAGGATACTATATGGATACTATAAGCAGCAAGATTGAAGCAAAAAAATCAGAGCTTAAAGATGCACATAATAAAGACTACAAAAACATTGTCATGTTTTCAGTTATTATTATCATGATTTCTCTGTTAGTATCGTATTATATATCTATGAAATTAAAAGAAAAATTACTAAACTATTCAAAAGAGATTAAAGAAAAAAATATAAAACTCGTGACTTTAAACCTTTCATTGGAACAGTTGGTAGAAGAGAGAACGCGTGAGTTGAAAAAAGCTTACAGCGATATGAAGAATATCGCGACAAAAGATTTTTTGACAGAGATATACAATAGGTACTTTTTTAACGATGCCCTGAAAAATGAGATATATTCCGCAAACAGATATAATTCTATTTTCTCTTTATGTATGTTCGACCTAGATCATTTTAAAGATGTAAACGATACTTATGGTCATGATGTAGGAGATATGTTACTTAAAAATGTCTGTGATACTGTAAAAAAATATTTAAGAGAAAATGATATATTTGCAAGAGTGGGTGGAGAAGAGTTTATGATAATCATGCCAAATACTTCTTTAGATGCCGCTTTAGTTTTAATAGAGAGATTAAGAATAATAATACAACAGATGGATTTTGATAAAGTTGGTCATATAACAATCAGCTTTGGGCTTGTGTCATACAAAGAAAAAGAGAGTAAAGAAGAGCTTCTAAAACGGGTTGATATTGCTTTATACAATGCAAAAGATTCGGGTAGAAACAGAGTCATAGTAGAAAAATAAAAATATAAACAGGGCAAAAGAAGTGAAAATACGAGTTTATTATGAAGATACGGATGCAGGCGGTGTTGTTTATCACTCAAATTATCTCAATTTTTGCGAAAGAGCAAGAAGTGAGCTTTTTTTCCAAAAAGAGTTAAGTCCTGTTTTACAAAACGGTCATTTTGTAGCAAGAAAGCTGGAAGCCGATTATATTAGAAGTGCAAAACTGGGAGATGAGTTGTATGTAAAAACAGAGCTTTTAGAGATGAGAGCCGCATCATTCAAGCTTTTGCAGACAATTTATAAAGATGAACAAATGATATTTGAGTTAAGCATCACTCTGGCATATATAACATTTCAAAGCAGACCTCAGAAAATAACAAATGAAGTTAAAGAGCTTCTTTATCTACTATTCGCCAGTTAATCCGTAGGGTATAAACCTAGATACTGAGGGTCGTATCAGTTTGATAGGATACATCATCTGATTATTTTTATTTTCTATCTCATAATCCATTTTTTCACCGTTTATTAGATAAGTAAAATAGTCTATTCCGACTGTAGTAGTATAGTTAATCCAGTCAAAAACTATATCGTTTCCAAGTAAAGAGTTTGTTTCAATAAGTACATCATTGTTTTGAGTAATTGAGTTTGCTATTATCATTTTTTTTCTGTCTTGATATTGTGTCATAGAAAGCAGTAATGGATTATAGTTTGTCTGTGTTGATAATATATTAGTTGCATTTGTGTCATATAGTGTCAATTGAGATATTATCATACCGCTTTTTATAATCGGGGTATTAACAAAAAAAGATCCTCCGTTTATCTTTTCATTATCTTTTAACTGTTTTTCCAAATTTGTTGTTCGTTGAGGAATAGAAAATTTTGATACTGTTGAAGATTTGCTGATATTTTTATGCTTAAACATACGTTCTTGATACTCTGAGAGCTGTTCTCCTATTGAGGAACTATCATAAAATATAACCAGATGTGATGTAGATTCATTCAAAAGTAAATCACTTTGTGCTCTATAATCAATTCCGCCGTAGTACAGGTATTCCGAGGAAGTTTTAGTGTCTTTTTTGTTAATTGTCGGAAAGTATATATTTATTTTAGGATTAATTTTTGAAACAATATCTTCTCCGTCTTGGGTTAACGGAGCTATGACATAATTGAAATCATCTTTTTGAATCTGTTGTAGTGCATTAAAAATATCTTGATGTGTCTCATCTTCTATTTTGTATGTTTTTAACTCAAAAGGACGATTTTTTGCCATTAAATATGCAAATGATGCATTTGTAGTAGAAGCCGCATATCTTGCTATTTTTTTATATGGCAGAAGAAGAGCAATACGAAGTTTATTATTTTTAATATTGCGCTCTATATTAAACATAGATAGATATTTTTCTCTCTCTTTTTTTAACTCTTTATTCTCAATATCAGAATTAGAAAGTGCTAAAAAAGAGAATATAAAGCCATTATTTAGGTACTTTCTTAAACACTCTTCATTACAAGAGTACGGGTCTAAATTTTCCACTTTTGTTTTTGGTATCGGGATATTTGATATCAAGAAGCTTTGTGCGAATAGCACGGCAGGAAATAATAGGGTAAGAAAATATAGTTTTTTCATATACAACTCTTTATAGTTTTTAGGTCAATAAATGCTACTTTTTTATCATCAGGGTTTCTAAGTAGATGATTTGGGTGGTAAATCGGAATAAGTTTATAATCTTTAAAGTCTATAACATGTCCTCTTACACTTTGAAAGTTGTCATCTTCGGACGTAACTTTAGCATAAGCGTCTTTACCTAAAGTTACAATAATTTTTGGTTTTATAAATTCAATTTGCGAAAATAGATAATTTTTACAAGAGTCCCACTCAGAAGCTGATGGAATGTTCGAGTTTAGCGCTTTACACTTTATTGCATGAGTGAAATATATATCTTCTATTTTTAAATCTAATACATTCTCTATCATGTTTTTTAAAATTTCTCCCGAACGACCGCAGTAGTAAGAGTTAGCACTATCTTCGGCAAGCGAAACGCTATAATCTATTATCATTATGTCTGCATTAGGATTGCCATAGCCGCTCATGCTTTGCGACCTAGATTTACTAAGATCGCATAAATGACATGTAAATATCTCTTTTGCAAGTTCACTAATACTGCTTGATATTTCATTTGAACTTTTTTGGTTTACAAAAAATGAATCGCTATATTCAAAACCAAGTGCTTTTAGCCGATATAGGTTTTGAAGCAGAAGTAAATTTTGAAAAGACTTCAAGTGTAACCTTTTTATGTTTAAATGTTCGTCGAGAGTATATTTAAAGTGTGGTTAAAAAATACTTTATATTTTTTTGATAGAATGACCGAAATTTTTTAATAAAGCAGTTGTATATGGCTATTGATGATTCAAATAACAGGTTAGAAAAATTATATTTACAAATTGCCCAAAAAGATTTGATAATAAAAGAGTACAAAAATAAACTCTTTAGCCGTTATTTTATGGATCATCTTACAAATCTCCCAAATACATATAAGCTAAGAAGCGATTTGGATGAATATACCCATTTTGCTTTAGTTGTGTTTAATATAGATAATTTTCAAACTATTAATAATTTTTACGGTTATATGATAGGAGATTATGTAATAGAAAATGTAGCAAAACATCTGCAAAGAAATATTCCGGAGCATAGTATTTATAAGCTTTTGGGTGATGAATTTGCATTTATAATTGATAGGGATATAGGCTTTTATGAGCTAAAAGATTATTTAAACGCTCTTTATTTTAAAATTAAAAATATTGTTGTTGAGTATCAAGATATAAATATTTATGTAGATTTCACACTGGCTTCTGCTACCAACAGAAATAGTAAAAACATATTTTCAAATGTCTCTATGGCACTTAAATATGCAAAAGAGATAGGTGCAAAATTTTGGATATACGAAGATAGAATGAATTTTGAAAACGAGTACGCAAGAAACTTACAACTCTCCGGCATCGTTAGATATGCAGTAGAAAATTCAAAAATTTTGCCATATTATCAAGCAATTATGGATTCTAAAACATCAAAAATAAAGAAGTATGAGTGTCTGGCAAGACTTGTAGATAAAAATGAGAAGATGTTATCTCCGACTATTTTTATACCGATAGCTAAAAAGATAAAAGTTTATAACGCCATAACAAAAATAATAATAGAAAAATCATTTGCAACGTTTGAAAATAACGAATTTGAGTTTAGCATAAATCTATCTATAGAAGATATTATGAGCAATGAAATTTTTAATTTTATTATGGAAAAACTTAAAGATTCAAAGGCTTCTAAACGAGTTATTTTTGAGCTGCTTGAGTCAGATGCAATTGAAGATTTTAAAAAAGTAGATCGTTTTATATCTGAAGTAAAAAGATACGGTGCCAAAATTGCAATTGATGATTTTGGGAGCGGTTACTCAAATTTTGCATATCTAGCTAAAATAGATGTTGATTATATAAAAATAGACGGCTCGCTTATTAAAAATATAGATATTGACAAAAATTCACATTTGGTAGTTGAGACAATAGTTCAGTTTGCTAAAAAACTACAGATACAAACAGTAGCCGAATATGTACACTCAAGTATGGTTATGGATAAAGTAAAAGAGTTGGATATTGACTATTTTCAAGGGTATTATATAAATGAACCCTCAGTTTCTTTATAAGCCTTTTTATAAAGAATAACTTAAAAAAAAGAAACTAAAGATTACAAGAGCATTCTTGCCAAACGCAAGTGATATATCACTTATATTCCAATATGTTCACTATTTAATTATTGGTACATTTATTGCTATAATAAAAATGCTGTTGCCAGTGTGGAAGCTGGGATAATTTTAAATAAAAAGTTAGGGGCTCTTATCTAAAAAGGATTTAAGATGGGATTTAGAATAAATACAAATATAGGTGCGATGAACGCACATAGAAATTCTACAATGAATAATGTAGGACTTGATAAAAGTCTTAACTCTTTGAGTTCAGGTCTTCGCATCAATAAAGCGGCTGATGACTCAGCAGGTCTTTCAATTGCAAATAAACTCTCTGCTCAGTCTCAAGGTTTAGGTCAAGCAATTAAAAATGCAAACGACGGTATCGGTCTTATTCAAACGGCTGACGGTGCTATGGAAGAGTATGGCAATATCATGAAAAGAATTCGTGTTCTTGCAACTCAAGCAGCCAATGATACTCAAGATGCTACTTCAAGAGGTTATATCTCTCAAGAGGTTCAGGCTCTTATAGCTGAGGCTAGTGATATAGTCGTAACTACAAAATTTAACGGAACTAATCTTTTAGCGGGAACATCAGGTTCTACGGCAGGTGTATTTATATTCCACGTAGGTGCATATAATAATGAGACGCAGTCTATAGATTTTAGTTCTGCAAATGTTACTGCTATGGCTAGTACTTCGGCTGCAGGACTTCTTGTTACTACACAAAGTAAAGCAGAAGATACTATCGGTTTTATGGATACTGCTATTAAAAACGTTGACGGACTTCGTGCTACAATGGGTGCGGCTCAAAATAAACTAGAGAGTACGGTTAGAAATATATCTGTAACTCAAGTAAATGTTACTGCGGCTGAATCAAATATCCGTGATGTTGACTTTGCGGCAGAGAGTGCAAACTTTGCAAAACATAATATTTTATCTCAGTCTGGAAGTTATGCTATGAGTCAAGCTAATGCTGTTCAACAAAATGTATTAAAATTATTACAATAGTGATACTCTGAAATAACTGTAATACTCTAGAAAGTCGAGTTACTTTTTTAAATATTAATTCGACACTGACAAATTAGCTATCAAAATTTTTCTTATTAAAGAATCCAACTAATCTATAGTTTAACCAAAGTTCATTTTTAGCATTAGCTTTGGAACGTTAAAAAAAATAATAGAAAAATCATTTGCAATGTTTGAAGATAACGAACTTGAGTTTCACTTATATTCCAATATGTTCACTATTTAATTATTGGTACATTTATTGCTATAATAAAAATGCTGTTGCCAGTGTGGAAGCTGGGATAATTTTAAATAAAAAGTTAGGGGCTCTTATCTAAAAAGGATTTAAGATGGGATTTAGAATAAATACAAATATAGGTGCGATGAACGCACATAGAAATTCTACAATGAATAATGTAGGACTTGATAAAAGTCTTAACTCTTTGAGTTCAGGTCTTCGCATCAATAAAGCGGCTGATGACTCAGCAGGTCTTTCAATTGCAAATAAACTCTCTGCTCAGTCTCAAGGTTTAGGTCAAGCAATTAAAAATGCAAACGACGGTATCGGTCTTATTCAAACGGCTGACGGTGCTATGGAAGAGTATGGCAATATCATGAAAAGAATTCGTGTTCTTGCAACTCAAGCAGCCAATGATACTCAAGATGCTACTTCAAGAGGTTATATCTCTAAAGAGATTCAAGCTCTTGCGGCAGAAGCTAGTGATATAGGTCTTACGACTAAATTTAACGGAACTGCTCTTTTAACAGGTGCATCCGGTTCATTAGGTACCGGTACGTTCGTGTTCCATGTCGGTGCATATAACAATGAGACACAAAGTATAGCTATAGGTAGTGCGGACTTGTCAAAATTAGCAGGTGCTTCAGGTACAAGTGCTAGTTTTTCAGTAAGTACTCAAAGCGATGCGGAAGTTACGATTACTACTATGGATACTGCAATAAAAGCGGTAGATGGTTTGCGTGCTACAATGGGTGCGGCTCAAAATAAACTAGAGAGTACTATTAGAAATATATCTGTAACTCAAGTAAATATTACTGCTGCTGAATCAAACATCCGTGATGTTGACTTTGCGGCAGAGAGTGCAAACTTTGCAAAACATAATATTTTAGCTCAATCGGGAAGTTACGCGATGAGTCAAGCTAACGCTGTTCAGCAAAATGTATTAAAATTACTACAATAGTGATACTCTGAAATAGCTATAAAATAACTGTAATACTCTGGAAAATTGGGTGACTTTTTTAAATATTAATTCTCTTAATAACTAATAATTATGATAAGATGATAAAATTAGAGGTAGGAAGTTTGAAAAAGAAATTATATGAGGAAATAGAATGGATTTTTTAGATTCAGATATTGACTCATATAAACAACATATTGTTGAACTTCGCAAATATACTAAGGGCATGAATGTTTTAGTAGTTGAAGATTATTTGATTTTGCAAAAAAGCTTGGAGAAAATTTTTTTAGCATTATTTAATGAAGTAGATGTTGCATCAGACGGAGTAGAGGCTTTAGAGCTATATAAACAAAAGACAGCAATGGGCTTAGAATATGATATAGTTTTTAGCGATATAGCTATGCCTTATATGAATGGTATAGAGTTGACAAAAAATATCAAAACAATATCGCCTGAGCAGGTTATTATAATTTTTTCTGCTTATCAAGATTCGGATTATCTTTTAGAACTTATAAATTTAGATGTAAGACGCTTCATACTTAAACCTATTTCTCTTAAAAATCTTTTGGATGAATTGATTTTTACATGTAGAAGTATATATAATCAGCAAAATTCATCAAATAAAGTCATGTTGTATGATAATGTTTTTTATCTCAAAAAAGAGAAAGATTTATATATAGACAATAAATATATTAAATTGTCAAATTATGAACAACTTATTTTAGATTTATTTATATCCAGAACTAACCAAGCTGTTTCAAACTATGAAATTATCAATTATCTTTACGCTAATGGAATAGATATTGAATTTGATAATATTAGAAAAATAGTATATAAACTAAGAAAAAAAATACCGGACGATATAATACAAAATGTTCATGGAATAGGTTACAGATTCACAATAATATGTAATAATTAATTTCCAAATTGTGCTAAGAGAGTTTCAATTTCTTTGTTTGAAACAAGTTCATTATGAACGTCTCCCACTATATGTTGTGCGGAAGAGACTCTTTTATTATCGTCTATTTTGCTTTCAAGAAGCTTATTCATATAGTTAGAAAGAGATCTCATGACATTTATAACTCTCTCAATTTTTTGACGATGAATGTCTTGGTACTGCATAATGTCCATAGTATTTATAAGAGAGTTATTACAGTTTTGCAGCATTTCTAAAATTTTATTTGTATTACTCAGCGCCAATCTATTTTTTTCTAGTTTTGTTTTAAAAGTAATAACATTCGGGAATTTTGTATTTAAAGTCGTAAATAATTTAATATTGCTATTTAATACTTCAGTGATTTTGTTTGCTTTTTCTTCTGCTTCTAAAAAGCTATTACTGATATTTTCTATAATATCAAAAATTTCGGTTGCTTTTTTTTCACTCTCTTTAGTCACGTCATCAAGTTGGTAAACCATTTTATTTTCATCTGTTGCAGGATAAGGCCAATAGTGAGCAGTTTGCTTTGTGTATTCTATCGGCGCATCTTTAAAATTTTCTGTGTTAATATTTTTCATGAGATTATCTTCTTTTTTATAAGTTTACATCTTCAGCGTTGCAAATTTGTTGCAAAAATATATTTTATTTTTTAGTTATCTAAAAGTTCAAAAGATATACTGTTTTCAATATCTTTAAGAATGTCTATTTTTTTAGAAATAACATCAAAGCATATTTTTGGATTTATATTAAATACCCCTGTGTAAGATTTGTCAAAAGCTATATCTCTATATATTTGAACTTCTTGAAAAATATTTGATGAGATTTTTTGCATGTATATATCTTTAAACTTATTAGGTGCTATTATCATAAAAGATGACATATATGTATCTTGAGCTTTTACTAATTCAATGAATTTTCTATAATCTGTTTTATTGAACTTACCTTGTGTAAAAACAGTAAATAAAAGACTTCTTTCGATTTCTGCATCTTCTTTTGCTAAAAGAAAATTTGTATAAGAGGCAAGTTTATTGCTAACAACGCTATTTGAGGAAAACTTAGGGAATGATGCTATAAGAGTTAGAGACTCATTATTCATTGCTGCATAAAAACTAATAGCGTCAGCAACACTAATGCCTTTATCATCTATTTTAGATCTCATATCATTTAATCTGTTTAAAAAGTTTTGAATTATAGGAATTTGGTCTTGTATGTATATCTCATTTGTAACAAATGTGTTTAAAAATTTAGCATACTTACTGATAGCTTCATCTGTTGATTTTCTTTGTGTTTTTAGTGCTGTTTTAAAATTAGCATTATCGTTTGAGCTTAAAAATTCTGCTGTAAGTCCTCTCTCTTTTTGAGTTTCATGCACATAAGAACTTATTTTGATTGAAAGCTCTACTAAATTTTTTAAAGATGTATTTTCTTCATGTATTTTATTGTTGGGTAAAAAAACCGCAATTGTAAAATAGATTATCATAACGGCAGAAATAACTATTAAAATTAGTGGTTTATTTTTAATATTCATACTTTGGATTTTTCTTTCTTCGATTAATAATAAAAGGAAGTATGGGCAATATAAATACTGCCCATTAATTAACTTACGTTTAAAATGATACAATTAAAGTGTTGCAAGTTTGTTGCAAAACGGCAATTATAAAATTACCGCTTTTTACATTTTAATGTTCTTACATGCCTCGTGTCTAACTTTATTTAAGGCCTCAAATACTTTTGCTGTGCTATCCTCTATTTCAGTTGAAAGAAGTTTTATTCCATGTATAGAAAGATTGCCGGAAGTTTTTTTAGTAATGAAATCTTGTACTTTTTGATGAACACATGTATGATTTAAAAGAAGCTCTTCCCATGATTTTGTCTTTGCAAAATCTTCATTACTGTGAGATTCAATCCATTTTCCTAAGTTACACTGTTTTTCGTTTGTTACAGCCCAGGATTTAATGCCATTTTCTTTAAGTTTTGAGAAATTGTTATTTTTAAATACAACATGATCTAGTTTTAATTTAGTCGTATCAAACATCATATCAATTCTGCAAATTCTATCAGAACTATTGGGTTCATAAGTTGTTTTGGAAGCTGTGTCTTGTAAGGTTTTAGCCATATTTAAAATATTGTTTGCCAATAAATTTACTTCATTTGCACTGCTTGCGTTTCGTTGTGTCATTTGGTCAAGTTGGATAACAGCCGAATTAATTTGATTGATTCCTTGCATCTGTTCATGACTGCCGTTAGCAACATCTTGTACAAGATGTGATGTTTGTGTTATTTTTTGATTTATAGTATCAAATCCTCTCATTAAATCTTCACTTATCCTTAATCCGTCACTTGCTTTTATATTGGCTTGTTCTGCCATTATTTTTATCTCTTTTGCGGCATCGGCACTTCTGTTTGCTAAGTTTCTTACCTCTTGTGCAACCACTGCAAATCCTTTACCTGCATCTCCTGCCGTTGCTGCTTCAACTGCTGCATTGAGAGATAGTATATTTGTTTGAAAAGCAATGTTTTCTATTATGCTTACGGCTTCGTCAATTGCTTGTGTCGCATTACTTATTTCATTCATTGATACAACAGTAGTATTCGCAAGAGTTATTCCTTCGTTTGCTGCTTTTTCTGTTTCTTTTGCAAGAGCTGCCATTTCTAAAGCTTTTTGGCTGTTTGCCGCAATATTACTTGTAAGTTCTTCTATTGCGGCGGCTGTTTGTTCAAGACTAGAAGCTTGTTCGTTAGATGCGGTAGAGAGTCCTTCACTTGCGATATTTAGTGTTTCAGAACCATGATTTAATGAATCGCCGTTTTTTCTTACCAATGCCATAAAATCACCTGTACTTTCCCCAAGTGCTTTTAGCGCAAGTAAAACACCTCCAAACTCTCCGCTGTAATGACCTATTTTTATGTCTGCAATGTAATTAGAGTGAGCATATGATATTAATATATTTGATATATTTGAAAGAGCTCCTTCAAAGGACTCTAGCATTTTATTGATTGAATCTACTGCATTTTTAATCTCTTTACTTCCTGATTGTGCATGAACACGAACTGAAACAAATCCAAATGCAGCTTGTGCTACAACATCTTCGATAATCTTTACGGCTTGTGTGTCTTTTTCAAAGGCATTTTGTATATTTACTATATTTTTATTTATAACTTTTGCCATTTGACCGAACTCGTCATTAGAATTAAGTTTAATAACATCTACTTGAGTTGTTTCTCTACCAAGAAAGCTGAAAAATGATAGTAAACCTTGTTGTATAGAGACAATAGACGATGTTATATTTTTAAGAGTTATTAAGCTGATAGTGATAAGTAAGATTATAGAAATGATAATGGCAATCCATAGAATTGTTTCTGTTTCAGCGTATATGGATGTGGAATTTTCTATTTTTTCATTGGCAAGTTTTTGTTGAAGGCTTAAAAGTTCTTCAGCTTTTTCTTTAGCTTTATTAAAAAGTGGAATAACAACAAGAGTATGTGCCTGTGCTTTTGCAAAGTCTCCAGTTTTATATAACTCAACCGCTTTAATCAATCCTTCTTTTACAAATGATGCCCTTAGAGAAGCATACTCTTGCGAGAGCTTACTTTCTTCTTTACCGAGATCTCTTTGTACGTATTTATCCCATAATTCAGTTATTTTTTTAGCATTTTTTGGAATCTCATCAAGATGTGCAGAAACTGAGTGAGTTTTTTCGTGTTCTTTGCTTACTTCTAATCTTGAGTCATGATAACCTGCTAAGAGGACTTGTTGAAAGTTTGTCCTCATAAGATCGTTTATCTCTGTAATTTCAGACAATGGAACATAATTTTGAGTATAAAGAGAGTTAGTAGAATTGTTTACCTTTGACAAGCCGTTTATACTTACGATACCTAAAATTAATAAAGAAAGTACAGAGATAAATAAAGATAAAGCTAATTTTGCTTTTGTAGATAAGTTTTCGAAACTTTGCATTGTAATATTTCCTTTTTTGTTTTTAAATTTTTAAGCTGTAGAGATAGAAGAGAAATAAAAACTACATGTACAAAGAGAATTTTGAATGAGAGAAGATATATGAAATAAAGAAGAGTAATTTTTTTTGAAAAGAGTTGTTTTTAATGTTTTTGATTAGAGTATAGAAATAGGATTTGAATTTGATAAGATTTGAGTTACAAGAGCGAATAAAAAAGAGAAAATTTGAGCGCGAGAGATTACAATAATC